>Ga0068714_10002551_pt1 | contig 23242 bp, 25 predicted proteins | sample MTBNYHSulfiMetaG_FD_62988 | JGI IMG/M metagenome (GOLD analysis project Ga0068714, IMG submission 62988) | Enrichment culture microbial communities from rom New York Harbor, USA that are MTBE-degrading - MTBE-NYH (New York Harbor Sulfidogenic)... | ecosystem: Environmental > Aquatic > Marine >... | reverse complement strand
TAGCCAGACCATCCGAGAGATCGATCATGGCCGAAGCCAGCTTATGCCTGGCCAGGTATCTTCCCAATTCCAGTTGTGGTATGGGATCCAGTTGTGCCCTAAAAAGTCTCCGGTAGGCCGGTTCCGGCTTACGCTTTCCTTCCAGCAAGGCCAGTCCGGCCGCCGCATCACCCAGGCAGCCGGAAACAAAGATAAGGTCTCCCTCCCTGGCCCCGGACCGTAAAGCAATTTCCCCTTTATATCCCTTACCCAGTATGGTTATAGTGAGCACAACACCATAGGGGCAGGAGACCGTATCCCCGCCGATAATGGGCACGCTATAACGCCGGCACCAGAAATTGATGCCCTGAACTAATTGGCGCACAAAGGATACAGGCATCTCTTCAGGCAGGGCCAGGTTTAAAAAGGCATGGGTAGGCGCCCCTCCCATCGAGGCCACGTCGCTCAAATTAACGGCCATAGCCTTCTTACCCAGGAGATAGGGAGTGGTATAGTCCAGGCGAAAATGGATGCCTTCAACCAGCGTATCTGTGGTCACCAACAGACACCGGGTACGGCTTATGGGGATTACGGCACAGTCCTCGCCGATACCGCGCAGGACATCCGGTCTCTCCACACGGGAAAAGTTCTTCTTTAGGATAGATAAGAGCCCTTGTTCACCTATGGCCTTGAGATCGGCCCCGTTCAGGTATGATTTCAATCTTGCCATTCTCTTTTATGATGAACTCGAAAAAGTCGATTTCTCACGCAAAGGCGCAAAGACCGCGAAGATAATATATTGTTTATCCAAGAAAAAACTTAGCGTACTCGGCGGCGTTGCATGATATTTTGGATTTTTTACGAAGCCGTCTTTTCTGCTAATAATCAAATATCTCCAGGGCATTAAAAAAATAGGCAATCTCAGTAGCCGCCGTCTCCGGGCTGTCAGACCCGTGCACGATATTTTGCTCTATACTCGAGGCAAACTCATGCCGGATAGTCCCAGGCTTGGCCTCCTTGTAATTGGTAGCACCCATCAGGTCCCGATTTTTCTTTATAGCCCCCTTTCCCTCCAGGACCATGACTCCGATCGGTCCTGAGGACATGAAGCCCGTCAAACTGTCAAAGAATGGTCTCTCCCGATGCACCGCATAAAAACCCTCGGCTTCCTTCTTACTCAGATGCACCATCTTTATAGCCACAATACGGAGGTCATTTTTCTCAAAACGCTTGATGACCTCACCGATAAGTCTTTTCGAAACGCCGTCAGGTTTGATGATAGATAGGGTTCGTTCCATATTATTAGCAGCCTCCTTTGAGAAATTGACCTTACGACCTACCAGAAAAGATGCGGCCTGTCAACCGGCGACGCATCCTAAATCCACCGCCCTTTCTGTGTATACCGGTTTGTCGCCTCTCAAGGGGCTGTTTCAGGGGTAGCTCTCAGGAAAAAACTTTAAAGATGGGACAATGTGGGGATGTGGGGACAAGTGATAATCTATAACTTCTTTATTTGTAACTACTCAGCCGCCGATCTACGCTGATCATCACTGATATTTTTTCTTTTATTATGAGCCTCTTGCAAAAGTCGTCACCCCGGTGAAAACCGGGGTCCAGAAAGCATTTAACTAATTGAAAATACTGGATTCCGGCTTTTGCCGGAATGACGAAAAACGAGAAAATTCGACTTGTTACGAAACCATCTTTCTTTATCTTCTAAGTTTTGTATGCCGACTCCTGGCTTCCCAAAAAGCAATAACATAAAGAAGGCTGCCTGATAACGGCTATGTCTCTAATGCAGATACCTGGGTCTTGGTTCCTGATCCGGGATTTTAGTTATGCCTCCCCATAAATCCTTAAGCTCAAGAAGCCGTTCAAAATTTCTGATAAATGTCCCCAGGTGCATGTTGATGGTCTTGCGGGCCTCCAGAAGTACATTTTCCCGTCTTAAATAATCTACGTAAGCCTCGAGTATTTGCCTGTCCATTTCGGAGAGAGAAACAAATCTAATTCCGGCATGCCAGGCCCTTTCCTTTCTCTGCCAGACTACCTCGCCCGTAATAGAAAGGGTATGCATGCCTTCCGGCAACTGGAGGCAAAACTGTAAGGCTCCATCCCACCGGGGCTCTTCCAGGCAGGCTATCTCCGCCCCATGGACAGAGAGGCCCACCAGGTAAACATTTTTTGCTTTTTCTATGCCTAACTCCTGCGGCACGGAGAGAAGAACTCTTTCATTACAGCGCCTTTCGCTCACATCTTTTCTCTGCATAGCCGACCTCCTCGATGACCCTTTGGACTAGCAATTTCAATGCCAGATATGATTTAAATTTTTACTGCAATAATCCCTTTGAGATTACGAATATTTTTGAGTAGATAAGAAAAAATGGAAATGAAATCCACGAAATGTGAATTTTATTTCCACCCAAAGTGGAAAAAAGATTCCACTGTAAGTGCGGTACTCAGAAAAACTCTCTCCCCTGCCATATCATAGGCCGGTGTCTTTAATGACACCGGCCTTACATTTCTCCAGATAATCTGCGAACTTGCGATAAATAAGCCAGGCCTTTTCTTCAAAATCCTCCTCCCAGATATTTAGCGCAAGATAACTGGCGTCTTTTTTCTCTAAGGGCACCACCAGCCCCTCATTTATGATCTCCTCGCGGAAGGTCGTCCTGGTGAGGATCTCTGAAAAATATCTCCGGAAGTCCTCTTCAAAATTGTAATCATAGTACCAGGTCTCCTCGGCAAAAACATCCTGGAAGTAGCGGGTGGAAACCTCACCCCAGAGGCCTGCAGCATGGAATTTTTCTGCCGCAGTGGACTGGTAATAGGCCATAGTCTGGACAAGATAACTTTTTAATTCCCTTACATTTCCACCCCAACGGTTGTAGAATAATTTTAAAAGGGCGATATAGCGCATATAGCGTATGGATGTATCCCGTAAAAGCCCTTTTAATAAATACGGGATATCCTCTTTCCGCCCGGCCAGGGGAGGGATGCTCACCCGATAGGTAAAACGATACATAAGCATAGACGCCAAGGCCTTCCTGTCTGTAGCCATAGCCATTATGCGTGTATCAATAAAACGTGATTCTCCGGTACGCCGATCCGACACCTTCCGGTCTTCTAAAAACTTGCCCAGACTTGCCTGTGTAGCTATAGGCAGATATTGGGCTTCATCCAATACCAGTGTGCCTCCCTGCGCCCGGCCAAGCGGACTCTCGGCAGTATCCGCAAATATCTCCCGCGTAGCATCGGACCCGGCCAGTTCGGCGCAGTTGACCTTTATGATGGCCTGCTGACTCCGTTTACTATTGGCAATCACGTAATCAAGCCAGATTTCCTTGCCGCAGCCAAATGGTCCCGTAAGCAGCAATGATCCGTCGCTGGCCCCTATAACCTCAAAAAATCTCGTCAGACGGGAAACATAAGTTGGATGGCCTAAAATCGTTACATTCATCTGTCTTCCCATATCGTTAGTTTTTATCTTCTGCATGGCCTGGATTATACCACAGATGACCACCGATAAATCAAGCCCAAATATTGTCTGGGTAATTTCCCGGTCTTTTATGGAATCCAATGTTCCTGAGCGAAATTTGCTGGAGCAGGGGGGAACCCATCGAGGGTGAGCAGGAAGGGGAAAGACCGCCCTTAAAAGGCGGGAAGGGGCAAACGTTCCCCACCTGCGAGCCCCGATAGGGTCACTGCGGAAGCCATGAAGTGAAGGAATGAAGGATTCCCAACAAATGGAGAACGTCCGGAAAATATTCGGTTGAGGGTTGTGGGTTGTGGAAGGCTCATATATGCTTCCATCGGGCAGGCAAATCCTATTATCCGTTGACCGTTATCCGTCAACAAACCATGCACTTACGGTGAGTGGAATAGTGCCTTAAACTGACCGCTGATAGCTGACGGCTGATCGCTATTTCGCAGCAAGTGGACTTTTTGCGAAGCCGTCACCTCCTGTGGCCTCTCGAACGCATATAATCCCTCTTTTGCATATCATGCGGAAAGCCTCTTCTCTCGCCGGGGGATGAACCTTGCCATTTGGATGGGCCTCTGAACTGTCTCTTATCCGGCCCTTCCCGGTCTTCAGAAGACGAAGGGCCTTCCTGCCCCCTCTGATGCCGGCGTAAAGAACGCTTTTCCTCCGGCGGCAGGGATTGCCAGAGGCGATGGCGTTCCCTCAAACGCTCTTTCTCTTCTGGAGAGAGACTGCGAAACCGCTCAAAATTCCGCCGCAATCTTTCCTTTTCCTCTGTTGGAAGTTTTTGATACTCCCCGTATCTTTCTTTCAAACGGGCACGTTCCTCCGGAGAAAGCCTTTGCCATCTCTGCCAGTTTGCCTCCCCTTCCGTCCGCTCCACAGTCTCTGCCATATTACCGGCCAAAACAAGTCCGTCTTCCGCCTGCGCCCTCAGGGCAGAAGCGGCAAAAAACATAATGCATATACTCAGGAAAAATATAATCCTAGGCATGGACATGAACCCGCGGTACAGACCGCTGTGAGGTATCCTGTATCTGTTCAATAGCATCCAGGTCTTTTATCAAATCATACTCCTGGAGCATATCCAGATGCTCAACCAGATGCGCTTCTTCCGCACTCACAGGTAGATCGTACATCTCAGGCTTTTCCGCCACGTCTCCTGGATACAAAAACCAGATCCCCAGAAACAGAAGGACTGAAAAGACAGCGGCCAGGGCTGGAACTTTTCCGCCCAGGCGAATCTTCGACCACCAACAACGTTTTGTTTCTTCATCTATCTTTTCTCTAATCCCGGCCTGGTAAGCCTGCCAGAACACGGGTGAAGGCGCGGCCACATCCCTCTCCATGGTTGTAAGGGCCAGCATCTTTTCCATGTCCCGGACATAAGTTGAACAAGCCTCACAACGGGCCAGGTGCTCCGTGAGCTTCTTCTCCTCACCCGCAGGAAGCTCACCATAGTGCCTTAAAATGGCGTCATCCTGGAAATGGCGGCAGCTTTTCATTTAACTCTTTTCTCCATAGTTATAGCCGTAATCGTCTTTTAACCTTGTCTGCAACTCTCTCACAGCACGAAAGAGATGGCTTTTAACTGTCCCTTCGGCTATCTTAAGGATGGCCGCGATCTCCTTGATGGGCATCCCGTGATAGTTTTTCAGTATAAATACCGCCTTTTGCTTGGCAGGAAGGACATCTAATGCCTTCCTTACCTTTTGCGACAACTCCTTCTGATCGTATCTTTCCACCGGGCCAGGCGTAAGGGCCGGCTTTTCGGCTAACGAGTTGCGTGGGTCCTCTCTGGTATCTCCTTCCGGCTGAAATATCTTCCACCAGCGCCTTTTCCGACGTCTAAAGTCCATACACAGGTTGACCAGGATACGGTAAAACCATGTATATAAAGAGGACTCATCGCGAAATTGCCCCAGACGCTCATAGGCGCGGGCAAACGCCTCTTGTGAAAGATCACGGGCATCCTCTACATCATTGACCAGGTCGAAGGCGATGAAAAAAGCCCTTTTTTGATACTTGGCCACAAACTCGTCAAAGTCCTTATAAGTATCCTTACGGGCAACCACTGATGGGCAGGAGGGATTATCGGTCATAAAATCCACGTATGAGAACTGCGGTTGTATGCAAAGTCCATCCATGTAGCCATTCGACTCCGGCGCGGTTTATTGAAGTTAGACGAAAAAAATCCCGGATGGTTTACAGCAGTTTTAATAAGTTGTGTCCCGGCCTTATAAAAATATGCATTCATGGTCAGAGATTACCTTTTATTATCTCAGAAACGGCCTTACTCTTGACCGTCTTTTCCACTAAATCCGCCATAACCAGGTTGAGGATGTGCTCTATCTCGGCCTCAGTTATAAATAGGAACTCTTCTGATTGAAACCTAGCCTCAAAGACCTCCTCTTTTATGAGCCGGCCCTGTTTATCCCCCCAATAAAGTCTTAACCGGGCCTTTCCCACCAGGGCGGGTAAAAGCGGACTGGCGCCGACCTCTCTTTTACAACTAAACTCCTCGATAGTTCCGGTTAATATACCGTTAACCGTCATGGCCGTAAAACCGTCCGCACTCCGGTCCCATGACGGAATATCAATAACCTTGATGCCGGCCTCTTCCAGTCCCCTCTTTATGGACGCGACAAACTCCGTATCCAGCCGTTCGTCCCTCAGGTAATAAAAGTCCTCGCCTCCCAGATTATTATATCTTTTAAAGAGGAGCTTCCTTTCGACACGGTTATCAGTAAAGGGCGCCAGGGCTATGGAGGGCGGCTCCTTAAAGGTATAATAGGAACGCAGCGCAGTAGGAGGCCAATAAGTCAACCCCACCTGAAACTCGCGATCTGCTGCGCACGCAGGAAGAAACAACAAAGCCAGGGACACTACTATGCATAACTTTGCTATCCATTTCATGGCTTCCTCCAGACAGGTTATCAGTCTTATTCCAAAAATATAACAAAATATGACAATAAATGAAACCTTATTGGCAGAGATGGGCAGGACAAAAATAACCTTGAAATTTCTCCGGGTATTGGGTAGAAGTAGAACAATCGGGCGGTTAACTCAGTGGTTAGAGTGCCATCCTCACACGGTGGAAGTCGCAGGTTCGAATCCCGCACCGCCCACCATGATCAAAACAAAAGGCCAGTCTTTGGACTGGCTTTTTTTGTCAGAAATACCTTGACAGCGCCTGCAACCGGGGCATAGATTTGCAAGTAAGGGATGCAACTAACGTTCGAACGTGCTAACGTGTAAACGGATAACCGGTTGATATGGATATAGATAAATTAAAAGATCTGCTCTTGTCAGTGCAGGAAGGCCGGACAGAGGTTGAACAAGCCCTCCAGGCCCTGAAAAACCTGCCTTTTGAGGATATGACCTATGCCAAAATCGACCATCACCGGCCCCTGCGTCAAGGGTTTCCGGAGGTGGTCTTCGGTGAAGGAAAGACCGCCGAACAACTGCTTAAGATTGTTACTTCCATTTATGAACACAGCGACCGGGTTCTGGTCACCAGAATCAGTGAAGACAAGGCCGCATACATCCGTTCCTCCCTCCCGGACGCCGATTACCATCCCTTATCCCGGCTATTGATCCTTAAAAAAAAAGAGACGGAAATCGCCGGTAAGGGGACCATCCTGGTCATTTCCGCCGGCACTTCGGATATCTCCGTGGCCGAAGAGGCCTACCTTACGGCGCAGATAATGGGCAACCGGGTGGAGTATCTCTATGATGTTGGTGTAGCCGGTATCCACCGGCTTCTCAGTCACAAAGAAAAAATTGCCTCTGCTTCTGTGCTCATTGTAGTGGCCGGAATGGAAGGCGCCCTGCCCAGCGTAGTTGGCGGGCTTGTGGATAAACCGGTTATTGCCGTGCCCACCAGCGTGGGATACGGGGCGAGCTTCGGAGGGATTGCGGCCCTTCTGGCTATGCTCAATTCCTGCGCGGCAGGCGTAGCTGTAGTCAATATAGACAACGGGTTCGGCGCCGGTTATATCGCCGGTCTTATCAACCGGTTATAAATGCAATAAACTATGGAACAGGATAGATTCCGTCAGATCAGCAAGGTCTTATGGATCGTATTGATCCTGAACTTTGCCGTAGCCGCATGCAAACTTTTTTACGGCTGGGTTATAAACAGCGCCGGCATCATGGCGGACGGCTACCATTCCTTCTCTGACGGCTCGTCCAATATCATCGGCCTTTTCGGTATATGGCTGGCCTCCAGGCCCAGGGACGAGCGCCACCCTTACGGTCACGGGAAGTACGAAACCCTGGCCTCAGCAGGTATTGCCCTGCTCCTCTTCCTTGTCTGTGTCAAAGTCCTGAGTGAGTCCATAAAACGCTTTTACCATCCTGTCCACCCTGAAGTGGATGCGGTAAGCTTTGCCGTCATGGGAGTCACCCTGATTGTCAATATCTTCGTGATGCTTTACGAACGCAGGCAGGGCCGGATTTTCCAGAGTGAGATATTGATCTCTGACTCCCTCCACACCGGGGCCGATATATTTACGACCATCTCGGTAATTATCGGGCTGTTGGCCATCCGGGCCGGCTACCCTATCGTTGACCCTATCGTAGCCCTCTTTATCAGTATCTTCATCGGTTATGCCGGGATTGAGATCATCAGAAGCAGCTCCCAAATTTTACTTGATGCGGCGGCCATAGATAAAGAACAGATATGGACCATCGCCATGAGCGTGAACGGCATTGAATATTGTCATAAAATCAGGAGCCGGGGAAGGAGGGGGGATATCCACGTGGATATGCATTGTCACATGAAGCGGGATATCTCTTTAGAAAAAGCGCATGAGATAGCCCATGCAGTAGAAGATACGATCAAGGAAAACATCCCCGGCGTCAAGGACGTCACCATCCATATCGAGCCCGCGCCGGAGGATATCCCATCTTAGTAGTTTATGCCCCGGGCCGCGCGCGCCTGCATCTTTATCCTTTGCACGGTCTCCCAGGAAAAGTCCCCGGCGCAGGGAAAAAGGGAGTTGTTTTGATAAATAGGGTCTGCCGCAATGGGGAAACGGGCGGTCTCTACGGCCTTTGGCCAGAGAGGCGACCCTGGTATAGGGGAGTACTCGGCCAGATAAGGCGCCCCGCCCTCCGCCTTGACATAATCAATGGAATAGGTCACCTCCCGCCATTCCTGGCCGGGTAGGCCGGACAAGATGTAAACACCTATGTCCTTGGCTTCAAATCCGGCCTGCCGGAGAAACTTAATGGCCTGTATCAAATCGCCTTCGCAGATCTTTCCGTCCATATCCTTGTGCCGCGCCATGTTGGCCGTTTCAAACCCGAATCGGATAGTCTTGAAACCGGCCTGGAAAAGGAGATAAGCGGTATAATCATCGATCTCCCGGATATGGAGGGCGTTTGGGGTATGAAATCTCACCGGCAATTTTTCTCTGATTACCCCCTCAAGTATCGGCCGGATATGGACCTTCTTGTTAATAAGAAGGGCGTCATCATAAAAGGCAAAGTCACGTACATTGTAGTTTTGATACCAGTAATAAATCTCTCCGATCACGGCCTCCGGGGCACGCTGCGTAAAAAGGGGGGCCAGCTTATGCGAGGCGCAATAGGCACACCGGAAGGGGCAACCCCGCGAGGTAAGGAGGCAGACATAGTCCCTGTCGCCGGGCAGGTCGAAGGCCGGGTAGGGATGGTCGTCCAGTGTCTGCGCCTTGGGGATAAAAGCCGGCGCACAGCCGGTAATGTCCTTCAGGAGGGGCCATACTGTTTCTTCACCTGGTCCGGGCAGGACATAATCGGCGCCGGAATGCTCCCGTGCATGATCCGTACAAAGGGTGGCATAGATGCCCCCCAGGATAACCGGGACACCGGGAAAAATCTCTTTCGCCAGGCGAATAGCCTCAAATACCCCCGGATACCAGTACGTCATGAGGGAAGTGACCAAAACCGCCTCGGGTCTTTCTATCGTCTTAAGTCCGGCCTTGAACTCTTCCGGCGTTATGCCGTAACGACTGTATGTCTTGGGAACGTCTTTTAATCCGGCTGGTTTGGGGATGGGTGTTCTCAAAAAGTTGCCGGTCCCGAATTTTCGCCTTTTACCGCGCGCACTTTTCAGTCCCCCTGAAGTCTCTGAATGACGGGTAGCAAGACAATCGATAAAATCTATTGTAAATCCGTTGCGGCGCAGTATAGCCGCCAGATACAGCAGACCTAAAGGCTTCGCCCATAAGTCATAGGCAGCAAAGTCATAAATCCAGGGATTGATAAGTAGGAGGCGCGGCTGACGCATGGCCTGCATACTAAATCACTCTGCCTGCCGCGTCAACCAAAGTGCCCTGTGAATGTTCCACTTACAGCCCCGAATAACAAATCATTCTTAATGGTTCTTTCTCATTTCAAGTGGGTAATCCAAACATCTCCGAGCGCTTTTTTTCTGTCATCCCCGAATGCCTTTATCGGGGATATGGTTCTAAACCAGATTCCCGATTAAACCCTCGGGAATGACAAAAGGGGGCATTCGGGGAGGGATATGGTTTTTCAAGTCGTGGCAAAGGCAGATTCGCCGAGGCGAACAGTTAGAACCAGATTCCCGCTCAGAATCGCTGCGGGAATGATAGAACTGGGACTTTTGCAAGAGCCTCGTTTAATTACAATTTTATCCTGTTGTGTTTTTTAGCAAATTTCTATAGGATTTTTGTGATGTTTAGCTGTAGGTGAGAAAAGTAGAATCTATATAACAGGTTAGTTCTTTGCAAAAGCTCTTTTTCTGTCATTCCGTGCCTGACACGGAATCCAGAGCCCAAGCCACGAAATAAAAACCTGGATTCCGACTTTCGCCGGAATGACAATTTGCTTACTACGGTACTGGTGTTTCGGACTCCGGGCATATAAATCAAATGGATACGGAAGCTGAAGAAAAATATGTAAGCATGAGATTGGCGCATGGCGATATTGCCAACGTTATTGATCTGCTAAACCGCGCCAAAGCAGAAAGTGATACCTCCATCAAGGCCGCTTTGGTTCGGTACTGCATCATAGAATACGCAAAACCCTTTAAAGCAAGCAAGGGAGTTTTTCGCGTAAACTTCAGACGGATAGACGAGGAATTGGTCTTCCCTGGTGGGAATTCGGATCATAAGGCCTTGATAACCGAACGTGACCAGCGTATTGCTCACGGTGACATAACATCATATCGCCCCCAGCTGCATTATTGGTCTCAACAGGATATTTTCCCTATTGTGTTGAAGGGATCTCATCTTTATGACAACATCGACAATCTCATTGAGAAAATGTTATACCTATGTAACATCGTTCTGAAATACTTGATAGGTCAGATGGAGGCTTTGGAAGTTGTGTTCCGTGAACAAATTAGGAACAATGACCCAACGTGGAAATAGGTAACGTTTTTGGGGGGATAAGCCACCAAATTGCGGATAGGATGCTGTAGGCCTGGCACAAAAGGCAAGACGGATTTTCCCAACGAGGCGGTGTACCAGATCGCCGATAAATCCGGCTCCCGGTGATCTTTACGTTACACGAGAAGGAGACAAAATGAATGCACAACCTGACCAATGCGTACAGACGTTGATTGCATTCGCAGACGCCACTTTGAGCGGTAAGTCCCAACGGACCATTTCAGACCTGTGCAAATTCCACTGTGGGTTCTTCACCGGAACGAAGAAATATCACCTCTTACGAGAAACCGCCTTTCTCAGCCTCTTTCTCATTCACAGTGTCTGTCAAGCTAAAGATATTCCCAGCGAAAAAATCAATCTCGCTTTCAACCACATATACAGGCTTAGATTCCAGGAAAAAGAGGACTTACAGACCTGGTTTTCTGACCTTCTCCAGAAAATCGATCAGTACGTTGACTCCGCTTCGTCAGAAAAAGCAGGCGGCGTTTTTGGCATTGCAGGACTATTTCTTATCAGCGTGAAGAGCTTTGACAAGACCTTGCCAGGATTTGAGCAATTTGCGGTTGCTGAATACATTGGCAAACTGTTTGAAGTCCTGACACAGGCTGTCGAAAAGTATGTCAGCGAATAGGAAGCCACAGGGCTAATGAAAGACATGGGTACAATACTTCTCGAACTGCCTGAGCACACAACCCCGCTTTACCCAATAACCCATCGAATTGTGACTGAAGTCGATCGTGTCATGACTGATAGAATCACCACCTGGCGTATGTTTTCAGCGAAATGGTCTTTGCATACGGAGGACTTTTACGGTAAACCCATTCACTACGAAGGTGTTAGATATGAGGGGTCGCCTCGTCTGGTTTTCCTCGGTCGTTTCATCGAGCCTTTTCTCGAAAACGGCATAGTCCAGACTATCGAGAAAGTGCACAGAGAAGCCAACCAGCGAGGTCTTGATCCACAGCCGCACGTTTCCGAAGCGATCAGCCTTCTTCACCTCCTCATACGAAAGACTTACACAAATGTGGGCCACACCGATAAAGTCCTGCGTGGGAACGGCTTCCCCGATTCAGTGGAGGCCCTTGATGTTACCGACAAAATCGCACGTATGGACGCGTACCTTAAAGAGTACTCAGAAGCATTTCTGATGCGAAGTCCGAAGCAACAGACAAGTGAAGGCGATGACATTGTTGAATTCAAACCCAATTTGTACGGGATAGGGGTTAACCTAAATGCTCTCTGGCGCCGTATCAGAAGGCATTTTGACAAACGAGTGTAATCGGGTAAGGGCGGGCTTTTCTCCCGCCCTCCCCACAGCACCCCGCATGCGGGTCCACACGGGGCGCTTCACAGAGCCTATCGGGCCGTAGCCGGATAGCAAAGACCGATGGGGACGTTGTTTCTTACGTTGCAAAATGTTTGAAAGAAGGAAATAAATTCTATAGCAGCCTCCATGCCACGCCAAGCCCGCTTAGGTGCCCCAAGCGTTCTCCATCATAATTACGGTGCGACAACCCGTACCATTGAGAAAATGGAAAAGAATAACTAGGTTAGGCAACGTAAGAAACAACGTGTTGCCATTTTTTCCCGCAAAGCTGGTTGCCCCGGCAAGTGAGCCGAAGCGTTATTTGTTTAATCATAGAGTTGCACTATAATATTTAGTGCGGTACAATTTAAATAAGTAAAGGGCAGCAATGCCGAATAGTTCAATCCCATATACCCACGCAAAAATGAGAGGAGGTTTCAAATGGCAGAAGATAAAAAAATATTGACAAACAATTTTGGAGCTCCGGTCTATAACGATCAAAACAGTATGACCGCTGGTAATCCCGGGCCGGTCCTGATTCAAGACGTTCATCTGCTCGAAAAACTGGCTCATTTCGATCGCGAACGCATTCCTGAGCGTGTTGTTCATGCTAAAGGAGCCGGCGCTCATGGATATTTCGAGGTTACTAACGATGTAACGAAGTATACCAGAGCCAAGTTTCTCTCAAAGGTTGGGAAACGAACCGATCTTTTTGCGCGTTTCTCTACCGTTGGCGGCGAAAAGGGTTCCGCTGATGCAGAGCGGGATCCGCGCGGCTTTGCGGTTAAGTTTTATACTGAAGATGGAAACTATGACATGGTAGGGAATAACACGCCTGTATTTTTCATTCGGGACCCTCTTAAATTCCCTGACTTCATTCATACTCAAAAGAGACACCCGGTCACCAATCTTAAGGACCCGGATATGTTCTGGGACTTCCTTTCACTTACACCGGAATCCATACATCAGGTTACCATACTTTTTTCAGACAGGGGCACACCCAGGAACTTCCGGCACATGAACGGGTACAGCAGTCACACCTTCATGTGGTACAACGATAAAGGCGAATACTTTTGGGTGCAGTACCATTTTAAGACCGAGCAGGGCATTCAGAATCTTACGCGTGAAGAGGCTGACCGGATGAAAAGCACAGACCTGGACCACGCCACCCGCGATCTCTTTGATGCGATAAAGCGGGGCGAATATCCGTCCTGGAGGCTGGAGGTTCAGATTATGACGTCTGAGCAGGCTGAAAAATATCGCTTCGATCCCTTTGACATTACAAAGGTTTGGCCTCATGCCGACTTCCCGCCCATACCTGTAGGCCGCATGGTGCTAAATCGTAATCCGGAGAATTACTTTGCCGAGGTGGAACAAGCCGCATTCTCGCCAGGCAACTTTGTGTCTGGAATCGGCCCATCCCCCGATAAAATGTTACAGGGGCGTCTGTTCAGTTATCACGATACCCATCGGCACAGGCTTGGACCCAACTACCATCTTCTTCCGGTCAATGCGCCAAAAGCCGTCGCCGCCAACAACTATCAGCGTGACGGTTTCATGAGCTCCGGAGCTACCGCCGGCGGTTATCCAAACTACTATCCGAACAGTTTCGGAGGCCCTGCGCCTGATCCCGAGGCAGAGTCGCCGGCCATTACAGTTTCGGGACAGGCTGCACGCCAACAGTACATTCATCCGAATGATGATTTTGTGCAGGCTGGAGATCTCTACCGGAAGGTAATGACTGAAAGCGACCGCGCCAACCTCATTGGAAATATTGTCTCCCACCTTGGCAACGCACAGAAGCGCATCCAGTTACGGCAAACAGCAATTTTCTATAAAGCAGACCCCGATTATGGCAGCCGAGTGGCAAAGGGACTTGGATTGAGCTTGAAAGAGGTCGAATCACTGGCTCAGATGATACAGGAGGAACGCGCCAAAGCCACGCAATAATGAACAGATAACCATCGGATGCACATGAATGCGTACCACTGGATAGGCGACCGCTCAGTTTTGGCTAAAATTACAAGTGGCATGGGATCTATATCATGTAACTCACTCGTCAACTGCGAAGGAGATACAAAAGATAAAAAGATTACCTGCGCTTGCTCACGTCTAAATACTACTATCTTGATCACCCAACAAGCGAAAAGACTAGCGGACTTGCGTTATTGACTACATTGAATAAGGGAGCTATATAGGATTGTCCCCTAGGTCTAGATTTCATCTAAAAGATTGACAAAATCCAATCGATCATGATATTGTAATATCTATTAGTATCGATGGAGGTATTATCATGCAAACAGTCACTGTGTCACCAAAATTTCAGGTCGTTATCCCCAGAACAGTAAGGGAATCTTTGCGTCTTCGCCCTGGTCAAAAAATGCAGGTCATCGAATATGACGGACGGATCGAGTTTATCCCGGAACGAGATATTGCAGAACTTCGCGGATTCCTCAAAGGCATAAACACGGAATTCGAACGGGAGGAAGATAGAGTATGAATATCGTCGATTCCTCCGGCTGGCTCGCATACTTCGCAGACGAACCGAATGCGAAACACTTCACAATTCCTTTGAAAGATACAACCTCGCTTGTCGTCCCGGCAGTAACGATCTATGAAGTCTTTAAGGTTGTTCTTCGGGAATCTGGCGAGAATGAAGCGCTTCAAGCGGTTGCTGCCATGCAAAAAGGTACAGTTGTGGATTTAACAGCCGAGCTGGCGATTGTTGCCTCAAAACTCAGCCTACAACATCATTTGCCAATGGCAGACAGTATTATCCTCGCAACATCGCGGGTATTCAATGCCAAAATCTGGACTCAGGATTCAGATTTCAAAAATATTTCCGGGGTGAAGTACTTTCCAAAGAAATAACAAATGGCCAATGGGTGACCGGAGTTTTCTCCCGCCCCCCCACCACCTGGCATCCGCCTGAGGCGGAATAGTGAATGTCCACCCACAGTTTCTTGATGGAAACCAGCCCTTGTTTCTCCAGCCATTGATTCGTCATCCGGTTTGTGTGGCCAGGGTTCGGGATAGACACCGGCAGCCTTTGCGACTTAATCCCACCGATATGGCAGCGTTGCGCGACGTGCCGACCTTGGGCAGATTGCGCACCTTTGTGCGACACCGCCGCCACTTGCTTTCATCGTCAGACGCGAATATAATATATATATATCGCCATAAAATTATATTGCTAATCTCACCATATTTTAATATAGTATTATCATGATCAACCCCAGCTTTGAATGGGACGAGAAAAAAGATAAAGAGAATCAGGCTAAGCATGGTGTCTCTTTTTCGTTAGCCCAACATGCTTTTCTTGATGCTCACCGTATCATAGTCGAAGATATACATCATAGTACAGAGGAGAAACGCCTTTACTGCATCGGCCGTGCCGGTGGAGGCATAATGACCGTGAGGTTTACGTACCGGGGTAATGTTATCCGCATTTATGGGACTGGATATTGGAGAAAAGGGAGGCAGATATATGAAGAGCAAAATAAAGTACACGAATGAACCGATGAGTGAATTAAGAGTTGTTAAGGATTTTCTTCCGCCGCCGGACCAGTTGGTCTTGAAAGAGGAAAACGTGAAGGTAACGATTGCCTTGAAAAAATCGAGCATTGATTTTTTTAAAAAAGAAGCAAAGAAACAGCACACCTCGTATCAAAAGATGATCAGACAGGTTATAGATTGGTATGCTTCACACTATAAAAATCAAAAAAGCGCCTAACGATTGAAACTCCCCGCAGCCCGCCAGTGTCGAACCTGGTAGCAAGCAGCGGGGAATGGGAGAGGGGACGGGAACAAGGGGGGACGGTCAGGGAACAACGGTCATGTAAATACGCTTTTCTTGTTTTATTATTTCTGATATAGGCATTAAACATGCCGCGCAAAGCTCGTATAGACGCCCCCGGCGCCCTGCATCATATTATTTGCCGCGGAATTGAGCGCAGCAGAATTTTTCGGGATAATACCGACTGTGAAGACTTTAAGATTCTAGAGATCGACGTTGTTTCCTGAGTTGCATAAATCCATTTCCGCCTTCTATCCAATCAGTTGCTCAATACCAGCGCCCTCGACTCTCGTTCGTACAGAGCTTTCATAGTTGTTTTGACTAAGTTCCGACTGAAAACAGGAAGAAAATAGAAAACCCGTTCACCCGGAGAACCACTCCGGAGAAACGGGTTGTCTAAATCAAAATGGTGGAGGCGGCGGGAGTCGAACCCGCGTCCGAAGATACTCCATTTAAGCATCTACATACATAGCCTGGGGTTCAATTTCACCCCCTGGTTCCACCCCGGGCAAGGCAACCAGGAGATTAGCCCGCATAAAGTTTCGCTTCCCCTCTCAGCAGGCGATTGAGGGGATGCTATCCCGCTATCCGTCGTCCTTTCTAGTTCCGCAGGATCGAATCAGAAGGACGCTGGCCTATTAAGCGGCCAGTGCGTATTCGCAGTTGTCTGCTTTTGTTTTTTCCTGTTTGTTTAACGAGCCAACAGGACCTCGGTATGCAGCTTAAACTTCCATATCCCCGTCGAAGCCGTTTCGCCCCCCATGGATATGTCAGTTTCGACCTCGATAGCGCTTGGCTATCTCCCTTTCTTCTTCCCTCCTCTTTATACTCTCTCTTTTATCATATAACTTTTTACCCTTGGCCAGGGCCAGCTCTACCTTCACCCAGCCATTTTTAAAATATATCTTGGTCGGTATGAGCGTTAATCCCTTCTCCTGTATCTTACCGATCAGCCTTCTTATCTCCTGCCGGTGGAACAAAACCTTGCGGGTGCGGGTCGGGTCCTGCTCCTCATGGTGCGTATGGGAATACGGACTTATGTGCACATTATACAGCAAGACCTCGTTACCCACTACCTGCGCATAACCATCGGCCAGGGTTGCCTTTCCTTGCCGCAGGGACTTGACCTCACTTCCCGTAAGTACCAAACCTGCCTCATATCTTTCAGTGATAAAATACTCATGCGCTGCCTTCTTATTCTGGCAGACTACCTTTACACTCAAGAATACACGTCCTTTTGATTAAATAATAATACATTTCATGTAAAAAGCAATCGGCTTGAACTGCTCCTGGGAAATATACATCAGGAAGCCGCATCAAGACGGGCCTTAGCCGCTTTGAGGGCATCAAGGAGGAACATCTTGTTTCCCTGCAATCTCCCCATTTCGATATCCGGCTTCATCTTCCGGCCGTGGAAATCAGAGCCGCTGGTCATAAGGAGGTTGTGTTCCCCGGCTATGGCCTCGAGATGTTTAACCCGTTCCGCGCTGTGGTAGCTGTTATAGACCTCCAGACCCATCAAACCGGCCTCTATAAGGCCTATAATGATGGCATCCGGCGTGTCCATGGGATGAGCCAAAACAGGAACAGCCTTCCACTTCAGTACCTGCCTTATGACGCCGGGTGTGGCCAGGGCTTCAATGGGCACGTAGACCGGTCTCCCGCCCTTCAGCCAATCATGATAGAAGCGATAGTAAGGCGACCTGGCGCCATTTCCTTCGGTATATGTCTTGAGCCTGGGATCTTCCTTATTTTCTTTTCGGTCCAAGATGGCCTTGAGATAAGAATATCCGGTTGGAATCTTACCGCCCGAATGCCGGCGCACGTCTTCTTCCGTGAGGACAAAACCCAATTCCTGCAGCCTGGCGATCCTCCCCAGCGCCTGCTTTTCCTTTTCTACCCGTATGGCAGCCAGCCAGTCCTGAACAGATGTGCCTTCATAATCGATAAAATAGGCCAGGAGGTGCAGGTCAAGGTCTGAATAGAAGGTGTTGATCTCTATGGCCGGCACGAACTCTATGCCGGTCTCTTTTCCCAGGCGAACCCCTTCCGGCACACTGCCCACGCTGTTATGGTCGGCAAAGGCAATAGCCTTAAGGCCATGCCTCCCGGCCAGGGCAAATATCTCCTCCGGGGCGTGCTGTCCGTCGGAACTGGCTATGGTATGTATGTGTAAATCAATCATCCGGCAATTATTATTGACATGCCCCTGAAAGTCAATTAGATTTCAAAAAAGGCGTCATTACAGATCGCATCTGGAAGGTGCTCCTACGTAAGTATCCTATTCCCGTAGGAGCAGCATCCGTCCTTGGCCGACCTGGCGGCTTGCTGCGACCTGAGCCACTCGTACAAAGATTCCACTATGCTCCTCGAAGAAATTACCATGCCTGAATTTGTCGAAGGGCTGAAAAAGACCCGCACGGTCGTCATCCCTTATGGCTCGGTAGAAGAGCATGGTTCCCACCTGCCCCTCTCTACAGACACCGTACATATCTACGAAACAGCCAGGGCCGCATCTTCGAAAAGGCCCATCTTTGTGGCTCCGCCCATCCATTATGGCCTGTGCCGCAGTACAAGCGGACATCCCGGCACAATCACCATAAAGGCCGGAACCCTGCGCAGACTGACTATAGACATCGTTACGTCCCTCTATTCCCAGGGGTTGAGGAATTTCATCCTCATCTCCGGACACGCAGGCGGGACACACCTGGCCGCTATTACCGATGCCGGAGAGGAATTGCTCTCTGCCCTGCCTGAGGCCAAAATAGCAGTTTTGAGCATACTCGACCTGGTTGGAAGGGCCGCCCGGGGTCTTGTAGAAACAGCCGGTGATTCGCACGCCGGAGAGGTAGAAACGTCAGTCATGCTCTACCTGCGCCCGGAATGGGTCAAGGGCACAAGTCCGGAAGAATATCCGGCATTCCCCAATCCCATCCTGGTAAGAAACAAGCGGAAATTCTGGCCGAATGGCGTCTGGGGCAATCCGGCCAAGGCCGATACGGGAAAAGGCAAAAAATTGGTATATGCGGTAGCGGACGAACTCGTCAACCTGGCAGAAAAAATCGAACAGTTCAGGGAGTGATAAAAATGAGGCATGCATGTCGTTATCCGTTAACCGTTGTCCGTTCACCGATAATGCGTGGACATATTCCAGTCTGCTCTTTGCTGTCGGTGCACGGTGAACTGTGAACGGTGAACTATTTCCATAGCTACGCCGCAGTGACGAAGGATGCCGCGCAACGCAGCAAATGGACTTTTTACGAAGCCGTCAGGGAGTAAGGCATGGCAGACAACGCAAGTCATTATCTGAGACATTCAATAAGGTGGTCGGTTGCTCTTGCATTTATCCTGTTAGTTTTCGCCGGGCTTTATACCGCTCATGATTCAGAGGCAAAACCCATCAAGGCCGCCGATTTTTCCCTGAAAGACCTGGATGGCCGCATGGTAAGCCTCAGCCATTTTAAAGGCAAGGTTGTCCTGGTTAACTTCTGGGCCACGGGGTGTCCTGCCTGTCGGGCCGAGATACCCGCTTTTATTGCTGTGTACAAGAAATATAAGAGCAAGGGATTTGAAATTATCAGTATCTCGCTTGACGATGTTACCACATCTGCCGGCAAGAAAATCCTGGCCGAATTTATCAAAAGAGCCGGCATTACCTACCCTGTTCTGATAGGCAATAATGCGGTATGTAAGGATTACGGGGGTATCTACTACATCCCCGTGAGTTTTCTTGTTGATTCAAAAGGGAATATAATAAAAAGATACATAGGCGAGCTTAAAATGGATGTCCTCGAAAAGGATATGGCGCCGCTCTTAAAGAGATAAGGGGCGAGTCATTATGCCGGGATTTCCTCCCCGGTAAAACCGGTTGCACGCAAAAACAAAAAATCAAGAAAGGAATCGGTAATCGGAGAAAGCGTACGCCCTTTAAGAACTACGACATAAAACTCACGCCATAAGTCTAACCCCTTTATCCTCAGTCCGTGCAGGGAACCCGCGGCAATATCGTCCCTGACCGCCCGCCGGGATAAAATACTAATGCCTATTCCCGCCTTCACGGCCTGGCGCACGGCCTCGGTGCTGCCCATCTCGGCAATGATGTTAAGTTCTTTTGCATCCATGCCCAGTTTCTCAAGGGTCTTGAGACTGGTCATACGCGTGCCGGAGCCTGGCTCGCGCAGCACGCAGGCCTCTTTCCTGAATTCATCTGCCTCGACATAACGTCGTCCTGCCCACTTATGGCCGGAGGGGACTACAATCACCATCTCGTCCCTTACCCACTCCCGGTACTGGAGCCTCTTTTCCTCTATTTTAGCCCCCACCACCCCTATCTCGATCTTTCCCGCCAGAAGGCTTTCTATAACGCCCGTAGTATCATCTATATTCAGGGTAATATAGATGTCGCTATGTTCTTTTTTAAAAGAACCTATCAGCTCAGGAAGGATATATGCCCCCGGGATGGTACTGGCGCCGATGGTCATCTCTCCCTTGACCCTGCCCAGAAAAAGCTCTAACTCTCGCCGGGCCTCGGACCGCAGGCCCAACATCTGTCTGGCATATTTATAAAGCAATTCTCCGGCCCCGGTAGGCACAACCTCCTTACCCAGACGATCAAAGAGACGCGTATCCAAAAACTGCTCCAGGGCCTGAATATGCCCGCTCACCGTCGGCTGGGTAAGATATACTGATTCCGCAGCCTTTGAAAAGCTCTTTAATTCCAGGACGCGGCAGAAAACTTCCAATTGGTGAAGATCAAACATGGCTTTTTCACCCTGGCGTAGATATGAGGCGTGATCGTAACCATAGCGGTAAAGTGAATACCTTGCAATAACTTTTTAATATGCGACCAAAGCAGACGCCGGCGCTGAATTTTGTCTTTACAAGGCGCCAAAATCTTGTTAAAGATGGCTGCTGTAACAGCCTGCGCCTGTAGCTCAGTTGGATAGAGCAACGGACTTCTAATCCGTAGGTCAGGGGTTCGAATCCCTTCAGGCGCGCCAGATCTTCAATGGTGGGCGTGGCTCAGGTGGTTAGAGCACTGGGTTGTGGCCCCAGAGGTCGAGGGTTCGAGTCCCTCCGCTCACCCCAGTAAAATCAAAGGGTTATCTGCCTATGGTGGATAACCCCTTTTTTATTTATTTAACAAAATAAAATCTAAAGTCATTCCCTGAACATGCCGAAAAGCCCTGAAGGAGGTAATATCTTTGGGAAAAGAGCAGAGGACAACCCCGCGCTTCGACTTTGGCCTCAAGGTCGTTATCCTTAAAGGCGGAGAAGCCCATTTTACGAAAGACATCAGCCTGAGGGGCTGCTTTTTACCTGCCTGCCAGGTATTTGGTTTAAATGATAAGGTAGATCTGGCTATAGATGTGCCGGGGTTCGGCTATGTCTTTGTGACCGGGGAGGCCCGGCATCTTGCCAATGGTGGGACAGGCATCATGTTCCTTAGTTTTAAAGACCTTAAGGCCAAAGAGGCCTTAGAAGAATTTCTCAACGTAGTCTCCCTTTGTGAAGAGTCAAGCGAAGACAACGGCCTTCGATGGCTCGATGCATAGCCTGCCTTTAGCGCACTAATCTCCCGGTCGTTTGTGTCGATAAGAAATCTGAAGTCCGTATGCACCATGCAAAAGCATTCAGCACTCAGTTCTCAGCTTTCAGGAAGTAGAATGGCGACTCAAGCTGACCGCTGATGGCTGATCGCTATTTCGCAGCAAACGGACTTCCTGCGAAGCCATCATACTTTAAAAAAGCCCGAGAGAAGATACTGACGGAGATCGCCTATGCAGCAGAATATTGAGCAAGAGCAGCTTTCCACACGTAACATCCGCGCACGATTTGATGAGACCATGGGACGGCATATAGAACGACTGATCGGGACCAGGTATGGAATCGGCTCGCTGCCTCTGAATGTAGCGACCATACCATGCCTTATCCTCGCCGTAGAACGTGAAACCGATATCGAAAGCGCTTCATCTTTTCCACCCGAACGTTTTACAGAGGAAACATTCCTGAATGAATTGGCGGAATTCGGCCTCAACCCGGACGAAGACCTGAAGGCGTCCCTCCGGGATTTAATTCAAAAAGGATATATTGATGCCTCCCTAGATAGTAGTCTTTCCGCCACGAAACCGGCCATCAGTATGGTCCGCTTAGTCGACCGCATCTTCCCCAAAATGCCCGGGGTCAATCTTGTCGCCTACCTTGTTCAGATCATGGATGAGGTGTTGTCCGGACGTAAAGAACTGGAAACCGCGATCAGCCAGTTTGACCAGACATTACAGATGCAGGGGGTTCCTTTATCAAAACAAAAGACCCCGGCAAAACCGGAACAAACGACGGCAAAAATTTTCCGTTACAGACAGGAACAGACAAGGTCACACGTGGACACTGCATCTCCAGTGCTCCGGGCCCAGGATATCAGCCAGATCAGGGTCCAAAGTTTTTTCACTAGAAAAGAAGGGTCTGCCGAAGATATTATAGGCCAACCCGGTGACGCCAACGTTCAAAGGCTAAAGGAATCTGAAAAGACAACTGAGCCGGAAAGAAAAAGAATCGCTGCTGAAGACGCACGTTCTATTGAAGAATCTCCTGTGCCGGTACAGGCAGCGCCGGAGCCATCTCCAAAATATGAGACTCCCGGGCAGGATTTGCCGGAAAAAGCGGCTCCGGTCGTAGATGAACCGGACCGTACGGCAGTAACGGAGGAGGAAAAAACCGAGACGGAATCTCGTGAGATCCAAGAGTTATCATCAGTGGATGAAACAGAAAGTGAAACCGAACCTGTTTCGGAACAGGATGAGGCCGCCGTCGCGGATGACATCATTGAAAAGCATATCGCAGCCTTCTCCGAGGACCTGGCCTCCGCGTGTCCGGTATGTAGAATCGGCAAGATCGAGACGAAACAGACTGCCAAAGGTAAATCTTTCTACACCTGTTCCAACAGTGACTGTAATCTTATAAGCTGGGGCAAACCTCATCACATCGTATGCCCACAGTGTAAAAATCCGTTTCTAATTGAAACCGACGACTCAGCGGGAAAAATAACCTTAAAATGTCCCAGGGCAACCTGCCGTTACCGGCAAAACCTGGCCGGTGAAACAGAAAACGCAGTTCCCTCCCGGCAGGACGCTGCGAATCCATCTCTCCCGTCCCCCAAGCCTCGCCGGAAAGTGGTAAGAAGACGCGTTCTTGTCCGCAAAAAACGATAGCGGCAGACACAGGCAGCAGGAGGTTCTTGTGGCCACTGTAATATCCCTTAAGGGGATCGACGAGGC
>Ga0068714_10002548_pt1 | contig 23272 bp, 21 predicted proteins | sample MTBNYHSulfiMetaG_FD_62988 | JGI IMG/M metagenome (GOLD analysis project Ga0068714, IMG submission 62988) | Enrichment culture microbial communities from rom New York Harbor, USA that are MTBE-degrading - MTBE-NYH (New York Harbor Sulfidogenic)... | ecosystem: Environmental > Aquatic > Marine >... | reverse complement strand
GGCCCTCGCCAACGCCATATACGACGCTGTAGGCGTCCGTATCAGGGACTTGCCCATTACGCCGGAAAAGGTGCTGCGTGTTTTGAAGGGGCGCACACAAAAAGACACACCCGGACCCGAACCGACCTGAAAGATGGTCCGGCTATTCCGATTCACTCACGAAAGGATGATTGAATGATCCAGCTCAATTGGACCTCGTTACTTCGATTGCGTGTGATATGTTCCATCGGAATTCCTCTCATCCTGTTATGTTCGAGTACCCCCTCCATGTCCCTGGACGATCGGAGCTCGGTCGGACTCAAAGTGGGTTACGGCACTTCATTTGATACAGAGGAAGGCATCAACTTCGTCTCCGTTTTGCCCTATTACGCATGCCGCTTCCACCGTGTGGGCGTCCCTGAGGGAATGGCCTTGGCCTTCCATTTTGTTCTCGAAGGCGCCATCAACATTTACACGGATCCGGAAACGGGAGAAGGTTTTGGCGTGATTCCCATGCTGCGGTTTGACCTTGAAAACAGGTACGTAGTACCTTATCTTGGATTGGGAATCGGACCCTATTATTTCAACCTGGATGTTCCGGAGTTGGGACAGGCCTGGAATTTTTTGTCACAGGCTGAACTTGGAATCCGGTTCAACTGCCTGCAGAATCTGGGTTGGCACGTAAGTTATCGAATCCAACACGTATCTAATGCCGGCATGAGCGAAAGGAATTCAGGAGTCAATTCGCATCTCTTTCTGCTGGGGGTTTCCTATTCATTTTGAAGATCGAATCCTATTTTTCGACTTGCGGTAATAGGATTTCCGAAAGAGCCCTGTTTGGGTGATCAAGTTAAGTCGAACCGATGTTTCGCGAGAGAGGATCAAGTAATGGAACGTAAGATTTTGATAAGTTTAGATGAATCCATCAATTCCACCAGAGTGGTGGACTACGCGGCGCGCATTTCCAGCGTTGTAAAAGACTTGACCTATACACTTATGACCGTTCAGCCGTCCATACCCCCCTTTCTGAGCGACGAAGCCAAACAGGAAGCGGCAGCGTATCAGAAGCTCAAGAAAGTCCAGAAGAGAAACGAGGAGGCGGCCCTAAACCTGCTCGAAAAATGCAGGCAGATCATGGTGAGCCAGGGGGTGGACGAGGCTCGTATCGAACTGTATACCCGCCCAAAGAAGCTGGGAATAGCCCAGGACGTCCTGGAAAAGGCGGAAAAAGGGTTATATGACGCCCTGCTGGTAGGCCGACGCGGTCTGACCAAAACCCAGCAGCTGTTTATGGGGAGTACGTCCAACAAGATCGTTAACAATGCAGCCAACGTGCCCGTATGGATCGTGGACGGGGAAATCGAATCGATGAAAATTCTAGTGGCGGTGGATGGTTCCCCCACATCGCTGAAAGTCGTTGATCACCTTACCTACATGGTGGGCGGGAATCCGGAAGTGAAGATTACATTTCTGCATGTGACGCCAAAGCTGGCCGACTTCTGCACCATCGACTTTGAAGAGGATGAGGCTCAGTCGATTGAGGATGCCCTGCTGGCCGAGGATGTCAAATGCATCGATCATTTTCACGCACAAGCATTAACCATGTTACGCGAGGCGGGCTTGACCGAAAAACAGGTTCAATTCGAAACCAAGGCCTCCACCGTGTCGGTGGCCAAAGTTATTCGGGAGAAGGCCCATCGCGGCAAGTACGGAACAGTGGTCATAGGCCGAAAAGGTCAAAACAAAGCCTTCTTTATGGGCGGCATCTGCAACAAGCTGGTTCAGACTATGACCAATTGTGCGTTGTGGGTGATCGTTTGATAGGAGTGCATCCTCAACCGAAGCCGGTGAATTTAAGAGATCGGGTCAGGAGGAATGGCGGAAATGAAAAGGGGCAACCGGTTCTGCATGGCGCAGATCCATTACCCCCTCGATGGCTCTGATACGTGGCTGATCGGACCCCCTTTCAGTGGGCCTGGGCCGATGATGCTGAAAGCAAGTCCGTAATATATTTCTCAGCTAAGTGCTTGTGATCCTTTTGGGTTATTTTGCTGCGGATCTTTTCTTCCGCCATCTGGATCGCCATGTCCACCAGTTCTTCACGCAGATCATGAAGGGCTTTCCGCAGTTCGAATTCGGCGCTGGCTTTGGCGTCTCCGATCATACGATCGGACATGATTTCAGCCTCCTCGAGAAGACGCTTTTTCTGAGCTTCGGCCTGGGCCAGGATGATGTCGGTGACCTCCCGAATCTTGTCCCCGGTTTGTGATACTTCTGCCAGGATACCTTCGTATTCTTTTTTGGCTTCCGCTTTGTAGAGTTCCGCCTTCTTGATCTCGGAATCGATCTCAGCGCTACGGTCGTTAAGCAGATTCCGGATGGGCTCCTTGCCGAACTTGACAATGATAAAGACAATAATAAGGAAATTAACGATGCGCCAAGCAAGGTCCCATTCGTCACGGTATTCCCAGTCGCCATCGGCGGCCATTGCCGTACCCGCAGTTGCTAGAAAGCCAAGAAGAACGGGCGAGAGAGTCTGAATCCACTTCATTTTAGCTCCCTACCAATGACCTTCTTGGTCACATAAATGGAAAGCCCCTGCGCCTGTTTTCGGAAGGTCTTTCGAACTGCTTGGGCTTCCTGAGCAATCTCTTCTCGAATCCTGGTGACGATTTTATTCTCTTCCATTCTGGTCTCGGCGATGATTCGATCGGCGTCTACCTGCGCTTCGGCTTTTATCAGCTCTCTCCGCTGATTGGCGTCGGTCTTGGCTGCCTCGATTCTTAATCCGTTCTCGACAAGCAAATCCTCGCCCTGCCTCGTCATGTCCTTTGCCTCTTTAGTAGCCTGCTCGATACGTTCCCTACGCTCCCGCACATTTTCCAGGATGGGTCTGAAAAGGAGGCGGTTGAGAATGTACATCAACAATAGAAAGTTGATGAGTTGAACGAGCAAGGTGGCATTAATGCTGATCACCTTTACACTCCGTCTGGATCGGGGTTTGCTCTCTTAAACTACGAAAAGCAGCAGCAGAGCTACAACCAACGAGTAGATGCCGGTGGACTCAGAGACTGCCTGGCCGACCAGCATGGTTCTGGTCAAGAGACCCGCTTCCTGGGGATTTCTGCCGATGGCTTCACAGGCTTTACCTGCAGCGAAACCTTCACCGACTCCGGGTCCGATGGCTCCGAGTCCCATCGCAATACCTGCACCCAAGAGGGCCGCCGCTCTGACCAGATCCGCACCTTCAATTGCCATGATGTAAACCTCCGTACTTTTATTTTGAACCTGTTTGTATCTTATTCAACCAAATTGACAAAAGTCTTCGCTGTCCTTCAGGTACAGGACAGCGTTCCGAACCATTTCTTAGATTACGAAAATCAAAACCAGAGCCACCACCATGGAGTAGATAGCCGTAGATTGCGCCACAGCCTGCCCTACAAGCATAGTCCTGGTCAGTACTCCGGTAAACTCGAAATTTCGGCTCACCCAGGCCACGGCATTCTCCGCCGTCAAACCATTCCCGACACCGGGTCCGATGCCTCCGAAACCCATGCACATGCCCGCACTCAGGAGGGCCATGGAAGCGGTTAAGGTAGATGATTCGGGGTATGTCTTGAACATCAGGATGAAGCTCACCAGTAAACCGAAAATGGCCGGGGTCTGGGCCACGGCCTGCCCCACCAGCATGGTGGTTGTCGTTGCGCCAAGAGTCAATGGGTTCCGAGCGACACCCTCACAGCTGGCGCCGGCGGCCATTCCGCCGCCGATTCCGGAGCCGATGGCCGCCAACCCCGTGGAGAACCCCGCGCCCAAGAGGGCGGCCCACGTGGGAGAGATGGGTGCGCTAGTGAAATCCATGAACATCAGCATGAACGCAACGACCATGGCAAAGATGGCCGGAGTTTGGCACACCGCCGAACCGATCAGCATGTTCGTGGTGAGCTGGGAAGCGGTTTGGGGTTGCCGCGCCAAGCCTTCGCATGCCGAGGCCGCCGGAAAACCTGATCCCACACCCGAGCCTATGGCGCCGAACCCTATGCAAATGCCCGCGCCCAGAATGGACGCCGCACTGGCGAGATTTGCGCTATGGATTTGGTGGAAATCCAGGAAGACGAGCAATATGGATACAACCAGCGCGAATATGCCGGCGGATTCAGCTACTGCCTGCCCCACCAACATATTTTTGACAATGTCTCCAGAAAGGTTGGGCCTTCTGGCTGTCGCTCGGTTGGCAAAACCCGCGCAAAACCCTTCTCCAACGGCGGCGCCTATGGCTCCAAGCCCTATCGCAATTCCAGCCGCAAGATAGGACGCCCCCGACATATAAACCTCTATGTCCGTCACTTGGAGAACCTCTCCCTTCTATTTAATCTGTACTGAAATGTACACGAGTGTCAGCATGGTGAAAACGAACGCTTGTATGGTGCCAACGAATATGCCGAAGAAGAAGTACAGAAATGGTGGTATGATAAGATTCCAAAGGAGGTGGGACACTACGAGAATGATAATCGATCCTCCCATGATATTTCCATACAAACGAAAAGAGATCGACACCACCTTGGCAATTTCGCCGATAATATTGAGAGGCGCCATAAAGAACATCGGCTCGCAATACTCGGATGCGTACCGCTTAAAACCTTTCGCCTTGATGCCTGAATAGTGCGCAATGACAAAACCTAGAATACCCATGCTCAATGGAGTATTCAGATCTTTGGTCGGCTCCGACAAATATGGGATAATCCCCAGCCAGTTGGACAACAGCAAAAACATGAACAACGCACAAATCAGAGGAAAGTATTTACGATAGTCTTTAATATCGAGTGCATCCCGAACCAAATCATCAAATGCCGTCACAATGAGCTCGGCAACAGTCTGAAGGGGATTCGGAACATGCGCCAGCTTTTTCGTTGCGGAGATGGCAAAGAAGATCAACGTCGCCATGACGATCCACGTCATGATCAATGTTTCTACGTTGAAAACGAGATTATAGCCCCCTATCTGGTAGGTCCATTGCCAGACCTTGGTCAATTCATCCATTTTCCGTCCCTTGGTTTCGCTTCCTCAGTATAGAACGCTTTTACGGGATATAAACTGTTCCCAAAGTAAAAAGTGAAACAGAATAGATAGTTGGATAGTAAATATACCTATACAGGCACCTATTACGTTGATTTGGTCCACCTTGATAGCGATGATAATGGGGATTGCCAGCAAGGCATATCGGAACAACAAGGAGAAAAACGCCTCGACGCCGACCCTCTTAGGATTCATACCCAGCCGACGCTGAAGTCCGCGCTTCATGAGGAGAAAGTTGACTATGCTGGCCAGGCTTCCCAGCAGGAAACCTTTGGCAAAGCCCATCTGACCGAGGATCAGGCTGCCCAAGCCTGCGACGAGACACAGCCCCAAGGCGGTTTTGATCACTTTTGGAACGGGATCGTTCTTCTTGTTATTTTCCGTTTCGGGTTGAGTCATCTTCCTCGATATCCAGAACTTTCTTTATCTGGCTGTAGGCCGTGTAAGCTCCTCCGGCGATGCCTAGTATGAGGAAGAGCACTGTAAACGGACCTTTAATCCCCAACCACTTGTCCAAATAATAACCGATGGCGAAACAGAACAGCACGCATCCGACCATCGTCAGGCCGAGCTGGGTGACCAGGGTCAGGTTCTCCATGAGGGCCTTGTAATCTTTTTTTTTCATAGAGCAAGAGCGCTTGTGAGAAATTTCGCGTGTCGAGCGAGACAGAACCTAAACCCTTTTCTTGGGTTTGTCAAGCTAAAATAGGGGGCTTCCAGAGGGGTTTCCGGCGAGCGAAAACGGACAAAACATAATCATATTTCAATATATTAGACGGCTGAAGCGTATGGCCGATCATGGCGCCCGGATAGGATCCGGGACAAATCAAGACTCCGGGTTTTCAGTAACGGGTTTGTATTTCCGTAATGATTCCCTGCGGAAAGATTTCTGGAAAATCTTCGTTCTCGAGCTAGATGAAATGATGTAAAGATTCATTACCGACGGCGAAAGGCTTCATGAGATTCCGGTCACGCGGAAGCGGAAGAGGTTTTTCCGAAAGATATTCGTAGGAATCCATTAACAGGGGGATTCCCACGAATACTAGGGCTCAGTCCAAGTGACGGGAAACGAGCTTGACTCGCACGTTGGACACCAGGACATGAATGTCTTCGAGGATCATATAACCGCACGGGATCAGCAGCAACGTGATTCCCGTGGCGAAAAGCACCCCGAAACCGAGACTCACAGCCATGGGAATCAGGAATTGAGCTTGCAGACTCCTCTCCATAATCATGGGCGTCAGACCGGCGAAGGTGGTGAGGGAGGTCAGAATGACGGCCCTGAATCGAATCGCTCCAGCCCGGGTCACCGCATGGTGCGGGTCCTCGCCTTCCCGGCGCAGCCGGTTTGCCGCATCGATCAACACGAGTGAATCGTTTACCACCACCCCGGCCAGGCCCACGATTCCGAACAGGCTCAGCAGACTCAGGTTCAGGCCCATAATGAGGTGGCCTATCAGCGCGCCTGCCATGCCGAAGGGGATGGCCGCCATAACCACAAACGGTTGAGTGAACGACCTGAAAGGGATGGCCAGCAGCGCATAGATGCCGAACGATGCGATCAGGAACCCGTTTATAATGTCCTCCATGGACTCCTTTTGTTCCTTGCCTTCCCCTTCCATAGTGTAACGCAAACCGGGGGACCCGTATTTCAGCTTCGGAAGGACTTCGTTTTCAAGGGCTTTACGCACTTCAAAGGCATTGGTCACGGATTCGTCCACATCGGCTGTAACTTTGATCACCCGGAAGCGCTGGGCTCGCTGAATGGCGGCATATCCCTGCTCCATCGATACCTGAGCCACCTGGCTGAAAGGCGCTTCGGTGCCGTCCGGCGCGCGTATCCTCATTTCTTCCACATAGCCCAGAGACTTGCGTTCAGAGTCGGGATATCGGACCAGCAGTTTCACCTCGTCCTGGTCACGCTGGAAGCGTAACGCCTCGGCCCCATAGAACGCGTGGCGAACCTGCATAGCCAGGTCGCTCAGCGTCAAACCCAAACTCCGAGCGGCAGGTTTGAGTTTGAGCTGCATCTCCTTTTTCCCCGGCAGGAAGCTGTCCGCCACATCGAATACGCCGGGGTAGGTCCTCAGTTCTTCCTTCAGGTCGTCCGCTGCAGCCAACAAAGTCTCATGGTCGTCCAATGACAGATGGACCTCGATGGCGCTGCCTGCCGAAAAAAGTTCGCTTTGGAACGTGACGGATTCGGCCTCAGGTATGCGTCCCACCCGTTCACGCCACAGATTGGCCAGTTTGGCGGCGCTCATGTCGCGTTCCTCGCCCTCCAACAGCTGCAGGTATACCTGCGCCAGGTGGCCGCCGATTTCGGGTGACCCGGCGTTGGGTCCGTGTCCCGACGCTGCATATCCGATGAGGGACACGGTATGTTCGAGTAGTGGAGGCGAACCTTCGGGGCGTTGTCCGTCCACTTCTTCCATGACCTCGCGGGCCGAGCGCTCGATGAAAGCCACAACATCCTTAGTGTGCCCCGGCGGCGTGCCTGCGGGCATGGTAAGCGAGCATATCAGTACGTCGCTTTCCACTTTGGGCATGAACGTGAACTTGAGCCATCCTCCGGACCAGGCGCCCAGGGTCAACAAGAGAGCCGCCACGCCCGCAGCGACTGTAACATACCGCCATCGCACACATGCATCCACCAGCCCGGCGTAGGGTCCGCGCACGAAGCGCTTCAACCATCGGGCCATGAATTTCTCTTCCCGGAAAGCGCGACCTCGAGCCTCGACTGCTCGCGCACTTCCGGCCAGGTGCGCTGGAAGCACCAGGAGGGATTCGACGAGAGACCCCAGAAGGACCAGAATCACGACTACGGGCAGGTTCCGCAGCACCTTGCCCATAACCCCGCCTCCCAGGAGCAGCGGCCAAAAGGCGACCATGGTGGTCAAAACCGAAAAGATCACCGGTCTTCCGACTTCCATCGCTCCCTGGATCGCTCCTTCCAGTGGGCTCTGGCCCTCCTCGTGCTTGCTGAACACGTTTTCCCCGATAACAATGGCGTCGTCCACAACGATCCCCAAGACCATGATGAACGCGAACAGGGAAACCATATTGATGGACACATCGAAGTGTGGCAGGGTCATCAGTCCGAACAGGAAGGAGACCGGTATTCCCAAGGTGACCCAGAAAGCCAGGCGCAGATTGAGAAAGGCGCCCAAAAGCACGCTCACGAGTACGAGTCCATAGGCCATATTTCTGAGCAACAGCTCGATACGGCTCTTGAGTATTTTGGACATGTCTTGAAAGAATTCGATGTGTACACCTGCGGGCAGACCGGGACGTATTTCATCGACATAACGTTTCACGGTACCGGCTACGGTCAGGGCATTCTGATCCGCCACTCTGTAGACCTGCACCCACGCAGCGGGTTTTCCCTGAAAACGAGTAAACAGATCCACGTCCTCGAAACCGTCCTTGAGATCGGCAATCCGTCCCAGCGTTACTTTGCTTCCGTCGGTCCTGGTGACCACGGCTACGTCCGAGTAATCGTTGGCATAGTATCGACGGCCTTTGGTGCGTATGAGAATCTCTCCGGCCGCTGTTTTCACACTTCCAGCTGGGAGGTCCAGACTGGCATTCTTTACGGCCTCGGCCACCTTTCCCAGTGTAAGTCCATAGCGCCTCAATGTTTCTTCCGAGATCTCGATGTGGATTTCGGATTGTCTCACTCCCAGCAGTTCAGCCAGGGTGATACCGGGCTGGTTGGTGAGGTCGTCTTTGATGCGTTCGGCGAGATGCTTGATGGTGGTCTCCGGAACATCCCCATAAACCGCCACGTTGATCACCTGGGATCTTCGGGTGACTTCGCGGACCACAGACTTCTCCGCTTCTTCGGGGAAGGTGGTAATTCGGTCGACCTCCGCTTTGACTTCATCCAGCAGCTTTTTCAGGTCCCAGTCCTTAACCACCTCGATGACAACCGAACCAAACCCTTCACGGGCGCTGGAATCAATGCGCTTGATGCCCGCGAGGCCGGCCACCTTCTCTTCGATTCGCCGGATGATCGCCTCCTCGACTTCGGCCGGCGAGGCGCCGGGATACTCCGTAGTAATGATAATCTGATCCAGAGAACTCTCGGGAAACACCTCGAGTTTCATGGTCAGACCCGTCACCGCGCCGGCCGCCAATATGAAGATCATCAGCAGATTGGCCGCCACATGATTATCGGCGAACCAGGAAATCACGGCTTTCATGGGCGGTCCGCCACTTCGGCCGAGCGGACGGTCATGCCGTCGGTAACCGCCTTGAGAGGAGAGGTGATCACCCGTTCACCATTTTCAACCCCTGATTTGACAATGATCTCTTCACCTCGCAAGCGCGCTACTTCGACTGGACGAAAACGGAGTCGGCCCTGGTCATCCACAACCCACACGCTTCCATCTTCGCGCAGGGCGGATCTGGGCAACACCGCTGTTTCGGGCAGAGAGTGTCCGCGGATGTTCACCGTGACGAAAAGACCCACTGCGAGAGGCGGCATCCGCGCATACGGTTCATCCACCCGGACTACAACATGGACCATACGGGTTCGCTCATCCAATTTCCCTTCGGCGCGTACCACGTTTCCCTGCCAGGAGAGCTCTTCTCCCGCCATGCGGGCGTGAACAACAGTGCTGGATCCGGGGCCGTCGCCGGGAGTAAAGCCGGGTACGTGAAACCACTGTAGGTCTTCGATGGGCGTGGGTAGCACGATTTCAACGGTGTCGGTACAGTGTATTCTGGCCAAAATCTGGCCCACAGAGACATACTGGCCGGCGTCTACGTTTTTTTTGCTGACCCGGCCGTTGAAGGGGGCCTTAATTTCGGTTCGTTCGAGATTCAAAAGCGCTTTCTTCAGATCCGCCTGGTGGGCTTCGAGTCGAGCTTGAGCGGCTGCCAGTTGAGGCTGCTTCGCCACCAAAGGCGGGGGCTCGCCCTCGACCTTCACGCCGTCCGAACGGTGCAACCGCCACTCCTCCCTGGCAATGGCGGCCTCTTCCTGGGCTATTCTCAACCGGCTTTCTGAATCCTTAACGTTGGCCCGGGCCAGGGTGACAGCCAATTCGTAGTCCACCGGGTCGATGCGCAGAAGCATTTGATCCTTAAGGAACTCACCTCCGTTCATCAGGGATGGGGATGCAAAAACCAGTTTACCCCCCACCTGGGGCGCCAGATCGATTTCCAACAACGGAACAACCGTACCTTCACCTTTGATATGAATGGACTCGAGGCCCGTTTGGACCCGCATCGTCCGAACCAAGGGCGGCGGAGTGGACGGTGTGGCCTTTTCGAGTTTTTCTTTGCTTGCCGTGAGGGCGCCCACGCCGAGGAGACCCAGCACAACAAGTGCCCCCGCCAGACCCGCCTGCAACAACCGACTCTTTTTTCTGTTCATGGCGATCACTCTTATTTGAAAATGAGTTCGGATCCAGGAGTGATGCGGCTCTAACCTTCGCGAACAGGAGTCGATCCTTCGGCGGAAGGCTCGGCCCATCCCCCGCCCAGCGCTCGATGGAGGCTGACTCGGTTGGTCAAAATGGCCAGATCCACGAGAACCAGATTCACTTCGGCTTGAAACCGCGTCTGCTGGGCTTCGAGCACGGTCAGATAATCCACCAGGCCGCGCAGGTATCTATTCTCAGCCACGCTTTGCGTAGCCCGAGCCTCCGTCAGAAAACCGAGCACCCGATCCCTGCGTTCCAACTGTTCTTTTCGGGTAAGCAATGCCCTTTCCACTTCGGAGAAGGCCGTGAGCAGCGTTTTGGCGTACTCCACAACTCCTTGTTGGTACCGTGCTTCGGCTGCGCGCTGGCCGGCTTTCAGTTTACCGGCGTCAAAAATGGGTTGCACGATGCCCAGGGCTAGATTCCACAATTCGCTTTCGGGCCGGAACAGCCGATCGAGATCTTCGCTCGAGTATCCGAAATTGCCCGTAAGTGTGATCCGAGGGAAACGGCCGGCCTTTGCCACGCCCACGCGTGCGTTCAGGATTTTCAGGCTCGCTTCCGCAGCCCTGACATCCGGCCGCTGCAGCAACAGTTCCGAGGGTAAGCCCGGGGGCACGGGGGCGAGCAGCCGGTAATAGTCTTCAGGCTGAGAGCGGGGTTCATGAGTTTCCGGGTAGCGACCCAGCAAAACGGCCAGGTTTTGCTGCGCGATGCCCAGTTCCTGACGCAACTCAGGGAGTCCGGCTTCGGCTTCGGCTAGAATGCGCCGGGCTTGTCTTACGTCCAAAACGGAGGTCAACCCTCTTTCATATCGATTTTCCGCCAAGGCGAGGCTGCGCCGGAAGCTTTCCACGCTCTGTTGAGTGATTTGTATCCGGCGTTCCAACGACTCGATCTGAAAGTAGACGGTCATCGTTTCCGCTACAATGGTCTGGGCCACGGTTCTGCGATTTTCCTCCGCCTGTAAGAGGTCGGCTCGTGCGGCTTCTTCAGCCCTGGCCAACCGTCCCCAAAGGTCCAGCTCGAACGTTGCCGGCAAGGAAAGGCTGAAGGCGCCGGTTTCTCGATCCAAGGAGGCGCCCGGAATGGATACGGTTCGGGGCGTTCGTTGTCTTTCCGGCCGGCCTTGAATGCTCAATGTGGGATATCGATCCGCGCGCGTCTGGACTAGTTGGGACCGTACCTCCAGAATTCGCGCCGAGGCTTGCCTGATGTCCAGGTTGTAGTTTAAGGCGTCTCGAACCAGTCGATCCAGTTCCGGATCGCGGAATACCTGCCACCAGGTTTCCCGAGGCGCTCGCAAGCCGGAGATCTCAGCAGCATTGGCGTGCTGAAAAGAGGCAGGGACCTCGATACCCGGGTCCGGCCGACGATAGTCCGGTCCCATCTTCATGCATCCGATCAATAGCGGGAGCGCGGCAAGAAGCAGCGCGGCTCGCGGGATGGCCGATTTCACGACGCGGTCTCCTTCATGCCGTCACCGAACGCCGTACGAGAGAACCGCACGATATGCTCCACCAGCCGCGCCTTGAAAGCATCATCGTATTCGTGCCCGATGATGCGGCTAACGGCTTCCCGTGCGAAATTGAAATAGAGCACCTGGGCGAATATGCTTAAGATATTGAGACAAGTGCCTTCGAGATCGCAGTCTTGGGGCGCCCTGGCGCGTAGTTTTTCGATCATGTACCTGGTCAGCGGCTCCATCGCTTCCCGAACTACCAGTTCGAGGGCGGGTGTGGGTTTGGACAATTCCTTGGTGATGAGCATATGATGGCGCTGACGCTCCTCGTCTGAAAAAGGACCCAGTAGAAAGGCTTGGGCGAGAGCTTCCACCACCTGAGCCGGAGTCGGGCAATCGTAAGGGGCCAGATTGTCCCTGAAAGCTTTCTGCAGGCGTTTGGACCTCGGAAGCCATCGCGAGCGGAACACCTCCAGATAGAGATTGTCCTTATTGCCGAAATGGTAGTTCACCGCAGCCAGGTTGCATTCGGCGGCGGCGGTGATTTCGCGCACACTGACGGCGTGGAAGCCTTTCAAGGCGAAAAGGGTCTCCGCTTCGTCCAATATACGTTCTTTTGTCATGTCTGTTTTGTTTCGCAGGGCCATATGTGATCTCCGCAATGTAACGAACGTATGTATGAAATGTTCATTTAAATGTCAAGCCGTTTCTCTCCCATTCCTGCGAATTCCGTCGATTCCAACGCTTCTTCACTGTAACAGCGGCGGCCGGAAATCCGTATCGAAGGATGCTGCTGTTCATCGGTCGGCTTAGAGACCGGCGACCGGTCGGAATCGATCGTCTCGTGCACAAAGGCTCCAGTGATCCTTGTTTTCCTCTTTAAGGCCGCACTTGCACCTTCCGTCTGAAATCAATACACAACGGATCTATCTTATTGGCTTTTAAAGACTCGAGCTGATTTATCAGACGAGATTTAATGGAGCCTCTTCAGTGTCCGGAGCGACCGACGGTGCCGGAATCGAAGCCGAGGAACTAGTGGCACGAAGTTTGCCTTCTTTATATTAAAAGACTTCAAGGAATGAGACATGGACGAGATCATTATATGGCTTCTCATACTGGTTTCTTTGGTGCTCATCAACAGCAAGAAGAGAACCTGACTATTCAAAACCGGTTACTTCAGGCGATTGATCGAGATCACCTCCTACTTCAGGGTATCTTTGTACTCGAAAGGGGAACCGTATGAGACGGTTTTTCCCGGGCGCCGAGTCGCCGACTCTGCTCCCCAAGTCCATATCTCGCGTCGTGTAAAACGGGATTCGTCGCCCGATCTACCGGTATTTTCTCCCGAAATTCTTCATTCAGCCCGGTTTCGGAATGGTGCAGCGTGTATTACAGACCCGATACCGAAGCATTTTCCGGTTGGAAAAATGGGATCCGGTCTCCCTCTGGAAATCGGATTTTGGAGTAGCAGGAGATCGAGAGGAGCCGTGAATAGCGATTGGTGCTCTTAGCAGCATGTACGGCATTCGTAATAGTACATGCCGACGGAGCCCGTAAAGGGCTCCGATCGGTGAAAAAGACTACATCTTTTTCGGGCTGCGCCAGTCCGTTATGGTGATGAGCCGTTTGTTGGGTACGTCGGCTTTGAAGAATTTCACTTTTTCCGATGGCGCGTGGCTCTGCTGGGTATAGGTAACGGGTGGGAACACGCCTCCGGTGTCATAGTCTCGGAGCGTCTCCATGGCCTCTTTGAGTGTATCCGGGTTAAGATCCTCTCCAGCCCGTTTCATTGCTTCGGCAAAGAGCCAGGCCACGCCCACCCCGTTGACATAGAGCGAGGTGAGTCCGGGGTCACTGCCGTACTTAGCAGCGATCTCTCGCACCAGATTAAGGCCATGGGAATCGTCCGACCAGCCGCCCACGAAGTTTACGCCAATGTAGTTCGTCGCTCCTTCGCCGCAAGCCTTTACAATCATGTCGTCCGTGGCCCAGTTGAATCCGAAAATCACGGGTGCATAGTCGTACTTCTGTGTGGTCTTGATGAAACTGATGACCGGGGGCAGCACGTCACAGGTAATGACGATGTTCGCCTCCGCTTGTTGAAGAGCCAATACCTGAGAACTGGCATCCACGGCACCTGTAGGCAGGACCAGTTCGGCCACGACGGGGATGTCGTATTTTTTCGCTCTGTCCTTGATAGCTTCCAGACCCACCTTTCCATATTCTTTTTTAGTGTAAACGACTCCAATGCGAGGGTCCTTGATCCCGAGGTCGTCGTGAATGTAGTCTACTATGCAATGGTACTGGGCCTCATAGGTGGCGCCCATGGCGAAAATGTACGGATTGAGAGGCTCATAGAATTCGACGGCCAACGCATTGGGAATATTTGTAATTTTATAGTTTTTGATGTTGCCCAGATTGGCTATGGTCTGGGTGGTGCCGCCCGTGGTGATAACGGTGAGTACTTGATCCCGGGTCATAAGCTTCTTGACCGCCGCCACCGATTTAGGCGCCTGGAACTGGTCATCCTCCCATAGGATCTCCACTTTACGGCCGTTGATGCCGCCCTGGTCGTTGATGTATTTCATGTAGTCCACCATACCCTGGCCGTTTGGTAAACCCAGGGCGGCAACAGGTCCGGTCTTGACCAGTACCAAACCGAGCTTGATCGTGTCGTCGGTGACTCCTCGACCCGCGGCTGTGGCCATACTCGCGCTGAGCAGCATCAACGCGGCGAATACGACTGCACCCTTGATCCAACGATTGTCCATCATCCGTTCTCCTCCTTGCTAAGGTTGCGTTGTTTCGTCCAAACGAGAATCCATTCATAAAGAAAACGGGAAAGCCTCGAATCACAAAGGCATGCCTCCCGGATCCTTTTCAAGATCTAAAGCCTGCATGGAAATTCGGAAATAACCGCCGGCTTTCTCCGGCCGGGAACGGCTTGTTCGGATGCCGGAAGTGCGCCAAAATGGGTCTGTAAGACTGTCAGTAGGTAAAAGGCCAATTCTTGAATCCTGTTTTAACGCGAACCCAGATGGCGTTGAGTCCGCCGGGTTCCAGAATCAGGAACAGCATGATCAAAAGGCCGAAGACGGCGATATTCCATTCCAGATCGTAACGTCCCTCCAGAGCGGGGATTACGGACTCCATGCTCTGAGCGAACAATTTGATGAATTCGGGAGCCACTACGATAAATACGGCTCCAAAAATGGACCCCAGGATGCTTCCCAAACCCCCGACAATAATCATGGCAAGATACTCGATGGAGAGCATAAGCGTAAAATGTTCCGGATTGATGTAAGCCATCACGTAGGCGTATAGGCCTCCGGCGACCCCTGCGTAGAAAGAACTGACGGCAAAGGCGGTTACCTTATACCGTGTCAGGTTCACGCCGATAATCTCCGCCGCCACGTCCCGGTCTCGAATGGCCACGAAGGCTCTGCCGACGCGAGTTCGAGTGATGTTTTTGGCGGCGGCCGTCATGAGTGCGGTGACGATTAGAAGGAAAACGTACATCTTTTCGTCCGTATCCAAAGGGTAGCCCGCCACAGTGAGAGTTGGTACGTAAAGACCTCGTACGCCTCCGGTAAGCCCTTCCCAGGTGATCACCAGATATTCCACCACCACTCCAAAAGCCATGGTGGCCATGGCCAGATAAAGGCCCTTGAGTCTCAGGCAGGGGATCCCCACCGCCACTCCCGCCAGCGCAGCTACCGCTCCTCCGGCGGGAAGCGTCACCCAGAAAGGCATGTTCCATTCTCCGCCGAGCAAAGCGGTGGTGTACGCGCCGAAGGCCAAAAAAGCGGCGTGCCCCAGGGATATCTGACCGGTGAATCCCGTAAGAATGTTTAACCCCAAGGCTCCGATGGTGGCCAGACAGGAAAGATTCACCAGATAGACCAGGTAGGCGTCACCAAGAAAGGGAAGCAGGACGAGAGCCACAATAAACACACCCGCCCAGCATCTGCTCCAGATGGTGCGGAATACCATGATGTCTTCATGGTAGCTTTCGCTGAACGTTTTGCTACGTATGGCCACGGCCCTACACCCTTTCCACTTCTTCTTGGCCGAACAGTCCATAGGGTCGGATCATGAGGACCAGGAAAAGCACGACAGCCGGAGTGACATCTTTAACTCCTCCGCCAACGATCTGGTCGAGGTACCCGCCTGCCAGGTTTTCGATAATCCCGATGGCGATGCCCCCAATGATGGCTCCAGGCACGCTCTGGAGTCCCCCCAAAATCACGGCGGGGAAAGCGCTGATGGCGGTGAACGCGATCCCCACGTTGAGCACCATTACGTTGGCTAAAAACACCCCGGCCACTCCGGCGATGACAAAGGACAGGGCCCAGGTCAGCGCGAAAACCTTTTTGATATTCACTCCCATTAACGTGGCCGTGTCCTGGTCGTTTGCCGTGGCTCGCATGCCGAGTCCCAGACGAGCGAATTTGAAAAAAATCAGGAATGCAACCATCAACCCGAAAGAGACAATCATGGTCCAAAAATGGGTGTGGGAGAGCACGATGCCGCCCAGATGAAGGGGCTCTTTCGGAAACGGATTGGGGAACACCTGGTTGTCATGCCCGAACAGGATTCCCGACAGACTTCGCAGAAATATGCTGAGCCCAATGGTGATCATGACCACTGAAAAGACCGGCTCTCCCAGCATGGGTCGTAACAGCAGGCGCTCAGTAATCATGCCGAGTATCGCCACAATGGCCAGTGTCGCCGGGAACGCCACCCAAAAAGATAAGCCCAGACGGGTGATGAAATAGAAAGCGATAAAGGCCGCGATCATGATAATCTCGCCCTGGGCGAAGTTGATGACACCGGTGGCTTTGAAAATCAGCACAAATCCCAAGGCGATCAGGGCATATAAACTTCCTACTGCAATACCGCTGACCACCAGCTCGAGGAAATAGCTTGTGGCGCTGTGCACATCTTCCTCCCTGACCCGGTTACATTCCGTTGAAGGGGGGCCACCGTCTGAGATTAAGTCCTCTCGAGCGCCGGTTTAAATGGCGCTGAGCAGGAATTATGCCGCAACGGTGTGATGCCCCTGAGGCGGCCGGCTCTTTACGAACCCATCTTATTGAAAATGGACTCGGCCATGGGCGTCCATTTCTGAGAACGGCCGTGGTCCAAGACCAGGTTCAATACAGCTCATCAATGAGTTCTTTGAATTTTTTCTCGATGGTGCTTCGTCGCACCTTCATGGTGGCGGTAACTTCATCGTCATCCTGGTCCAATTCTTTGGTCAGGATCTTGAACTTCCGCACCTGTTCGACTCGCGCCAACTGTTCGTTGACCCGATCCACTTCCGACTGAAGAAGTTTGAATACTTCAGGGTTCTCTGCCAGACTTTTGTATGTAGTGTAAGGGATTCCATGTTCCTGGGCCCAATCGGACACGTTTTCCAGCTCGATCTGGATGAGCGCGGACAGATACTTGCGTCCCTCTCCTATGATGATCGCCTCGTTGATGTAGGTACTGAACTTGAGTTTGTTTTCGATTTCGGAAGGTGCGATGTTCTTTCCATACGCATTGATAATCAAGTCCTTTTTTCGATCCACGATTTCCAGTTGACCGTCTTCAGCTATGCGCCCCACATCGCCGGTTTTGAGCCAACCGTCTTCTGAAAATGCCTCATCCGTAAGGTCGGGCCGGCGATAGTAGCCTTTGAACACCTGGCCTCCTCGCAACAGGATCTCTCCGTCCTCGGCCAGTTTGAGTTCGATCCCCGGAATGGGTTTGCCCACTCGACCGACGCGTATCTCTTTGGTGTCCGGAATCACGCTGATACCCGCACACTCGGTCATGCCGAAACATTCCCTTATGGGAACACCGATTCCGTGATAGAAGCGGAGAAGCTCGTCCGAGAGGGGGGCGGCCCCGCTGACAAAAATCCGGCCGTTCAGAAGTCCCAGTTGGTTCTTGAGAGAACGGAAAAGCATCAGATGTGCGAGGACTTTGAGCAGCTTCCAGTGCACCGGGAGGGCCCTGCCCTGCAATTGAGTCTCCGCCGTTTTTCGTCCGATGGGCATGGCCGTGTTGAATACCCAACGCTTCAGGAAGGCGGCGTCCTTAATCCTGATATGAATGTTCGTATGCATTTTTTCCCAGATGCGGGGAACCGTGAGAAAGGCCGTGGGCGAGATGTCCCGAAGGTCTTCCTGCAGGGTTTGTACGCTTTCGGCAAAATTCACCGTGCATCCCGCAAACATGGGATAGATCATGGAGAAACTACGCTCGGCGATATGGCAGAGGGGCAGGGCGGAGACAAAACTGTCGGTGTCATCGAATTTCAATATGGAAGAAAGACCCTCGATCATGGAGAGCATGTTACGGTGGGTTATCATGGCGCCTTTGGGTACGCCCGTGGTACCCGAGGTGTAGACCATGATGGCGACGTCGTCCGCACGAGTGGCTTCGACCATGGAATCGAATTCGCCGGGATCGGCTTCGTGCCGGGTCCGACCCAACTTCTCGACCTCGGCAAAGCTGACGATCATCGGATCCATGTATTTTCTGAGCCCTTTCATATCGATAACAATGATTCGCTTGAGACGGGGAAGATCGTCCTTGATTTCAAGCACCTTGTCTACTTGTTCCTGGTCCTTGCACACCACGAAACTCGATTCGGAGTTGTCCAGGACATATTTGACCTGCTGGGCCACATTGGTGGGATACACGCCTACAGCGAAGGCTCGGGATGACTGAGCGGCCAGGTCCGCGTAGAGCCATTCCGGGCAATTGTCTCCGAGTATGGATACCTTGCCCTGGCTTTGCTCGAGGCCCAACTCCCTAAGCCCCAAGGCAAAATCGCGCACATGGTTCCAATAGGCCTTCCAGGATATCCGCTGCCAGATGCCGAGATCTTTTTCACGCAAGGCCACATGGTTTCCGTAGCGGTTCACGTTGAGTTTGAAGAGCTTGGGTATGGTCATATCCCGCACGGTACGGTTTAGTCCCATAGCTCCTCCTCTTCTTTTCCCAGATATGCTTCGATGACCGCGGGATCGGCCTGAACTTCATCCGGCGTACCTTCAGCGATTTTGACGCCGAAATCCAGAACCGTCACTCTGTCGGCGATATCCATCACAACGCCCATATCGTGCTCGACCATCAGGATGGTGATCCCGAGTTCGTCCCTGATGTCCAGTATGAAGCGGGCTATATCCTCGGTTTCTTCGACGTTCATGCCGGCCACGGGTTCGTCCAGAAGCAGTATCCTGGGCTTCATGGCCAGGGCTCGACCCAGTTCCACACGTTTCTGTATGCCGTAAGGAAGTGCACCCACCGCTTTTTTTCGGACTTTTTCGATCTCGAGAAAGTCGATGATTTCTTCGATGCGCAGGCGATGTTCGACCTCATCACGCAATGCTCGTCCGAAAAACAAAGCCCCGGCCAACACGCCGGTGCGCATAAGCACGTGACGCCCCAGAAGCAGATTTTCGATCACTGTCATGTTCCTGAACAGCTCGATGTTTTGAAATGTGCGAGCCACTCCCCGGGCGGCCACCCGGTGGGGCTTCAACCCGGTAAGGCGTATTCCTTCGAACACAACTTCGCCTCGGGAGGGGCGGTAGACGCCGCTGATTACATTAAAGCACGAGGTCTTGCCCGCGCCGTTGGGACCGATGATGGCGTGGATGGCTCCCTGGGCCACCTGGACGTTGACATTCTGCAGTGCTACAATACCACCGAAGTTGAGGCTTATGTCTCTGATCTCGAGTTGAGGCATCCCTCTCCCTTTAAGACAACCAACGTTTGCGGCGTTTGTAGTGTTTCACATCGGCGTAACTTTTTCGGCCGGTGTCCTCGGCGACCCCCAGGTAGAACTCCTTCACATCTTCGTTCTCCATAAGCCTTTCGCACGGTCCGTCAAGAACGATTTTGCCGTTTTCCATGATGTAACCGTATGAAGAGAATTTGAGCGCCAGTTTTGCGTTTTGCTCCACAAGTAGAAGGGCGGCGTCCCGTTCTCTATGTATACGCTTGAGAATCTTGAATATGCTTTGCACCAACAGGGGCGCCAGTCCCAGAGAGGGTTCATCCAGCATGATGAGTTCCGGAGATGACATGAAAGCCCTGCCCACCGCGAGCATTTGTTGTTCGCCGCCCGAGAGGTAAACGGATCGTTGATGAGCGCGCTCCCTGAGCACCGGGAAATAGTCAAACACCGCCTCAAGGTCCGCCCTGGCATTTTCGCGATTCGAGCGTGTGTAAGAGCCTATCACCAGATTCTCGAGTACCGTCAATTCGTCGAAGATGCGCCGTCCTTCCGGAACCATGCAGACTCCCATGCGGACGATAGCGTCCGGGTCCAGGTTATGTATGAATTTCCGTTTAAAAGAAATGGATCCGGCTTCCAACCGGCCGGACTGAAGGCTCAGAACGCCCGAAATGGCCTTAAGGGTCGTTGTCTTGCCCGCTCCGTTGGCGCCCAAAAGAGCCACTATCCCGTGCGGAGGCACCTGCAGTGAAATGCCTTTCAGCACTAGAATGACGTCGTTATATACGACTTCGATGTTATTGACTTCGAGCATCCGGCACTCCCGTAAGGCGGCCATGCGGCTTCCGATTTGCTCCAGGAACCTGGGTGCACGAGATCGAACGGTATTCTCGCGCCCTCGCCGCCAAGGATCCGCCCTTCCGCCAACGCAGAATGAATCCGTGGTGAAGCGCGACAGTAGCGTCTGTCAGGATGTTTGATAGAAGGATGGCATCGGAGAACCCTTGACCTTGCTCTCTTCTACCGGGCGAGGCGAGTGAACAGGGCGTAACAAGCTTACATTTGTTATGACCCGTCTTGAAACACAGCCCTGGCCCTGTCCAACCTGGTGTATTTTTCGCTATAAGAGACTCACAGGGAGATCGTCTATAAACCGGATCGTTTGGCGTCCCCGTTCCAAACGCTTCCAATGGTCGAAAAACAGGATGCTTTCTTCGTCCAAGTCGGAACATGTGAGCCTCTTGCAGGGTACGCGCCGGTGGAGTCGTGATTACATTGCATGACAGCCTCAAAGTGCACAATGTACCTCGCTTTGCGGATGGTCAACCCGTTCCGTTACTCGGCAATGGATTTCTTTATCATTCAGACCGGTTGCAAAAACCGGCAAAGGGCTTCAGGCGCATCATATTCATCCACTATATACAGCTTTGCCACGGCATTATGTCAAGATTTCTCTCTCTGTGGCATTCTTTTCCGATTACAGACGGATGGAGGAGCCTCTACACGAGTCCCCGTTGCAAGGGTCGGAACAGCGGCCTCTCAGAATTTCAAGTCCTTGCCGTAGCGGGATTTTTAGCGTTTGGTGTGTCACGAAAAGCATGTATCCGTGCAGAAGAGCTTCAAAACGACAGAAGCGATACTCTACGTGCGTCAGCCCTCGCGTAACCATGTCCATCGAAAAGGATGCTCGAAGAAAGCACTAAACCTTTCGAAGCTTCTGCCGATATAATGAGTAAGTAGGTGACCTCTGCCAGATCATTTACCCGCCGAAGATGAAAATTACACTGAAGATTGCCGCGTTGCCGGGTCGGATCACGCGATCTTGGGAGCGGAAGATCCGCTGGAGCCCAGAATTCCGAATAATGGGAGAATCTGAGATGTTGGACGAAGATTTCCTTAGAGCTAAACTGTCAGAGACTGAAATTCGATACAGCCTGGAGGTATGTGGGCTGTGCGGTATTCCAGTAAACAAAGAGACCAGCTATTTCGTAGAGGTTATCGGGTACGTTTGTGCCTGCTGTTACGCCAAAACAAAGACCTATTTGATGTATAAGTGCATGTTCTGCCAATCCGCCGGTTTCGGAGACAAGAAGAGTATTGCGGAGCAGTATGACGATATTTTGTTGCTGCTTTCCTGCCCGCAGTGTCACGAGCCTCTCAACAAACTTCCGCTGTAGTATTCGATCGACACTGCGGTTCCCGTGCGTGCTGCTTGGGGACTCGACAGGTGAAAACCGTTCAGCCCCTGCACCCGGGAACATTCGTGATCTTGCCGAAGGACATCTTATCCCGTCACTCGAAGCATTGTATCCTTTCGTGAGAGCGCGGTTCCGCATCCACTCGCGTCGATTTCCGGCGGTCTAGAGTATCGCAAGCCCACTCCGAACTGCAGGCGCAAAAAAACAAAAGAAGAAGAGGCCCTTTCGGGGGTCCCTTCTTCTTTATCCGCGACTTGGCAGAGTAATTAGCGACCTGCTTGGTATTTACCAGTGGAAGCCGGTGGTGTCGTAAGTGAACGTACCCTGAGAGCAGTTGGTTGAAGTACCGGTGACCGTGCTGCTCGGATCGCCGCTGACCGTCGCACCCTGGGTCGGGCGATAACCGGAAGTGATGAGGTCGCTCTCACCGCCGGCGTACGCGTCGTTGGTTGCGAAGTAAGCTTCCTGGGCGCTCACGTAGTTGCGAACCGCGGACTCAACCCGGGCGCAATACGCTTTTTCCCGGTAACCCATGTACTGGGGGACGGCTATGGCGGCCAGGATGCCGATGATGGCGACCACGATCATCAATTCAACCAGTGTAAAACCTTTTTCTCTCTTGCTTGCCAATTTCTTTAACATGTCTTACCCCTCCTTAAGGATTTTTTTCGATTTTGCGATGGATGAAGCAAAGTGCATGCCATATTTGTGGTATCGATATAAGTAGTTGGTATTGTTAACTTAAAATTAACCCCCGATTCCTTCGGCTCCGTTCCGAGCCTGTTGTGGTGACAAATTTTGTCAAGAAGCATACAAAATACGGCACATCATGACAAATAACGGCAAAGTCTTACGGTGACCAACTGGTTTTGCAGGAACAGGAGGAAACATCCTGCGTATGAAATCGTCCTGAACGGAGCAGGAGGATGACATCCGTCGATGAATGAGGCGGTGTGAGGCTGAAGGGCTTGATGTCCGGAGCGTGTCTGAGAGGATTTCCTTCAGTGAAAGGATTTCCGTGCCCAGGTCCTGGACGGACGAACAAAAAAAGAGAAGGGCCTCTGGGGGCCCCTCTCTCCTGTTAGAGTGTTATGCGGCCTTCTTAATTTTACCAGTGGAAACCGGAAGTGTCGTAACTGAACGTACCCTGAGAGCAGTTGGTGGAAGTACCGGTGACCGTGGTGCTCGGATCGCCGCTGACCGTCGCGCCCTGGGTCGGACGATAACCGGAAGTGACGAGGTCGCTCTCACCGCCGGCATAGGCGTCATTGGTAGCAAAGTAAGCTTCCTGGGCGCTCACATAGTTGCGAACTGCGGATTCAACCCTGGCGCAGTACGCTTTTTCCCGGTAACCCATGTACTGGGGGACGGCTATGGCGGCCAAGAT
>Ga0068714_10002544_pt1 | contig 23308 bp, 20 predicted proteins | sample MTBNYHSulfiMetaG_FD_62988 | JGI IMG/M metagenome (GOLD analysis project Ga0068714, IMG submission 62988) | Enrichment culture microbial communities from rom New York Harbor, USA that are MTBE-degrading - MTBE-NYH (New York Harbor Sulfidogenic)... | ecosystem: Environmental > Aquatic > Marine >... | reverse complement strand
CGTATTCTCTCTATGGCCCACGTGCCCCTGAACTGTTCTGCCTTCTTGTCCGGTTGACGCACCCGGTACTTGACGAGCAGCTCCCCTGGGGCACTGTCGCCGATCGGGAAGCCGGAGGCCCGTCTGTCGAGAACCGATTGGGGAGAGACGGGGGAAGGGGAAAAAACTATGAATGAACACATGATGAAGAGGCATCTTGTGAAAGTTTTCATGATCGGGGAATAAACCTCCTGCGGGGGAAATCGCCCCGCTCTTTCTGCAATCCACCAAAAGGGGAGTTTATCACGGCATGTTCGGCGGGCAAAGACCTTTTCTTCCCCCGCCCATCCCGCCGGCGGGGGGTCGTGAAGGCAGGGGGCTTTGAAAAAACCAAGCACGTATGATATTCAGTGGGCACTCTGTAAACGCAAAAGGAGACCCGGTCTATGGATTTCAAGCTGATGCTGACTACCTTCATCACGATCTTTCTCGCAGAACTCGGCGACAAGACTCAACTCGCCGCGTTTGCCTTTTCAGCGGAAGGCAAGTCGCGCCTTGCCGTTTTCCTGGGTTCCGCCGGTGCGCTCACCCTCACATCGCTGCTCGCTGTTGTTTTCGGCGCGGCGATCGCCAAGCTCATACCTCCCGGCTACATAAGAGCCGGCGCCGGGATCCTCTTCGTCCTTCTCGGGTTGTGGATGCTACTTTCCCCCGGCGGAAAGTGACTTTTCCGGACAGAGGACGCAGGGCGGGCAGCGGGACCGGGTCAGAGATCTTTCGCCGCCTCCCCATCAATGTCTCTACCCTGCTCTCCATGTCTCACGAAAAAGGATTTTATAACCGCATGGGCGAGAGTGGCCAGGGGTATCGCGAACACGAGGCCCCAAAACTCCCACCACCCTCCATCAGGTAGGCGATGACGATGCTGGCAAGCACGGGGGCGAGAATCCGGCCCGTGAAATAGACCACCAGACCACCTGCGGCAACCAGCACGCCTGCGATTAGAACCTGAGGGTCGGAAAAATACCTTCTTATCCAGGAGCGGCTCCCGATTCTCGGTTTTCAGGAAGCGCCCGCCGTCGAAGTATATTTGCTGAACCGGCCGGGGGAGAAGCCTCTCGGCAGCGGTGAGGCATCGTCAGGGCCTGCCGCAGCCGCCATAGCCAATGCAGTGAGCAATGTCCTGGGACGTCGCGTTCGCGATCTCCCTCTTCTTCCCGAACGGATCAAGGTCGCCGCCGGGTGAGGGCGATCTCCGGATGCTGAAACAGATTTTTAATGCCCGTCCTGGTCGGGCGCCCACAATTTCTGGACATGGCCCTGAAAAAAAGATATTCTCCCATCGAATTCTTGCCCAGTCCTATCTCGGAATCAACTGACGGGAAAAAACCGGATACTTCTGAAACAAAAACCAGACCTGAAACCTTACGTCTCGGAAATTGCATAACCCTTTGAGATCATATTGGGATCACGGAATGGTGGAATCACAGGGAAAGTGTTCGGACGGAGAGCCGAGACCGGCCCAGTCCCTGCTTAGACAGATGTTCTGCAAGCGAGGTGGGAGATGAAATGTGCCGAGTGCCGGACGGATAATCCCGAAGGGGCGAAGTTCTGCATCGAGTGCGGCAAGGCGATGAAGTTCGGCTGTCCCAGTTGCGGAGCGATTACTCCGGCCAAAGGGAAATACTGCATGGAATGCGGCCACAGCCTCGCCCTTGCCCCTGAAAAGCCTGCACCAAGAGACATATCCTTTGATGAGAAAGTGGCGAGAATTCAAAGGTACCTTCCCAGGGGCCTCACCCAGAAGATACTTTCCCAGCGGGACAGGATCGAGGGAGAGAAAAAGCAGGTCACGGTCATGTTCTGCGACATGGAGGGGTTCACGCCCTTGTCTGAAAAACTCGGCCCCGAAGGCGTCTACTCGCTCATGGATCAGGTTTACGAGATCCTGATTCGCAAAGTGCACGACTACGAAGGAACCGTGAACGAGCTGACCGGAGACGGTGTCATGGCCCTTTTCGGCGCACCGATCGCCCTTGAGGATGCTCCTCAGCGGGCGATCCGTTCCGGGCTGGCCATCCAAAGGGAAATCACCCGCTTCAGCGAGAGAACAAGAAGAGAAAAAGGCATACCGCCCATCCGCATGCGAATCGGAATCCACTCAGGGCCGGTTGTGGTAGGGACACTGGGCAACGACCTGCGCGTGGACTTTAAGGTTGCGGGTGAAACTGTAAACCTTGCCTCCCGTATGGAAGGATTAGCCGAACCGGGAACGATCTATGTCACCGACGAAACATTCAAACTCACCGAAGGGATGTTTCGGTTTGAAGCCCTGGGCGAGAGAAGGGTAAAGGGGAAGGATGCGCCGCTTCGCGTCTACCAGGTGATCGCCCCCAGCACTCGCAGGACCCGTTTCGACGTGATCGCGGAGCGGGGGCTAACCTCCTTTGTGGGCAGGGATCGAGAGCTGGAACTGCTTCTCGACGGCTTCGCGCGGGTAAAGGAAGGAGCAGGCCAGGCGTTTTCCATCGTCGGGGAGGCAGGCATAGGCAAGTCCCGATTTCTCTACGAGTTTCGCAAGGCCGTGTGCAACGAGGACATCACTTTCCTGGAAGGCAAATGCTTGTCCTATGGGAAGGGAGTACCCTATCATCCCGTCTCTGACGTCTTGAAGGGCACTTTCGAAATCGGGGAGGATGACGGCGACGACAAGATAAGGAAGAAGGTCAGACGAGGCCTCGCGGCCCTTAAGGCGGACGAAGCGGCGAGCCTCCCTTACCTCCTGGAGCTTCTGGGAGTCAGGGACTCGGGCATCGACAATATCCCCATGAGCCCCGAAGGACGCAGGGACCGGATTATCGACGCCGTGAGGCAGATAATCCTCAAAGGAGCCCAGGTCAGGCCACTCGTACTGGCCATAGAGGACCTGCACTGGGCCGACAAGTCTACGGAGGACGCTCTGAAGTGGCTCCTCGAATCCGTCCCGGGGGCCATGGTCCTGGTGATATTCACGTACCGGCCGGAGTTCGTGCACACGTGGGGAGGACGCTCATATCACAACCAGATCACCTTGAACCGGCTCTCGAACCGGGAGAGCCTGCTCATGGTCTCCCACCTCCTGGACATGAGCGCAATCGATCCTGAACTCCAGAGACTCATCCTCGGCAAGACCGAAGGAGTACCTTTCTTCATCGAGGAGTTCGTCCACTCCCTGCAGGGTATCGAGGTCATAAAGAAGGAAAACGGCAAGGTTCGTTTCCAGGGAGATCCCCAATCTATCGCCATCCCCTCGACTATCCAGGACATGGTCATGGCCAGGGTGGATCGGCTTTCCGAAGGCGCCAAGACCGTTCTTCAGGCCGGCTCGGTGATCGAGAGGGAGTTTCCCCACGATCTGATAGGCGAGATTACGGGGCTTCGGGAGGCCGAGCTCCTAAGCGCTCTTTCGGAACTCAAGGATAGGGAACTCCTCTATGAGAGGGGGGTCTACCCTCAGACCTCTTACATCTTCCGCCACGCCCTGACCCGGGAAGTGGTGTACGGATCCATCCTTGCCCGCAGGCGCAAGGAGCTTCACGAAAGGATCGGTACCACCGTGGAGGAAATTCACAAACACAATCTCGGCGACCACTACGAGATTCTCTCGGAGCATTTCTACAGGAGTGAAGACTACGCCAAGGCTGCGGAATACTCCAGGCGGGCGGCCAGAAAAGCGGAGAAAAGCGCCTCCATGCCGGATGCGATCACCCATGCACGCAAGAGAGTCCTTTGTGCGGAGAAGGCTCTCAAACCGGGCGAACAACAAAGAGAGCTTATCGACGCCCGGACAATACTCGGCTTGTACCTTGCCCAGATAAACCATCTCGTGGAGGCAAGGGAGGCGGTTGAACCGGTGCTTGAGACGGCGGTGAGTGAGGCTTGCTGGAGAAGGCTCGGCCAGATTCGTGCGATCATGGGGGTCTACCACTTCATGGTCGAGGAGGATTTCTCGAAAGCCGTCGAGTCCTGCGAAGATGCTCTTCGCCTGTCGGCGCGGGAAGGAGACATGGTCACCTCGGTACTGGCCAACTACTGGCTGGGCATCACTCAAGGGAACTTCTGCGACTTCGAGAACGCCTGCAAGTCGATAGAGAAGGCGGTGGAAATAACGGTCGCAGCGGGGAGTTCATGGGGAACCGCCACCATGAAAGCCAATCTGGCATATTGCTATTGCTTTTACAGCGGACGAATCGACACGCAAGCCAAAATCTCCGCAGAGGCGCTTCACGCCGCCCAGGCGAGCGGAGACGTCCTGTCCAGGGGAATGGCACACACGAGCCACGGAGTTTCCCTTTATGCCAAGCGCAGCCTGACAGAGGGAGAAAGACATTTGCTGGAGGGAAACCGCCTCTGTGAAAGGGCCGGACTCTACACCTTTTGCGGTGCGGCATGCAGCATCCTGGCGGAGATATACTTCCAAACGGGAGAGATCGGAAAGTCCAGGGACCATTACCATCAGGCCCTGGGGTATTGGAAACGCGGTCAGCTGTTCCCATCACTGGTGCGATGGGCCTGGCTCGGGACGGCCAGGTGCGACGCGGCAAGAGGAGAAATGAAAGCGGACCTGGAATCTTTGTACGCCGTTCAAAGAACAAACCGGATGAAGGCGTTCGAGGGCTCGATTTGCAGGTACGTGGGAGAGATACTTCTCAACCTGGACGGCAGCCATGCATCCGAATCGGAGCACTGGATCCAGAAGGCCGTCGGTGTGGATGAGAAGAACGGAACGAGGTTCTCTCTCGGGTTGAGTCAGGCTCTCCACGCAGATTTTTTCAGGCGTCAAGGAAAGGTAAGCAAGGCCCGGGAAAGTCTCGGCAAGGCCATAGACGTCTTGCGAGAGTGCGGCGCCGACGGCTGGGTGACAAAGTACGAGAAGGAACTGGCCGAACTCTAGTTGGTGTGCTCCGTTCCGCCTCCCCTGCCCTCTCCCCCAAAATCGGGATGGGCGGCAACCGATGTTTCATTCTTTTGTGCTGCCGGCCTGAAAGGCTTTATCCGGGACGATGTCGATGACCGTCACTTCCGGAGGGGAGAGAAACCGCATAGGGGGCCCCCATGTGCCGCTGCCCCTGCTCACGTAAAGCAGGGAGCCCGAGGGAAGCTCGTAGAGGCCGGAGATCATGGGAAAGAACAGTCTCACGACAAGGGTGAAAGGGAAAATCTGGCCCTTGTGGGCGTGACCGGAAAGCTGGAGATCGAAGAGTCCCAGGGCCTTCTCGTCTGCCACGGGGCGATGTTTGAGCAGCACGGTGAACTTGTCATCCGGAAGCCCGGACAGAATGCATTTTTCGGGGCCTTCCTTCACCACGTCAAAACCTCTCCCTGCCGGGTCGTCCACCCCGGCAATGTTGAACAATCCCGAGACGGTCATGCCTTCTCCCCGAAGGACGGTGAACCCGGCACGCTCCGTGAGATCAAGAGAAACCCGAATCCCAGCATAGAACTCGTGGTTGCCCATGACCGCGAATTTCCCGAGCTTCGGATTGATCTCCCGCAACATTTCCGCCGACTTGGAAAGGTTGTCGCCCTGGCCGTCGACAAGATCGCCTGTCGAGACAAAGACATCCGGGGCGGCCTCTTTGACTTTTTGAAGTATCCTCTCCAGCCTGGCTTGCCGGACGATCAATCCCAGATGAACATCCGATATCTGGACGATGCGGATGGGTGCTTCCTCGCCGCTGAGCTTTGCGGTACGGACCGTGACATGCTCGGTCCGGATCTGCCAGGCTTCGTAGGAGCCGTAAATGCCGGCCAGGGCCGCAGCAGCCAGGGCCGTCCAAAATGCGCTCTTGCCCCAAAAGGCAAGGATCGAAAGAGGTTTGCCTGTCACCACCCCGGCAAGGTGGACGATCAGGCCGACTCCGTCCAGGAAGAAAGAGGCGCAGATGAAAAGAAACAGAACCCCCATCCATGTGTAACCGATATAGGCCATGATTCTTCCGGTTTTCTCGAAACCGAGATCCTCCAGGACTCGCACTATGACAGGCGAAAAAATCATGACGAGCATGAAGGCAACAACCAACGCGCCGGAGCCGCCGGCCAAGGCCAACGCTTTCCTCGCTTTCAGGAATGCATACAAATGAAGGGCGCTGTAAAGTGTGATGAATGTTGCAGCGAAAAGTAGAAATCCCAAAGCCCGGTTTTCCTCCTCAATAGATCATAGATCATTCCCATTGTGGCCGGGAACACGATCACCATCCGCTTCAGTTCGGTCCCCCCGATTCGCGGATTAGTAAGATAACTTTTTTTGGCCCGAATGCAAACATCGATGGGACTCCGTGGGCGGGTTTCGGGGCTTTAGCGGCTTGCCTCCGAAGCGAACGGCGCCCACCGCTTTGCCCAAACCTCGGGCAGGACAACGGAGAGGGAAGACATTTTGTTGGACTCCGGCGGCCCGCCTGTTGTATTGTCGGCCATTCCAACTTCCCTCTTCCAGGAGGCCTTCAAACGCTCATGGGCCAGAAGCACCGAAGCACCGAGGTGAGAAAAAAGCAAATCACCGACGCCGCGAGAAAGCTCATCATCAAGAGAGGCAGCGAACACGTGACGGTGAGGAATATCGCAAGGGAAGTCAAGTTCTCGGAGGCAGCCATCTACCGCCACTTCAAAAGCAAGAGGGACATACTCTTTCTACTGGCCGGGCTGACAACGGATCATCTGCTTCAGGATATCGACAACGGGGAGGCCGGCGCCGTCAACTCCCTCGATCGCATCAACTTCATCCTTCGGACTCACCTCTCTACGATCGAACAGAGAAGAGGAATCTCCTTTCTCGTCCTGGCCGAAATCATCAGCCTCGGGGACAAGAAACTCAACAAGGAGGTCTACGACAACCTTCAGAAGTACGTTTCCCGGCTCAAGAGACTTCTGGCAGAAGGAATCGCGGCCGGACAGGTGAGCGAGACCCTCGACCTCGACTCTGCTTCTCTCCTCCTCTTCGGAATGATTCAGGGTCTCGTCACCATGTGGGCACTGAGCAACCACGAATTTGACCTCGTGGAAAGGTATGTCGCGCTGTGGGAAGTGTTCAGGCGCACGGTAGTCGCGCGGTAGGCATTGCATCCCAGGGTCTCTAAGGCAGACCTTCGGCCGCAACCGGAAGTAACCCTGAAGGACCCAAGAGAATGCGCTACGCCATCATTACGAATCCCGTCTCGGGTCGCTTGAATCCGGGGAAAAAGAAGAAGGTTCTGAAAAAGGCGGCAGAAATCCTCGAGGCGGAAGTCATGGGTCTGGGCATAGGAACGCGGGAGGAGTTCATCTCCCTTGCGAGAGAGACTGCATCCTCGGTAGATATTCTCGTTGTAGCGGGAGGGGACGGAAGCGTCTCGGATGTCATCAATGAAGTGGACACTTCACGCATCCCCGTGGCCTATCTCCCCCTGGGAAGCGGGAATGCTCTCGCTCACGGATTGAATTACCCCTGGGGTGTCAAACGGGTGGCAAGGCGCATTAAAGAAGGCCGGATCCGCGAATACGACCTGATCCTTTGTGAGGCGGGAAAGAAGGCTGTCGCCGCCTCGATTGGAATCGAAGGGATCGTGCTTGAGCGTAGAGAGAGGTATCTGGCGAGAGGACTCAAAGGTTTTACGGCCTATTCTAGGGCCTTTTTCCAAGCCTATCTCCGTCACCGCCCTTTTTCAGCCGAAATAAACGTGGATGAGAGAATCTTTCTCGCGAAGAACCTTTTGAGTGTGTCGATCGCCAAGCATCCCTTTTATGGTTACGGCCTGGAGCTGGTTCCCCCTGCCCGGTTTGACGACGGAAAACTCCACGTCTTCTGTGCAACGGCCGGACATTGCAGGACAGCGTGCACAGTTCTTACAGCCTTCACGATCGGTAATCGGATCGGAAGGTTCATGGAGGGAAGGAAGGTCGAGATACGCATAGAAAGACCCCTGGCCCTTCAAGTCGACGGTGACCTCGCCTGGGAGGCCGACAATTTCAAATTCGAGGTGCTCCCCAGGGCACTGAAGATCAAATGCTGACGATTAGAGACTCACCCATGGGATCACGTTACCCCACCAACCAGGAAATCGCTGACGTCCTTGAACGGGTGGCGGCCCTCCTCGAAGCGCAGAACGCCAATCCCTACCGCGTCGGGGCATACCGAAAGGCGGCTCGCCGGGTGGCCGCCTCGGAGCGATCAATTGCGGACCTTGCTCTCTCCCCAGAGAGCGAAAAGCTCGAAAGCGTGCCGGACATCGGAAAAAGCATCGGCGGAGCCATCCGCGAATTCGTGCACACTGACCGTCTCGGCCTGCTGGAGAGGCTGGAGGGCGAGGTTTCTCCCGAAGATCTGTTTTCCACGGTTCCCGGAATCGGGGAAGAGCTGGCCCGGCGGATTCGCCATCACCTGGGAATCGACACACTGGAGGAACTGGAACTGGCTGCTCATGACGGAAGGCTGGAGACGGTTCCGGGATTGGGTGATCGTCGGGTGAGGGCCATCAGGGATTCGGTGACGGCAATCCTGAACCGGTCCGGCAGGCGGCGGGTCAGAAGAATGCGCCGCCTTTTTGAAGGCCCTGGGGACGAACCGCCGGTTTCCCTGATCCTAGACGTCGACAGGGAGTACAGACACAAGGCCGAAGCAGGGCTTCTGAGAACGATCGCCCCTCGCCGATTCAACCCGGAAGGAAAGGCGTGGCTTCCAATTCTGCACACCGAAAGGGAGGGATGGTCCTTCACGGCCCTTTATTCCAACACCGCTCGCGCCCACGAGTTAAGAAAAACGCGCGACTGGGTGGTAATTTATTCGGAAAGGGAAAGCCATGAGAACCGCTACACCGTCGTCACCGAGACTTACGGGCCCCTGAAAGGAGAACGGGTAGTCAGGGGCAAAGAGAAGGAGTGCATGGATATTCTGATTTGAATCGCTCGATCTTTTCCGTCGGGTCGTCGCTCCCGCACCCGAGGAAGCATTTCTCGCAGGCATCGTAGACGGCCAGAAGCCCGTTTTTCCCACGGTAGACGCCCGCCGCCTCTCTTCTCGGAAACAGGGGTTTTTGGTTTTTCGTTTTGATGAACATTTCAGCGAGATCTTTCCAGTCTCTACGGTCCCCTCGGCCATCGAGGTGCACCTTTGCGGCTCGAAGTGCAGCCCCGAGGGCTGCGCTGTCTTTGACTTCAAAGGACCGCACTTCGCTGTCGAAAATGTCCGCGATGATTTGAAGAAGGCCCATGTTTTCAGATCCTCCCGCTGTGACAAGGATCCCCTCCGGTCTCCTGCCCAGTCCTCTCGAGTGGAGAAACATGGACATTATCTGCGCTTCGGCCACAGCCCGCACGTTTCCCAGCACATCGTCCTGTGCGAGACCTCCAAAGCGGCGAACCGCATGCTGAAGGACCAGGGGAGTGATCTCCGGCATGAAGTACGGCAGCATAATCCGTCCTTCGTTGCCTGGCGGTGTGGCGAGAAGAATTTTGGAAACCTCTTTCCAGGACAAGCGATATTGATCCCTGACGGTCTTCCTGGCGAGTCCCCCGTTCTTGAAACACAGAAGAAACATGTACCGGCCGTCGGCGGCGCCGAAGACATGCCCCTCCGAACTCCTCGATTCTTGGAGCCTCCGCATGTAACCGAAATAGGTATCGCTCGTCCCCAGACTTACGGCGTGTCTCGAGTCGTCCCCAACGAGACCCAGACCCGCCAGGCTTGCGGGATTGTCGCCCGTGCCTACCACCACATCGCTTTCAGAAGAAAAGCCATATCTCCTTACGGCATAGGAAGAGACCTTGCCGATGCACCGGTCCCCCTTGAGGAGAGCCGGAAGTTTCCTTCCGAGGCCGGGTGCCGTCGCTGCGATTGCGTACCGACTCCACGTGCCGGTGCGGACGTTTGCCAGGTTGGTGCCGTACCCATCCCCGCAATCCAGGGGCGCAGGCAGTCCAAGAAGCAGGGAAGTCGCAAAAGAACTGACGAGTGCAATGTGAGCGGTCTTCTTGAAGCTGTTCGGATCCTCCTTCCAGAACTTGCGGATCTGCGGCCCCGGAAAGCGCTCCGTGGCTCTTGATCCGGTAAGAAAAGCGGTTTTTTCCTCGCCGCCAAGTGCTCGGGATATTTCATCACATTCCCGAGTCGTGCTTGAGTCCATCCATACAGGAGCCGTAGGCCTGGAGAAAATGCCGCTGAGCTGCGGCAGAAGAGGCTCACCGGGATCGAGGCCGCGGAGGGTTCGGAAGGCTTGATCATTCAGGCAAACACTTCCGTGCTGTTGCGCACAAACGCTGACGCCGGCGATTTCCTTTGTCAGCCCTCTTCTCCCCAGCGACAGCAGGATGTCGTCGAACGCCTGCACCCATACTCTTGGGTCCCCATGGACGACTCGAGGATCTTCCCCCGCCAGAACTCCCCCCTTCGTTCCGTAGGAAGGATAGGTTTCATCAAAGTCGAGTGAAGACCGGAACACGACCGCCGCCTCCGAGAGATCGATCACGAGGGCGGTCAAGCTTTGGGTGCTCAAGTCAAGGCCGAGGAATTTGCTTCTTTTCATCTTTATTTTCCCCTCCCGTTTCCGGGAGCGGGTTATCGTTAGGGGTAGACCAAGCCATGGGCAAGATTTATGTTTCCAACTACGGGAAATAGGTTATGATACCGGCTCTTTCACCCACGATTTTGATCGCCCGCATTCTAGCGCGATTTTTGCCTATTGGACACTTTTTCATATGCTTGATCGATGGTCAAAGCCAAACGGGTACAGGGAAGTCCTCTCGATCAGCCTCCCCCTGGTCGCATCCATGGGGTCCATTACTCTCATGCAGTTCACGGACCGCATGTTTCTGGCCAATTACTCCCTGAACGCCATAGCCGCCGCACTTCCCGCGGGGATTGCCTCCTTCACCAGTATCTCCTTTTTCATGGGCGTCGCCAATTACACGAACGCATTCGTAGCCCAGTACACGGGCGCTCGAGCCTTCAACCGAGTGGGCGCCTCGGTGTGGCAGGGGATTTACTTCTCGCTTATGGCCGGCGTTTTCCTGGCACTCCTGTGCCTGATTTCTCCCAGGCTCTTCGACCTCATCGGCCACTCCGCCGAGATCCGCGCTCTCGAAGTCGCGTATTTCAACATTCTCACCCTCGGCGCCGGGATGGTCATCCTGGGCTCGGCAATGGCGTGCTTTTACACGGGACGGGGTTTGACCAGAACCGTGATGGTCGTACACATGGCAGGCGCCGCCGTCAACATCCCCCTGGACTACTGCCTCATCAACGGCATCGGGCCCTTCCCCGAACTCGGCATCGCCGGCGCCGCAATAGCGACCGTCGCTTCGTACACCGTAATCGTCGCCATGCTGGCCCTTCTCTTTTTCAGCGGAGAAAACCGAAGGAGGTTTGCAACGTGGCGGAACCGGGCCTTTGAGCGGGAGCTGTTCGGACGGCTGATGCGCTACGGTCTTCCGAGCGGGTTCCAGTTCTTTCTCGAGATCTTCGGCTTCACATTCTTCATCCAGATGCTCGGACGGCTGGGAGACCTGGAACTGGCCGCCTCCAACATCGTCCTGTCCATCGAGTCCCTTTCCTTCCTACCCATGGTGGGGTTTCACATCGGCAACGCGACCCTCGTCGGTCAGGCCGTGGGCAAAGGGCGCCCTGAGGAGGGAGTCTACTCAACGACCAGTTCCCTGCACATCACGCTCGCCTACATGATGCTCCTGGCGGTGGTCTTCGTCCTGGCCCCGAGACCCCTGCTCTCTCTCTTCCAGACCTCCCACTATGTATCGGAGCGTTACGGGGAGATCATGGATCTCGGCGTGATTCTCCTGCGCTTCGTCGCCCTGTTCTGCTTTTTCGACGCCCTTAACCTGATTTTCTCTTCCGCCATCAAGGGGGCGGGAGACACGCGCTTCATCATGTGGACCATAGCCGCGCTGTCCCTGGGCGTGATGATCATCCCCGTTTACGTGGCGGTCGAGATCGTTGGTGCGGGCATCTACGCCGCCTGGACCCTGGCCACCTTTTACGTGTGCGCCCTGGGGATCGCATTCATGCTGCGCTATCGCCAGGGCAAGTGGAAGGCCATGAGGGTGATCGAGACCCCGTAGAAGCCGGGCCCGGAAGCATGGGGAATAACTGTGCCTCTCGATCCCCGGTGGCGGGATTCCACAACTTCACTCCCCATCCCTGGTGCCGCGCCGGTTGATGGAGTAGGTGCCCTGTTTCCCCACGAAGGGAAGAATGATCATCCAGGGAAGAGTCAACCTCGACGGGTCCCGAAACTGGTTCAGGCCGATGGTCATCCCTTCGTGCCCCAGCCGGGGTTGCGCCCGATAGGTCGCCATGATCCGGTCCCACCACGATATGTTGAATCCGTAGTTGGAATTCGTCTCATTCGGGAACACCGAATGATGGACGCGGTGCATGTCCGGCGTCACCACAAACCACCTCAGGACCCGGTCAAGGCCCAGGGGGATATAGAAGTTCCCGTGGTTAAACATCGCCATGCCGTTCAGGATGATCTCGAAAAGGATCACCGCAAGGGCCGGAGCCCCTAGGAGTACGATCGCCCCGAACTTGATGACCATGGAGAGCAGGATCTCTATCGGATGGAAGCGAATGCCGGTGGTCAGATCATAATCGAGATCCGCATGATGCATCATGTGGAGGCGCCACAGTGTGGGGACGGCGTGGAACATGACGTGTTGGAGATAGACGACGAAGTCGAGGAGGATGACCGAAAAGACGACCACCAGCCAATAGGGCAGATCGAGTGCGTTCAGGATTCCCCAGCCCTGGTGGTCCGCCCGGAACGCGAGCTGCACCGCCGTGAAGGGGAACGCGACACGGACCAAGACCGTGCTGATCACCACGACCCCGAGGTTTCCGACCCACCGACTCGCCTTTGATGTGGTCAACCGCCGGCGAGGGGCCACGATCTCAAGAAGCCCTATGATCAGTAAGACGCCAAGAAAGAAGGCCAGCCTGACACTTGCCTCATTGTTGGTTACGAACTCGCTCATGGCACGCCGCGACCCCCGTGATACCAGGAATTCCAGAAAAAATCCATGCACACAAGAGAAAACTTAGCTCTCACCCTGCCGATGTCAAGCAGAAGCGTAGATCCGGCAGCGGACAACTCGACGATCGATTTGAGGATCGCCTGCCTCTGCCGGCCGGCGTGGCGGCGGTCGACGGGCTTGTACACCCTCCCATCGGTGAAAAGTCCAACCCTCTTCTTCTCGGATCCTCCTGTAAGCGTTGACACCCTGCCTGCACTTTGCTAAAGGTAACCCCTCCAATGGACGGAGCCGGGGCAGTCATGGATGTTTGGTCCATCCTTTGAGCCTCGCCATGTTTCGTAAGTACAAATTTTCCAAGGAGCAATCAGGTGGGGCTCATATACGGTTCAGGCAGTTTCACAAGGTTTCTGGTCGACGGCGGCCTTCCCGTGGATTACCTGGAGGAATTCCCGAAAAAAATCGCCCGGTTTTCCTTCCGGAGCATAGACGAAGCGTCCGACCAGGAAAGATCGAGCGGCTGGGTTGATATCATGGATATGTTCGACAGCCGCTTTGCGGCCATGGAATATCTCAAAGAGCCCTGCATAGCCCTCTCCTGGCGTGTAGACCAGAGAAAAGTCCCGCCAAAGGCTCTGAGGCGTTATTGCAGGGAGGCGGAAGAAAAGATCAAAGTCTCGGAGAATCTGGAATTCCTTTCGAAAAAGCGACGGCAGGAGATCAAGGAAGCGATGCAGGCGGCCCTCATCAAGCGGGCTATTCCCACGTCCCGGACTTATGACATGATCTGGAACGTGCAAAGTGGCCTGGTCATTTTTGGCGGGGTCAGCAACAAACTCTGCGACGAGTTCACGGAGTTTTTCCTTCAATGCTTCGGGCTCCACCTGAAAACGCTTTTTCCCTATTCTTTGGCCGGCCGGATTCTCGAGAAGGAAGGCAAAGACGCTCTCCTCCTCGAAGACCTTCGGCCTTCCCTCAATAAGGTTCTTTAACCATGCAGCTCATCGAAAAGGCCAGAGAGTACGAGTTTCTCGGACGGGAGTTTCTGGGATGGCTCTGGTTCAAAAGCGAAACGACCGAGGGAGGCTTCTCTCTGGGGGAAGCAGGGAGCGCGGAGATTCACTTCGACGGCCGCGTCGTTCTTCAAACTGAAGACGAGGGCAGGGAAGAAAAAGTCATCTGCCTTGGGGATGTCTGGCGCTCGCGGGAAGCCCGTTTCGCCCTGGCCGAGTATAAGACCATCACGGAAGCGAAGGTCAGGCTCCGCATCGGCGACAATGAATGGTCCTTTGTCCTCGACTCCACATGGATGAATTTCAAGTCCTTCAAGACGCCCAAGGTCATTCAGGATAAAGAACAAGACCCTGACGGCCTGTTCTACGAAAAATTCTATCTCATCGAACAGGCCATGTCCGCCGTGGATGCTGTTTTCGCTTCCTTCGTTAACCTCAGGCTGTCTGCCGACTGGGAGGAAAGCGAGCTTCCCGCCCTTCTTCAATGGATCAATGAAGGCAGGTGAATCGGCTCTCAGGTCCTGATCATCTGATCGAGATCCGACTGGGTCTCGACCCGTCTTTTCTTTTTCAGTGCCCCTTCAATGCTTCCCACGAGCACATTCAGGTCAAAGGGCTTGCTGAGAAAATCGTGGGCTCCCATTTTTCTGGCTTTTTCAGCAGTTTCCGAGGTTCCGTGGCCGGTCAGGATGATGGTTTGGGTGAACAGGCCGAGTCGACCGATCTCATCCAGGGTTGTTATACCGTCCATGCCCGGCATTTTCAGGTCCAGCACCACGGCATCAAAAGGAGCATCCCCCAGGGCTCGAAGGGCGTCCTCGCCGTTGTCCACGGCCTTCACTTCATAGCCCCGATTCTCGAGCAGGCGGGAAAGGGAGGCGGTCAGTGCCACCTCGTCGTCCACAAGTAGGATCCGTTTTGAACTCATTTCAGCACCTCCTTTTCAGGGTGTGAAAGAGGCTGTGCGTCTCAGCCTCTTAGCATGAGACCTACTCCAGCTCGTTAGAACAATCCCTGGTCCTTTCAGCCCTCCATTCGCTTCGGAGGGAATTTCTGCTGCCTGATGCGGAGTATATGAATTCGGGCTGAAGGTGTCAAAGGATTGTTGCCCGGACGGCAAGGCGAAGAAACTATTCCCGATCGGGAACATCCTTTATCGGCAAGATACAACGGAGTTAAATTGAAACGTCCCTGATGTGACCGCGTTTCTGGCTGATCAGTCGAGCTGCCGACAGGGTGACGATTTTGTCCTGCTTTCCGAAGAAGAGACGCCTGATAGGCCGAATCCCCTGCGTCTGAAACTCATTTCCTTTGCAGGGAGCGGGACGCTTTTCTAAGATTCAATCCCGTGCCTTTCGAGCGAATAGTCGTCATCCTCGGCAGTCGATCCTCCTCATTCCACTGAAAGGCGGGAAGTTGCAGCTCGATTTCAGGTGAATTATAAAAAAAATTGTCTCCTCCCCCGGCAACACATTATTCAATCTGCAGCACCTCTTGACTCCGAATTGTTCCCCGATGTAAAAGAATCGCCTGAAATTCTAGGGCGAGCGGGACATGGAAATCCGTATTATCAGAAGCGCGAAGCGACGGAAAACGGTTCAGGCGCGAGAAAGAGGGGGGGTGCTCGAAATCCTGGCGCCCGCACGCATGCCGGATAAGCAGCTCGCGCCGATCATCGAGAATCTTCAGGCACGGATAGACCGCCGCAGAAAGCTATCACAAATGGACGACCAGGCACTGGAGCGACGGGCGAACTTGCTCAACCGTGAATACTTCGACAGTCTTTTGCACTGGCAGTCGATCGGCTGGGTTTCCAACCAGGACAAGCGCCTCGGGAGCTGCAGCGCAAAAAGAGGAACGATCAGGATTTCCCATCGTGTCGCCGAAATGCCCCGGTTCGTTCAGGACTATGTAATCGTCCATGAACTCGCCCATGTGATCGAACCGAATCACGGGCCAGGATTCTGGGAACTCGTGAATCGATATCCCAGGGCCGAAAGGGCCAGGGGTTACTTGATGGCGGCCGGGATGGAAGAGGATGATGAACGGGGCACCTTACCGTGAACACACAAAAGACGTATTCAGCCGCGAGGATGGCGAAGACCCGGTCGCCAGCGGTTGTAAAACCGACTTCATTGAAATCGCGGTCAAGGAGATGCAGCAGGCTTTTCCCCTCTCGCCCACAGGGGAAGGAGGCAGAGAAGGACCACGGCAAGGTTGATGAAGACCGAAACGAGCGCCACATCATGAAACGCCATGGGGATGGCCATTTCGGAGGCGTGGGCGCTGTCGATCCCCCGGCTTACAAGCCCTTCTTCATACCCTTCTTTCCAGGTTGAAAAAAGGGAACCGGTAACGGCCATTCCAACGGCGATGCCGACCTGCCTGTGTGTGGCAATCAGGGCCGACGCTGTGCCAAGTTGCTCCCTGCTCGCCGCACCCATGATGATGCTGTTGTTCGCGGGCTGAAAAGTCCCGGCCCCGACCCCGAGCAGCACGAAGACCAGCGCGATGGTTCCCACCGAACTTTGAAGGTCGAATCCAAGCATAAAGACGAAGGACAATGTGGCCGCGACAGCGCCGAATGCGGCAAACCACGCGCTGCCGAACCTGTCCGACAGCCACCCGCTGAGCGGGCCGAACACCATGGTGGTTACCGAGGTCACGGCCATGAGCATTCCGGCTTCGGACGCCTGCATCTCAAGCCCCAGCATAAGGTAAAAAGGGATGACCAGCATGTAGGGAGGGGCCGCGACAAAATGGAGGAACAGTCCTCCCATGGCGCTGCTGAAAACCTTGTCCCTGAAAAGCGCGGGATCGACAATCGGGTTCCGAGCACGACTTTCGATATACACAAAGACCGCGATCAAAGCCGCTCCCAGGCCGGCGAGGGGAAGAACGCCGAGGGACGGAGAACCGTCCTCTCTCATCCGGCTTACTCCAAGGACAAACAAGAATATGCCCGCCGAGGAAGTGATAGTCCCCAGAAGATCGAGGTTCAGGCTCCCGGGCCGGGGCTCGTCTTTGTCGAGGAACGCGACCGCCATAAGGTAAGCCGCGACACCCAAAGGAATTCTTACGTAGAAAATCGAGCGCCAATCCAGAAGGTCCAGCAAAAGCCCGCCGACTATCGGCCCGGCAATGAACCCCAGCGAGACGGACACCCCCAGGGAACCCAGTCCCTTGCCCACTTCGTTGGGGGGGAAGGCTTCCGTGACGATGGCGGCACCGCAAGAGATGGTCATGGCGGCTCCCACCCCCTGAAGGGCTCGAAAAAAAATAAGCTGCCCAACGCTCCCGGCGAGGGAGCAGGCCAGCAACCCCAGGGTGAAAAGAGCTATCCCGGCCAGGAATATCCTTTTGCGGCCCACCATGTCGCCGATTTTCCCGATAATGAGCATCGAACTGGTGCTCACCAGAACAAAGGCAACTGTCACCCACATCACCACGGACACATCCGTTGCGAAAACGCCGGTGAGAGATGGAAAGGCGATGTTGGTGATGCTCGCATCCATGGTCGCCATCATGGTTGAAGCGGCGACGGTGATCAAAGCTTTCCACTTGTTCTGCATCATGCTAACCGCTGGAAACAACACGGATGTGCTTGACAATATTGTGTGAATCTACAATGTTGGCCTGGAACTTCTTCGCAGGGTGCGGAGGAGTTCAGGGAGCGGCCGTGGCACCGTAACCGAAGTATAGTCTGAAAAAGAAAAAACGGTGAGGGAAAAATGATGAGGTCTGTCGGTACTGAAGATATGAGGGCTCTGGCTGCCGTGGCGCTGGGCGAGGAAGAAGCCGATCTGGTGATAAGGGATGCGAAACTGGCAAACGTATACAGCAGGGAACTTCTGGACGGATGGTCGGTGGCCGTAAAAGGGCAATGGATCGCCTATGTGGGACCCGATGCAGGCCACGCGATAGGAACGAAAACGAAGGTTATCGACGCGGAAGGCAGGGTTCTCGTTCCGGGCTTTATCGACGGTCACGCTCACATTCTCTACTATGCGGCTCCCCGGGAGTTTCTCCGTTACGCCATGCTGGGCGGCACCACGACGATCGTGACCGAGATCATGGAACTCACATTTCCCGGGCGCTATGCCGGACTCGTCGCCTGTCTCGATGTCTTCAGGGACCAGCCCATCAGGATCCTTTCCACCGTCCCCCCGTCCATCACCCTAAGCAAAGGCGCGGCCGGACGGGTGCCCACCCCCGAGCAGTTGACCGAACTCCTGAGAAGAGAAGACGTCGTGGGCGTGGGGGAAGGCTTTTGGCAGGAGGTCATGCGCGGAAAGACGTACTACCCTGCCCTTTCGGAGGAGGCTCTCAGACTGAGAAAGACCGCTGAGGGGCACGCTGCAGGCTGCCGTTCACGCCGCCTCTCGGCCTACCTGGATTACGGCGTCTCCTCGTGCCATGAATCGGTCAGCGCCGATGAGGTCGTTGAAAAACTGAGGTTAGGCCTCTGTGTGATGATCCGTCAGGGCAGCATCAGGAAGGAACTCGACGCAATAGCGAAAATAGGGGATCTCCCTCTGGATTTGAGGCGCGTCGCCCTGGTCACGGACGGAATCGATCCCAGGGACCTTGTGGCCAAGGGCTACCTGGAACACGTTGTGCAGCGTGCCGTCGATGCGGGCTTCGATCCCCTTGTGGCCGTTCAGATGGCGACATTGAACGTCGCCGAACATTTCGGGCTGGATGGGTTTCTCGGAGGAATAGCGCCGGCCAAGTACGCGGACATGGTTCTGATCCCCGATCTTCGCACTATCAGGGCAGAATGCGTGGTCAGCAGTGGAGCGGTCATCGCTGAAGGCGGCAAAGCCCTGGTCGAACCGCGTAGGGCGGTTTTCAGCTCCCCCGGCCTTGAAAAAAGGCATTTTGACCGCCGCGACTTTGCGGTCAGGGCGAGCGGACAGGGCCATGTGAAGGCCAGGGTGATCGACCAGGTAACCGAGCTTCTTACCAAGGAAGTCATACTCGATCTACCGGTATCCGGTGGAGAGCTTCGAGCCGACCCGGAGCGGGATATCCTCAAGGCTTCGGTCATATCCTGCGAGGGCCGCATGTTCACGGGTCTCGTCAGGGGCCACGGACTTCGGCATGGCGCCATGGCCACGAGCGGTGCGTGGGAGACCTTCGCAGTCGTCGTGGTTGGGACGAATGATGGAGATATGGCTGCGGCTGCGAACCGCGTTTTCGAGACAGGAGGGGGCATCGTGGTCTGCGACAGGGGCGAAGTGCTGGCCGAGCTTCCCATGCCGGTAGCAGGCATCCTGTCCGATTTGAAACTCGATGAAGTCGTCTCCAGACTTAACGACATTCAGGACAAGGCCGAAGCCCTGGGATTCCGCTACCCGGATGCAACTCTCACCCTCGCCACGCTCACTGCTGCCGCCATCCCGTTCCTGCGCCTGTGCGAAGACGGGCTTGTGGATCTGAAGACAGGCAAGGTCATGGATCTGATCGTTTCGTGAAGATCCCGGACTTTTTCCTCTGCTTGTCTCTTTGCTTCGATCTAAACAGATCTTTTGCATACCGCCGGGCTTCCCCCCGGCACTCCGACAAGGAGAACGACCAATGCTACTGAGGCTTACCATGGAGCGGATCCCCGCCATATTCGCTTCCATTTACGAGAAGGCCTCTCGCATGGTCATCGGACGATATTACCGCGGCGTGGCAGGGGAAATCGTGGCCGAGTTAAGAGAGGGGCGCCTGCTTGACCTTGGAACAGGCCCCGGATACCTGCCGATAGAGATCGCGAAGCGGGCTCCTCTTGTGACTGTGGTGGGAATCGACCTGAGCCGGCCCCTGATCAGGATGGCACGAAAGAATGCCGGCCGGGCCGGGGTCCTGCAAAGGGTTCGATTCGAGGTCGGCAACGCGGCAAGGCTCAGATTCGAGGACGATTTTTTCGATATGGTCATTAGTACGGGCATGCTTCACATGCTCAGGAGTCCCGTCAAAGTCCTCACGGAGTGTCGCAGGGTCCTGAAACCGGGTGGGGAGGTCTGGATCTATGATCCGGCCGGGGTTTCTTCCCGGATAGACCGTAAGCGCTGGAAAAGCTCTTTCAGCCCTATGGAGAAAGTGGCATATCCGCTTCTCGGTCTCTATTCACGCCTCAACCCGCCCCATGTTTATACCGGTGAACAGCTTGTCTCCATCATTGAAGCGGCTTCGTTCAAGGACTACGAGATGGAAAAAGACGGGGGGGAATGGAGAATACGCTTGAAAAAACCGGCCGCGATGATTTAAAGGAATGTGGACTCCTGAGGACCGGAACACCTCTGCGAGTCCGGCCCATTCATGCATGGGGTGAGGAAATCGCCCGGTCGTGAGCGTTCCCAAAACCGCCTCATGTGGCTCCAGCAAAATCGTTGGGAGGAAGGAAAGGTGATACGAAGCTTCAACGGAAAAGCCCCGAAGATAGCCGAATCCGCTTTTGTGAGCGAGGCATCTTACGTGATCGGGGATGTGGAAATCGGTGAAGAATCCAACGTGTGGCCCGGCGCGGTCATTCGAGGGGACTTCGGGAAGATAAGCATCGGAAGGAACACTTCCATCGAGGACAACTGTGTCGTTCATTCGGGAACGCCTTCCGCTCCTATAGGCGACGTGGAAATAGGTAATCGCGTCATAATCGGTCACGGCGCCGTCCTGAATTGCCGAAAGATCGGAGACAACGTCCTCGTAGGCATGAACGCCACCATTCTTCATGACGCGGAGGTCGGGAGCGACAGCATCATCGGCGCCGGGTGCCTTGTGCCGCAGGGGATGAAGGTGCCGGACAACTCCTTTGTGGTGGGAATCCCCGGGAAGGTCAAGGGACGACCGACGGAGCAGCAATTATGGTGGACGAGGGAAGGCTACAAGGAATATATCGAGCTGATGAGGCAGTACAAAAGCCAGGGGCTGTAAAACGAAGTTCTCTTGGAGCACGGATCGAGAAGGAGGCCTGCATGGTCGAAAAGGTGATCATCATGGGCGCGGCGGGCCGTGATTTTCACAATTTCAACGTCTATTTCAAGGACAATGAAAGATACAGGGTGATCGCCTTCACCGCGTCGCAGATTCCTTCCATTGAAAACAGATTCTATCCCCCTGAACTTGCCGGCGGCCTCTATCCGGAAGGGATCCCCATTTATGACGAGACGCAACTGCCGGAACTGATCCGGGAACACAGGGTAGACCTCGTCGCTCTTTCCTACAGCGACATCCCCCACGTTGAGGTGATGCACAAGGCATCCATCGCCATGGCAAACGGGGCGGACTTCATTCTCCTCGGCGCCACCTACACCATGCTCAGGTCGAAGAAGCCCGTCGTGGCCGTGTGCGCCGTCAGAACCGGGTGCGGTAAATCACAGACCACGCGTAAGGTGTGCGATATCTTGCGCGACCGGGGCAAGAAAGTCGTGGCGGTTCGTCATCCCATGCCTTACGGCGACTTGCTGACCCAGGTCGTCCAGCGCTTTTCCTCTTACGAGGATTTTGAAAAGCACCGGTGCACAATCGAGGAGAGGGAAGAATACGAACCGCTCGTTGAGAAGGACATAGTCGTTTACGCAGGGGTTGATTACGCCGGAATCCTGGAGGCTGCGGAAAGAGAAGCCGATGTAATCGTCTGGGACGGCGGAAACAACGACACCCCTTTTTATTTTCCCGATGCGCATATCGTACTGTTCGATCCTCATCGCCCGGGCCATGAACTGCTTTATTACCCCGGTGAAACCAACATGCTCATGGCCGACATAGCCGTAATCAACAAGGTGGACACTGCTTCCCGGGAAAATATCGACAAGGTCCGGAGCAACATCCGCAGGCATGCTCCTAAGGCGGAGCTCGTGATGGCGGAGTCGCCGGTGCTCGTTACAGAGCCCCATCGAATACGGGGCAACCGCGTCCTGGTAGTGGAGGACGGGCCGACTCTCACGCACGGCGAGATGCCCTTCGGTGCGGGGACCATTGCAGCAAAGACTTACGGAGCGAGGGAACTGGTCGACCCTCGCCCCTTCTCGGTCGGAACGATCTCGGAGGTCTATCGTCGGTATCCCCATATCGGTTCCGTGCTTCCGGCAATGGGCTACAGCGAAAACCAGATCGGTGATCTGGAACATACGATCAACCATGCCGATTGCGACCTGGTTCTCTTCGCCACGCCCATCCAGCTCACCCGCCTCGTGTCGATCAACAAGCCTGCCCTGCGCGTTCTATACGAGTACCGGGATCATGGAGAGCCCCTTCTGGAGGAGGTCCTCCTTGAGAGGTTGAAACGCCTCGGCCATGTGTCCTGATGCGGGCCGCCACTTCGATCGCATATCGGGATCCACCCAAGGTTGCAATGGTGCGATGGATGGATTTGTGATAGAGAAGAAAATCGAAAAGGCGAGAAGGCTTCACGCCAGGTGGGCGGAAGATCGTTCCCTGCAAGAAGCGACAGCCGAGGGCATCGAGGAGTATCGACGCGCCATAGCTTCGACCTCCAGGGAAATGGACCGGGCCGGCGTGATCGGTGCGTGCACTTCCTGCGCCGCAGGTCCGGGAGGAAGCTGCTGCTTTTATGGAGTCGAAGACTGGTATGACGATGTCCTGCTCTTGATCAATCTCCTGCTCGGCGTCTCCCCTCCCGAGCGGAGGGAAGTTTCGGACGGCTGCTTCTTTGTAGGGGAAAAAGGGTGCAGGCTCCTGGCGAGACATGCCTTCTGCGTTAATTATATTTGTCCTCCTTTGGACAAGAGCCTTGATCGGGTGGAAAGGAACAGGCTCTTCGCCGTCTCGGGGCGTGAACTGCTTTGCGGCTGGGAACTCGAAAAGACACTGCGCCTCTGGGCTAAGAGCGGTGAGGACGAAGGATGAAGGAAAACATGGATCCCGGCATGCACACCGCGGAGCACATTTTGAACCAGACCATGATCCGGATGTTTCGAACCGGACGATGTTTCAGCGCCCACATCGAAAAGAAAAAATCCAAATGCGACTACCGCTTCACCCGCCCCTTGGAAGAGAAAGAGATACGGCAATTGGAAGACAAAGTGAACGAGGTCATCCGCTCGGACCTGCCGGTGAACGAAATGTTCATGGCAAGAGAGGAAGCGGAGAAAAGGTTCAGCCTCGAGCGCTTGCCTGAAGAGGCCGGGGACCGGATCAGGATTGTGACTGTAGGAGACTACGACGCCTGCCCCTGCATAGGCCCTCACGCCCGGTTCACGAACGAGGTCGGCAAATTCCGGATCGGCTCGGTGAGTTTTGACGAAGGGGTACTGAGGATAAGGTTCAAACTGTCACGATGAAATCTGCGGCAGAAAATTTTCTACAACGCC
>Ga0068714_10002543_pt1 | contig 23311 bp, 18 predicted proteins | sample MTBNYHSulfiMetaG_FD_62988 | JGI IMG/M metagenome (GOLD analysis project Ga0068714, IMG submission 62988) | Enrichment culture microbial communities from rom New York Harbor, USA that are MTBE-degrading - MTBE-NYH (New York Harbor Sulfidogenic)... | ecosystem: Environmental > Aquatic > Marine >... | reverse complement strand
GTTTGTTATCCGAACTCATTGTGGCCGCCAAAATCATCTCTCGCGAGGTAAACAAGGCCGGCTTGGTGGACATACTGGGATATGCCGGACGAGAAAACATCCAGGGAGAGCAGGTACAGAAGCTGGATGAATTCGCCCATAGGACCATCGTTGAGCGTATGGCCCACACCGGAGAATTGTGCGCTATGGCCTCAGAAGAAGACCCGGATATAATACCCGTCCCTGAGAGATTTACCAAAGGCAATTATGTCCTGATCTTCGACCCCTTGGACGGTTCATCCAATATCGACGTAAACGTCAGCATCGGCACTATCTTCTCCATTTACCGCCGCGTAACCCCGATGCCTGCCGACCCAACCCTGGAAGATATCCTCCAGAAAGGAAGCAAACAGGTCGCAGCCGGCTACTTTGTCTATGGCTCCAGCAGCATGATGGTCTATACGTCAGGCAGCGGCGTACACGGATTTACACTCCTTCCGAGCATAGGCGAGTTCTTGTTATCCCATGAGAATATCAAGATACCGGAGCGGGGAAGGGCCTTTAGCGTTAACGAAGGCAACTATAGCTATTGGTCGGATGAAGTTAAAAAACTTGTGAGCTATTTTAAAACGCCGGATAGGGAAACAAAAAGGCCTTACACGGGGCGCTATATTGGTTCTCTGGTGGCGGATTTCCATCGCAATCTCCTGCATGGCGGTATATTTATGTACCCTCCGGACAAAAAAGACCCCAAAAAGCCCCTTGGCAAGCTGCGCCTCATGTGTGAGTGCAACCCGCTGTCCTTTGTCGTGGAGCAGGCTGGCGGCTATGCCAGCACCGGCTTCCAGGGCATACTTGATCTCGAGCCCAAGGAATTGCATCAGCGTGTGCCGCTTTACATAGGAAGCAAAGAAGATGTACTTATTGCCGAACAGTTCATAAAAGGAGAAAGGAGATCCTGATGCCACTTGTACCTGCCAAAGACATATTACTTAAGGCTTACCGGGAAGGCTACGCCATAGGGGCCTTTAATTTTGTTAATATGGAGATGTTACAGGCCATTTTACAGACGGCCAATAACCTGCGCGCCCCGGTCATTATCCAGGCTTCAGAAGGAGCCATCAGTTATGCCGGACTATCGACCATCGTATCCATGGCCAGGACACTGGCCGGAGAAGTAGATATCCCCGTAGCCCTGCATCTGGATCATGGGCACAAGTTGGAAACGATCAGGGCCTGTATTCAGGCCGGATTTACCTCGGTCATGATCGACGCCTCCCACCTGCCTTATACCGAAAACGCAGCCCTGACCGGACAGGTAGTGGAAATAGCCCGCCAGTCAGGGGTCTCAGTAGAAGCCGAACTGGGCCGCCTCATGGGCGTAGAGGATACCGTATCTGTAGCGGAAAGAGACGCCGTACTCGTCGATCCTGAAGAAGCCGGCCGGTTTGTCCATGAGACAAATATTGACTCTCTGGCTCCGGCCGTAGGGACATCGCACGGGGCCTTCAAGTATAAAGGCGCTGCCCGCCTCGACCTGGAACGACTAAAAAAGGTTAAAGAAAAGACGGGCATACCCCTCGTCCTGCACGGCGCGTCTTCTATCCCGGCTGACCTTCTTCAAGAGGCCATTGGTTCCGGCATTCCGATTGGGGAGGCCAAAGGCGTGCCCCTGGAAGAAGTGCAAAAGGCTATCAAGGTGGGTGTAGCCAAGGTCAATATAGATACGGACCTCCGACTTGGTTTCGTCAGCGCCATGCGCCGCATCCTGGCGGAAAAACCGGAGACTTTCGACCTGAGAAAAATCCTGGGGCCGGCCCGGGAAAAAGTGGCGCAGATCATCGCAGGCAAGATAGAGGCCCTGGGCTGTGCCAACAGGGTCTGAACGTGCTCATCCTGGGTATCGAAAGCTCCTGTGATGAGACAGCCGCGGCTGTCGTCCGGGACGGAAAAATCATATTATCCAGTGTGGTAGCCTCCCAGGTGGACGTGCATCGCCGTTACGGCGGCGTCGTACCGGAACTGGCCTCCCGCAAACACATCGAAGCCATCTATCCTGTCGTGGAAGAGGCCCTGGAACAGGCCGGGGTATCTTTAAATAGCATTGATGCCATAGCCGCCACCCAGGGGCCGGGGCTGGTAGGGTCACTACTGATCGGCCTCTCCTTTGCCAAGGCCCTTTCTTATGCGCGGGAACTCCCCCTCATTGGCGTGAGCCACATTGAAGGACACCTTTTATCTATTTATCTGGAAGAAGATTCCCCTTCTTTCCCCTATGTAGCCCTTATGGCCTCAGGCGGGCATACCGCTCTGTACTACGTCTCTGACTTTACAGGTTATCGCCTTCTGGGCCAAACGCGGGATGACGCCGCCGGCGAGGCCTTCGATAAGGTGGCAAAACTGCTGGGGCTTGGCTATCCCGGAGGAGAGGTAATCAGCCGGCTGGCCGAACAGGGGAACCCTAAAAAAATCAATCTCCCCCGGGCCATTATCAGTAAGGATTCCTTTGACTTCAGCTTCAGCGGCCTTAAGACAGCAGTAGCCAATTATATACGCTGTTGCCGGGAGAACCGGATACCGGCGCCCTACGAGGATACGGCGGCCGCCTTTCAGGAGGCCGTAGTTGATGTTCTGACAGATAAGACCATGAAGGCCGCCCTGCAATATAAGGTCAAAAATATTGTTGCGGCAGGCGGGGTAGCTTCTAATCGCCGTTTAAGGGAAGCCCTCGGCGCGGCTGCAAAACAGGCCGGGGTTAAGGTCTTTATCCCCGATCCGTCCCTTTGCACGGATAATGCCGCTATGATTGCGGTGGCCGGATACCATCGTTTCCGCAAAGGAGAGGTTTCCGGCCTAACCCTAGATGCCTATTCAAAAAATAGACCATGACTTTAAAAAGGACATTAAGATACTATTATCTCCGCATGAAGAACCTCAAGGGCAATCCCCGGGCGATTGCCTGCGGCATGGCCATTGGTGTCTTTATCGGCCTTACCCCAACCATACCATTCCACACGGTGATGATCCTCCTGACAACCTCTCTATTGAGCAGCAGCCGCATAGCTGGGCTTATCGGGGCCATTGTAATCAGTAATCCCGTCACCATACCCATCTACTATTACCTGGCCTATTACCTCGGGAAATGGGTCACCTCTTTTGAAATGAAACTGCCACATACCTATTCTATTATCGATATAGCCCGTGCCGGCTGGGAGTTAGTGCTCACTATGCTCATTGGTGGAGTGATCCTCGGCATTATACCAGCGGTTATTACCTATTTCCTTACACTTTACATCTTTAAGCACCTCAGGACAAAGCGCCGGGCCAGACGGTCCATATAAACACATAACCCGGACACTATTTAAACTTTGAACTAAACGCCCAATGACCAGCCCGCAAGGATTACTAAAAAAGTACGACATACGGCCCTCAAAGAGCCGGGGGCAAAATTTCCTTATAAACCCGGATATTGCTAGGGCCATAATTGAAAAGGCGGAATTGGGGGCAGAGGACATAGTCATTGAAGTGGGCATGGGCCTGGGCATTCTCACCCTTCCTCTGGCCGCCAGGGTCAAAAAACTCATCAGCTTCGAAGTTGACCCGCGCCTGATTGCTGTCGTGAAGGAAGAATATACCCTTCCTTCCACGCTGGAAATAGTACACCAGGACATACTGAAAGTTGACTTTCAGGCATTGGGAAGAGAACATGGACAAAAACTAAAGATAATAGGGAACCTGCCTTACTATATTTCCAGCCCTATACTTTTTAAGATATGGGAATGTCGGTCTTCGTTTAAAAATGCCTTTGTCATGCTCCAAAAGGAAGTGGCCGAAAGGATCGTCGCCCCGCCCGGCGGTAAAACATATGGCATCCTTGCCGTGTTCTTCAATTATTGCGCCGCCATCGAAAAGGTCTTGAAAGTGCCTGCCGCTCAATTCTATCCAAGACCGGAAGTGGATTCTATGGTCCTGGGGTTTCACCTACGCCCCCCGGAGGTAATCGCTGAGAATGAATCCCTCTTTAAAAAAACAGTCAAGAGCGCCTTCCAGAAACGGCGCAAGACCCTGCAAAATGCCCTCTCTGGAGTTGGCTTTTCTCCTGAACTGATTAGAAGCGTCATGGGAACCCTGAACATTGATGGACAGAGAAGGGCTGAAACCCTGGGGGTTAATGATTTTGTGCGGATAAGCAATCTGCTGAGAAAAGCGGCTATCAGCTGTTAGCTTTCAGCCATCAGCTACCAGGAGGACAAGCGTCCCGCCTGTCCTCAGGTGTTAAATGGCTTGACTCTGCGTCCTCTGTGTGCTCCGCGGTAACTAGTTGCTAACTAACAAAACTTGACAAAAAGAAAGGGCAGTTGTTAAATTGCGTCCGCATCAAGACAGCGATTTAATACTGTGAACTATGAAGATAATAAAATCCGTGGCCGGGATGCAATCCCTGTCCATGCAAAAAAGGACTGAAGGCAAACGGATTGCCCTTGTCCCTACCATGGGGTTCTTCCATGCGGGACATATAAGCCTCATGACCTATGCCCGTAAGAGATGCGACCTCCTGGTGGTAAGCATCTTTGTAAACCCCATGCAATTCGGCCCTTCAGAGGACCTTGAACGCTATCCGCGTGACCTTAAACGCGACCGGGTAATGGCTAAAAAGGCAGGTGTGGATGTCCTCTTCTGTCCGTCCGCACAAGACATGTACCCACGGGGATTTCAGACGCATGTGGAGGTGGAACAACTAACCCAACCGCTCTGTGGCCGTCGCCGCCCGGGACACTTTCGCGGGGTAACCACGGTAGTAACCAAACTTTTTAATATCGTACAACCTCATGAGGCCGTATTCGGGCTGAAAGATTACCAGCAATGGCTGGCCATCCGCCGTATGGCTGGTGATTTAAATATGGCAGTCAAAATAACAGGCCGGCCCATCGTACGTGAAAAAGACGGCCTGGCCATGAGTTCGCGCAACACCTGCTTATCCCCGGCAGAGAGAAAGGCGGCGCTCAGCCTTCAACAGGCCATTTCCGTGGCTAAGGATCTGGTCCGTAAAGGAGAAAAAGGCCCTGAACGGATAAAGAAGGCTATAAAAGAACTGATAACTTCATATAATAGCGCTAAGATAAAAATAGAATATATCAGTTTTTGTCGTCCAGAGACATTAGATGAACGAGATATAATCAAAGATAAGACCTTGCTGGCCATAGCCGCCCGGGTAGGAAAAACACGTCTTATCGACAATTGTCTTTTATCCACAGGAGGAAAATGAAAATACCCCCCTCACTCCCCTTAGTAAAAAGGAGGGATACAGGGGGATTTTCAGGAGAATAAATAAGATGCAACGGCTTATGCTGAAATCAAAACTACACCGCGTAAGGGTAAAGGAGGCCGATCTGAATTACGAAGGCAGCCTGACCATAGATGCCTCTCTTATGAGGGCCGCGGGCATCTTACCTTTCGAAATGGTCCGGGTCTATAATATAAACAACGGCGAACGTTTTGAGACTTATGCTATCGAGGGGCTGCCTGATTCCGGCGTTATCTGTCTTAATGGCGCAGCGGCCCGCAAGGGAGTGGTCGGCGACCTGCTCATAGTAGCCACTTACGCCCTTTACAGCGAAGATGAATTGGCAGGCTACAAACCGCGCCTTGTACACGTAGATAAAGACAACCGCATCGTTTGACCCCTATGAAGCCATTCATAAGCAAGATAAAAAATCTTTTTTTGACCGGGCTTTTAATTCTCATCCCCATCTTCGTGACGATATACGTCGCAACAGGGATGATAAATTTTATTGATTCAATCGGGGACATCCTCCCGAAGAAGTTCAATCCTGAGACCTATCTACCTTTCCATATCCCGGGCCTGGGCATCATATACACCATAATTATAGCCCTGATTGCCGGGCTTCTGGTCCGCAACTATATCGGCAAAAAGGCCCTGGGCTACTGGGAAATGGTCGTAAATAAAATCCCCCTGGTCAGGGTGCTCTACGGCGCCCTCAGACAGGTCTCGGAGGCCATATTTGTCAAGGGCGATACCCAGTTTAAAAAGGTAGTATTGATTGAATACCCCCGCCGGGGTATTTATAGTCTTGGTTTTATCACCGGAAAGGCCGGCGATAAACTGTCTGTAAACACCCGTCCTCACATGGTCGGTGTTTTTGTACCCACAACCCCTAACCCCACCTCTGGATTCTACCTTATCGTACCGGAAGAAGATATTATTAATGTGGATATCTCTATCGAAGATGCCTTTAAGCTTATCCTTTCGGGTGGTATGGTTAGCCCAGGCTAAACCCCCGGCGACATCACTTCCCAAGACGAACCCTGCGTTAAGTAGAACTAAACAATTTCTCGATACTAATATTGATGCATTCGTAAAAAGTCGTCACTCCGGTGAAAACCGGAGTCCAGATGGTTTGCAACTGCTTAAAAAGACTGGATTCCGGCTTTCGCCGGAATGACAGAAAACGGTATTTTTGGACCTGTTGCGAGACCATCAATATTATGAGCCTTAATAGCTTGACAAGGATAGAGTCATCTGTTTATATACCGCAAGTTTGCAAGAGGAGGACGCACTATGTTCATGAAAAATTGTCTTTTTACCTCAGAATCGGTTACCGAGGGACATCCGGATAAGGTAGCCGACCAGATCTCTGATGCTATCCTTGACGCTATACTAGAAAAGGATAAAATGGGCCGGGTGGCCTGTGAGACATTGGTGACTACCGGCATGGTCCTGTTAGCCGGCGAGATCACTACGGATTGCTATGTAGATATGCCGCAAATTGTGCGCGGCGCCATAAAAGAAATCGGCTATACAGATTCATCCATGGGTTTTGACTGGCAGACCTGTGCTGTTCTTTCCAGCATCGATAAACAGTCTCCAGATATTGCACAGGGCGTAAACGGCACCGGCCTCTACCATGAAATGGGAGCCGGCGATCAGGGCCTCATGTTCGGCTATGCCTCCGACGAAACCCCGGATTTCATGCCCATGCCTATCTGGTATGCCCACAAGCTGGCTATGCGCCTGGCTGAGGTGCGAAAGAAGGGAATACTTACCTTTTTGAGACCGGACGGCAAGACCCAGGTTACGGTCCGTTATGTCAATGGAGAGCCGGTATCCATACCAACCGTGGTTATTGCCGCCCAACATACCCCGGAGGTATCCTATAAAGAGATTAAAGAGGCCATTGTTGAGGAAGTTATCAGGAAGGTCATCCCGGCGCACCTCATGACCGACGATACCGAATACCTGATCAATACGACCGGCCGTTTTGTCGTGGGCGGGCCGCTGGCCGATTGCGGCGTCACCGGGCGAAAAATCATTGTCGATACCTATGGAGGCCGCGGACACCACGGCGGCGGGGCCTTTTCCGGAAAAGACCCCTCTAAGGTGGATCGCAGTCCCTCTTATATGGCCAGATATGTGGCCAAGAATGTGGTGGCCGCCGGTCTGGCGCGGGAATGCGAGGTTCAAGTAGCTTATAGTATCGGTCTGGCCAGGCCGCTTTCCATCAACGTGAATACCTATAGCACAGAGGCCATCCCTAACGACCGGATTGTTAAGATCATTACAGAGAATTTCAGCTTCAAGCCAGCCGACGTTATCAGCTATTTGGATTTAAGGCGCCCCATATTCAAGAAAACAGCGGCTTACGGACACTTCGGCCGGCCGGAGCCGGAGTTCACGTGGGAAAAGCTGGATAAAGTGGAATTATTGAAAGACAAAGCCGGGCTGTAATCATAAAAGTGACGAGTAACGAGTACTGAGTGATGAGTTAAGTTCAAGTTGCAAAATCCATGTTCAAGTTCAAATTACAACATCCAAAGCTCAAACGAAATCCAAATGTCTAAATGCCAAAGTTGGGCTTTCAGCCTTGCGCTTTGGGCTTTGGCATTCATTTGAACTTTGAACTTTTTAGTAAGGAGTCAGCATGAAACACCACATTAAAGACGAAAAACTCGCTGATAAAGGAAAACTCCGGATAGAATGGGCCAGCCAGAGTATGCCCGTGCTCAATATTATCCGGGACCGCTTTGAAAAGGAAAAGCCGCTCAAAGGCGTGCGCATTGCCGCCTGTCTTCATGTGACCACGGAAACAGCGGCCCTGATGGAGACGCTAAAGGCCGGGGGCGCGGATGTGGCCATCTGCGCTTCTAATCCTCTCAGCACACAGGACGATGTAGCCGCCTCTTTGGTTAAGAATAGCGACATCCCCGTCTTTGCCATTAAAGGCGAAGACCATGATACCTACTACAGCCACATCCGCTCTGTGCTGAAAATAAAGCCTATGATAACTATGGATGACGGCGCCGACCTGGTATCGACGCTCCATTCAGAGAAAAAAGACCTTATCCCCTCTATCCTGGCCGGCACAGAAGAGACAACCACCGGCGTCATCCGTCTCCGCAGTATGGCCAAGGATAAGGTCCTCGGTTATCCTATAATCGCCGTAAATGACGCCAAGACCAAACACTTCTTTGATAATCGCTATGGAACCGGTCAGAGCACCATCGACGGCATCATCAGGGCCACCAATCGTCTCCTGGCCGGAAGCGTCTTTGTGGTCTGCGGTTATGGTTGGTGCGGCCGGGGATTAGCTAGCCGGGCCCGGGGCATGGGAGCGCGGGTTATTATTACCGAGGTTGATCCTCTGAAGTCGCTGGAAGCGGTCATGGACGGCTATGCCGTCATGCCCATGGAAGAGGCCACCCGGATCGGGGATATTTATTGCACACTTACCGGTAATATCCATGTCATACGCAAGGAGCACTTTCTTAAGATGAAAGATGGGGCCATCGTCTCCAACTCCGGCCACTTTAACGTCGAGCTGGACCTGGACGGCCTGGCGGAGGTAACCGAAAAAAGGCGCATGATCCGGGAATATGTAGAAGAATATACACTGGCCAACGGCAAACGGGTTTACGTATTAGGAGAAGGACGGCTCATTAACCTGGCTGCGGCCGAAGGACATCCATCGAGCGTCATGGACATGAGTTTTGCCAATCAGGCCTTGTCCGCCGAATACATAGCAAAACACCATGGTCAGATGAGAAAAGAGGTTTACCCGGTTCCGGAAGAGATCGACCGCCGGATCGCCTTAATGAAACTCCAGTCTATGGGAATACACATCGATAAGCTGACGACAGAACAGGAAAAATACCTTAGCTCCTGGGAAATGGGAACGTAAAAATTAGTTAGTCTCCATCCGAAAACCCCTATATTCCCTCCCCCTTTGACGGGGGAGGGTCAGGGTGGGGGTGAAAAAACAGCAATTTCGTTTGTTCCCCCTCCCCTTAATCCCCTCCCGCCAGGGGAGGGGAGATTTTCGGATGACCACTTGTTATTCTGGTTTTATCCCCAGCTTCTTCTCCCTCTCCGCCACAAGCAGTCTGGTCTTGACCGCCGTGTCCGGGTTTAGGCTCATAGAGTCAATCCCGCATTCCACAAGAAACTCGGCGAATTCGGGAAAATCGCTTGGCCCCTGCCCACAAATACCTATCTTTCTCTTGTTGGCTCTGGCGACCTTAATAACCTGAGCAATCAAACGCTTAACGGATTCATTACGTTCATCAGAAATATGAGCTATAAGCTCTGAATCCCGATCCAGCCCCATCGTGAGCTGGGTCAGGTCATTAGACCCGATGGAAAACCCGTCGAATACCTTGGAAAACTCATCAGCCAGCACAACATTGCTGGGTATCTCGCACATCACATAGACTTCCAGCCCCTTTTTGCCCTGAACCAGGCCGTATTTCTTCATAACCTCGATTACTTTCTTCCCTTCTTCTACAGTCCGGCAGAATGGAACCATGACCTTGACATTGGTCAGGCCCATGTCCTCTCTCACCTTGAGGAGCGCTTTGCACTCCAGCGCAAAAGCAGATTCATAGGCCGGATCATAATAGCGTGAAGCCCCGCGCCAGCCGATCATGGGGTTGCTCTCGACCGGCTCATAAAGAAAGCCGCCGATTAAGCCAGCGTATTCGTTGGTCTTGAAATCGGAAAGGCGCACAATAACATCGTTAGGATAAAAACCGGCGCCGATCCGCCCGATACCCTGGGCCAGAGTATCTATGAAAAATTGTACCTTGTCTTTATAATGGGGTGTACGCTGATCGATCTGTTCTACTACCTTTGCTATCTTCTTATCTTTCCGTGCCTTTCCCTTAAGCTCCTTGTAATGGATGAGCGCCAGGGGATGTATGCCGATATGAGAGTTAATAATAAATTCTTCTCGTGCCAACCCCACGCCGTCATTCGGAATCTGGCCCTGTATGAAGGCCTTTTCCGGGATGCCTACATTCATCATTATCTTGGTACGGGTTTGAGGCAATTTCTTCAGATCGGTGCGTTCCACCTTATATTTCAACATGCCTTCATATATATGGCCGGTTTCTCCTTCACAGCATGACACAGTAACAGTCTGGCCGGCCCTTAAGACCTTATCCGCCTTTTCTGTCCCGATAACACAAGGGATACCCAGTTCCCGGGACACGATAGCCGCATGGCACGTCCGCCCCCCCCGGTTGGTGACGATGGCCGCAGCGATCTTCATGATCGGCTCCCAGTCAGGGTCGGTCATATCCGTTACCAACACCTGCCCCGGCTTGAAATCCAGGATGTTTTTGGAACTCTTAATAAGATTTACCTTGCCCTGACCTACTTTGGAGCCGACCGCCTGCCCGGTGACAAGGAGCTTTCCCGTCTCTTTTAAGAGGTATGTCTCTATAAAATTGACGTCCTTCTGGGAATGCACCGTCTCCGGCCTGGCCTGTACGATATAGAGCTTACCGGTCCCTGCCTTTTTGCCGTCTCCATCTTTGGCCCACTCGATGTCCATAGGCTTAAAATAACCGGCCTCTTTACTGTAGTGATCTTCAATCACACAGGCCCAACGCGCCAGGGTAGCCAGTTCTTCATCCGAAAGCACATACTGATTTCTCTCAGCAAGCGGTGTCGGCTTATTAACAGTTGGGTTCTTGAGGTTGTTCGTATAAACCATCTTTATCTCTTTGGTTCCCAGTTTTTTGACGACTATAGGCATCTTGCCGTTCTTGAGGGTCGGTTTGAAGACATAAAATTCATCAGGGTTGACCGCCCCCTGTACCACATTTTCACCCAGCCCCCAGGCGCCGGTAATAAAAACCGCATCTTTGAAGCCGGACTCTGTATCAATAGAAAACATAACGCCGGAGCTGGCTGAATCACTTCGTATCATCTTCTGGACGGCTATGGATAAATAGACATCAAAATGACCAAATCCCTTATCCTGCCTGTAGGAAATGGCCCGGTTGGTAAACAGACTGGCAAAACATCTCTTACAGGCATCTATCAGATGTTCTTCCCCCCGGATATTCAGATAGGTTTCCTGCTGGCCGGCAAACGAGGCATCGGGTAAATCTTCGGCAGTAGCAGAAGAACGGACCGCAACGTCCACATCAGCCCCGTACTCCTTCTCCATCCGTGCATAGGCGTCAACGATAGTCCTGGTAAGATCATCCGGGAAAGGAGCGGTACGTACTACATTACGCACCTTTTCCCCACGCTGCATCAGGTCTTTAATATTGTGAGTATCCAACCCTTCCAAAATTTCCCGTATTTTTTTATCGACACCGGACGTCTTGAGCAGATATTTGTAAGCCTCAGCCGTTATGGCAAAACCACCCGGGACGTTGACGCCTTTCCTGATCAGTTTTTGATACATCTCTCCCAGTGAAGCGTTTTTCCCGCCGACCAACGGAATATCCTTGATGCCTATCTCGTCAAACCATAGTATAAACCGATTTTTGCTCTTACCCATAAACACGCCCCCTTCTATGATTGCGTTCTAATTTCTAAAACTTCCTGCATAGTAGCAAAATTTTATAGAAAGTTACAACAAAAAATAGCAGCCGCCTTCAGCTTTGAACCTTGAGCTTTCAGCTTTCAGCCCTTCATCCCGAACATATCTTGATAACCTCTCTCGGAATAGCGGGCAGCGGCAATATCTTATCTACGGCGCCACGCTTTATGGCCTCTTTGGGCATGCCAAAAACCACACAGGTGGCCTCGTCCTGGGCAATAGTAAAGGCCCCGGCCTCCTTCATTTCCAGCAGCCCCTGGGCACCGTCGTCGCCCATGCCGGTCATGATGACGCCGACAGCGTTGGCCCCGGCATAGCGGGCCCCGGAGCGAAAGAGCACATCCACAGACGGGCGATGACGGGAGACTAAAGGCCCGTCCTTAATCTCCACATAATACCGGGCGCCGCTCCGCTTAAGCAAGGTATGCCTATTCCCCGGGGCGATCAAGGCCCGTCCGGTCACCACTCCATCGCCATTTTCAGCCTCTTTAACCTCCACCCGGCAAAGGCCGTTCAGCCGCGCGGCAAAGGCTGTGGTAAATTTCTCAGGCATGTGCTGGACAATCACCATGCCCGGGGTGTCGTGCGGCAGGGCCTCGAGGAACTCTCTTAACGCCTCTGTACCGCCGGTGGAAGCCCCGATCAGGACTACCTTCTCCGTGGTTTCGGCCATGGCCTTAGTCTTTGGTTTGGCCATGATTACATCCGCCGTCAGCTTCTCTTCAACTTTTCTGATTTTTCTGGGGCGTAATGTAACCTGAGCCGCCGCCTTAACAGCGTCACAGATGCGTATCCTGGATTCCTCCAGAAACTGCCTTGTCCCCATCTTGGGCTTCTCGATGATCTCCACTGCGCCATATTCCAGGGCCTGAAGGGTTGTCTGGGCACCCTGTGTAGTCAGAGTCGAGCAGATAACCACGGGTATGGGATGCTGGGCCATAAGCTTGCGCAGAAAGGTGATGCCATCCATGCGCGGCATCTCCACATCCAGGGTAATAACATCCGGCACGGCCTTTTTCAGACGCTCCGCCGCCACATAAGGGTCCTGCGCGGTAGCGATTACCTCGATATCCGGATCAGAGTCTAATATCTCGTTCAGCGTCTGCCGCACCACCGCAGAGTCATCGACAACCAGCACCTTTATTTTCTCGCTCATTTTATCCCCGTATCTAACTGTATATTGTCAAAATTAACCACAGTGAATACAGCGCGGCATAACCGCAATCAAAAGCGCTTTGCGCGAATTCCAAATGACAAAATCCATCCGCCTTAGACGGATAAATAAAGCTCAAATGCCAAATGAAGCCCAAAGTTCAAATGACAAAAATGCCTATGTGGATAAACTTGGGCATTTGACATTTGAACTTTTTTATATCTTCCTATAAACGGTCGGGCTGGCCAGTTTAAAATCCGTTTCCATCCCGTGCAGGGTCTCCGAATGGCCGATGAACAGATACCCTCCGTCAACGAGATGCTTATAAAACTTCTTTATCAACCTGGTTCTGGTCCCCTGGTCGAAATATATCATGACATTGCGGCAAAAAATAAAATCCATAGACCCGTGGAAAGGAACGGAGTCGTCCATAAAATTATAATGCTGAAACCCCACCCGGTTGCGCAACTCCGGCGCCACACGATAATAACCCTCCTGTCCCTTTGTCCCGCGCAGGAAATACTTCCTCAGATAATCCTCGGGAATACCTTGAATTTCCGGCCCGGCATAAACTGCGCGCCGGCCCTTATCCAACATGCGGTGTGATATATCCGTAGCCAGGATAGAAAACTCACCGCCCCCGCAAACCTTAAGATACTCTATCATGACCATAGCCAAAGTATAAGGTTCTTCTCCCGAGGAACAACCTGCGCTCCAGATCGTGATTTTCCCCTCGCCTACGCGGCGTACCCGGGTCGCCAACTCTGGCAAGACCACCTCTTTTAAAAACTTAAAATGGCCTGCCTCCCGGAAAAACTCGGTTTTGTTGGTGCTGACCATATCGATAGTATGTGGGAATTCGGCCTGCCGGCCCTCCGGACTGGTTATGTAATTGTAATAATCTAAAAAGGAGTGAAGCCCGAGGGCCCTGAGGCGTCTTAGCAGCCGTGAAACAAGCATGTTCCTTTTAGCCGGGGGAAGGGTTATACCGGCATGGCGGTACACAAGATCGCTGAACAGGGCAAACTCCTGGTCAGACATGTCAGGAGGATTAAAACTGGGAATATTCGCATGTAAGCCGGGGGTTATGTCCGCCATAATTTTTATGTGTTTTAGCTCTCAGTAGTCAGCTATCAGCATTCAGCGATCGCGTTCGAACCGTTACCCGTTTTATTAAACCACCATCTCCGCCTGGACATCACCGGGTATCTTCTGAACGGCTGCATCCGCCTCAATCGCCGGTCCGCTGGCGGCGGACATGAGCGTTATTTCATCGATGGAAAGGATGCAGTTGATATCCAGAATGATGATAAATCCTTCGTTCTGCCTGGCCATGCCCTGGATAAAGTCAGCCCTGAGGCGCATCCCCATCTTGGGCGCCGGTTCGATCTCACCGGCCGGTATCTCCAGGACTTCTTTGACTGAATCCACAAGGCATCCTATCGTGACTGTCTCCCCATCAAGCTCCACTTCCACAATCACAATGCAGGTATCGACGGTTCGCTCTGCCGTCGGCATCCCCAGTTTTAAACGCATATCCATAACCGGGACTACGTTGCCTCTTAAATTTATCACGCCGCAGAGAAAATCCGGCATACGCGGTATCCGGGTAATGGTAGTGTACTCCAGCACCTCTTTTACCCTCGAGGTCTCCAAGGCAAAATCCTCTCCGTTTAAGACAAAGGTAAGATACTGCCTGATCTCGTCCATAGTTTTAAACCTCCTTTATTTTAATAGCCGTCAGCCATAAGCTATCAGCATGAAGCCGGTCCACCGTTCACTGTTGACCGTTTACCGAAAGAAAATGTCGGACAACGGTTAACGGATAACAAACATACTGACCGCTGATTGCTACTCAAAATCTTTCGAAATTCTGGTCGTTCTGCTTATCCAGATCAAGAATAACACCTGTAGCATCCTGGCCCCTCGCGGCCATCTGGCTTCCTTCCGCACCCCCCGGCCGTAGATGCGCTGAGGCGACAGATAGCTCTTTACCCGATTCTGTCCTAGGCTTTTCTTTGAGCTTGCCGGTCAGGCCGATGAAGTTCGCGGCGTTCACTTTTCGCGCCGAGATCTTCTTATTGCCGCTCTTCCGCCCTCCCAGCCGCTCGATAAACATATCCACGTTACGCTGCATCTCAATCACCTGCGAGGACGTCTCTTCACTGGTGGAGGCCAGTTCCTCAGAAGCGGCGGAGTTTGCCTGCACCACCTGGTCGAGTTGCTGGATAGCCTGGGTGACCTGACCGATACCGCTGGCCTGCTCCCTGCTGGCCGCATTTATTTCCTGGACGAGTTCAGACGTCTTCTGGATAGCGGGGACTAAATCTTCCACCAGCTTGCCGGCATGTTCGGCCACCTGGAGGCTGCCGCCTAAAAGGTTGGCAATTTCCTGGGCCGCAATCTGGCTCCGTTCCGCCAGCTTCCTCACCTCGGAAGCGACTACGGCAAAGCCCTTTCCATGTTCACCGGCCCGGGCCGCCTCGATAGCGGCATTCAGGGCCAGTAAATTGGTCTGGCGAGAGATCTCTTCAATTACGCTCGTCTTCTCGGCAATCTGCTTCATGGCGCCGACCGCCTGGGTCACCGCCTGGCCGCCTTCGTTGGCGTTACCGGCCGCCTTGGTAGCCATAGCCGCAGTCTGGCCGGCGCTGTCCGCATTCTGTGAAATAGAGGCATTCATCTCCTCCATGGAGCTGGACACTTCCTCGATGCTTGCCGCCTGTTCTGTTGCTCCCTGTGAAAGCCCCTGGGCCGTAGAGGAAAGCTGTTCCGCGCCTGCCGCCACGTTTTCTACCGCGTCCCCTATGCTCAATGCCGTCTGCCTGAAGCTCCTTATGCCAAGAATGATAAAGATGTTTATAATCACGGCCACCACCAGGGCTACCCCGGCTACCGCCATCAGTAAGTTCCGGCCATACTCCACGTCTTTATCCGACGCCAGCTTGGCCGCCTCCACCTCCCTGTCCACCACGGCCACGATCTTCTCTGTACCGGCTATAGTTTTATCAATAACCGTATCCAGCTGGGTATCGAGCATCTGGACTTCTTTGTTTATGCCGCCCCGGCCCTGGGTTAATATCTGGTTAATAATCTTTTCCACCGCACCAAAGGAATTACGAAATTCTGCCAGATGTGTCTTGACCTCGGCAGAGGCAATCCCGTCCAACTCGCCCATATGCTCGCTGACCTCGGCCATTTCCTTCTTGATTACGCCGGCCAATTCATCCCTCTCGGCCGTGGTCTCCGCGGTCAGGAACTCCATAACCCCCCAGCCGGTATTAGCAAGATGCAGTTGTAGTTCTTTAGCTACGATGGCGCGCTTCATAATAACATCCGAGATGTTCATCAGATGCCCGTCTATGGCCTCCATCTGCCTGATGCCGGTAAAACTGACTACACCCAGGGCGATTACAAGAAAAACAAACGCCCCGATAAGTTTTGGTCCTACTGATACTTTCATCTTTCTACCTCCTTGTATTTTTCACTGTATTCTCACCGCAAAAGCGCAAAAAAAATTTTTTTGTCTTTTAAATCCTAACCAAAAACGCTCTGCGGTGAACTCATGCCGCCTCCTCACGCTGTGCGCACCGCGTGATCTGGGGTACGTCCAAAATTAAGGCCACCGTGCCGTCACCCAGTATAGTAGCCCCGGATACGCCGTCGGCTTGCCTGAACATCTTGCCCAGAGGTTTAATCACCGCCTGCTTCTCACCCACGATCCTGTCCACAACCAGGCCCGTAGTGAAATCCTCGGCCTGCACCACGATGACCTGTTCTATAGATAGCGCTTCTCTATCCGACGTAACAAAGAATTCACTTAACCGGACATAAGGAACAAGTCTATCCCGGACATTCATCACATGGCGTCCGTGGGTATTATTAATATCACGCCCGGTCAATTCCACACACTCCTGCACATGATGCAGCGGAATCACAAACCGCTCCCGGCCTGACTCCACCAGGAGGCCGTCGATTATGGCCAGGGTCAGGGGCAGTCTGACCGTAACCGTAGTCCCTTTCCCCTTTTTACTCTGGATATCAAACGAACCGCGCAGGGCCTCTATCTCTCGCCTTACCACGTCCATGCCTACTCCCCGGCCGGAGACATCGGTGACCACTTCAGCGGTAGAAAATCCCGGCTGAAAAATGAGATTAAATATCTGGGAATCAGAGAGGCTCTTCGCGTCATCAATCAAGCCTTTTTCCATAGCCTTACGGACGATGGCCTCTGTATCAAGCCCTTTGCCGTCATCCTCCACTGCAATAATCACTTCTCCTCCGGCGTGCGCCGCTGTCAAACGAATGATGCCGCGACGCGGTTTACCGGAGGTCTCTCTTTTCTCCGGGGTCTCAATACCGTGGTCTAAACTATTTCGGATAAGATGAACCAAGGGATCGCCGATCTTCTCGATAACCGTTTTATCGAGTTCCGTCTCGTCTCCCTCTGTGATAAAATCAACTTCCTTGCCCAGTCCCGCGGAAAGATCGCGCACCAATCTTTTAAACTTGGCAAAAGTAGAACCAATAGGCAGCATACGCACTCCCAGGACACAATCGCGCAGTTCACCGGTAAGGCGCTCGATGCCCTCTACAGCCGTCAGCAGCTCTGAATTGCCGTTAGACCCGGCCGCCTGGGTCAACTGGGCCTGCGTAGTGACCAACTCACCCACTATATTGATGAGTTGGTCAAGCTTTTCGGCTGCCACGCGGATGCTGGTAGCGCTATGCCTTTCCGCCTGCTGTCGAATAATATGCTGTTCGACCAGGGCTGAATTAACCTTTTCCTTAGACACCGTACCGGCCTCGATCAGTATCTCCCCGATCTTTTTTTGATCCTTCGCGGCCCTTTCCACCGCTTCGGCAGGGACATCTCCGCGGGCAACCAGTATCTCACCAACTTTCTCAGTCACCGCATCACCAATCGTGGTCTCATTTGCTATCTTTTCAATGGCCACCTCGCTGCTGTCTTCCACAAAGATAAAGACATCGCGGATAGCGTTGATATCGGCCTCAGATATAAGAGTCATGTCCCATCCGAGATAACAATCATCATAATTAATTTCTTCCAGGCAGGGGATGCGGTCGGCGAGAGCAGTGACCCGCAGTTCCCCGAGGTTGTCCATCTCGTTAAGTAAGGCGATAGGGTCGTTCCCATAGCGAAGCGTATCGCTCCCGGGAATAAAACGGATACGGTATGTAGCTCTCATACCCCTACTGCTTACCGGTTGAACTTCAGCCCCCGAATCAGGGACTGCCTCTTTTGTCTCTGCACCTGCCACCCCTCCCTCATTCTTCTCTCCGGGTAAAAGCGAACGCAATGCGGCGATAATCTCCTCCCGGCCGGCCGAATCCGCTTCAGATGCACCGAACAGCATAGATGAGATCTCGTCCCGCGCCGCCAGGATCAGGCCGGCGAGGTCATTCGTAACCGGGATGACGCCGTTTCGCACCTGATCCAGGACGGTCTCCACGTGGTGTGTAAACCCGGCAACGGCATCAAAACCGAACATGGCTCCGGAACCTTTAATTGTATGCATGGCCCGAAAAATACGGTTCACAAGCTCCATGTCGGACATGTTGTTTTCCAGCTCAAGCACGGCCTCTTCCAGTTCGGCCAGCAGTTCTCTGGCTTCTTCCAGGTAGGTCTGGGCGTGTTTATCTTCCATGGTCATAGTAACCTCCGTATCTCAGGCTTATCTTAATACTTTTTTAACCACCGCCAGGAGTTGATCCGGCTTAAAAGGCTTAACGATCCATCCGGAGGCTCCGGCTGTCCTGCCTTCAGCCTTCTTGCTCTCCTGCGACTCTGTAGTCAGCATAATGATCGGGATGAATTTATGGTTAGGCATCCCGCGCACACCCTTGATCAGGCCGATGCCATCCAGGTTGGGCATATTAAGGTCGGTAATCAGCATGTCTATCTGAGCGCCGTTCAACTTGGTCAGGGCATCCTTACCGTCTGCCGCTTCGATGACCTCGTAACCGGCCTGTTTAAGGGTGAAACTTACCATCTGCCGGACGCTGGCTGAATCATCGGCGGTCATAATTGTCTTAGCCATAAATTACCCCCCTCTTTAACCACAGAACTCAGAAACCAGAGTTGTTCAAATCGTTCGATCGCTCCGCTCGTTCGAACGTTCTAACGTCTCGAACCTCGAACCTTATTTCAGAACTCAAACTCCTGCCTCCTGTATTCTGACTTCCGTATTCTGACTCCTGACTCCTTTCTTTCTACTCCTCATCCTTAAGCCCAAAGGAGTCAGCCATACCTGCCAATTCTGCTGCCTGCTGAAACGGCCCGGGAATGTCCGCCCAATTAAGCGACTTACCGGCTTTGGCGGCGCTCTTTTGAGCTGCAACCAAAAGTTGCAATGTGCAGACATCGACCTCAGTGACTCCATCCATGGCTACCGTAGGATTTTCTGTAGATTCAATAAGCCTTAGCAGGGCCTCTTTTAGCGCCTCCCCCTCACTTATGCCCACGGCCCCGGAGAGCCTTAACACCGCCCTCCCGTCAACGTCGCTAAGTATGCAAGCCATGTTGATTCCTCCCTTTAAGCTTTCAGCGTTCAGCTATCAGCCATCAGCTATAAGGATTTTGCTGACCGCTGACTGCTGATAGCTGACAGCTATTTTTAAAACAACTCCACATTGTCACCCAGGTCATCTGTACCTGTCGCTTTTATCTGCGTATCCTTTTCAAGAAGTTCGACAGTACGGGCATCAGTACGCCCCGGCGCATCTGCGACCGGCTTAAATTGCTGTAGGGCATGAGTGTGCATCCTGCGTTCACTCTCCATGGTATAGCGTTCGGCTGTTGTATCCAGCACCGGTGTCACGGTAATAAGCCGTTTCTCCTCCGGCGATAATCTCTTGCCGATTTCATCCTGCAGATGTTCTAAGTGAGATATAACCCTCTCCAGGCCGGCCTCGGCAATTTGCGGAAATTTTATAGTGTTCACAAGCGCCGTAACATCCTCACCCAATAAATGACTGGCCTGGTTAATGGCCTCAACGGCGCTCCCTGTCTTGTCGCTGGCAGTCTGCAAGAGGAGCACGGCATTAGAGGCCCGTTCCTGGCTTTTTGCGGTCTGGCTCCGGCAATGTTCCAATACACCTTCCAACTTGTCTTTCAGGTCAGCCGCCACATTAACGGCGCTCTGGAGCAATGAGGCCGTCTCTTCGGCCACCGCGCTCCAGGAATCCGAAAGATGCTGCATATCTTCAGCCAGTACAGAAAGCGCGCGCCCATCCCCTCCCAGTCTTGCCGCCTGTACCTGGGCATTAAGGGCCAGGATCTTCATATCCAGGCGTGTCTTATTGATTTTGGTTTGATTGCTTCCGATCCGCTCTACCAGGCCTGACACATTACTGATGGTCTTAAACAATATTTCGCTGAGCAAAAAGCTGTTTTTCAGTTGCTGTCCCAGCGCCTCCATCTGGGGCTCAAGCATAGCCAATGCATTATCACCCTCGCCCCCGCTCGTCTCACCTATGGCCTCGGCGACATGCCTCACATGTCCCTCGATTTCCCGGCCGATCCCTTCAAGGGCAGTCATTATGTTTTGGCCGGCAGCAATAATTTCGCTCCTCACGTTACGAAGTTGTGAAAGCTGTACGGCTAAGTTCCCATAAACAGCACTCAACTCTTTTGAACTACATTTTTTCAGGGTTTTTCCATGCAGAGAATTACCCGGCTCTGCCAGAGCAGCCTGTACGTGTTCAACCTGCTGCCTGGTTATATCCTGAAACTGCAAGGCAGATACAATTTCTCCGACCTCCCGGAGTACTCTTTCGGAAAAGTGATCAATCTGTTCGGAAAGCCGGGTCATCTGTGCGGATGCCATATCTACAATATCTAAAGCACCCATAATTTGTTGTGAAATCCGGTCAGACTCTTTACGTTGAATTTTCAGACGGGCAGCCACGGATGTCTCTGCCTCCTCAATATTTGCCAATACCTGTGTTACCTCGGTCTCAAAGTCAGATGCATACTTGGAAAGCGCACCGGAAAAATTACTTATTTGATCTGATAAAAAAATAAACCCGCTGCCCATATCTCCAAGACGGCCGCACTCGATGCGGGTAGAAATACCCAGTATTCTGGTTATAACGGCCAGCCTCTCCAGGGCATTGTGCCCGCTCTTCAGGCTTTCCAGTTCTTTCCCTATATTGGAAATATGCTTAACAGCCTTTGCAGACTCCTCAATCGTAGTACGCAAGGCGTCAAGCGACGTATTAAAAATATCCCTCACATCCAGAAACAGGTCTGTAATCTTTCGAAGATGTCCGCCTGAGGCGGATGTCTGTTCCTCTTCTCGAAGAGGCGCCGTAGCGTGCAGATAGACCGCCCCCCTAGCCTGTTCTGAAAGATCCTGGGCCCGTTGGAAAATAGACTCCAGCCCCCGGCCAAGCTGCAAAAATTCCGGCTCAATGTCGGCACATAACTGCGTCAGATGCCTCTGGCATTCGTCCAGTTCCTTTATTAGATCCCGCTTCTCATCCAATGGAGGACGCCCTCTTGAGCTTTTAGCCTTCAACTACGAACCATGAGCTATACTCATTTATCGGTAAGTGAAAAAATTTATTAAGGAAAAAATAAAATAACTTAATCGAGTAAAATAATTCGGATGGACACATTTCATCCGGAAACTACCGTTTCCGGCCTACAGTCGGCCTAAGGCCGAATTGAAGCTCCCCGCAGCCCGCCTGCGGCGGACGGGGAATCTCCGTATGCAAGGTAAAATGCATCGTATTCGCTCGCTAACCCCGCCGCAAGCAGCGGGGGATGCGCTCGCTATGCATGTTCAGGCTTTCAGCCGTCAGCATGTTTGTTATTTGTTATCCGTTGTTAACCGTTTTCCGACATTTTCTTCCGGTAAACGGTCAACTGTGAACGGGAGACCGGCTTCATGCTCAGAGCTGAAAGCTGAGAGCTGAATGCCCCAACCGGAAACCAAAAGTTTTCGGTTGGGAACTATTAAATTTTTTCAAACTCCCGGTCGTCTATATCATTCTTACCCATGACTATATCAACCCCGGTTGTTATCTGCGGCTTAGCCACACTGCCGCTCGCAGATGCGCCGGGGCGCGCCGGTTTGTGGGCAAGCGCTTTAGTCGCAGACAAGATATTCTTTTCTACCGGGATATCGGCACGGGGACTACGCCCACCTCCCGATTGTTTCATCCCCTGACCACCTTGGTCATCCAGCTTGAAAAAATTGACGGATTCACGCAGCCGCTCGGCCTGGGACGTAAGTTCCTCAGCCGTTGCGGACATCTCTTCAGCAGCGCTGGCATTTTGTTGCACCACCTGGTCGAGCTGCTGAACAGACTGGGTCACCTGCTGGATACCGCTGGCCTGCTCCCGGCTGGAGGCATTTATCTCCTGCACCAGCTCGGCGGTCTTCTGGATATTGGGAACCAGCTCGGCCACCAGAGCGCCGGCATGTTCGGCCACTTGAACGCTGCTGCCGGAGAGGTTGGCGATCTCCTGGGCTGCGGTCTGACTGCGCTCGGCCAGCTTGCGCACCTCGGCTGCCACCACCGCAAAGCCCCGTCCATGCTCCCCGGCCCGGGCCGCCTCGATGGCTGCATTTAAGGCTAAAAGATTGGTCTGGCGGGCGATTTCTTCAATGATGGATATTTTTTCGGCGATCTGCTTCATGGCTCCGACCGCCTCGGCCACGGCCTTACCGCTTTCTATGGCGCTGCCGGCTGCCTTCTCGGCAATGGAGGTGGTCTGCCTGGCATTGTCGGCATTCTGATTTACCGTACTGTTCATCTCCTCCATGGAACTGGACACCTCTTCGATACTGGACGCCTGTTCGGTAGAACCCTGTGAGAGTTGCGCGGCCGTACTGCTGGTTTGCTGACTGCCGGAAGCCACATTGTCAGACGCAGCTTTTATATTGCCGACGATATTCCTCAAGTCGTTAATCATCCTCTTAAAGGCATTTCCAAGGACATCCTTTTCTGACTTGAGTGTGATCTCTACCGTCAGGTCTCCCCGGGCAACAGCTTCCGCTACCCGGGCGGTCTCCCGGAGACTTTCAATAACCTTATTTAAACTTTCTATGACCCTGGCGATCTCATCCTGTCGTTCAGCGACAATGTTCACCGACAGGTCTCCGAGACTCAGGGTATGGAGTTCTTTTACCAGCATGGCCACCTGTCTTTCCAGGTATTCACGTTGTTCATCGGCCTCTTTCTGGAGACGTTTGACCTCGGTTATGTCTATGATGACCTCCATGCCGCCGTAGGGCTTGCCCTGCTCGTCAAAGAGGGCGGAACAGGCCGCCTGGATGGGCACCTTCCTGCCGTC
>Ga0068714_10002542_pt1 | contig 23313 bp, 34 predicted proteins | sample MTBNYHSulfiMetaG_FD_62988 | JGI IMG/M metagenome (GOLD analysis project Ga0068714, IMG submission 62988) | Enrichment culture microbial communities from rom New York Harbor, USA that are MTBE-degrading - MTBE-NYH (New York Harbor Sulfidogenic)... | ecosystem: Environmental > Aquatic > Marine >... | reverse complement strand
TGCGATCCGGGAGGGTGGCCGCACGGTGGGCGCCGGGGTCGTGACCGAGATCATCGAGTAGCGAACGCTCGGGCGACCCGGGGACGGCGACGGTCGGCACGCGACCAGCCGCGGACTTGGGGACGGTCGGAGGGATTGCGGTGGCTGGACAGAGAATCAGGATCAAGCTGAAGTCGTTTGACCACACGGTGCTCGACAAGTCGGCGAGCGAGATCGTCAAGACCGCCCGGCGGGCGGGCGCCATCACGGCCGGACCGATTCCCCTGCCGACGCGCAAGACGATCTACACCGTCCTGCGCTCGCCCCACGTGGACAAGAAGTCCCGGGAGCAGTTCGAGCAGCGGACGCACAAGCGCCTCATCGACATCAGCCAATCGACGCCGCAGACGATCGACGCGCTGATGAAGCTGGAGCTGCCGGCCGGCGTGGAGATCGAGATCAAGCTATAGGCGTGGGTGCACGCCCGCGGGGCACACGGGCCGCGCGGGGTGTGACCTTGGGAGATCCGGGAGCAAGTCATGCCAGGTCTGATCGGACGCAAGATCGGAATGTCGCAGATCTTCGGGGAAGGCGGTGCGGCGATTCCCGTCACGGTCCTCGAGGTCGGTCCCTGCCCCGTGGTGGAGGTCAGAACGCCCGAGCTGCACGGCTACAGCGCCGTCCAGCTCGCCTTCGATCCCATCGCGGCGCGTAAGCTGACGAAGCCCTTCCTGGGCCACCTGAAGTCGCACAAGGTCGAGCCGCATCGCACGCTGCGCGAGCTGCGCACCGAGGCGCCGCCCGAGCTGGGCACCGTGCTGGATGTCTCAATCTTCGAGGTTGGCGAACGGGTGGATGTGATCGGCACCACCAAGGGCCGCGGCTTCCAGGGCGTCATCAAGCGTCACGGCTACCACGGGGGACCTGAGACGCACGGGTGCAAAACGCACGACATGCCCGGTTCGATCGGCGCCAGCGCCGATCCGTCGCACGTCATCAAGGGCCGGCGACTGCCCGGCCACATGGGCAACGCGCGCAAGACCGCCAGGAGCATGAAGGTCGTGAAGGTCGACAAGGATCACAATCTGCTGGTCGTCAGGGGAGCCGTTCCAGGCGGGCGCAACTCGCTCGTCGTGGTCCGCAAGACCGGCCAATCCGGTGAGCAGACCGGGACACAGGCCGGGAAGAAGGGTTAGCCATGGCTGTCGCGAACTACTACACGAGCACGGGCGAGGCCAAGGGCGAGGTCAACCTCCCGGATGGGGCGTTCGGCATCGAGCCCAACCGCCACGTGATGTGGGAGGCGGTGCGTAACTACCTCGCCAATCAGCGTCAGGGAACGGCCAAGGTCAAGAGCCGGGCCGAGGTCAGCGGCGGCGGCCGCAAGCCCTGGCGGCAGAAGGGTACCGGCCGGGCCCGAGCGGGCACGACCCGTTCGGCGCTCTGGGTGGGCGGCGGTCGCGCGTTCGGCCCTCGTCCCCGGGACTACGGCTACGTCCTGCCGAAGCAGATCAAGCGTTTGGCGCTGCGCTCGGCCCTCTCGGCCAAGGCCCAGGCCGGGGAGATCCTCGTGATCTCCGACTTCCGTGTCTCCGAGCCCAAGACGCGCGAGGTTGCCCGGGTGCTCAAGAGCCTGGAGTTGGCCGAGGCGAAGTGCCTGCTGGTCATCCCTGAGCACGACCCGGATCTGGCGCGGGCCGGCCGCAACATCCCGACGTTGACCACGCGGGAGTGCCGCCTACTGAACGCCTACGAGGTGCTGCAGGCCGAGCGCCTGCTGATCGTGGATTCGGCCCTGGCCAAGATCGAGGAGGCCTGGAAGTCATGAAGCTGGAACCGCGCAGCGTGATCCGCCGCGTCCTTTTGACGGAGAAGGGCGCGCAGATGCGCGAACAGGGCAAGGTGGGCCGCCAGTACCTCTTCGAGGTGCACTCGGCCGCCAACAAACTCCAGATCGCCGAGGCGGTCAAGACGGTCTTCAAGGTCGACGTCACGGACGTGCGCACCATGAACTACCTGGGCAAGCGCAAGCGGCTGGGCCGATTCGAGGGTCAGCGCGCAAGCTGGAAGAAGGCGGTGGTGACCCTCAAGCCGGGTCAGACGATCGACATCTTCGACGAGGTCTAGGCGCGAGGCCGCATGCGCAGCCTCGGGAGACCTTGTTTCTCGGTGAGGACTTGGTCCCAAAAGGAGCATCGAGAATGGCGTTGAAGAAGTTCAAGCCCACGACCCCGAGTCGCCGGTACATGACGGTGGCCGACTTCTCGGAGCTGACCAAGAAGAAGCCCGAGAAGGCGCTCACGCGGTCGCTCAATCGGACCGGCGGGCGCAACAATCGGGGCCACGTATCGGCCTGGTGTCGGGGCGGTGGGCACAAGCGGCGCTATCGCATGATCGATTTTCGGCGGGGCAAGCACGACATCCCGGCGCGGGTGGCGGCGATCGAGTACGACCCGAATCGCTCCGCGCGCATCGCGCTGCTCATCTACGCGGACGGCGAGAAGCGTTACATCCTCTCGCCCGACGGGGTGAAGGTCGGCGATAAGCTCATGTCGGGCCCGAACGCCGAGATCCGCGACGGCAACTGCCTGCCGCTGCAAAGCGTGCCGTTGGGCACCACGATCCACAATCTGGAGCTCATCCCCGGCAAGGGGGCCCAGGTCGCCCGCGCGGCCGGGGCGGAATGCCAGCTCATGGCCAAAGAGGGCCGGCACGCCCATGTGAAGCTGCCGTCGGGCGAGGTTCGGATGTTCGCGGTCGACTGCTACTGCACGCTCGGGCGTGTGGGCAACGTCGACCACGAGAAGACCGTGGGCGGCAAGGCCGGCCGCAGCCGGTGGCTGGGGCGCCGTCCGAGCTCACGCGGCGTGGCCATGAACCCGGTCGATCACCCCATGGGCGGCGGCGAAGGCCGTTCGTCCGGAGGTCGTCACCCGTGCACGCCTTGGGGCAAGCCGACCAAGGGATTCAAGACCCGTAAGCGCAAGAAGCAGTCCAGTAAGTGGATCGTGCGGCGGCGCTCGTAGGTGAGGCAAGGGAGAGGCTGAAAGATGGCTCGTTCCGTGAAGAAGGGTCCCTTTGTGGACCAGAAGCTGCAGAAGAAGATCGATGAACTCAACCGGTCCCGGGACAAGAAGGTCATCCGCACCTGGGCCCGGCGGTCGGTGATCCCGCCGTCCTTCGTGGGGCACACGATCGCCATCCACAATGGCAACAAGTTCATCCCGATCTACATCACGGAAAACATGGTGGGTCACAAGCTCGGCGAGTTCGCCCTGACGCGGACGTTCCGGAGCCATGCCGCCTCGGGCAAGGCCACCAAGGTCAAGTAGGCGTCCCGGAGTCAGATCGGAGACGGGGCGTCGGGTCGCGGAGGAACGAGGAACGATGGAAGCCAGGGCAATTGCCAGATTCGTGCGGGTGTCGCCGCTCAAGGCGGACCGGGTGTTGCAGTTGATCCGGGGGCACCAGGTGGACCAGGCGCAGGAAATCCTGGCCTTCACCAAGCGCCCCATCGCCACGACGATCGCCAAGGTCCTGACGAGCGCGGTGGCCAATGCTACCGTGATCGACGAGGAGGTCGCCGTCGACCGCCTCTTCATCAAGGAGGCCGTGGCGGACAGTGGCCCGACCATGAAACGCATCCGTCCGCGGGCGCAGGGGCGCGCCAACCGGATCCTGAAACGGATGTCGCACATCCGGATCGTGGTGGCCACCAGATGAGTGTCGCCGGCGCAGGAGGGCTGCTGGAACTGAGCGGCTTGGGGCTCGCGCCCCGGGGGGGTTCTCTTGGGACAGAAGACTAACCCGATCGGCATGAGGCTGGGAATCGTGCGGACTTGGGACTCGCGCTGGTTCTCCAAGCGGGACTATGCCAACCTGATTGAGGAGGACCTGATGCTGAAGAAGTACATCAGGAAGCGCCTCCCGAACAGCGGCATCGCGCGGATCGAAATCCAGCGCTCGGGACAGCGGGTCGATGCGACCATTCACACCGCCAAGCCGGGCATGGTGATCGGCAAGAGCGGCGCCCAGGTCAACCAGCTTCGCGACGAGCTGGCTCACGTGACGGGCAAGGAGGTCTTCCTCGACATCGCGTCGATCGACAACCCCGACCTGGATGCGCGCCTGGTGGGCGAGAACATCGCCAAGCAGCTCGAGCAGCGGGTCTCGTTCCGGCGGGCGATGAAGAAGGCGATTTCGTCGGCCGTCCGGTCGGGCGCCAAGGGGGTCAAGGTGCGGTGCTCGGGGCGTCTGGGCGGGTCCGACATGGCTCGAACCGAGGAGTACCACGAAGGACGGGTTCCCCTGCACACACTGCGGGCGGACATCGACTACGCGCCCTCGACCGCCTACACGACCTACGGCACGGTCGGCGTGAAGGTCTGGATCTTCCACGGTGAAGTGATCGGCGGTCAGCTCGAGGAGCGCGAACGCGAAGGTCGTCCGGCGGAAGGTTTCCGCGACCGCGGCGACCGCGGCGGACGGGGCGGGCGCCGGTAGGATACGGAGCAACTCGATAGGAGATTCTAGGCGATGTTGATGCCGAAGCGGTCGAAGTACCGCAAACAGATGCGCGGCAACATGCGCGGCAAGGCCATTCGCGGCAGCAGCTTGTCGTTCGGCGACCTGGGCCTCAAGGCGCTCGAGCCGGCGTGGGTGTCCAGCGTTCAGATCGAGGCCGCCCGTGTGGCCATCAACCGCCGCATCAAGCGTGGCGGCAAGATGTGGATCCGCATCTTTCCGGACAAGCCGATCACGAAGAAACCGGCCGAGACGCGCATGGGCAAAGGCAAGGGCGCGCCGGAGGGTTGGGTGGCCGTGATCAAGCCCGGGCGCATCCTCTTCGAGCTGGAGGGGATCGATATCGCCCTGGCGCGCGAGGCGCTCTTGCTCGGAGCGGCCAAGCTGCCCTGCCGGACCAAGATCGTGGGCCGCGAGGTCTTCAGTAGCACGAAGATGTAGGCCGGAGCGGACGCGGACCCGTCGGAAGGTCCGGCCGCTGGAGGAAGATGGCTGTGGGAGAGAACGACGCCAAGAAGCTGCGCGAGCTGACGCGCGAAGAGATCGAGATCCGGCTGCGGGAGATGGAGGAGGAATACCAGAACCTGCGGCTGAGGTCCTCGCTCAAACAGGAGTCCAATCTGGTCCGGGTGCGCTACCTGCGCCGGGCGGTTGCTCGCGCCAAGACGCTGCTGCACGAGGATCATCTGGGTATCCATTCGCTGGCCACGCAGAAGACCGGCAAGAAGTAGCGCACGGCGCTCTGGGGAGAGGGACCCGTCGATGGGTGATAGGAATCAGCGCAAGGTCCGTGAGGGCACGGTCATTAGCACGGCGATGGACAAGACGGCGGTCGTGGTGATGAAGCGGCGCCTGCCCCATCCCGTGTACGGCAAGTATGTGACCAAGAACAAGAAGTTCTACGTCCATGATGAGGAGAACCAGTGCCAGGTTGGCGATGTGATCCGCATCATGGAGACCCGTCCGCTCAGCAAGCTGAAGCGCTGGCGGCTGGTGGAGATACTCGAGCGCGCCAAGATCAGCTAGCTCGGGCCCGCGATGCGGGGCCGGGGGCGGCAGAGACCGCCCGGCAGAGTGGTGCGGGATTCGCGGCTGCGCCGGGCATGAAGGCGCCGGAGGGAGAGCGATGATCCAGCAACAGACGATGTTGGTGATCTCGGACAATTCCGGAGCACGCAAGGCGATGTGCATCAAGGTCCTGGGCGGCACGCGCCGGCGCTATGCCACGGTCGGTGACATTGTCGTGGTGGCGGTCAAGGACGCTCTACCCAACGGCGCGATCAAGAAGGGCGAAGTGGCCAAGGCGGTCATCGTGCGCACCAAGAAGGAAGTGCGCCGGCCGGACGGTTCCTACATCCGGTTCGACCAGAACGCCGCGGTCATCGTCGACGACAACAAGGAGCCCAAGGGCACGCGCATCTTCGGCCCGGTGGCGCGCGAACTGCGCGAGAAGGAATTCATGAAGATCGTCTCTTTGGCGCCGGAGGTGATCTAGCGGCGGACATGCGTCCGCAAGCGCTGCGACAAGCTGTACGGGGTGTACTGGCTGTACTGGCGGGAGGTCTACGGTGGATATCAGGAAGGGCGATGAGGTCATCGTCATCAGTGGGGACGAGAAGGGGAAGATCGGACGCGTCCTATACGTGTATCCGAAGACTTACCGAGTCCTCGTCGAGAAGATCAACATGATCAAGCGGCACACGCGCGCCCGCAGCCAGCAGCAGCAACAGGGCGGCATCGTGGAAAAAGAGGCGCCCATCCATATGTCGAACGTGGCGCTCTACGATCCCAAGGCCAAGCGGGGCGTGCGGATCCGCAGCCGCGTGCACTATGAGACGGACGGTGGGCGCAAGGTGAAGATCAAAGATCGCATCTCGGCGAAGACGGGTGAGGTTCTGGAGAAGCCCGCGCCCAAGAAGTCATAAGGTCTGGGTCCGGCCTGGCACGGCAGCCGGGGCCGGACGACGGGCAGCCGCGGCGAGACTTCGCGGCTGTGAGCAGCGATTCGGGGAGGCTTGAGGCAGATGGCCAAGAAGAGCGGCAAGGGTGGCGGCGACAAGAAGAGCGCCGCCTTCGCGGTGGGGGCCCACGAAGCGGGTCCGATTCCCCGCATGAGAACCCTCTATGACCAGGAAGTGGTCGGGCAACTGAGAAAGCGCTTCGGGTACACCAACGTCCACGAGGTGCCCAAGCTCAGGATGATCGTGCTCAACATGGGCACGGGCGACGCGCTCGGCAACATCCGTTACCTCGAGGCCGCGACCGAGGATCTCGCCGTCATCACGGGCCAGAAGCCGGTCATCCGGCGCGCCAAGAAGTCGATCGCGAACTTCAAGCTGCGCACCGGCAATCCGATCGGCACCAGCGTCACGCTGCGGGGCGCCCGGATGTACGAGTTCCTCGACCGGATGATCAGCGTGGCGATCCCGCGCATCCGCGACTTCCGTGGGCTCTCGCCCAAGGGGTTCGATGGGCGCGGCAACTACAACTTCGGCATCAAGGAGCAGATCATCTTCCCGGAGATCCGCTACGACAAGGTCGAGAAGATCCGGGGCATGAACGTAACCATCGTCACCTCGGCCAGAACGGACGAGGAGGGCTTCGAGCTGCTGAAGGCGATGCGCATGCCCTTCAGAGAGCGTTAGCAGGAGGACGAGCAGGCGTGGCGAAGAAGTCGATGATCGCCAAGTGGAAGCGCGAACCGAAGTTCAAGGTCCGCAAGTACAACCGCTGCCGCCGTTGCGGGCGGCCGCGCGCCTACTTGCGGAAGTTCGGGATGTGTCGCATCTGCGTGCGGGAGCTGGCGCTGAGTGGCGAGCTTCCCGGAGTGGTCAAGGCGAGCTGGTAAGCCTCGGGCCCACGCACGGGCGGCCGGACAGAAACCGGACCGGGATCGGCGTGGGAGGACCCATCATGCGACCGGCCACAGGGGGCCGGGCCGAGTGGCGGAGGAGAAATCCGAATGAGCGTTAGCGATCCCATTGCGGATTTCCTGACCAGGATCCGGAATGCGACGCGGGTCAAGCACCCGCGACTCGACGCGCCCGCTTCGCGCCTGTGTGAGGAGATCACCAAGGCGCTTCAGCGCGAAGGCTATATCCGCGAGTACAAGCGGGTAGACGATGGCAAGCAGGGCCTGCTGCGGATCTATCTGAAATACGATCGGGCGGACGGAAGCTCGGTCATCGAAGGCATCAAGCGCGAGAGCACGCCCGGCCGGCGCGTCTACGTTAACCGGGGCGAGATCCCGCGCGTCCGCGGCGGCCTGGGGACGGCGATCATCACGACCCCCAAGGGGGTGTTGACCGACAAGGAAGCCCGGCAAGCCGGGGTCGGTGGGGAGCTGGTAGCCACTGTCTGGTAGCCACGGCCTGGCGGCGACCTTCGGGTGGCCGCCGGGTTCAGCGGGTGACGGCAGGGGACTCCGACGCGAGGTGTGGAACATGTCCCGTATCGGGAAGAAGCCAATCGCCATCCCCACGGGGGTGGAGGTCAATGTGACCGGGCAGAAGGTCGTGGCCAAAGGCCCCAAGGGGCAGTTGGAGTGGATCGTGCGGCCCGAGCTCGAGGTCAAGCTGGATGGGGGCCACTTGCAGGTGGCCAATCCACATCCCGCCAAGCACACCAACAGCTTGTGGGGCACGACGCGGACCGTCCTCAACAACCTGGTCACGGGCGTGAGCCAGGGGTTCGGGCGATCACTCGAGGTGGTCGGGACCGGCTATCGCGTGGAGCTGCAGGGCAAGACCCTGGTTATGGCTCTCGGCTTCGACCATGACGTGAAGTACACGGTGCCCGACGACGTCCAAGTCAAGGTGTCGCAGCGCCCGCTGAAGATCGAGCTTGCGGGCATCGACAAGCAGCGCGTCGGCCAGGTGGCGGCCGAGATTCGGGCGATGAAGAAACCCGAGCCGTACCACGGCAAGGGTATCCGCTACGATGGCGAGCAGGTACGGCACAAGACCGGTAAGTCAGGTGCCTAGTGGAGGTTCGCTGGGATGAGGTCTGAGGCGAGAGTGCGGCGCGACAGCCGCCTGCGGCGGCATCACAGGATTCGCAGGCGCCTGTCCGGTTCTCCGGATCGTCCGCGGTTGGCGGTGTTCCGCAGTCACATGCACATCTACACGCAGCTCATCGACGACGTGAGCGGGGCGACCCTGGCGGGCGCATCGACGCTGAGCCCGGAATTGCGGGAGTCGCTCAAGGGCAAGTCGAAGACCGAGCGGAGCAAAGAGGTCGGCAAGCTCATCGCTGCCCGCGCGGCCCAGAAGGGCATCAAGCAGGTTAGGTTCGACCGGGGGGGCTATCGCTACCACGGTCGGATCAAGGCCGTGGCCGAAGGCGCGCGCGAAGGGGGCCTGGAGTTCTGATGCCCGCGCCGCTTGATCGCCGACGCACGGCAGGCCGCCCGGCGGCGGGCGGGATCGGCGAGATGGGTCAGCGCGGCGCGGAGCTGGCGGGGAGCTGAAGGAGGTTGAGTTTGAAGCGGGATGGGTTTGAGCGGGCCAGACGGCCCGAGCGGGATGATCGCGGCACGGAACCCGAACTGATCGACCGTCTCATCCACGTCAATCGCGTGGCGAAGGTCGTCAAGGGTGGCCGGCGCTTCAGCTTCAACGCCATCGCGGCCGTGGGCAATCGCAACGGTCTCGTCGGGGTCGGGCTGGGCAAGGCCAACGAAATCTCGGACGCCATCCGCAAGGCCACCGAGGCCGCGCGCAAGCAGGTGTTCGAGGTGCCGCTGCGCGGGAGCACGATTCCTCACGGGATCCTGGCTGAGTTCGGGGCCGCCAAGGTGCTCTTGCGGCCCGCCTCGCCCGGTACCGGCGTGATCGCGGGCACCGTGGTGCGCGCGGTGCTGGAGCTGGGCGGTGTGCAGGACGTGCTGACCAAGAGCCTGGGGTCGAATAACCCGCACAACCTGGTCAGGGCCACGGTATCGGGCCTGAAGAACCTCAGGAATGCGGGTGAGGTGGCGCGCCGGCGCGGCAAGCGGGTGCACGAGGTCGTGGGTATGGCGGCGCGGCCCGCAGCGGAGGGGAGCGATGGGCAAGCTCAAGATCACACAGGTGCGTAGCGCCATCAACCGCATCGAGAAGCAGAAGCGGACGATTCGCGCCCTGGGCATCCGGCGCCTGCACCACACCGTGGTCCACGAGGACACGCCCCAGATCCGCGGGATGATTCGCGTGGTCCACCATCTGGTCAAGGTCGAGGAATCCTAGCCGCGTACGGCTGATGGCGCCCGATTGTCCGCGCGGCCGATGGCCGGCGGGTCCTGGGCGCAGCGAGGAACGGACGATGAGATTGAACGAACTGAGGCCCCAACGGGGAGCGGTCAAGAAGCGCAAGCGCCTGGGGGCCGGGACGGCCACGGGCCAGGGCGGCACGGCCGGGCGCGGCCACAAGGGCCGCTCCGCCCGCGCTGGCAGCGGCAAACCCGCCTGGTTCGAGGGTGGGCAGATGCCGCTGCAGCGCCGTATCCCGAAGCGCGGTTTCAAGAATCCGACTCGCCGGGAGTACCAGGTGATCAACGTTGCGGACCTGGTCCGCTTCGAGGCCGGGGCCGTGGTCGGGATCGAGGAGCTTTGTGCGGCCGGATTGGTCCGCCAGGTTCAGATCCCGGTCAAGCTGCTGGGCACCGGCAGTATCGACCGCGCCCTGACGGTCAAGGTCCACGCGGCGTCGAAATCGGCGCTGGAGAAGGTCAGCCAGGGTGGGGGCAAGGTGGAGATCCTTGCCTGAAGGCCTGATCTCTAGGAGACGCAATGTTCAGCAAGCTGGAGTCGATGTTCCGCATCCCGGAGTTGCGGCGCCGCATCCTGTACACGATCGGCATTCTGATCGTCTATCGGCTGGGCGGCCACATCACGACCCCGGGTATCGACGGAAAGGCGCTGTCCGACTGGTTCGCCCAGTCGCAGGCCGGAGGCCTGTTCGGCCTCTACGACCTGTTCGCCGGCGGCAATTTCAGCCGCGCGACGGTGTTTGCCCTGGGCATCATGCCCTACATCAGCGCCTCAATCATCCTGCAGCTCTTCGGGGCCGTGATTCCCTACTTCGAGCGCCTGCGCAAGGAGGGCGAGCAGGGCCGCAAGAAGATCAACCAGATGACCCGCTATGGGACGGTCCTGCTGGCGCTCATCCAGTCCTACGGCATCGGGATCTTCCTGCTGAGCATGGCCAACCAGATCCCGAACCTGATCTCGATGCGTCCGTTCGCGTTCCAGTTGCTGACGATGCTCACGCTCACCGCGGGCACGGTCTTTGTCATGTGGCTCGGCGAGCAGATCACCGAGCGCGGCATCGGTAATGGAATTTCCCTGATCATCTTCATCGGGATCATTGCGCGCTTCCCGGTCGACTTCTACAACATGATGCGCCAGATCCAGAACCACGACATCAGTGCCCTCTCCATGGTTCTCCTGCTGGCCGGGATGTTCGTGGTGACGGCGATCGTCGTCGCCATGACCCAGGCGCAGCGCAAGATCCCGGTGCAGTATCCCAAGCGCGTGGTCGGTCGCAAGATGGTCGGTGGCCAGAGCACCCACATCCCGCTGCGCGTCAATACGGCCGGCGTCATCCCGATCATCTTCGCCCAGTCGATCATTGTCTTCCCGGGCACCTTGGCCAGCTTCTTCCCGGATAGCCCGATCCTGGACGTGGTCAATCGCATCTTCAGCCCCGGGGCGCTCGTCTACATCGTCATCTACGCGCTCATGATCATCTTCTTCGCCTACTTCTACACGGCGATCGTTTTGAATCCGGTCGACCTGGCGGAGAACATGAAGAAATACGGTGGGTTCATTCCCGGCATTCGCCAGGGGCGGCCCACCGCGAACTACATCGATCGCATTCTCACCCGGATCACATTCCCGGGGGCGGTTTACCTGGCGGCCATCGCGGTGCTGCCGGACATCCTGATCTACAAGGCCGGGCTCCCGTTCTACTTCGGGGGTACGAGCCTGCTGATCGTGGTCGGTGTGGCGCTGGATACGCTCCAGCAGATCGAGAGCCACCTGCTGGTGCGGCACTACGACGGATTCCTGAAGAAGACCCGCCTGCGCGGCGGCCGGCGGATGTAGCGGGAGAAGCGAGCGGCATGCGACTGGTCTTGCTTGGGGCACCCGGCTGCGGCAAGGGCACGCACAGCGCCTGGATGATCGCCGAATACGGGATCCCGCAGATCTCGACCGGGGACATCCTGCGCGAGGCGGTGGCCCGCGGCTCCGAGCTGGGCACGCTCGCCAAGCGCTACATGGACTCGGGCGCCCTGGTGCCCGACGATGTCATCCTGGGGCTCATGCGTGAGCGGATAGCAGCGCCGGACGCGGCCAAGGGGTTCATCCTCGACGGCTTTCCGCGGACGATCCCGCAGGCCGAGGGGTTGGGGAAGCTGCTGTCGCAGCAGGGGACGCGACTCGATCGGGTCGTCAAGATCGATGTGCCGCGCGAGGAGCTGGTCAGCCGGCTGACCAGCCGGCGCGTGTGCCCGGACTGCAAGGCGGTCTATAATGTCAACTTCCGGCCTCCGCGTCAGGAGGGCGTGTGCGACGCCTGCGGCGGTCGCATCGTGCAGCGGGCCGATGACACGGAGGAAACGGTCCTCAGCCGTCTGGGAGTCTACGAGCAGCAGACGGCCCCGCTCGTGAGCTACTACCAAGCGCAGAAGCTGCTGGCGGTGGTGGACGGCGGGCGCGGCTTCGAAGAGACGAAGGTCGCGATCAAGGCGGCGCTGGGAGCCTAGACGATGGTCGCGGTGCGGCGCCGAGAGGAGATCGATAAGCTGGCTGAGAGCGCCCGCATCGTGGGCGGCGCCCTCAGCATGGTGGAGGGATTGATCGTCGACGGGGTGACCACCAAGCAGCTGGACGAGCGGATCGAGCAGTACGTCCGCGACCATGGGGCCACGCCGTCGTTCAAGGGCTACCGGGGCTATCCGGCCAGCGCCTGCATCTCGGTCAACGACGTGGTCGTACACGGCATTCCGTCGGACCGGGTGGTGCTGCGTGAAGGGGACATCGTCAGCGTCGATATCGGTGCCTACAAGGCCGGTTATCACGGGGACGGGGCCTGGACCTTTCCCGTCGGCAAGGTCACGGACCAGGCGCGCCGACTGATGGATGTCACCCGCGAGGCGCTGCTGGAGGGCATCGGCCAGGCCAGGGCCGGCAACCGGGTGGGAGACATCTCGCACGCGGTGCAGACGTTTGTCGAGGCTCACGGCTATGCGGTCGTGCGGATGCTGGTCGGACACGGCATCGGATCGCGGCTCCACGAGGAGCCGCAAGTGCCCAACTTCGGCAGCCCCGACCAGGGTCCGGTGCTGGTACCGGGCAACGTGATCTGTATCGAGCCGATGGTTAATGCCGGCGGCTTTGACGTGTACACGCGGGAGGATGACTGGACGGTCGTGACCCGGGACCACTCGCTCTCGGCACACTTCGAGCACGAGGTGGTCATCACCGAGGACGGGCCGTGCATTCTGACGGTGCCCGGGCCGGGAGGACCGGACGGGACCGGATCGGGAAGGAAGGCCAAGCGATGAAGGTAAGAGCTTCGGTCAAGAAGATCTGCGAGGACTGCAAGCTGATCAAGCGCCATGGTCGCATCATGGTGATCTGCAAGCGGAACCCGCGACACAAGCAACGCCAGCGGTAGGCGCGATAAGGAGGATAGACCTTGGCCCGCATTGCTGGGATCGATCTGCCCAATGAGAAGAAGATCGAGGCAGCGCTGACCTACATCTTCGGGATCGGGTTCACGACGTCCCGCCGAATCCTGGCGGCGACCGGCGTCTCGCCGGAGAAGCGCGTCAAGAGCCTGACCGAGGAAGAGGCTGCCCGACTGCGCAACGAGATCGAGAACCACTACCGCGTCGAGGGTGCGCTGCACACCGAGATCGGCATGAACATCAAGCGGCTGATGGACATCGGCTGCTATCGGGGTATCCGCCATCGCCGCGGGCTGCCGGTGCGCGGACAGCGCACGCACACGAACGCCCGGACGCGCAAGGGACCGCGCAAGACGTCCGGATCGCTCAAGAAGAAGGCCTAGTCGCGAGACGACGGCCGGCCTGGACCCACGCAGGCGCGGGGCGGCGCGCGTCCTGTTGGGTGAGTAGGACTCGAGGAGGGGTATTCAGCGTGGCTCGGGAGAAGAAAACCAGACGCAAGGACCGAAAGGTCGGTTTGAGCGGCGTGGCACACATCCACGCGACCTTCAACAACACGATCGTGTCCATCACCGACTCGAGCGGCGGCGTGGTTGCCTGGTCGAGTGCCGGCAAGGTGGGCTTCAAGGGGTCGCGCAAGAGCACACCCTTTGCCGCCCAGTTGGCGGCCGAGGGGGCAGCCAAGGACGCCATGGGCCTGGGCATGAGAAAGGTCGAGGTGTGGGTGAAGGGGCCGGGACCGGGACGGGAGGCTTCGATTCGCAGCCTGGCCGCCGCGGGCCTGGAGGTCACCGCAATTCGCGATGTGACCCCGATCCCGCACAATGGATGCCGTCCGCCCAAGCGGCGTAGGGTTTAGGGAGCGGAGGAAACAGATGGCAGTCTATCACGGTCCGAAGTGCAAACTGTGCCGCCGTGAGGGCGTCCGGCTCTACTTGAAGGGCGAGCGCTGCTACTCGGACAAGTGCGCGATCGAGCATCGCGCTTATCCGCCTGGCGAGCATGGGCAGGGTCGTCGCCCGCGCAAGGAGACCCAGTACGGCGAGCAGCTGCGCGAGAAGCAGAAGGCCCGGCGCATCTACGGCGTTTTTGAGCGGCAGTTCCGCAACTACTTCTACAAGGCCGCCCGGCGTCAGGGCGTTACCGGCGAGATCCTGCTGCAGATGCTCGAGACCCGCCTGGACAACGCAATCTACCGGGTCGGCATGGCGTCCTCGCGGGCCGCGGCGCGGCAGCTCATCCGCCATGGTCACTTCCAGGTCAACGGACGCCCGGTGGACATCCCGTCTTACCAGCTGAAGCAGGGCGATGTCTTTGAGGTGCGCGCGGAGTCGCAGAAGGTGGCCGCCATCAAGGACACGTTCGAGAATCGCCGGCGGACCGAGGATCAACCCTGGCTGGAGATCGATGACAAGGCCATGCGGGCGCGCGTCCTGCAGGTTCCGACGCGCGAGCAGATCCCGGCACCCGTTCAGGAGCAGCTGATCGTCGAGCTCTACTCGAAGTAGTTCCATGCGACCCTAAGGATCGCCGGTTTACATGCAAGCCTGGGAGGTGTTTGAGGCATGAAATGGAAAGTCCTCCAGATGCCCCAAGGGTACACGATCGATGAAGGGGTTTCGAACGAATACTTCGGCCGCTTCATCATCGAGCCGCTCGAACGGGGCTTTGGCTACACCCTCGGGAATACATTGCGTAGGGTGCTGCTCTCCTCGCTGCAGGGCGCGTCGATCGTCGCGTGTAAGTTCAACAACAGCACCGTTGTGCACGAGTTCTCCCCGGTGCCGGGCGTCCAGGAAGATGCGACGGACATCGTCCTCAACCTGAAGCAGATCCGGTTCAAGCACCTGGGCGAAGGCCCGCGGACCGGCATGTTCCGCGCCATTGGCGCGGCCGACATCAAGGCCGGCGACATGCAGGTCTCCTCGGACATCCAGGTCCTGAACCCGGATCAGCACATCGCCACCGTCAGCAAGGATGGCGAGCTGGAGCTGGAGGTCGAGATCTCGACCGGTCTCGGATACGTGACCGCCGAGGAGCACGTCAAGGCGGGCCAGCGTCCGCTGGGGACAATCGTGCTCGATTCCAACTTCAGCCCGGTCACGCACGTGACCTATTTGGTCGAGAGCTCGCGGATCGGCCAGCGCATCGACTTCGATAAGCTGATCCTCGAGATTTCGACCGACGGGTCCATCCTGCCGCAGGATGCGCTGGCGATGTCGGCCAAGATCCTCCGCGACCACTTCAGCCTCTTCGTCAAGTTCGAAGAGGAGTTTGTGGAAGAGGAGGAGGAAAAGGTCGACGAGGAATTCGCGCGCATCAAGGCGCTGCTCGAGCGCAGCGTGGACGAGCTGGAGCTGTCGGTGCGTTCCGCCAACTGCCTACGTTCCGCCCGCTTGCGGACCCTGGGCGACCTCGTCCAGAAGAGTGAGCAGGAGATGCTGCAGTACCGCAACTTCGGCAAGAAGTCGCTCAAGGAGATCCAGGATCTCATCGAGGGCATGGGACTCTCATTCGGCATGGATGTCTCGAAGTACCTGGGCGTCCGGGCCGTCATCGATATCGAAGAGGAGCCCGAGGAAGAGGTCATCGATGCCGACGTCGACGCCGAGGTCGAAGTCGAGGAGTAGGGGGCTGGTGCCGGTCGGCGCCGGCGCTGCCAGCAGGGGTATCGCGAGATCGAGGCTCGCGCCAGCGCGATGGCGCGAGGCTTGAGGGGGCATAAGCAATGAGACACCTCAAGGAAGGTCGCAAGCTGAGTCGCACGGCGGCGCACCGCCGGGCCCTGCTGGCGAACCTGGCGACGGCGCTCATCGAGCACGAGCGCATCGAGACCACGCTGGCCAAGGCCAAGGAGGCCCGGCGGGTGGTCGAGCGTTTGATCACCCATGCCAAGGCCGGCAAGGCCGATCACGCGAAGGAGCTGCATGCTCGCCGGCTCGTCGCGCGGACGATCCGCAAGCCCGAGGCGCTGGCGAAGCTCTTCGACACGATCGCGCCGTGGTATGCGTCGCGTCCAGGCGGCTACACGCGGGTGCTGCGCACGCGCGCGCGGCTCGGCGACGGCGGCGAGATGGCGATCCTGGAGTTGGTGAAGACCGCCGACCAGAAGGCGCTCGAACGCAAGGCGCGCGAGGAAGCCGAAAAGGCGAAGGACGACGCCAAGGAGAAGCAATCGCTTAGGGCCAAGGCCAGGGCTGAGGCGAAGGAGAAGGGCCTGCCCAAGCCCAGGGTGCCGCGCATCAAGGGCGCCGGCGAGGCTCCGGGAGCCAGATTCAAGGGCAAGGCCTCGTCGAAGGCGAAGTCGACGATCAAGGAACGGGCCCAGAAGAAGACGCGGGGAGGGGAGTAGCCCTGCGTGCGCACGAAGTGAACGCGGGCTAGCGAGACACCAGCCCGCGCAGGTACGCCGGACCGCCCAATTGCTCCATTTGCTGCAGGATCCAGTCGCGGCGCTCGCGGACGTACGCCGACGGTCGATCGGCGCGCAGGCGGAGCGGATTCGGCAGCACAGCGGCGAGCAGGGCCGCCTCCGCCGGCTGCAGGCGCGCGGGTGGCTTGTGAAAGTAGGTTTCGCTGGCCGCGCGGACGCCGTAGATCCCGTCGCCGAACTCAGCCACGTTGAGGTACACCTCGAGGATCCGCCGCTTGGGCCAGAGCGTCTCGATCAGCACGGTGAAGTACGCCTCGAGCCCTTTGCGCACCCAGCTCCGCTCCGGCCACAGGAACAGGTTTTTGGCCACCTGCTGCGTGATCGTGCTCGCGCCGCGCAGGCGCCCGCCCCGCTCATGGTCGCGCCGCGCATCGGCGATCGCTGCGAGGTCGAAGCCCCGGTGATGCGGGAAGCGCTGATCCTCCGCCGCGACGACCGCCACACCGGCATGAGCCGAGATGCTGTCGGCGTCGATCCAATGGTAGCGAAGCTGGAAGTCGCGGTGGCCACCCAGGCGGGCGCCGAGGCCCTGTTGCAGCATGAAGGCTGTGGTCGGCGGATCGAGCCAGCGCAGGGCAATGACCGGGAGCACCGTGAGCAGCAGGAAGACGAGCAGGATGGTGCCGAGCAACCGCCCGGCGACGCCGACGATGCTCGGTCGGCGGCGACGAGCGCGGCGCGTTCTCGGCGATCGGCCGCCCATGCACCCTCGCCCTGCGGGGAAAAAGAACCGGCGCCCTAGCGGATGCTCGGGCGCCGGTCACCAACGGGTGGGACTCGGGACTGTCCCCGATCTTCCCTGATCCGATGCATTGCGTCCTGCGACAAAGATGATCGCCGAAGACCCACCCGGCCTTCGCTCGATCGGTCATGGCCGGCGCTCGTGCGCCACCACATGAACGCTCATTCTATTCGCCGAGGGCTGGATGTCAAGGGGTCGCAGTGCGAGATTCTATCCGCAGCAGGGTCAAGCAGATGCGCGATCCCATTCCCAGTGCTCAGGACGCGATCGATGCGCTCTCGATGCGGGCTCAGTGCGAGCGAACGACCGTGGCTCCCCAATCGCTGAGCTCCGGGCGGTGCGACAGGACGACGACCTGCCGCTCCATCGCTATCGCGCCGAGCGCCTCGCGGATCGCTGCCAGCCGCTCGGGGTCGTAGCTCAGGAAGGGATCGTCGAAGAAGAGCGGCAAGCGCAGATCCCCGGCGAGCAGATCGGCGACCGCTAGGCGCAGCGCCAGCGCGAGCTGATCGCGCGCGCCCTGGCTCAGTTGGCGGATGGCACACGGCCGTCCGCCGGCCTCGGTCACGCGGATCTCGAAGCGTTCCCCGAGCCGGACCGAGCGCTCCGGCGCGAGGGAGAGGCGGCGCACAAGTTCGGTGGCGCGCTGTTCAAGCCGCTCGCGGTGCGTGCGGCTGTAGAGACCCTCGGCTTCGCGCAGCGTGACGAAGGCCAGCGCGACAGCGTCGCGTTCCAGCAGGAGGCGGCGCTCCTCTTCCTGCAGCGCCTCGAGCTCGAGCTCGAGCGCGGCGACATTGCCGATGCGGCGCCCCTCGGCGTGAGCATCCGCCGCGCGGCTGCGCAGCGACTCCTGCTGGTCGGCCAGCGCCTCGAGACTGGATTCGGTTTCACGAATGCGGCGCGCTAGCTCGCTCTGTTGTTGTTGGACGCGATCGGGCTCCGCGTCGGCGAGCTCGCGCAGAAGGACGAAGCGTTCCTCGAGCGCTGCCGACCGTTCGAAGGACACGCGGCTTTCCTCGCGCGCCGCCTCGAGCTTGCCGGCCAGATCGCCCGGCTCCGCGGTGTCCATTGTTTTCAGGATCTGAGCGCGCCTGGCGGAGGCTCGCTCGAGTTCAGCCCGCAACTCCCGAGCGCTCTCCAACCTATGAAGCGCGCCCGCCGGATCACTCGCCGCCGGCCGCAGCAGACCGCGCAGACCGTCCCGGAGGGTGACGGCGCGCTGCTCGGTCGCGCGCACCTGTTCCTCGAGGTGCGGCAGCTCCGGCGCCAGCTCCTCGAGCAACGTCTGCGAGCGATGGCGCTCGGCGCGGACCTGCTCATACTCCTTCGCCAGGGCCTCGACTTCCTCGCGGGGGACTTCCAGTGTGAGCGGAGCGCAGGTTGTCGCGAGCTGGGCCACGCGCTGCTCGAGCTGTCGCAGGCGTTCGCCTTCGCCGCCCTCGCCCCTCAGCAGGGCCTGGCGGCGCATGGTAAGGGAGGCCAGTCTCTGCGCGGCGGCCTCGCAGGCGGTCGCCTCGGCCATCCAGGATTGCCAGTGGTTGGTGGAGATCTTCCTGAGGACTTCTGCGACCTGCTCACCGGTTTCCAGGCGCGGGGTCGCCAGGGTGGACGAATCCGTCCACCCATCGGCCTCCGGGTCCAAGCGATCGCGCACGAGGTCCGCGAGCCGGGCCGGCTCGTGCCAGGCACCCGGGAGGTTCGCGAGCGGGGCCTGGGCCCAGTCGCGGGGGCCCACCTGGAGGGCCAGTTCGTCCAGGTTCGGCCCCAGCTCCGCCAGACGAGCCTCCGTCCGCCGCCACTCGCTGACCAGGCCGGCCGGATCGCTGCCGAAGGGGGCCAGGCGGGCCTCGAAATCCTGCAGCTCCTGCTCTGCCAGCCGGACGGCCGCGGCGGCTGCTTCACGCTCTTCGGGCGAGGGCGCCAGAGCCCGGAGGCGCGTCGCATCCGCCGCGCGTTGGCCATAGCTCTGGATCTGGGTGTAGAGCTCGTGCAGGGCCTGGCCGTCAAGCTCTGCCAGCGGTCCCAGGGCGGCATCGGCTTCCTGCAAGGCCGGGCGCAGCTCGCCTAGCCGCTCTCGCGCCCGGTTCAGGGCCATCCGCGTGGTGCCCTTGCCGCGGCGAGAACCGAGGAAGCCTGCCAGGGCTCCACCCGCCAGCCCGGCGGCGGCAGCAACGACCCAGGGCCAGGGCGCCGCCGCCCCGGCCAGCGAGGCCACCGCATAGGCGATCAGTGCCACGACCAGGAGCGTGATCGCGCCCGGCAGCACGACCAACCGCGTCAGACCGGCGCGCAGCACGCGTTCGGCGGCGTCGATCCTGCGCAGCAGGTCGGCTTCCTCGTGGAGCCCCTCGGACTTGCGCCGCACGAGCTCCGCCAGCCCGGTCCAGCGCTGCTCATCCAGCGATCCGGTCCGAGCCACGAGGGTTTCCCGCAGGCTCCGCAGCGCCTGCTCCGCCCGCTCCGCCTCCGCCCGCCGCTCGTCGATGTCGCGTAGCTGGCGGTTGGCCGTGTCAGCCTCTCCCCGGAAGAGGGCTCGCCGGTCGGTGAAGGCCTCCGCCTCGGCCAGGATGTGCTCATCCGCGCCGGCCGGTGTGGTCAGCGCGTCGCGCCGGCGCTGCTCGAGCCGATCGCGCTCGCGCCCGAAGCGCTCATACTCCTCGATGCGGCCGAGCAGCCGCGGCACGAGGTCGTGGAGCGCGCGCAGGTGGGCCGTGGGGCGCGCGGTCTCCGGGCCGCCGGTGGCCGCCGGATCGAGCTCGGCCCACGGACGGTAGCGGGCGAGCACGGCCTCCTGCTCGCCGATCTGGTCGTCCAACTCCAGCATCTCCGCCCGCAGGTGCTCGAGCTCCAGCGCGGCTTCCTGCCAGACGTCGAAGTCGCGCAGCAGGTGCGGCCGGTCGCGGAAGGCCGCGAAGCGCTCGGTGATCTTCTCATCACTCGCCGCCACGGACTTCTCGAGCGACTCCTTGCGACGGCGCGCTTCTTCGAGCGCCGCCCGGCGGGCCGCACGCTCCCGTTCAGCGGTGACGAGATCCTCCAACTCGCGGCGCTTGGCGTCGAAGGCGAAGCCCGGGCTGCGAAGCTCGGCGTACTCCTGTCCCAGACGATCGTCATGTTCACGGATCGAGCGGTCGAGCTCCTCGAGATCGCGAACCGCCCGCTCGAGCTCCGCCACGCGCCGATGGGCACGCGTGCGCTCCTGACGCGCGCGCGTCCACTCTTCCAGAGCGGCTTTGAGCTGACGATCGTGCTCCAGCGCCTCACGCTGCTGCTGCAGTCCAAGGCGGATCGCATCGAGTCGCTCCTGAGATCCCTGTAGATCATCGAGCGTCTGCCGGCCTGCTTGCAGGTCCTCGTTCACCCTGTGCATGCGCTCGCGAACCTCTTCCAGGCGTCCCGGCGTGCGCTGATTGACGGCGCGGGTCTTGCCCGGGCGGACCAGATCGGCTTCCGCGGTCGCCTGGGTGATCGCCGCGTAGCGATCGAAGAGGTCGCTGAGGACGCGATCGACCTGGCCGCCGGCGCCGCTGATCAATCCCTGGACGATCTCGGGCACTTGCCGCGACCGGAAAGCGGCCTCCTCGGATGAGCGTTCCTCCGGATCCTGGGCCAGGCAGAAGGTCAGCCGGAAGAGCCCCGCGTCATCCATGCCGAGCAACCGGCTGAGCAGGGCTTGATAGCGCAGGACAGGCTCCCCCCGACCGCTGGGGTTGTGCTGTCCCGTGAAGAGCGGCGTCCAGGCTTCCTCCGCCGGCGCTTCCAGCAGCAGGCTCACCGTGCCGCGGGGACCGGCGAGAGCGACTCGCCCACCGCCCGCGGTGCGCGGGATCGCCACAGCGGCATGTTCAACGGCGGACACTCGCGGACCGGCCGGAGCGGTCGCCCAGTGCACCTCGTGGGTGGCGAAGTCGCGCTGTAGGCGGTGCCAGGTGTTGCCGCTCAGCAGGGTGATCTCGCCGCGGAAGCGCGGGCTGCCGGACCAGCTGCGAAAGCGCGCCGTGCCCCACGGCTCCGGATCGTTCTTCTCAGGCAGGCCGAAGAGCAGCGACTGCAGGCCGGCCAGCAAGGTGGATTTGCCGCCTTCGTTCGGCGCGGTGAACACGTTGAGGCCGTCCTGCAAGAGGAAGCGGACCGGCTGCGCGTAGAGACCGAAGCCCTCGAGGCGCACTTCGCGGATGAGCAGGTGGTCCATGGGCTAGCGCTCCCGGCGGACGCTCTCGAAGGCCGCCAAACCTTTGAACAGTGCCATGCGCGCGCACTCCAGAGCCGCGACATCGTCCTCGGCCTGGGCCATGCGTTCTCGCATGAGACGCACGAAGAGCCCTTGGATCGTGCGCTGCTGAGCGAGCTGCTCGATCTCCTCGGGCGGGATGTCGACGCTCTGGTCCTGGATCTCGACGTGGAAGAACAGCTCCCGCAGTCGTCCATGCACGTACTCGAGGTCGAAGTCCGCCGGGCGCGGGCCGAAGGGCTTCACCCGCAGGATCAGATTGGCCTGGGCCTGCGCCTCGAGGAACTCGAGGACCTGCTCGGTCGTCTCGTAGTGGGCCAGATCGATCGGGCGCGTCTCGATCGGCCGAACGGGGAACGCCACGCGCTCGACGCGCGGCAGGCCGCCGGAGAAGGCCACCGTGACCAGCTCCTCGACGCCGGGATCGTCGAATCCCTTGCCGATGGGCGTGCCGGGGTAGACGGCCAGCCCACCGCGCAGGCGCGTCTCGGACGGCGTGTGGATGTGACCGAGCGCGGCGTAGGCGACGCCGCCCGCCGCGAGCGTCGCGCTGTCGATGCGACAGGAGCGATCGGTGGGGGTGGCATCCAGGGTGCCATGCAGGACGGCGATGCGAATCTCATCCACACGATCCGCGGGCGGCAGGGGCGGCAGCACCGTCGGACTCAAGCCCGCCGTGAAGGCCATCGCATAGACGGTGCAAGGCGCGCCATCCAGCTCGAAGCGGGCGACGGCCTCGGGCGAGGGCTGCGTCACGAGCACGCCCGGCCAGGTGGCGCCATGGGAGCGGTAGACCGACTCAGGGTAGCTGTACTCGTCGTGGTTGCCGGGGACCGTGACCAGCGCACGGCCGGCCGCCGTGATGCGCCGCAGCGTCGCGATCACCCGGCCCGTCAGCCGGGCATCGGGGTCGTGGGTCTCGAAGAGGTCGCCGGCGATGAGGACTGCGCCGATTTCGTTGCGGTCATCGACGGCCCACTCGGCGATGCGCTCCAGGGTCTGCACCGCCTCTTCCGCCCGCTGCGCAGCGTGCTCGCCGAGGTAACGGTGGTCGTAACCCAGGTGCAGGTCGGCCAGATGAAGGGTCTTTCGCATGGCGGCCCCGATCCCTTCCTTGGTGCCCTGACGCCCTGGCGGTCGGCTGCATCGGCGGCTGCTGGCAGCCCGGCTGACGGCACACCGGGACAGGCCTGCGGAGCCCGCGGGCGGCCGTCGACCAGAGGTCGTAGCACGTTCCCTACCCATATTACTTCGGTAACCGGCGCCGACAAGATGATCGCTGGTAAACTTGTGGGCGATGGCCGCCGGGCGGCTGGAGATGCGCCGGGAGGGGGGCCGGCCCCGACTGCAGAACCGGGGCCCGGACGCCGATAGGAAGCCTGGCCGGTGCCTGGGACTGGGGGGGGGGAAGTGCCCAGAGCTTGGGGGGATGGGTCACGGGGGTGCCACGGGACCGTTGACACCGCCCTGGCGGGGGTGGCAAGATACTTGTTTTGCGGCTCCTGCCGTGGGTCGGGCGACGACCGCGCGGAGTCCCAGGATCTTCCTCGGTAGCTCAATAGGTAGAGCAAGCGGCTGTTAACCGCTAGGTTCGAGGTTCGAGTCCTCGCCGGGGAGCAGAAGAAAAAGGAGCGGAATAGCCGCGTCCCTCCGGTTAGCGGAAGGCCCCGAGAGCGAGAGCTCAAGGGGTCTTCGCGTAACCTCTAGAAATCACAGACATCTACGCCTGC
>Ga0068714_10002539_pt1 | contig 23328 bp, 27 predicted proteins | sample MTBNYHSulfiMetaG_FD_62988 | JGI IMG/M metagenome (GOLD analysis project Ga0068714, IMG submission 62988) | Enrichment culture microbial communities from rom New York Harbor, USA that are MTBE-degrading - MTBE-NYH (New York Harbor Sulfidogenic)... | ecosystem: Environmental > Aquatic > Marine >... | reverse complement strand
GGGCCCACGGGACCGCCTGCAGGCGGCCGTGTTGGACCTCGTGCCCGCAGTGGACGCACTTGCCGTAAGCGCCTTTCTCCATGCGGTCGAGGGCGGCGTCGATCCGGCGGACGATGTCCCGCTCGCCGGTGGACAGCTGGTAGAGCAGGTCGCGGGACATGGTGTTGAGAGCCCTGTCGCCGAGATCCGGGGCTTCGGCCTCGTTCTCGGTGGCATTGTTGGAGCGGGCGGCGCGGACCCGGTCCAGGAGCTCGGCACGCTTGGTCAGGAGGAGCTGGCGGAACCGGTCAAGCTCGCTGCGTTTCATCGGGTCGAACCTCCGTGTCGGCGTTTTGCGGGTGCGCCCTGGGGGGCCTCGCCGCCCGAGCACAACTATTGTAAATCCTGCCGGTGGTAAGCACCACCGACGAGGATCTGGGTCGCGCGGTAGAGCTGCTCCCAGAGCAGCAACCGGGCGAGCAGGTGGGGCAGGGTGAGGGGCGACAGGGAGAGCCCGAGGTCGGCCTGCCTGACCAGTGAGCGGTCGAGCCCCAGGTCGCTGCCGATGACGAAGGCGAGCCCCGGGACCGCAGCGCGCTCCCGGGTGGCCAGCTCGGCGGCGAGAGCGTCGCTGGTCATGGCACGCCCGCGGCGGTCGAGGGCGACGAAGAGCCAGCGCTCGGGCACCAGCCGCCGGGCGCCGGTGGCCTCCTCGGCGAGGGCGTCGAGCGGGTCGCCGGGGTGACGGCTGGGGCGGACCGGGAGGTCCTCGGCCGGCCACCGGTGCGCGACCCGGCGGCGGTAGACCTCCACCTGCTCCTCGTAGGGGCTCCCCCCCGGGCGGCCGAACCAGATCACCCGCAGGCGCACCGGCCGGTCCCTCCAGCGGGAGCAGCGGCGCCGCCCGCCCGGGTCACGGGTGCGGGCCGAGCTCCTCGGGCGCGACCCCCGGGCCGAGCTCTGACGCCTCGAGGCGGCGGGCGTCGCCCCACAGCGCGTCGAGGGCGTAGTAGCGACGCTTGTCCTCGGTGAACAGGTGGACGATGAAGTCCCCGTAGTCGAGCAGGATCCACTCGCTCTCCCCGGCCCCCTCGACGTGCAGCGGGCGGCAGCCGGAGGCCCGCAGGCGGCTCTCCACCTCGTCGGCGATGGCGCCGAGCTGGCGGGAGTGGGCGCCGGAGCAGATGACGAAGCCGTCCGCGAACGAGGTCACCTCGGTCAGGTCGAGGACCGCGACCTGGAAGGCCTTGCGGTCGAGCGCTGCCCGCACCGCGATCGAGAGCAGGCCGGCGGTGTCTGTGGCCATCATGTCGTCTCACTCACCCCTCTCGTGTCGGTAAAGGCCGTACTTCTCGATGTAGGAGCTGACCTCGTGGGGGACCAGCTCGCTGATCGGCAACCCGCGACGCAACCGGTCGCGGATCGACGTGGCCGAGATCGGGAACGGCTCGTGGTCGAGCAGGTAGACGGTGGGTCCCGAGGGGTCCGGCACCGCCGCGAAGGGGGTCGTGAGCACGAGCCGCGACCGGAGCGCGCGGGGCACCTTGTGCTCGAGCTCCGCACCCCAGATGTGAGCTCGGCACAGCACGACCAGGTGGGCCAGCTCGACCAGCTCCTGCCAGCGGCTCCAGGTCCCGATCTGGGAAAAGGAGTCGGAGCCGAGGAGGAAGTAGATGGCGGCGTCCGGATGGCGGTCGCGAAAGCTCCGAACCGTGTCCACGGTAAAGGACGGTCCGGGGGAGCGGACCTCGAGGTCGGAGGCGTACAGCCGGGCATAGGGCAACGTGGCCAGGGCCACCATGGCGAAGCGGTGGATGACCGGGGTCAGGGGGTACCCCTGTTTGTGGGGCGGTTGGCCGGCGGGGACCATGTGGACGGCGTCGAACTGGAAGGTCTCCAGGGCGCGGATGGTGGGGACCAGGTGGCCGAGGTGGATGGGGTCGAAGCTGCCGCCGAAGATGGCGATTCGGCTGGTCACTGCGTCTCCCGGTGGTGGCCGACGAGGTCGAATGCCAACGACAGGAACGTCGGAATGCCGGCGCCGGAGACCGCCGACAGCGCGCACCACGGTACCCCGTGGCAGGCGGCGGCGGCAGCCAGCGCGTCGAGGCAGGCCGATCCGTGGTCGACCGCGTCCAGCTTGGTCCCCACGAGGAGCCATGGCCGGCGGTCGAGGGGTTCCGAGTGGGCTTTGAGCTCCGCCCGGACCACCGCCACCCGCTGCGCGAGGGGAGTCTCGTCGGCGAGATCCACGAGGTGGGCGAGGACCCGGCAGCGTTCCACGTGGCGCAGGAACTGCAACCCGAGCCCGGCGCCGCGGTGGGCGCCCTCGATGAGACCGGGAATGTCGGCCATCACCAGGGTGCGGAAGTCGTCGAAGGGCGCCCGGACCACACCGAGGTAGGGCTCGAGCGTGGTGAAGGGGTAGTCGGCGATCTTGGGCCGGGCGGCGGAGGTGGCGGCGAGGAGGGTCGACTTCCCGGCGTTGGGCAGGCCCACCAGACCGAGGTCGGCGATGAGCTTGAGCTCGAGCTCGACGACCCGTTCCTGCCCCTCCTCGCCGGGGTCCGCCCGGCGCGGAGCGCGGTTGGTGGGGGTGGCGAAGCGGGCGTTGCCACGGCCGCCGCGGCCGCCGGCCGCGACCACCAACTCCTGACCGCACTCCACCAGGTCCCCCAGCACCTCGCCGCTGTCGGTGTCACGAACCACCGTTCCCGGGGGCACCGGGACCACGGTGTCGGACCCGCTGGCGCCGGTCCAGTTGGAACCGCGGCCGTGCTGACCCGAGTCGGCCCGGACCAGGTGTTGGTGCTGGAGGTGGAGGAGGGTGTTGTGCCCGGGGTCGACCTTCAAAATCACGCTGCCGCCGTGGCCACCGTCGCCACCGTTGGGTCCGCCCCGCGGCACGAACTTCTCCCGCCGGAACGACATGCAGCCGTTGCCGCCACGACCCGCCCGTACGGTCAGACGCGCGGAGTCGATGAACATCGGGGGGGGCGATCCCGGGCAACCCGGGGTCAGGCCGGGATGATGCTGATGAAGCGCCCGAGACGTCCGCGGTCGGAGAACTTGACGCTGCCGCCGGTGAGCGCGAACAGGCTGTCGTCGCCGGCCCGCTTGACGTTGGTCCCGGGTTTGAAACGAGTCCCCCGCTGGCGGACCAGGATCGTGCCCGCGGTCACCGGCTGGCCGTCGCCCACTTTGACCCCGAGGCGCTGGGCGTTGGAGTCGCGACCGTTGCGGCTGGAGCCCTGTCCCTTCTTGTGCGCCATGGTGACCTCCTACGCCTCGATGGTCTCGACCCGGACGCGGTAGTAGTTCTGCCGGTGGCCCTGGGTCTTCTGGTAGCCCTTGCGGCGCTTCTTCTTGAAGATGATGACCTTGTCGCCGCGCACCGGGGCGACGACGCGGCCGCGGACGAGCACCCCCTCGACCATCGGGTAGCCGACGCGGATCTCGTCCCCCTGCGCGTACAGGTACACCCGGTCGAACAGCAGGCTGTCCCCCGCTTGCAGGTCGGGTTCGGTCCGCTCGACCAGGAGCTCGTCGCCGGGGCCAACCCGGTACTGTTTTCCACCATGCTCGACAATCGCGTACTCGCCCATTCGACACCTCGCCCCCAGCGGGGAGCGATGTTTGTAGCAAACTTCGGCTTAGGTGTCAATGTCTTTGCCCGTACCGTACCCGCACCCGGCGGAGCTTTCAGCTGTCAGCTCTCAGCTGTCAGCTCCCCCGCCCGGCCTGCGACGGGGTGTACCGCGGTTGTTGGGTATCGTCCGCCGTGAAGCCAAGGGAGAGGCGACCGCTGAGCCGGTCACCGCGGCCGCTGGGGAGGTGGTTGCCCCGGCCGTCCCGGACGTCGGTCGGCTCGATCTGCGAGGTCCCGGCGGACCTCCCGGTGCAGGGCCTGGAGCTCGTCCCACTGCGCAGGGTCAAGCTGCAGGCGGACGGCGAGGAGCATCTCGAAGCGCTCGCTCTCGAGGGCGACCCGCGCCGCCTGGAAGGCCCGGAACGAGGCCCGCACCTGGTCCGGGGCGATCTCGCGGCGGTCGACCCGATCCTTGAGCTCGAGCTCGGCCTTCTCCAGCGCCGCCTTGAGGTCGATCATCTTCAGCGCGTGGTCGTAGACCAGGTCGGCGATGGCGCGCTGCTGCACGGTGGTCAACCCGACCCGCTCGACCACCCGCGGGTTCTCCCACCACTTGCCCGGCGGCAGCCGCATCTCGGGACCCTCCAGCCGGGGGCCCTCCTGGGCCAGCGCGGGCGCGGCCGCGACCACAACCAGCAGTCCGAGGATGAGTCTCTTCATGGCACACCTCCAGCTTCACCCGCTCACGACGCCCCGTTGACGAGCAGGTCCTCCAGGTCATCGGTGCCTTCGAGGCCCGGGACGAGCGACCCCAGGGGGCCGAATCCCGGAATCGCCGGGCCGTCCAGGGCTGCGTCCACCTCGGCGAGGATCTGCTCCACCGGGATGTCCGTCCGCGTCACGGGGACCCTCGACCCGGACCGGACCAGGCTGACGGTCACCGCCAGCACCAGCAGCGCGGCGACCGCGAGCAGCGGCCGCCACCAGGGCAGGAGGGGCGGCAGTCGAAGCCCGATCCGGCGTGGCAGTCGTTCGAGGATCGCCCGCCGCTGCACGTTCCAGTCCGGCTCGGTCGCGTTGCGGGCGAGGCGGCGCTGCTCGAGCAGCGACGCCGTGGACTCCACCCGCCGCCGGCAGGCGGCGCAGGCAGCGAGGTGCTCGGCCGCCGCCGGCTCGAGGTCGAGGCCGGCCACCGCCGCTGTCAGCTCCAGCTCGTCCAGATGCGCGTTCATCGCACGTCCCCCAGCTCCTGCCGCACCCGGTGCACGGCCCGGTGCAGCTGCGTCTTGACCGTCCCCGGCGACACCCCGAGGGCGCCGGCGATCTCCTCCAGTGCCAGCTCGGCGTAGAAGCGCAGGCGGAAGACCTCTCGCTGCTGCGCCGGCAGGCGACCCTCACATCGGGACAGTCGTTCCAGTGCCTGACGTTGCATGAGGAGCGCCTCGGGGTCCGCCGCCCCGTCCGGCAGCCGGCCGAGGAGGTCGCCGTCGCCGTTCTCCTCCTCCGCGGCGACTCGCAGCCCCTCCCGCTTGAGCTTCCGGAGCCGGTCGAGACAGGTGTTGACGGCGATCCGGGTGAGCCAGGTGGTGAAGGCGGAGCGGCCGTCGAACGAGCGCAGGCGGGAGTATGCCTTGACGAACGCGTCCTGGGCCGCCCCGTCGGCCTCGTCCGGCCCCAGGTATTGCCGGCAGACCGTGTACACCCGCCGCTGGTGGAGCCGGACCAGCTCGCCGAAGGCGGCCCGGTCGCCGCCGCGGGCGAGGTCCACCAGGGACAGGTCGGCTCCGGCGTGAGCGGATCGGGCTGGCGGCATCGGGACGGCTCGCGACACACCCGTTGGACGTCGGTCCGGACGGGAGGTTGACGCCGGGAAGTGTACCGCCCCCGAATCCGTCGATGCTCATACTTCGACCTGGACCTCGACCTGGACCCCGCCCTCGACACCGCCTCACGTCGCCTTAACCCTCCATACCCGAGACCATTACCGCGGGTACGCGCGAGCCTCACGGAGGGCGCGCACGCTGGCGCCGTGGCGAACCGTACCGCGACCGCAGCGCGCCCCACTGCCCCCGAGCCGGCCGGGGAGGACCGGCTGCTCGAGGTCGCCCGGCGCGCCGGCCTCGAGATGGCCGGCGCCTCCAGCCTGCACCTCGGCCACCGCGGCGACGACCACTTCCACCGCCTGCTGACCACCCTGGCCGCGGCCCGCGAGGAGGTGTTCTGAGGTGCCGGGGCCGCTCCACCTCGCCCTCGTCACCGACGCCTGGCTGCCGCAGGTCAACGGCGTCACCACCACCCTCGACCGCTGTCGCGGCGAGCTCGAGCGGCGCGGCCACCGGGTCACCGTGCTGTCCCCCGACCGCTTCCGGACCGTGCCCTGCCCCCGCTACCCCCAGATCCGCCTGGCCCTGGCGCCGGGCCGCCGGCTCGGCCGGCTGCTGGAGGAGATCCGCCCGCAGGCGATCCACGTCGCCACCGAGGGGCCGCTGGGGCTGGCCGCCCGGAGGGCCTGCCGACGCCGGGGGCTCCCGTTCACGACCTCTCTCCACACCCGCTTCCCCGACTACCTGCGGACCTACGCCGGGGTGCCCCCCGTTTTCACCTGGCGGCTGATGCGCGCCTTCCACAACGCCGCCCGCTGGACCCTGGTCCCCACCGAGAGCCTGCGCCGGGAGCTCGAGGCGAGGGGGTTCGAACGGCCGGTGACCTGGAGCCGGGGGGTCGACGCCGAGCTCTTCCGCTCCGGCCTGGAACCGGTCTACGACCTGCCGCGCCCGGTCTACCTCTACGTCGGGCGGGTGGCGGAGGAGAAGGGGCTGGGGGACTTCCTGGGCCTTGGCCTGCCGGGAAGCCGGGTGGTGGTGGGGGACGGCCCGGCGCGGGCGCGGCTCGAGGCGGCCCACCCCGACGTCCACTGGCGGGGCTTCCGCTTCGGCGAGGAGCTGGCCCGCCACTACGCCGACGCGGACGCCCTGGTGTTCCCCAGTCGGACCGACACCTTCGGGGTGGTGATGCTGGAGGCGCTGGCGTGTGGCCTCCCGGTGGCCGCGTACCCGGTCCCCGGGCCGGCGGACGTGGTGGTGAGCGGCGTCACCGGCGTCCTCGACGCCGACCTTCGTCGCGCGTGCCTGTGGGCCCTCGCCCTCGACCGCACGGCGTGCCGGGCGCACGCCGTCGAGCGGACCTGGAGCCGCTGCGCGGACCTCCTCGAGGAGCGCCTGCAGGTGTTCGCGTAAACCCGATCCCGATCCCGGCCCGGCGCCTCTGCGCCTACGGCGTGCCGCCGGACCGGGTGGTGGAGAGCGGCTTCCCGCTCCCCGGCGAGCTCCTCGGCGGGGAGAGCCTGCCGGTCCTGCGGCACGACCTGCTCGAGCGGCTGGGACGGCTGGACCGGGAGGGGTGTTTCACCCGGCTCCACCGGGCCGCACTCCGCGGCCACCTGGGGGAGGAGCCCTGCCCGGACCGCGACGACCGAGCGCTCCTGACGCTCGCGGTCGGCGGGGCTGGGGCCCAGGCGGGCGCGGCGCGGGAGCTGCTCGCCTCCCTGCGTCCCCTGCTCCTCGGCGGGCGCCTCCGGCTGGCGCTGGTGGCGGGGACCCGCGGCGAGCTGGCCGGGTGGTTCGCCCGGCTCGTCGGCGGGGCGGGGCTCGGCGACGCGGTGGAGGTGGTGGCGGCGGAGAGTCTCTCCGCCTACCTGGCGGTGTTCAACCGACTCCTGCGGCGCACCGACCTCCTGTGGACCAAGCCGTCGGAGCTGGTCTTCTTCGCCGCCCTCGGCCTGCCGCTCCTCCTCGACGCACCTCTGGGGGGCCACGAGGCCCGCAACCGGAGCTGGGTGCTCGACCGCGGCGCCGCCCTCGACGCCCCGACGCCACGGCGGGCGGCGGCCTTCCTCGAGCGCCACCTGGCCGACGGCGCCCTGGCGGCGGCGGCCTGGAGAGGCTTCCTCGAGCTGCCGCAGCGCGGTCTCTACCGCGTCGTCGAGGTGCTCGCTCGCGAGGGTTTTACACCCGCTTGACCCGCTCCTGATCGGGGGTCGTCGGGCTCTTCACACGGCGGGCCGATCCTCGCCCCATGGACGCCGCAACCTCCGCCGTCGGCCAGCCGTTCGCCCGGCTCGCCGAGCGGGAGTTCGCGGTGGTGTGTCTCCTGGCCGAGAAGACCTGCCACCGAGCGGTCGTGGTGGTGGCGCGGGCCGCGACCCGGCTCGGGGACTGGCCGATGTCGACCCTGGTGGCGCTGCTGCTCCTCGTCCAGAAGGGCGCGACCCCGGCCCTCGCCTTCCTCGCCGCCACCGCCGCGGGCCTGGTGGGACAGAAGGCGCTGAAGCGACGCTGGGGCCGGGTGCGGCCGTGCCAGCGGCCGGGCGGGCCGCCGCAGCGGGCGCCGATCCCGGACAGCGGCAGCTTCCCCTCCGGCCACACCCTGCACGCGACCCTGAGCGCGGTGACCGCGGCGGCGCTGCTACCGGCGGTGGCGCCGCCGGTGGCGCTGCTGGCCCTCCTGGTGGCAGTGTCGCGGGTGGTCCTCGGCGTCCACTACCCCAGCGACGTGGCGGCCGGGGCCGCCCTCGGCGGCCTCCTCGGGGCCCTGGTCGCCGCAGCGGCGTGAGGGCCGCCGCGGGGAGCGCTTCCGAGACTGCACCCGCCGGCGGTGAGGCCGCCGAGCCTGGCGTCGGGGGCGGCCGGTGGGCCGAGCAGCAGGACGGCGGCAACGTGGCTCATGCGTTCGTGCCACTCGTGTCGAGCCGTCGGTGGCTGGCGTTGGCCAGGCGGATGATCTCTTCCATGATCTTCGCCGACACAGCACGCACATGCTCACGGTCCTCGACCCCCCCGGAGAACTCGAGCGGGCGGCCGATCGTCATCCCGTAGGGGCCGCGCAGGTGCCAGTAGCCTACGGTTGGGCGGCCGGTTGCCTTCGACCGCAGGGTGACACAGGCATCTCGGTTGAGGTGGATGCCGACCGGTATCACGGGGACACGGGCGCTGAGCGCAAGTTGGGCCGCCCCGGCCCGGGGTGGCAGGAACCCGCCCTGGCGAGGGCTGGTGTCGCCCTCGGGGAAGATCACCACCGAGTTGCCGGAAGTCAGCTCGCGAAGGGCTTCCTGGAGGGCGGCCTGCTTGTCCTCTGGACGGACGGCGATATGCCCGCTGGCGCGGAGAAAAGCGCCGAAGATCGGGATGCGGAATGGGCTCTCTACCATGACGAGACGCACCGGGCACCGAAAAGGAATGGCGATGTAGAAAGCATCGGAGGTGCTCGGGTGGTTTGCAGCTATCAGGACGGGCTCGGCCGGAAGGGGCACCTCGCGGACGATGTCCACCCTCAGCATGGCGAAGGCGTACAGACGGACCAGAGCTCGACTGAAGCGATACAGGAAGCTCTGGGTTCCTCTCACCACCGGGGTACCCCTCGGGCGGGGGGAGACGAGAACGCCGGGGTCACTGGCACGAGGGCAAGGTACCTCAGATCGCGTCAGCACGGCTCGCCCTTCCCCTCGACGGCGGCGGTCGACTTTCGAGCTCTGGTAGACTCCAGCGGCCTCGAAGGAGGAGACGCTCGAGCGTGAGCCCGGACCCAACCAACCGGGTGAGACGCCCTCTGCTGCTGAGCGGGTGGGTCGCGCCGTGACTGGTCTGTCCCTGGTGTGGCGGAACGTGGTGCGGTGTCCCCGCCGCGCCGCCCTGACCGTGGCGGGCGCAGCCATCGCCACCGCCACCTACCTGGTCCTGGTCGGCCTGACCTCCGGGCTCGAGGCGGAGTTCGAGCGGGCGGTGGCTGCACTTGGCTCGGACCTGGTGGTGCAGCAAGCGGGGGCGCCGACGCCGCTCGTGTCGCGACTGGGGGCGGAGGACCTGTCCGTGCTGGCGGGGATGCCCCAGATGCGGGCCGTCTCCCCCATGGTCGTGGGCCTGGTGAGGACCGGAAAGTCCTCCTACCTGCTGGTGGTCGGGGCCAGTCCGTTGCTGTTCCCGAGGGCCGAGGCGAGACTGGTCGAGGGGCGGCCTCCGGAGCCGGGCAGCCGGGAGATGCTCCTGGGACGGGCCGCCGCGCGCCGGCTCGAGATCGCGCCCGGCAACCGGGTCGAGCTGATGCGCCGGCACGTGTTCGTGGTTACCGGCATCTTCGAGTCGGGGACGGGAATCTCTGACTCGGCGGCGGTCATGGACGTCGGGAGCGCGCAGGAGGTCTTCGGGCTCGCCGGGCAGGTCAACCTGGCCCTGGTGAGGCTCCACGACCGCGGGGCCGTCGACGACGCCATCGCGGCCGTCGAGGCTCGGCTGCCCCACCTCATGGCGACCTATCCCGACCGGTGGCCGCCCCAGGATCGACGGCAGATGGAGACGCTGAGCCGGTTCGCGCGCCTCGTCGCGTCGATCGCGTTCGTGCTCCTGGTCGTGGGGGTTACCACGACCATGACGATGAGCATCCTGGAGAGATTGCCGGAGATCGGCGTCCTGCGCGCCGTCGGCTGGGCCCGCTGGCGGGTCGCCGTGGTGATCCTGGGGGAAGTGGTGATCCTGGCCTGCGCGGGGTTCGCCCTGGCGGTTCCTTCCGCCCACGCGGCGATGGCGCTTCTGGACCAGCGTCTCGCGCTGTGGTTCGGGGATCCTGACCCGGACCTGCTGCCGGTCGTCGAGGGTGGAGCCCTGGTGGTGGTGGCGGCGGTGGTCGGAGCCGTGCCCGCCTTGTACGTTGGTGCACGGGCGCGCCCGGCCGACGCGTTGCGAAGGGTCAACCTCCTCGGCTGACCCGGGCGGCGTCCGTGTCGTCGACGGGCGCGGGAAGGGGGGCGACCAGCCCGGCGCGGTGTCCGACCCGCTGTCCGCCGGTCCCGGCGCCGCAGTGGAGCTCCGGTGACGCACCCGGGTTAGAATCCGGCCGGTGGGCCGAGGCGTCGAGATCGTCGCGCGGGGGCTGTGCAAGGCCTTCGACGGGGGGCTGGTCCGGGCTCTCAATGGGGTCGACCTCAACCTCGCACCCGCGGAGATGGTGTCCATCACCGGCCCCACCGGCTGCGGCAAGACGACCCTCCTCAACCTGCTCGCGCTCCTGGATACCCCCGACGGCGGGAGCCTCCTCCTCGGTGGGGTCTCGGTCGAGCGCCTGGGCACGGGGGAGCGGTGGCGTGCGCAGCACGTCGGCCTGGTCTTCCAGCACCATCATCTCCTCCCCCACTTGACGGTCGCAGAGAACGTGAGCTTGCCCCTGGTCGGGTCCGGTCTGCCACGCCGCGAGCGAGCGCGACGAACCGCGGCGGTGCTGGAGGAGGTTGGCGTCGGCCATCGCAAGGGGGCCCTGGCCGGGACGCTCTCCGGGGGCGAGCGACAGCTGGCAGCCGTCGCTCGGGCGTTGGTGGTCCGACCAGCGCTACTGCTGGCGGACGAGCCAACCGGTAGCGTGGACTCGGCCAGCGGAGAGAGGGTCATGGACCTGCTCGTCGACTACGGTCGAGGGTCCGGAGCGACCGTCGTGGTGGTGACCCATGACCGGACGGTGGCGCGCCGGTTCGACCGAGAGCTGCGGATGAGGGATGGGCGAACGGTCGACTGAGCCGGCGGGGCGGCGGTGCGGGGCCGGCATCGAGATCCCGGTCGTGCCGTCCAGAGGTGACCACCCCGCCGGGCCGGTCGGGCATGACGCCGGACGCGACGATGACGTTACCCGCGGTCTCGCAACCCGGTGGTGGACGGAGCCGAGAGCCGCATGACCCTCGCCTCGGTGGCCTGGCGGAGTCTGACGCGACGGCCCCTGCGAGCCGCGGTGACGACCCTGGGCGTGGCGGTTGCCACCGGCGCCTACCTGGCCCTCGTGAGCCTCGCCACGGGGCTGCAGCGCGAGGCCGAGGGCATCGCGTCCTCGTTGGGGGCGGAGCTGGTGGTCCAACAGGCAGGCGCCCCGGTGCCCTACCTCTCCAGGCTCGACCCGGACGACCTTGCCGCTTTGACTCGGATGCCCCAGCTGCGAGCGGTCTCCGCCCTGGTCGTGGGAGTGACCCAGAGCGGACCTTCCTCCCAGGTGCTCGTGCTCGGGGCGGACCCGTCGAGCTTCCCGCTCACCGAGATTGCGGTCGTGGACGGCCGCATGCTCGAGCGCGGACAGGGCGAGATGCTGGTCGGCCAGACCGGGTCCCGGACCCTGGGCCTCGCGGTCGGGGACCGGGTGGAGCTCATGCGACGCCATGTCCTGGTGGTTTCCGGCGTCTTCCGGGCGCGCCGGGGGTTCCTGGATTCCGCCGTGGTGGTGGACCTGGAGAAGGCGCAGGAAGTCTTCCGCCTGCGGTCCGGGGTCAGCATGGCCCTTGTCCGCGTTCACGACGCCCGTCGTCTCGGCGACGTCCTCGAGGCCATCGAGACCGAGCTCCCCCATCTCGCGGCCTCGAGCCCGGAGCTGTGGTCGGCGTTGGACCAGCACAAGCTCGAGGTGGTGAGTCGGTTCGCGCGCGCCATCGGGTTGGTTGCGCTCGTCCTGGTCGCCCTCGGGGTCGCCAACGCCGTGGTCATGAACCTCATGGAGAGGCTACCCGAGCTCGCCATGCTGCGTGCGGTGGGTTGGAGACGGCGGCACGTCGTCCTCCTGGTGCTGGCCGAGATGGGGACGGTGGCAGCGGTCGCAGCGGCGCTGTCGGTGCCGGTGGCACGGGTGGTGCTGATGTCGATGGCGGACCGGCAGTGGCCGTGGCTGGCGAGTCCGCAGCTGGAGACGTTGCCGGTGGTGGAGGGGATTGTCCTGGCCTTTCTCGCGACCCTGGCCGGGTCCGTCCCGGGCATCGTGCTGGTCCTGCGGGCGCGCCCGGCCAGCTCCCTCAGGGCGAGCTGAGACAGCCAGCGGATGGAGGCGCCGCCAGGGCCATGGTCTCCAGGCTCCTGGCCACGGGACCCGCCGGGCACAGCATGAGGCGCTCGAGCCCCGACCGGCGTCAGATCACCACCCACAGCAGCGTCCCGACCGCAAGACCGACCAGCCACCCGCTCAGGACGTCGGACAGGAAATGGGCGCGCAGGGCGACGCGGGCCAGGCCCATCAGTCCGGCCCAGACAGCCATTGACGCCGCGGCCCCTGGGGGGAGCAGGGGCAACAGAAGCATGACGACGCAGGTGGAGCGGGCGGCGTGGCCCGATGGAAAGCTGTACCGGTCGAAGGGCAGGTAGAGTGCGCCGAGCCCGGCCGGCGGACGCTGGCGACGAAACAGCGCCTTGAGGCCGACCACGACCACGCCCGGGATCAGGGTCCCGGCCAGGATGCGCCAACCGGCCTGCCGTCCCGGCTCTCCGGCCCACAGCATCGCCGCACCGGCACCGAGAAGCCAGAGCGGGCTGTCGCCGCTGCGGGCCAGAAGCAGCAGCGCCAGCCGCGTCTCCGCCGCCCGGGGGAGGAGGGCCAACCGGGCCGACAGGCGTCGGTCGAGCGCGGCCAGCCGGTGTGTGGTCACGCCCGCTCCCGGTCCCGGGCTTCCAGCTCGGCGCGCACGACCTCGAGCTGGAACGGCTTGTCCACGTCCATCCCCACCTCGGCGTGGGGAAAGGGTACCGCCCGGCCGCGCACCTGGAGCGCCCGGCAGACGCTGACTTCGGCCTCGGCCAGGGAGAGGCGGCCGGTCAACAGTCTGAGGAGCGTGCCAAGGCCAATGGCGCGAGCCTGCCACAGGATGTGCTTGCGGCGCCGTCTCAGGTCACGCAGCAGGTGGAGCCGGCCGACCGTCAGACCGGCACGCAGCAGCAGCACGTCGCCGCTGGTGAAGTCGCCTTCGAGCAGGTGAACGTAGCTGCGACGGGAAGCGGGGAAGCGCCGTTCCATGACGGAGCGCTCGACGACCGGGCAGTAGAGCTCGTGGTCGGTGCTGAGGCACGCCTCGACGAAGGCGTCGAGAATGACCGGGGTGAGCAGCGGCACGTCGCAGCTGCTGTAGAGGACCGCCTCCATGGCGGGGTGGTGCTGCGTGGCGTAGGCGAACCCGGCCGCGACGTTGGCGACCAGGTCGCCGGCGGGGGACAGGTGCTGCCCGGGCACGGCAGAGGACTCTGGGTCGGCCGGGTCCAACCCCACGACGAGCACCTGCCGCACGCCCCGGGTCCCCGCCAGAGCCTCCACCACGTGGGCCACCATGGGCTTGCCGGCGATGCGCAGCAGCGGCTTGGGTCGGCCCTGGGTTGAGGCGGCGAGGGGCTCGTCTTCGCGCTGACTCCAGCCGGCCGACACCAGGCCCACGAGGTTTCGACCCGTCGACCCTCGTCTCAGCTCAGGCGCAGGATTGTCGGTTGCCACTGGAGCTCCCGAACGAGGGCCCGGATCTCCTCGCTCGTCAGCGGGCGGCCCGTGCCGGCCAGCGCCACCAGCGCCGCCTCCATCACGTTGGCGCCGAAGGTGCGGCCCTCCAGTCGCGGCGTGGTCGTGACCAGGTAGCGCACCCCGCGCTGGCGGAAGGCCTCGACGTCCGCGGCAGTGGTGCTGTTGGTGGCCACGACCTTGCCCTCCAGTCGCCCGGGCAGGTGCCGCCTGATGTAGTGACAGTCGCCGCCGATGACGGTGGCCCAGGCGTACCAGCGGCCGAAGCGGGGGACCACCGTCTCCTGCTGGGCGCCCGTGGGGTAGAGGTGCTCGAACGGCAGCCGCCGGACGAGCGGCAGGAGGAGTCGCCCGAGCAGTTTCAGGGTGCGCAGTGAGCGCACGGCGACGGGAATGCCCAGGGCGAAGCCGAGGTCGCCGAGGAGGGTCTCGTAGCTTGCCTCGACGAAGGACAGCGCGCTGTCGTAGCGGCCGACCGCGGCCGTGATCAACACCCGTTTGGGGCGGACCTGGTCGCCGAGCTCCCGTTCGACCGCCTGGGCCAGACCGCCCTCCAGCGCCGCTTTGAGACCGCCGCCGTCGACGACCGGGGTGTGCACCACGTCAGCCACCAGGCGCTGCGCGGCGGGCAGGGCGTAGGTGCGGCCGGCGAAGTGCAAGCCCAGGTCGATGCCGCCCACCCCCAGGGCGTCCACCCTTCCGTCGAGCTCGCGGAAGAGACGCCTGGCGGCGACCTGGTCGCCGTTGGCGCCGACGCGCTCCAGCGAGATCTGCTGGCCCAGGAGGGAGATCGTGACCCGCGCGTCGCGGGCGGCGCTGCCCAGGCTGACGCTGACCACGCGCTTCAACGGTTGCCGCCCGTCATGAGCCTGGCATCGGGAATGGCGCGGCCGGGCAACGCCCCCGTCCCGACCTCACTCCGCACAGGCCCGTCGCAGCGCGCCCGCCAGCTCCAGGGTCGAGCGCTCCAGGTCGAGGAACGCGTCCGTCTCCGGCGCGAGAGCTTCCGGTCCCTCGAGGCAGCGGATCATCCTCTCGCCGGCGAAGTACAGGCGCCGGTCCTCCACCGACGCGACGGTGGGCGGCTCCTCGGCGCCCACCTGGGTGTCGTAGCGGTTGGTCCGGCCGAAGGCGAACACCAGGGCGTCGCCGGCGAAGAACAGCTCCCAGGTGGCGTTGTACGTCTCCCCGTACAGGCGGGCGGTGACCTTGACCAGCTGCGCCCCGGAGGAGAAGCAGGTGGCCTCCCCCCCTTCGAGGGACATCCCCTCGAGCTCGACGCTGGTGGCCGCGAGGGCGCCGGCCCCGTCGTGGACGGCCGTGACGTGGGCCCGAATCAGCGCCATCTGGCGCTCGAGGTCGTCGTCGCCGGGGGCAGGTACCGCGATCGAGACCACCAGGGGGACGGCCAGCAGCACGGCGGCGAGAGGCGGCCGGCGTCCTCGCCGGGCCCGTCGGCGCCGGCGGGGGCCGGGCCTCGAGCCGTCCTCCGGGAGGTCCGGGACGTGGTCGAAGGCGGTGGGAGTCGGGGGAGGGATCGTGCCGTTCATCGGCTCGAGTATAGCCCGGGCATCACGGCGCTTCCCGCTCGCTCAGGCGGGTCGGGGGGTGGCCGGGAGGCTGACCGTGACCCGGGTCCCCACCCCCTCGCGGGAGTCGAGGGTGGTGGTTCCCCCCATCTGCTGGACCAGGTGCTTGACGATGGCCAGACCGAGGCCGAGGCCCCCCTGGCCGGGGGTGCGGGCGCGGTCGCGGCGGTAGAAGCGCTGCATGACCGCCCCCAGCTCGCCGGCCGGGATCCCCTCGCCGGTGTCGCTCACCTCGACGGTGACGGTGCCGCCCGCGGCCCACCCCCGCACCTCGACCCTGCCCCCCTGGCGGTTGTACTTGACGGCGTTGTCCACCAGGTTGTTCAGGACCCGCTGCAGGCCGCGGCGGTCGCAGGTGAGGACGAGGTCTGCTGGGACGTCGTGGCAGAGGCTGATGCCGGCGGCGGCGGCGGGGGTGAAGAAATCACCCAGCACCTCCTCCACCGCCTCGTGCAGGTGGAACGGCTCGGGGCGGAGGTTGACTTGGCCGGCCTCGATGGTGGCCAGCTCGTACAGCTCGTCCACCAGCCGGGTGGTCCGCTCCACCTGCCGCACCAGCATCTCCGCCAGCTGGGGGGAGACCTCCCCCTCCATCGCCTCCACCGTCGTCCGCATCACGGTCAGGGGGGAGCGCAGCTCGTGGGAGAGGTCCTGAACGAACCGCTGGCGCAGCTCGGCGGAGCGCTGCAGGAGCCCGACCTCGGTGGCGAGGACCACCGCGCCACCGTGCACCGGCGCCGCGTGCAGCTCCCACAGGCCGCGGGGGTTCTCCACCAGCACCCGTGCCCCGGTCTGGCCGCTGGCCGCCCGGCGCACGGCGTCGACGGCGTCCGGGTGGCGGAGCAGATCCACCAGCGGAGTCCCCGGGCTCACCGTCTCCCGGCCCAGGAAGTGGAGGGCGCGGGGGTTGGCGAGACGGACCTTGAGGTCGGAACCCACCACCAGAAGCCCCTCGCCGAGGCGCAGAGCGACGTCCTCGAGCAGGAGGGCGGCCGCGGCCTCGCGGGCCCTGAGCAGCTCGAGCTGCTCCTTGACCTCCCGGAGCCGCCAGCGGGCCTGCTGCGGCGCCGGGGTGTCGAGCTCCGACAGCAGGTCGGCCAGCGGGCGCAGGGTCTCCCGCCACAGCCAGCCGGCGAGCACCGCCACCCCCACCAGCCACAGCGCCACCGCGGCAGCGACGGTCCGCGTCCCCTGCTCGAGGGCAGCCACCACCACCAGGGCCAGGAGCGGCAGCGAAGCCACCACCACGGCGAGGAGGTGGCGGCTAGCCCGCATGTCTCACGCTCACGGGTAACCCCGGAAGCGGTAGCCGGCACCGATCACGGTCTCGATCACCTCCGACCCCAGCTTCGCACGGAGCGCCCGGATGTGGACGTCGATGGTGCGGGTCTCGACGTCCGAGGAGAGCCCCCACACCCGTTCGAGGATCCGCTCCCGCGACACCACCCGGGGCCGGTTGGTGAGGAGGTACCAGAGCAGCTCCAGCTCGCGGGTGGTGAGGCGGACCTCGGCGCCGTCGAGGGTGACCTCCATCGGACCCCGTCGCACCTGGAGGCGGGTGTCGCGGTACTCGTCGTCCGGCACCCCGCCGTCCAGAGCCCGGCGCCGCAGCAGGGCGCGGATGCGGCTCTTGAGCTCCCGCAGCGAGAACGGCTTGGTGACGTAGTCGTCGGCGCCGAGGTCGAGGCCGAGGACCCGGTCCGACTCCTCCACCCGGGCGGTGAGCACGATGATGGGCAGGTCGGAGACCGCCGCCGCCTCCCGCAGCTCTCGGCACACCGACAACCCGTCGAGGTCGGGCAGGTTGAGGTCCAGCAGGACCAGGTCGGGGGGGGCGCCGAGGATACCCTCGAGGCCTTCGCGGCCGGTGTGGTACACCGCCGTGACGAAGCCCTCCCGCTCGAGGGCGCCGGCCAGGGTGGCGCTGAGGTCGAGGTCGTCCTCCACCAGGGCGATGCGCTCTCCAGCCATGGTCCCTCCTTCAGCGGGTGTCGAGCGGACCGCGGGGGGGGCGGTCGGGGTCCTTCTGGTGGGTGATCGGTTCCCCCTCCACCAGGTACACCACCTGCTCACAGACGTTCGTGGCCTGGTCGGCGATCCGCTCGGCGAAGCGGGCCACCAGGATGAGGTCGATGGCGATGGTGATGGTGTTGGGCTTCTCCATCATGAAGGTGAGGAGCTCGCGGAAGATCTGCCAGTACAGCGAGTCCACCTCGTCGTCGCGGGGGATGATCGCCCGCGCGGCCTGGGCGTCCCGGGCGACATAGGCGGCGATGGCGTCCGAGACCATGGATCGGGCCACCGCCAGCATCCGCGGCAGGTCGATGAGCGGCTTGAGCTGGGGTTGCGCGTTCAGGTGCAGGACCCGCTGGGCGATGTTGACCGCGTTGTCCGCCATCCGCTCCAGCTCCGGCCCCAGCTTGACCGCCACCACCACGAAGCGGAGGTCGCCGGCCATCGGCTGGTGGCGGGCGATGAACTCGGTGGTGAGCCGGTCGAGGGTGATCTCGAACTGGTCGACGGTGTCGTCGAGCTCGATGACCTCCCGGGCGAGCTGCGAGTCCCGCTCCACCAGCGCCCTGGACACCATGTCCAGGGACTTCTCCACCAGCCCGGCCATCTCCAGGACGCCGGCCTTGATCTCTTCGAGCTCCTCTTCGAACTGACGGTGCATCTCGTCTCCTCGGTCGGGGAAGGCGGTCACGGTCCACCCCTCCCCGCGCGCTCGTCCCGATTCCCTCTCGAGCATGCTAGCACCCTTGTCTTCTGCGACTTACCCGAACCGGCCGGTGATGTACTCCTCGGTGATTCCCTTGGTGGGGTTGGTGAACATGCGGGTGGTGTCGGAGAAGTCCACCAGCTCCCCGAGCATGAAGAAGGCGGTGAAGTCGGAGATCCGTGCCGCCTGCTGCAGGTTGTGGGTGACGATGACGATGGTGTAGCGCTCCTTCAGCTGCAGCAGCGTCTCCTCGATCTTGGCGGTGGAGATGGGGTCGAGGGCCGACGCCGGCTCGTCCAACAGCAGGATCGCCGGCTCGTTGGCGAGGGCGCGGGCGATGCACAGGCGCTGCTGCTGCCCGCCGGAAAGGTCCAGGGCCGACCCTTCGAGCCGGTCCTTGACCTCCACCCACAGGTCGGCCTGCTTGAGCGAGCGCTCCACGATCTCGTCCAGCGCCGCACGTTCGCGCACTCCGGCCATGCGGGGGCCGAAGGTGATGTTGGCCCGGATCGACATCGGGAACGGGTTCGACTTCTGGAACACCATCCCGACCCCCTTGCGCAGTCCCTCGAGGTCCAGGTCCGGGTCGTGGACGTCGCGGCCGTCCACCAGGACTCGTCCCGAGATCCGGACCCCCGGGATGACGTCGTTCATCCGGTTGAAGCAGCGCAGGTAGGTGGACTTGCCGCAGCCGGAGGGGCCGATCAGGGCGGTGATCCGGTGGCGCTGCATCTCGAGCGAGATCCCCTTCAGCGCCTCGGCCTCGCCGTACCACAGGTGCAGCGCATCCGACGACAGGGCGATGGGGTCGTGACTCATGGTCGCCCCCGTCACACGGCCGAGCCGGCGTAGGTCCGGCGCAGGCGCCGGCGGATGATGATCGCGGTCAGGTTCATGAGCACCACCAGGGCGAGCAGCACCGCGGTGGTGGCGAAGGCCATCGGCTTGGCCGCCTCCACGTTGGGGGACTGCATCGACACGTCGTAGATGTGGAAGCCGAGGTGCATGAACTTGCGCTGCAGGTGGAGGAACGGGGCCTGGCCGTCCACCGGCAGGCTCGGGGCGAGCTTGGCCGCCCCGGTCAGCATCAGCGGCGCCACTTCGCCGGCCGCCCGGCTGGTGGCCAGGATCAGGCCGGTGAGGATGCCCGGTGTCGCCGCTGGCAGCACGATCCGGCGCAGGGTCTGCCAGCGGGTGGCGCCGAGGGCGAGGGACCCCTCCCGCCAGCTGCGGGGCACCGCCAGCAGCCCCTCGCGGGTCGCCACCACCACCACCGGCACGGTCAGCAGGGCGAGGGTGAGGGAGGCCCACAGGATGCCACCGGTGCCGAAGGTCGGGGTGGGCAGCCGGTCAGCGAAGAAGGCGCGGTCGACGCTGCCGCCAACGCCGTAGATGAAGAAGGCGAGCCCGAACATGCCGAACACGATGGAGGGAACCCCGGCGAGGTTGTCCACCGCCTGGTTGGCAAGACGCAGCAGCAGCCCCTCCCGGGCGTACTCGGTCATGTAGACCGCGGTCAGGACCCCCAGCGGCACCACCGCGAGGCTCATCAGCAGCACCATCAGGACGGTTCCGAACAGGGCCGGGAAGATGCCCCCCTCGGTGTTGGCCTCGCGCGGCTCCGAGACCAGGAACAGCACCAACCGCCGGGCCGCCCATGCGACCCGGGCCGCGGCGCCCATCCGGTTCGGCCAGCTCACCTCCACCACGCGGGAGAGGGGAACGTCGAAACGCCGGTCGGCAGCCTCCAGGGTGAGACTGCCCCGTTCCAGCTCGCGGCGCACCCCGTCCATCTCGGTCTCGAGGCCGGCGAGGCGCTCCTCGAGCTCGGGGCCGAGGCGGCCGACCTCGGCCCGCAGCCGCTCCGCCTCACGGCGGGCCTCGGGGGTCTCACCCCGGGCGGAGCGCTCCACCAGGTCGAGCCGCTCCTCGAGCCGGGACAGGGGGCGGCGGGTCCGCTCCAGCTGCCGTTCGAGGTGCTGGCGGCGGGAGCGGAGCCGCTCGCCGGTCTCGAGCAGCGAAGCCACCGCGGCGGGGTCGGCCGCCTCGACCGCGGTCCCGGACGGGGTCCTCATGGCCACGATCCGCCCGAAGGCGTCGCCGTACTCGGTGCGCTCCACCCGGACCAGGTCCCGCGGGCGAGTCCGGGTCAGGACCTGCTCCTCGTCGACCCACACGAAGTCACGCCCGCCGAGGTCGCGGTTGCCTACCTTGACCCGCAGCCGGTGGCGGACGGGCGAGCCCACCTCCCCCGGGGTCGGGATCTCCTCCCGGCCGGCGAGCTGACCGACCAGGGTCGAGCCGTCGTGAAGGGCGACCGTCCACACCGGCGCGGGCCAGAACCAGGCCGCCGCGTTGACCGCCACCAGGCCGACGAGCACGGCCAGGAACAGCAGGACCAGCACCGTGGCCAGGGTGGTCGACCACTCGCCGGCGAGGCCGGCCAGCTCCCGGGCCCCGGACAGCAGAGGGGGGCGACGGCGGGGCTCAGAAGCGGCCATAGCGCTCCCGCAGCCGCCGCCCGACGAGGTCGGCCAGTGTGGTCAGGACCAGGGTGAGCAGGAACAGCAGGGAGCCGGTCAGGAACAGGACCCGGAACAGGGTTCCTCCAACCGGCGCCTCGGGTATTTCCACCGCGATCGCCGCCGACATGGTCCGCATGCCGTTGAACGGCGACAGGTCGAGGAGGGGGGTGTTGCCGGCCGCCATGAGCACGATCATGGTCTCCCCCACCGCCCGCCCGAGCCCCAGCATCACCGCCGCGAACAGCCCGGGGCTGGCCGCCGGCACCACCAGCCGGGCGGCGGTCTGCCAGCGGGTGGCGCCGAGGGCGCGGGCGGCGCTGACCAGGCTCCGCGGCACCGCGGTGCAGGCGTCCTCGGCGATGGTGAAGATCACCGGGATGACCGCGAAACCGAGCCCGATACCGACGGCGATGGCGTTGCGTTGGTCGTAGCGAAGGTTCCAGTCGGTGAACAGGAACCGGCGCAGGTCGCCGCCGAACAGGGCGCTCTCCAGCGAGCCGCCGAGGAGGGCCACCGCGCCCAGGACCAGCGCCACCGCAACGAACAGCACCGCCGCCTCGCTGCCCTCCGGCAGGCGGCGGCGCCTCCGGCCGGGGATCGCTCGCCACAGCCCGAGGGCCACCAGGACCGCCAGCGGCAACGCGAGGCCGCCGAGGAGGACCGTGAACAGGGCTTCCTCCAACCGCGGTGCGAGCCACAGGGCGGCCAGGAAGCCCACCACCACCGACGGCACCGCCGCCATCATCTCGAGGGTCGGCTTGACCACGGTCTGCACCCACGGCGGTGCGAGCTGGGACACGTAGACCGCCGCCGCCAGAGCCAGCGGCACCGACAGCAGCATGGCGTAGAGAGTCGCCTTGAGGGTCCCGAACAGCAGCGGCCACAGGCTCAGCTTGGGCTCGGAGGCGTCGGAGCCGCCGGTGGACTGCCAGACCCAATCCGGGGCGGCGTACCCCTCGTACCAGGTGGGCAGGAACAGAGTGCCGAGAGAGGCCTCGGGGTGGGGGTTGGAGATGGCCCGGCGCAGGGTGCGACCGCCGACCACCGCCACCCCGCCGTCCGCCTTGGGGTCGACGGCGAGGGCCGTCACCGGCCCGCTCGACCAGCGGTCGACCAGCAGCCGGCGCCCCGAGGTGGAGTAGTAGAGGGCGACAGTGCCGCTCGCGCCTCCCACCAGCACGTCGCGGCGGCGGGAGCCGGGGGCGATCACGGTGGGCTCGTCACCCAGCTCCGGCAGGTGGCGCACGACTCGCCACACCGGCGGGGCGCGGACGACCTCCACCTCGGGACGGGACGCGAACCGGGCTCCGATCTCGGTGTCGGGGACCACCGACCGCTCCCCCGGGTCGAGGCGCAACCGGTCGAGGTGGACGGGGCGATCGCTGCGATTCGTCACCTCCGCCCGCGGGATTTCCAGCAGTACGTGGACCGCGCCGCCGCGGGCCGCGGCCACCAGCGTGCCGCCGCCGATCAGGAAGCGCACCCGGGCAACGGGCTCTCCCGGGCCTTCCACCTCCATCAGGTCGAGGTCTGAACCGCGCAGGAGCGCCAGGCGCCCGTCCGCGCTCACCAGGGCGACCGCGGAGAGACCCTCGGCCACGGCGGCGGACGTCAGCGGCGCGGGTGACGGCAGCGCCGCGGACGACCACGCCTCGTCGTCGAAGCTCCAGCGCGCCGCCACCGTCGCGCCGTCCTTCGCCCAGGCGAGCAGCAGCAGGTCGCCGCCGTCGGCGTTGGCGGTGGCGCCGACGAACCGGTGCTCCGCCGGCAGTGTGAGGGGTGGGGCCGATGCCCGCCACGTCGCCTCGGTCTGCCGCTCGCCGGAGCTCCAGTCGTCGCGAAACCTCACCCGTCCGACGGCGACCCGGCCGTCAGCGGCGAGCGCGGTGACGAGGCCGCCGATCTCGTGGTCGGCGGCGACGAGCGGGGTCGGCTCGCCCAGAGGCAGGAGCGGCTCCAGGGTCGGACCCTCGGGAAAGCGGACCACGGCGTCCGGACCGAGGGCCCAGACGATCTCCCGGCGGGGGTCGGAGCCCACCGCCAGCGGCGGTGGAGAGCCCGCGACCTCCCGAACGGGACCGGCCTCGGCGCCGAGGAACAGGGGGACCGCCTGCAGCGAGATGTCGACCACGATGGCGACCACGATGAGGATCACCGCCAGGCCGCCGACGCGGATCGTCACCGCCGCCAGGCGGTCCCGTCGCTTCTCGGTGAGGAGCCGTCCCACCCGGTGGACCTCAGCTGCCGAGCTTGGCCAGCTGTCGCTCGGCGGTGGCCGCGTCGACCGGGTCGAAGCCGGCCTTGACCACGATGCGCTGCCCCTCGGCCGACAGCATGAAGCGGATGAACTCCGCGGTCAGACGGTCGAAGGGCTTGCCGGGGGCGCGGTTGACGTAGACCAGGAGGTAACGCGCGAGGGGGTAGCTGCCGTTGGCGGCGCCCTCGGAGGTGGCGGGCACGGCCGGCTGCCCCTCTGCGGGGGAGATGGGAACCGCCCGCACCCCGGAGGTCTGGTAGCCGATGCCGGAGTAGCCGGCGCCGAAGCGGTCGTTCTCGATCCCCTGCACCACCGACGCCGAGCCGGGCTGCTCCTTGACCGTGTCCTTGTAGTCCCCCTTGCACAGGGCGTGGTCCTTG
>Ga0068714_10002538_pt1 | contig 23335 bp, 23 predicted proteins | sample MTBNYHSulfiMetaG_FD_62988 | JGI IMG/M metagenome (GOLD analysis project Ga0068714, IMG submission 62988) | Enrichment culture microbial communities from rom New York Harbor, USA that are MTBE-degrading - MTBE-NYH (New York Harbor Sulfidogenic)... | ecosystem: Environmental > Aquatic > Marine >... | reverse complement strand
AATGCCTCGATGCGGGTTGCGTATGGGAACGCCTCGGCGAGGGCCGATCGGATGGTCCGGCGCACCATCGTGCGATCGAGTGTGGCCATGAGGCCGAGATCGAGTTCAACTCGCTCGCCGGGTGTGATGGCGCCGAAGCCGCGCGCGAAGTCCGCGGCCATGCCGGAGAGCAGCGCGTCGTCGTCGGCGAGGAGATCGATCGAGCGGCACAGCGTTTCGCGGAAGGCAGGGTTCACGCGCTCGGCAATCGGGACGATCTCGGCCCGCACGAGCGAGCGGAGGCGGGTAGTGTCGGCATTGGTTGCGTCCTCGCGCCACGACTGCCCGAGGCCATCCAGGTACCCCCGAATGGCGGCGCGGTCGCAGTCCAGGAGGGGGCGAACGATGCGGTCACGGCGGTACGGGATCGAGGAGAGCCCCGCAGCCCCGGATCCGGTGATCGCGCGCATGAGAAACGTTTCCACGCGGTCATCGCGATTGTGCGCGACGGCAATGCGGCCCGCGTCGGGCCGAACGCCCGCCTCGAGACATGCCGCGTCCAGCGCCTCCGCGGCGAATCGGTAGCGCACACGGCGACCGGCATCTTCGAGGTTCAGACCCTCCTCGGCAGCGTAGGCGGCAACGTCAAAACGCACGACCGTGCACGGCACACCGAGCTCCGCCGAGAGCGCCGCCACAAACGCCGCGTCGGCGTCGGCGTCCCCACCGCGCAGGAGATGATTCACGTGAAGGACCGCGAGCGGGCCGATGTCGCCGAGTTCGCCCGAGGTCAGCAGCCGCAGAAGTGCCACCGAGTCCGCGCCGCCGCTCACGAGCGCCAGCACCGGCGAACCAGGCGGCAACATCGCGCGGCGGCGAGCGGTTTCACGGGCGATATCAGGGATACGTGCCATACAGGCAGGATACCGGCCCACACCCGCAAGCGCCAGGACGTGACCCGGAGCGCTCACTCCGGGTACGCGGCTCAGGACAGGATGCGCATCCCGTCCTGAGCCCGCGCCTCTTGCGACCCTCGATTCGCCGCCGGGGCACGCCGCGCAGTAGTGCATCCAGCTGGCTGCCCGCCGTTACCGTGAATGTCCCACCGCGTGGCCCCAGCGCGGGTCACCTTCTATTGTTCTCGGAAACTCGTCGGCGTTCAACGCACAAATATGCACAAAAGTAACTAGTCGATCACTCAGGACTACCGAACTCGCCCCCTTTGTGTGACTTCGCATTCATTTGGAGTGTCGCTGCCGAGGCCAGTTCCGATACACACTCGAGGAGATAGGCGATCTCTAGGCCCGGTATGAGTTCGAGTCTCGGACCACGATCGGCATCAAACATGTCGTCTGCCGCAAGCGCGGGCTCTGGGTCAAGCGCGAGCTTCTTGAACGCGATGGACCACAGACGCACGGCCTCGAAGCGATCGGTGACGTCCAACTTTCGGCAGATGTTGACGCAGTGGTTGTCCACCGTCCGCGGGTGTATGCCGAGTCTCGCGCCGATCTCCTTGCTCCGGAAGTTCATCGACAGGAGGTCAAGGATCTGCCGTTCCCGGCCGCTGAGCCCCTCGAAGCCGTCAGTTTCGTCTGCCATAGGTCCCCTCCCCGGAGAGAAATCGCCTGGAGCACCCCACCAGTCAGATACACGAATGGACAGGCAGGCAGGCAAGCGGGCAGGCAAGCTGACGGGCAGCGCTATAGTAGCATCGCCGGACGGGTTAGAGTCCCCCGTCTAGCACATTGTGTAGTTTTGTGTAATCCTGTGCGGTTCACCTGGCGGCAATTTCGGGGATAGCCACCACAGTCCCGCATGCGTGCGACCGCTGCACTTCCTGGCAGAGGGCACTTGGGATAGTCTGGTTGACGAGACCAGCTGCAGCAAGGAGGCGATGCGTCATATGGACGTATGGGTTTGGGTATGGGTCGTTCTGACGGCAGTTCTTGTAGTTGGCGAGCTGCTCACGGCTGGGTTCTTCCTGCTGCCCTTTGGCATCGGCGCCGCAGTGGCGGCAGTCCTCGCCTTTGTGGGAGCCGGCAACGGTTGGCAGTGGGCGGCCTTCCTGGCCGTTTCCGTCGTGGCTCTCTTCGGCTTCCGCCGTTTCGCCGAGCGGATAAGCCACGAACCGCCCGAGAAGGTTGGTATCGACCGCGTGCTCGGCAAGATCGCCACGGTTGTTGATACGGTGGGCGCCGAACATACGGGTCACGTACGGATCGACCGCGAGCAATGGCGTGCAGATTCTACCGATGGCAGCGAGATTCCTGCGGGCGCCCGGGTAGTCGTAGAGAAAGTGGTTGGCACGAGAGTGCTCGTGCGCCCTGCAGTAACCGAGGAGGAGTAACTATGAATGGCCTGATCGGATTCGTAATCGTCGTTGCGGTTGTTGCCGTGATCGTCCTGTTCGTCTTCGCACCGATGGCCGTGCGGATCGTGCGCCCCTACGAGAAGGGCCTCGTCGAGCGCATGGGCAAGTATCAGAGAACAGCCGAGTCTGGCCTGAACCTGATCGTCCCGTTCTTCGACAGGATGACAAAGGTGGACATGCGCGAGAACGTCGTTGACGTCCCGCCGCAAGAGGTCATCACCAAGGACAACGTCGTCGTTACCGTGGACGCTGTCGTGTACTACGAGGCCACCGACCCGGTGAAGCTCGTGTACAACGTCGCCAACTTCTACATGGCGGCCACCAAGCTCGCGCAGACGAACCTGAGAAACGTCATCGGTGAGATGCAGCTCGACGAATCGCTGACCTCGCGCGAGCAGATCAACGCAACCCTGCGCCAGATCCTCGACGACGCCACCGACAAATGGGGCGTCCGCATCGTGCGCGTGGAACTGCAGCGCATCGAGCCGCCGATCGACGTCACGGAGGCCATGCACCGCCAGATGAAGGCAGAACGCACGCGCCGCGCTGTCATCCTTGAAGCCGACGGTGACAAGCAGGCAGCCATCACCCGCGCCGAGGGCTCGAAGCAGTCCGCGATCCTCGAGGCCCAGGGCAAGGCCGAGGCCATCAAGCAGATCGCCGAGGCGGACAAGTTCCAGAAGCTCACGGTCGCGGAAGGCGAAGCGCTCGCCATCAAGTCCGTGTATAGCGCGATCCACGAGGGCAACCCGACCGACGACCTGATCGCGATTCGCTACCTCGAGTCTCTGAAGGCGATCGCGGACGGCCCGGCCAACAAGGTCTTCCTGCCCCTGGAGGTCTCCGGGATCCTCGGCAGCATCGGCGGCATCGGCGAGCTGTTCAAGGACAAGGCGCCTGCGGCGGCCAAGGCGAAGTAGCAAGAGCGTTGCACCCGGATCCGATCCCGTCGGCCGCTTCGCGCCTGGCGGGATCGGATCCGTTCAGGTCTGTTACTGCGGAGTGCTACGATGTCGCGTATGGATACAGAGTCGAACGCTCCTAAGAAGCGCAAGCTGCGCAACCCGGATCTCACCCGCGAATCGATCGCCCGAGCGGCGCTCGAGATCGTTGACCGCGAAGGCTCCGACGCGCTCACCTTCCGTCGGCTGAGTGACAGCATGGGCACGGCCATGATGACGCTCTACAACCGAGTGCCCAATCGGGACGCACTCGTGCGGGACGTCGTCGCCATCCTGCTCTCGGAAATCGACACTTCCAGCCGCCCGGACGAGGATTGGGAGACAACCATCCGCCGGGTCGCGCGGTCACACCGCGTAATGGCGCTTGCCCACCCCAGGGCGTACACCCTTGTCTTGAACGTTCCGTTTGACGAATCCCCGATGCTGGACCACTCCATCTCGGTCCTGAGACTCCACAACCCCCAGGGCGTACCGCTCGACGAGCGATACCGGATCCTGAGCCTGGTCAGTTCGTTCGTGACCGGCTTCCTTGCGATGGAAACGCAGGCGATTCTCCGTGAGGAACGTCACGATAGCGCTGGGGATCCCTTCGCCACGCAGGCCAATCCCATTGCCGACGGCATCTCGCGGATCGTCAGAGGCGATGCGTTCGAGCACAACTTCGATGTGATCATCGCGGGCTTCAAGGCCGTGGACACCGAGAGTTTCCGAAGCACGGCTTCCGAGCCGCTCACGTAGCGATCTTCCGGCAGCCGCCGTTGCCGCCCGGGGCTTTCACCGCCCGGCCCCTCGCCGCAGACCTCGCGTCAGCAACTCCATCGCGTGCATTCTTTTCTTGCTCACGCCGCAGCCCCTGCCTCGCCCCCCGGCGGGGGCTGCGCGCTGGCGCCGAGCGGCCGCTCGGCGGATGACCGCCCGCTCCGCGGACTCCGCGCATCGTGCTCACTTGTTAACTAGAACGCTGTACCGTATTGTGTTCTATTACAGCCACGCAACATGGCGGGCCTCGGCGCCAGGCCGATGGGAGCCTGACGCCCCACGGATGAAAGGGCGAGAGGACATGGGAGAACAGCAGCACGATCAGGCAGCAGCACACGTCACGTTTACGCGACGCGACTTCCTGATAGGCGCCGGAACACTCGGCGTAGGATTGGCGGCGGCGGGACTGGCCGGCTGCAGCCCGGCATCTCTGGACGGTGAGTCAGAGGCTGCCGAGACTATCGCGCCCTCGGAGGTACTGACCTGCGATGTCATCGTCGCCGGCACGGGCACTGCCGGGATCGTGGCCGCACTGCGCGCAAGCGAACTCGGGGCGAAGGTCGTCGTGCTCGAGAAACTGAGCACGGCGGGCGGCACGTCCTACATTGCCGAGGGCCTGTGTGGCATCGGCTCGAGACTTCAGGAGCAGATGGGCATCGCTGTAACGCCAGATCAGGTGTTCAAAGACGCCATGGCGTACCACCACTGGGCGGCAAACGGGCCGGTCCTGCGCTCGTTTGTGGAGAACTCGGGCGCCACAATCGACTGGCTGATGGACAACGGCGTGCCGTTCGTGGCGTCGATCGGGCTCGGAAACTCCTACCCGGTGTGGCACATCTTCAACGGTGTGGTGGGCCCAAACCTCATCGAACCACTGCAGGCCAAGGCCGCCGAAGCGGGCGTGGAGTTCCGCTTTGAGACTCCGGCGACGCAGCTTCTCATGGAGAACGGGGCGGTTGCAGGCGTTCTCGCCGCCACTCCCGGCGGCGGCGTCCTCAAGGTTGACGCACCGGTGGTCATCGCGTGCACCGGCGGGTTCTCGAACTCCAGCGAGATGTTCGAGAAGTACGTTGGCACGGACCTCGATAGTCTGCACACCTGGGGCGTGGACGGCCGCGATGGCGATGGCATCACAATGGGGCTCTCCGCCGATGCGGCGCTCCACATCCCCTCGTCGATCATGTACTGCGGCGCCATGGTCGCGGGAACCACCAAGTTCTACGACATGGCGAACCTGGTGACCGCGTACCAGCCGAACCTGCGCGTCAACGAGTACGGACAGCGCTGCTTCAATGAAGGCATCGTGTTCGACTTCACGGCGCATGGCAACGCGCTGGGCGCCCAGGCGGAGAACTACTCCATCATCGACCAGGACTACGTCGATCTGCTGACGAATGTGGGTTGCTTCAACTCGATTCCCACAGCTGGGTTCTTCCCGGGCGACAAGCTCGAAGGTGTTGTCGAGGCGCTCGAAGGCAACACAAACATCGTCAAGGCCGACTCGATTGAGGAGCTGGCGGGGATGCTCGGCCTCGACAGCGCGGCGCTTGCTGAGACCATAGAGACGTACAACGCGCACTGTGCGGCTGGCTTTGATGCCGACTTCGGCAAGCCCGCGATGTATCTGCAGGATCTCAAGACCGCGCCCTTCTACGGTGTGAAGCTCGGACGGACGTTCTTCACTACGGTTGGCGGTCTGCGGGTGGACGACGCTATTCGCGTGGTCAACGCAAGCGGCGATCCGATCCCGGGCCTGTACGCCTGCGGCTCCGATGCGGGCGGCATGTACGGTTACAACTACGACGTCAACGTTGCGTCCGGATCGCAGCAAGGCTGGGCGGCCACGAGCGGCCGACTCGCCGCAGAGCATGCGGTGCAGGAGTACCTCGGCTAGAAACGGCGGCCCGGGCCTCTGATTGAGGCCCGGGCCAGACGCCGGAGACTACACCGTGATGAACACCAGGCCGTCCCGGGCAAATGCCGGATACGTCCGGACGTTTGCGTCCGGATGGCCGGTCTCGCCGGTGCGGACGTTGTAGCGCCAGCCATGCCGAGGGCACATGACCTCGTCACCGTCGAGCGGGCCATCCGCGAGCGGACCAAACGCGTGTGCGCAGATATTGCCAATCGCAAAGAAGTCATCGCCTATGCGGGCAAGCGCATACTCGCGCGCATCGACGAACACGCGGCGCACCTGGCTGGAGGCGATACTCGCGGCGGAACACACGGGGACATCCACAGCCACGCCAGGTTCGGGCTCGTTCACGATTCCCATGAGCGCGGTGCCGTCCTCAACGTCAGAGCGTACGAACAGCCCGCACCAACACTTCCGCATCGCGGCGAACTGGCGCGCATTGAACGGAATGCATGGGCAGACGATACGTGCATCCTCTCTGGCGTTGCCCGTACGAAGACGACACGGGCAGTACACGTCGCCGGTTGCATCCAGAATCGCGATTTCGGAGGCCAGTACTTCGTCGGCAAACGCGATGTCCGTGTTGAGCTTGTAGCCGAGCTCGGCCACAAACGGCACCATGTACTCCTTGAGGTCCTCGATCGTCGTGCCCGGCGCAAAGCGCCGCTGCACGTGATCTCGCCCCTCGCTGCTCACAGTCCCAACAACTCCTCGAGCCGGGACTGATTGAAGCCGACAACCACCTGTCCGTCTATGATGATGACCGGAAAGGAGGTGCCGCCGGTGAGCGACCGGACCTCATCGATCGCCTCATCGCGTTCCGCACCGGTCATAAGGTCGACCTCGGACACGTCGTAGTCGATACCGCTCTCATCGAGAAATGCTCGCGCGCGCTTGCAGTGAGGACACGTGGAAAGCGCGAATACCTTGACGGTCATGACTGTCCCTTCGTGCGTGGATGCGGCACTAGCGCATACCGGCGGGCTGGAGACGTCGCTTTCTCAGACCTTGGCGCCCGTGAGTGCCTCACTCTTGTCGGCGTGCTCGACCTCGATCTTCTTCCAGTGGTACACGTACAGAGGACCGGCGATCAGCAACATCGCAACGTTGCCGACGAGCGTAAGCACTGCATAGCGGCGGGTTGACGCCGCCGTGGCGGCCTTCTGATCAGCCTGGTATTTGGCCCACTGCTCCTCGGTGTAAACGGGGTCGCCGTTCACGTCGGTGGGAATCGACTCCACATACGAGACATACCCGGGATCGGGATACGCGATGTCGACGATCGCGCGCACGAACCCGACTGCAGCCACGATCACCATGATGAGCGTAATGAGACACACCAGGTACAGGTAGATGTTTCTCAGCGACCAGCGATCACTCGCCATTGCACACCCCTTCGTCGAACGGCACGATACGGGGAATGTTCCCCGTCAGGTCCCTATCGTGGCGCATGTCGGCGCGGGGCGCTACAATCCGAGCATGTTCATCACCTCAACGTCATCGGCGCAACCGTGCGCCTGATCATCCTTGCATCGGGTTCCTCCGGAAACGCGGCGCTCATAGAAGACGGCGGACGTGCCGTGCTGCTTGACGCTGGCATCTCCGGGAAGGAGACAATCCGGCGCATTCTTGCCGCCGGGGTCACCGAGGCGAGGATCGAGGCGATCATCGTCACGCACGAGCACGTTGACCACATCCGCGGCGCGCGCGTGCTGGCGCGCAAGCTCAGGGTACCGGTGATCGCATCGTCCGGCACCCTGCAGGCAGCAGCGCAGACGCTGGCCGACGTCCCCGAGCAGATCGCGGTGGACAGACGCGAGACGTTCTCCGTAGCCGGCCTGCGTGTGCGGGCGTTTGAGACCAACCACGACAGCGCGGAGCCGCTCGGCTTCACGTTTGAGAACCGTCGGGGCACGCGCATCGGGATCTGCACGGACACCGGGCTGATCACGCCGGCTGCACTCGAGGCGCTCCAGGGCGTACACGCACTCGGCATCGAAGCGAACCACGACCCGCGCATGCTTGCCGACGGACCGTATCCGCCGTTTCTCAAGCGTCGCATCGCCGGCGACGGCGGCCATCTCTCCAACGCCGCTGCTGCCGAAGGCATCGAGCGCGTCGTGTGGCAGGGGTTGTCGCACGTGTTTGCACTGCACCTTTCGGAGCAGAACAACACGCCAGATGCGGCGCGACGGGCGCTTGTCAGACCGCTCGCGCACGTGCCGGAGACCCTCATCGAGACTGTTGGCCGGAACGAAATCGCGGGGTGCTCGCTCTAGTACTCGATGCCCTTCCGGGCGGCGATTCCCGCGTCAAACGGATGCTTGCGCGCACGCATCTCGGTCACGAGGTCCGCGTGCGCAACAAGTGCTTCGGACGCCCCGCGCCCGGTCAGCACGATCTCAACGTGCGCGGGACGAGTGCTAAGCGCGGTGAGCACGCAATCCTCGGCAATCAGGTTATAGGCCATGGCGACGTTGATCTCGTCGAGCACGACAAGATCGTACGTGCCGCCCGCGATCGCCGGCTCGGCCCACGCCCATGCCTCGCGCGCGGCACGGAAGTCCTCCTCGGTGAGGCCATCGCCGAGGAGGCCGGTAGGCGCCTCGGCGGGACGGACCACAACCGCGCCGAGGCGTTCGAGCACACCGAGTTCGCTCGATCGCTCCCCGCCTTTGACGAACTGCACGAAGGCGACCCGCAGCCCGGCGCCGATCGCGCGCGCCGCAAGACCCACCGCAGCAGTCGTCTTGCCTTTGCCGTCCCCGGTGTAGACCTGGACGAGACCCCGCTCGAGTGCGCTCATCGATCCTCCCCGCCTGCCAGGATGTCTCGCAGCGCGTCGTACGCCGCATCCTCAGTATCCACCCGGACGGCGCCTGAAGAAACCGCTGCCGTCCATAGAGCGAGCGCGGCGCCGCCGGTGAAGTCCCGGCTCTCGTCCATGCGGCCGACGAGCACAACCGGCACGCCTGAGCCGAGTGCCGCGCGCAGGTTCGGCAGGTTGGGCCGACCGAAGGGTGTGCTGCAGACCACGACCGCGGCGCACCGCGCATAGGCTGCGAGCACGCGTGTCTCAGTGTGCGCGCCCACATCGCCGAAGGCGGGCAGATCCTCCCGCTGCGCCCCGAGCGCAGCTGCGACGGCCTGGTCGACGTCGCCGAGGTTGAGAGCGCCGGCCTCAACAGGATGCCCTGCGCGCATCAACCGCCGCATCAGCGCAGCGCCAGCGCCGGACCCGCACACCAGGCCGATCGGCGCCCGGGTGAGGCCGACGGCGAGGTCCTCATCCCGCACGAGCGGGGTCACCGCGAGCGTTCCTGTGACCGGATCGGTCCGCACGACGGAGCGCACGCCAAACACGCCCGCGATCGTCTCGCCGGTGAGGGCCTCGTGCGGAGCGCTCGGCGCGCTCATGTGACCCTCGGCGACAATCGCGATGCGGTCGGCATAGCGCGCCGCAAGGCCGAGGTCGTGGAAGACGCCCACAACGGCCATACCTTCGTCGGCGAGCGCGCGAACGAGCTCCAGAACCTGGAGGGTATGGTTGAGGTCGAGGTGACTCGTGGGCTCGTCGAGGAGCAGAACACGTGGCTGCTGCGCCAGCGCCTGGGCGAGCACGAGGCGCTGGAGATCGCCACCCGAGAGCTCGTCGGTGCGCTGGGTGGCCAGGCGGGCGGTGTCGGTTCGCTCCATGACCTCGTCGACCACCGCCCGGTCCTCGGGGCCGGGCGAGCCGAGCCGGGGCAGATACGCGTGGCGCCCCATCTCCACAAACGCGCGCGCCGTGAAGCCAAAGGGTGCGGCGAGAGCCTGCGGCACCACGCCGATTCTGCGTGCGCGCTCGCGCTCGTCCAGACCAACGACCGAGAGTCCGTCACAGGTGATGTCGCCCGCAAGCACGTCGGCGCCGCCGGTCACGGCCCTCACGAGCGTGGACTTGCCCGCACCGTTTGGCCCGACAACACCGAGGAACTCACCCCCGCGCACGACGAACGAGGCCTCGGCCACCACGATACGCGAGCCGTAGCCTACCGACGCGCGGTCAAAGACGAGCGCGTGATCCAGTTGGGCGCTCATCGGGAGGAGCCCGAGCGCTTGAGGAGCCACACGAAGAACGGCCCGCCCGCAAGCGCCGTCACGATGCCCACCGGGACTTCAACCGGCGCAAGGACGGTCCGGGCCACGAGATCGGCCACGACCAACAGGACCGCCCCCGCGAGCGCCGACGCCGGCAGCAGCAGGCGATGGTGCGGCCCGATCACCAGGCGCACCATGTGCGGCGTCATCAGGCCAACGAACCCGATCAGTCCCGAGACGGAGACCGCGCCTGCAACCATGAGGGATGCCGAGGCAAGCATGAGCGTCTTGAGCCGCTCGACCGGCACGCCGAGCTGGCCCGCGCGCTCGTCCCCGAGAAGCATGAGATCGAGATCGCGGTGGCCAAGCATGGGGAGGATCGCGCCGATGGTGAGCGCGGCCCCCGCGAGCGCGACGTGCTCCCACGACCTGCCGGAGAGCCCGCCCATCATCCAGTACACGATGCTCTGCATCGACTCGCGATCCACGACCATCACGAACGAGGTGAGGGCCGAGAGTGTGTATGAGATCGCGATACCTGCCAGCAGCAGCGAGTTGGGATCCACGCGCCCCGCGCGAGAGGCCAGCCGGACGACCACCAGCACCGTGAGGCCCGCACCCACGAACGCGCCCGCGGTGACGCCGAGCGACCGGGCCGCATAGCTCGTCCCGAGGAGCGCGAGCGCGAGGGTGGCGCCGAGACCCGCGCCGGACGAGACGCCGAGTATATAGGGGTCGGCGAGGGCGTTCCTGAAGAGCGCCTGATAGAGCGCCCCGGCAAGCGCAAGCGAGGCCCCGACGAGCGCGGCCAGGACCACCCTCGGCAGACGGAGGTCCATGACGACAGCGTCGGCAAGCCCGCGCTCCCCTCCCGTGAACGTCCGGGCGATCGCAGCTGCTACGTCGCCCGGCGCGATGCTGACCGCGCCGAGAGCGACGCCTGCAAGTCCGGCTACGGCGAGAGCCGCCACGAGCACGGTCAGCACGATCGCCGGCCGGTGCCCGCGCGGGTCGCGAGGGTGACTACTCGGCGAATGCATCGGGATGGAGCGCCTCGGCGATTGCGCGGATGCCTTCCACCACGCGGGGGCCGGGGCGGCTCACCAGGTTGTCATCAAGAATGTACACGCGGCTGTTGGCGACCGCCGAGAGTTCCGAGTACCCCGGGCGCCCGGCAAGATCGCTCGGGTCGCTCATCGAACCCGCCGTTGCCAGGTAGACCTCGGGGTCGGCTGCCAACAGCTGTTCGACCGAGTAGGCCACATAGCCCGGCTCGGTAACGACGTTCTCGCCGCCGGCGTACTGGATGAGTTCGTCAAGGAGGGTGCCGTCCCCAACCGTGTAGAGCGGATTCTGCGCGATCTCGAGGAAGCACGTAACCGGCGCACTCTCCACGCGCTCTCCGATGTCCTCGATCTGGATCTGCATCGAGCTGACAATGCCGGCCGCCGCTCCGTTTTCGTCGATCACGGCGCCCACGGTGACGATGGATGCATAGAGGCCGTCAAGCGTCTGCGGATCGATCGCGACGACCGAGGCGCCGAGAGCTTCCAGCTGCGCGATCACGTCGGCCTGGACGCCTGTGGTGACGAACACGACGTCCGGATCGACCGCCGCAACCGCCTCTAGATTGGGGCTCGCGAAGTCCCCGATCTTGGTGATGTCTGTGACGTCGGCCGGATAGTCGCACTGCGTCGTGACGCCCACGAGCCGGTCGATCGCGCCGAGTGCGCAAACGATCTCGGTGTTGCCCGGAGTCAGACTCACGATGCGCTCCGGACGGGCAGCGATGGTCACTGCGCGTCCCGCATCATCGGTGATTGTCACGGGGTAGACGGTGGCCTGCACGTCGCTCGCCCCATCGGTCCCGGCATCATCGGGAGTGGCTCCGCCGCCTCCACAGCCTGCAACAAGTCCCAGCACGAGCGCCAGCCCTGCCGCCATTCCCGCCAAACGTACCATCCACTGCTTCATGACGCCTCCCGTACAGTCGGTCCTGCGCTCCGGCCGAAGAAGTGGCGTCCTCAACAAGCGAGGAAGACCCGTGCGCGTCGCAGGGTCTTCCTGGTGTTTGTGAGAGCTGTCGGAGCGCCTTAAAGGGAAAGCGCTGCGATCAAAGCCTCGCACCACGAAGGCCACGTCGCCATGGTGCAGGCAGGTCTCCTGGCTCCGGAGCGTCACGCTCCGTCACAGTGGCGGGTCCGCGCCGGCATCGCACCGGCTTCCCTATTCTCCCGGTTGCCCGGGCACCTGCACCGTCTTCGGTTGTTGCGCCCACTATAGCGAGTGCGCGCAAGATCTGCACACCGGGCGCCACCGGACGGCGGGGATATGCCCGCACGCCATCGAGAAGGTATGATGAGTGCACGGAATCACCGGTGACCGGCCGCAGCAATGAGTGAGAGAGGGTCGAATGGACGTCTTCCAGAAGGCATGGGACTACACCGACGCAAGCAACGCACGGATGTCCGGATACTATCCCTACTTCCGCGTGATTGAGTCAGAGTCAGACTCCCGCGTCTTCATGGACGGCAAGGAACTCGTCATGCTGGGCTCGAACAACTACCTCGGCCTCACGACGCACCCGCACGTCCGCGAGCGTGCCGCCGAGGCCCTCGCCAAGTACGGGACATCATGCACGGGATCGCGTCTGCTCAACGGCAACCTCGACATCCACGTCGAACTCGAAGAGCGCCTCGCGAAGTTTGTCGGCAAGGAGGCCGCGCTCGTCTTCTCAACCGGCTTTGGCGCGAACATCGGCACGATCTCGGCGGTTGTCGGACGGCACGACACGGCGATCATCGACAAAGACGACCACGCAAGCATCTACGACGGCTGCAAGCTGAGCTACGGCAAGGTGGAGCGTTTCGAGCACAACAACGTCGAGAGCCTCCGCCTCGCGCTTGAGCGCGCCGACCGCGAGCACGGCGGCATGTTCGTCGTGGTAGACGGCATCTTCTCAATGGAGGGCGACATCGCGCCGCTCCCGGAGATGCTGCCGCTCATCCGCGAGTACGGCGCCCGCATCATGGTCGACGACGCGCACGCCTCGGGCGTGCTCGGTGAGCGCGGTCAGGGCACGGCGGCGCACTTCGGGCTGACCGACGAGGTCGACCTCATCATGGGCACGTTCTCCAAGAGCTTCGCGTCCCTCGGCGGGTTCATCGCCGGCGATGCGACGCTTATCGACTACGTGAAGCACAACTCGCGGCCGTTCATCTTCTCGGCGGCCATGGCGCCAGCGAGCGTGGGGGCGTGCCTCGGCTCCCTGGACGTGATGGAGAGCGAACCCGAGCACCGCGAGCGCCTCTGGAAGACCGTGGACCGCATGCAGGCGGGCTATCGCGAGCTGGGCTTTGATACGGGCACAAGCGAGACGCCGGTCATCCCGATCATTCTCGGCGACGAGGGACTCGTCTTCATGTTCTGGAAGCGGCTCATGGAAGAGGGCGTATTCGTCAATCCCGTGCGGCCTCCGGCAGTGCCCGCCAACCGGGCACTCCTGCGCACGAGCTACATGGCGACCCACACGGAAGCCCAGATGGACTTCGTACTCGAAACGTTCGGGCGCATCGGCCGCGAACTTGGCGTGATTCCGGCGTAGGCGCGGCCGGGATACTACTCGCTACCAGTCACCTTTCCCTCGGCCGTCGCACAACCGCGACGGCCGATTGCGTGTGCCACCGCGTGCGCCGACACTGACGCGATGATGAGGACGAGCGCCGTGACCATGATCGCGAACGGGCCGATGTAGGCCGCATCCCCCGAAGTGAGCACGGGACTCTCCGGGTGAAACGAGTCCGACACCGCGAGCATCGCGCCCCAGAGGCCGAGGCCAAACACGACATCAAGTGCCGCCGAGACCCGGGGCCGATCGATGATCAGCCCCAGCCCCGCGAACACCGCGGATGCCGCGAGCACGCCGAGCGTCACATGCAGGCGTGGCTCATCCCAGAGGATCCCACCCCAGGCGATGCGCATTGCCACGATGCCGAGGACAGCGTCGACGCACCACACGGCCACCGAGAGCCACCGGAGCACTCCGGCCCACAGAGGAAGGTCCCACCGCGAAGCGCGACCTCGGCCCGCGGCGAGAAACACCGCACTGACGAGCGCCGCGCACGTGAAAGCGAGCATCGTCGCCCACGTGAGCGCACCGTGAAACATCACAAAGCGGACGAGCGCACCCAGCTGTGCGTCGGGCGGGATGCTTGCCGCCGCGAGCGCACAGACGGCAGCGGCGCCTATCGCGACGCCAAGAGGCACGGCGGTGCCCGAACGTCCGGAGCGCACTAGAGTCTCGCCTTGCGGCGCACATCGGCCACGGCCGCACGGCCCGCCGCCTCACCGGCCGCAACCGCCCGCGAGGTGGCCAGGAACTCGAAGGCCGACACGTCCCGCACGTCAGGACTGATGACGACGTGCGCGAGACGGCGGCTGCGCTCGGAGAGTTCGCGTTCAACGATCTCGGCGGTGGCGGCGATGATGTCGAGACTCGAGTCGCCGCGGCGGTATGGCTGGTCTCCCCGGAGCGACGTGTGGAGCGCCTTGAGGAGGCCAAGCTCCCGAACCTGTCCGCCGCCAATGGCCACCGTGCCGCTGCCAACAACGCTCACCGCAACAAGCGCACGTGCGCCGAGCGAGCGGGCGAAGGACACGGGCAGCGGGTCCGTGATGAAACCATCAACGTACAGTGCATCTCCAACCTGCAGCGGCATGAAGATGAGCGGCACCGAGAAACTCGCCCGGAGCGCCTGTATGAGATCGCCCGAGACGAAGCGCGCCGCCACCCCTCGCGCGAGATCCGTCGCCACGCACCCGAAGGGAGTCCGCAGTTCCTCAAACGTCGCCGGAAGGTAGTCCCGCAGGAACGCCTCGACCCGGTCGCCGTTGAGCATCCCGCTCTTGCCGATCGCGATGTCTGCCAGGCCGACAAGGGACCGCGTGTCGAACCCGAGGGCGATGTCCTCGATCTCGGCGCCGCTGTAGCCAGCGGCATAGAATGCGCCGATGACCGCGCCCATACTCGTACCGGTGATGACGTCGGGGGTGATGCCCGCGTCATCGAGCGCCTTCAGTACGCCGATGTGCGCGAGGCCGCGTGCCGCCCCGCTCTCGAGCGTGAGCCCCAGCTTCTTTGGCCCGAAGATCCCCATGACAGGCTACTTCGCCTCCGCCGCAAGGCGCGCGCCCTGCTTCGCCGACGAAACGAGGAAGACGAGGCAGAGCGCCACGGCCAGGCCGATACCAACGATGTCGAACGGCTGGAGACCCCAGGCGAGATCCGCAAGAAACCAGTCGTTCAGGAAGAAGATCGCCGTGTTCACAACCGCGATGATGATGCGGAGTTCCGTTGGCCCGAACTTCCCGTACGAGATCTTGAAGAAGCCGTCCACCGCCGTAAGCACGTACACGTGTACCGACATCAGCAGATAGCCGATGAGGGCGAACGCTGCAATCGTGAGATCCATGTACGGCGAGAGACCGATGCCGATGATGACCAGGAACTCGGCCACGGAGTCTACGGTATGATCGATGTAGAAGCCAAACTTGGGACGCTCGATTTTGCGGAAGCGCGCGAGCGTGCCGTCGAGGCTGTCGCCGTACCAGTTGAGGAGCAGGCCGACGTTCACGAGGAACAGCCACAGCGGACTCAGGCCGCTCAGCCAGTAGCCGACGAAACACAGCATCGAGGCAACTACCCCGATCCCCGTGAGCACGTCTGGTGTGATCCACGCCGGCGAGCGTTCAGCAAGCCACGCGAGAGCTTTGCGCTCGACCGGACCGGTCAGCGTGTCGTTGATGCGCTTGTGTTGCGAGATCTCGTTGATCTGGGCCACAAAGAACTCCTCGCTCGGTGGAAAGGACAGTGCGGGCGACCGCGACAAGACCGCGATCAGTCGGAGCAGCCGGCGCGTGCCGGCGTGACCTCATCGGACGTGCGCGCCGGGAGTCTGAGATCCGGCCAGACGCGGTGGGGCATCGCCCACTGGCGGGGATCGGTGAGGATCATGCGCTCCGCCTCGGCCAGACAGCGCTCGGCGTTCACGCGCAGCGTCTCGGGCGACAGGGTCTCGCCCACCATGTCGATGGGAGCCGATGCGAGAAGGCGGTACCGGCCGTCGTCTGTACGCGGGGCGGTGACGACCACTACGGGAACCCGTGCCCGCATCGCAAGCCGCACGTGCAGTAGCGGCAGTGGCGCATCGTGGCCGAAGAGGCGCGGCTGGATCTTGTCCGGCTGCAGGAGCGGGCGATCGAGACCCGTGATCACCGAGCACCCGCCCGCGAGCCCGCGTGCGGCGTGTTTGAGCGCCTCGATCGAGACCGGAGTGACCTCCATCCCCGGCTGCTGGCGAATCGCGTTCTGCCACTCGTAGCCGGCGTTTGGATCGGCAACCGAGAGCACCTGCGCATTCAGGCCGTGGCGGCCAAGCACGCGCCCCATGAGATCGAAGTTGCCGAAGTGTGCGCCCGCATAGACGAACGGGCCTTCCGCGATATGACGGCGAAGAAACTCGTCCGTGACGTCATCAAAGACGATGAGCCGGTCTTCCGCTTCGTCGCTGCCGAGCACGTGGTAGAAGTCGTAGAGGAACCGGCCCATCATACGGACGTTGTCACGCACGGCACTATCCAGCTTCTCGCCGGCCAGCGTGCGGCCCGATGCCATCCACTGATTGAGACGCGACGCGTCGCCGAGCGTGGCGCTGCTCGCCATGAAGCGCGCGGTGGCAAAATCGATGACGCCCTCGGCGGTGCGGCGCGGCACGGCACGGGCAACGCGAAGCGCGGTGCGCATCCCGATGCCGCTTCTGCTGAACGATTCGAGGAGTCCTGACTTTCCCATGACAGACCTAGTGTACCAGTCGGACCGGCAGTGCTACGCTCGTTTTCGACAGCCGCTTCTAGGAGGCACAATGCCCGCAGTATCAACGACCGTGTCCGAGGCCATGCCCGCAGCCATCACCGTCACCGAGATCCCACTCGGTGACCCTCGCATTGAGGACTTTGTTGCGTTCCACTGGAAGCTGTATCAGAACGACCCGAGGTGGGTTCCGCAGCTGAACGCGGACCTGCTCGGCAACAGACTCCTCGGCATGACCGGACTGCTGACGCCCGAGCATCCCTATCACAAGACGGCACAGGCGACGCACTTCATGGCATACCGAGGCGCCGTGGCTGTGGGCCGCCTCTCCGTCGTCATCAACGAGCGCTTCAACGAGTACTACAGCGTCAAGATCGCGTTCTTTGGGTTCTTCGAAGTGATCGAGGACTACGCTGTTGCCGAGGCGCTGCTCGATGCGGCTGCGGCCTGGGCGAGGGCGCAGGGAGCCACGGTGCTCCGGGGCCCGGGCGAGTACTCCAACGCGACCCACGAGCGTCAGGCGTGCCTCATCGACGGGTTCGACCAGGACGTATACGTGGAGCACACATACAACCCGCCGTACTATCGCGAGTTCATCGAGCGATACGGGTTTACGAAAGCCATGGACTACGTCTCGTATCTCATCGACCTCACGCAGCCGATGTCCGAGCGCCTTCGCAAGGTGGCAGCAGGCGTGCGCGCGCGCACCGACATCGAGACGCGCCCGGTGAACATGGAGCACTTTGAAGACGAGATCCGGCTTGTCGTCGAGATCTACAACCAGGCGTGGGCGAACAACTGGGGCTTCCTCCCCATCACCGAGTGGGAAGCCGACGCGCTTGCCGAGACACTCAAGCCGATCATCGATCCCGGCCTCATCCGCTTCGCCCTCTACAAGGGCAAGCCGATCGCCGTGCTCGGCGCCTTCCCCGACCCCAACGTTGCGCTGGCACCGCGCTGGAAGTGGTATGGCAACTCGGACCTGCCGAGGCTTGCCCGGCTGCTTGCAACCCGCAAGAACATCAGGCGCATGCGGCTGATGTTCTTCGGCATCGTCCCCGGCTACAGGCGCCTCGGCGCTGACGCGTTGCTCTACGAGGAGATCCACGCGTATACGAAGGAGAAGGGCTACACGGAGTGCGACGTGTCGCTGCTTCTCGAGGTGAACGATCTCATCAGGCGCGCGGCGGAGTTCATGGGCGGGCGCTACGCGAAAACGTGGCGGATCTGGGACCTCAAACTGTAACGAGCCACCTGCGAAGCCGCCCCAGTCCCCGCCCGGGACCGGGGCGGCTTCTTGTTTGGGACAGACACTTCCGTCGGCCAATGCGACAGGAGCGCGCATTGTGCTCGCGCCGTGCCCTGACTATGATTGGCCGCGACATGTCAACGGCTCGGCAACGCCGCTGCCTATGATGCACGGCGCGATTCGAGGGGGGCTACGTGGCGGACAGCATTTCCACGCACGAAGGCTGGTATATCAGGGGGAACGACGGTACGGCGGACTGGCAGCGCGGCCCGTACCCGTGGACGGATCTCGTGACGTTTGCCCGGGATGGGCGTCTGCAGCCCCACAACCTCGTGTGGCACGCCGCACGTCCCGAGTGGCACCCGGCCTCAAGCGTGCCCGGTCTTTTTGCGGTGCTGCCTCCGGCGGTTCCGGCTGAGATGACGCCCGTCGTCCCCGCGGCCGCAGCAGCGCCGACAGCGCCCGCCCCGGCCCCCGCGCCTGTCGTGGCACCCGTGACGCCTACGGCGGTATCCGCCCCGGCCCCCGCCATTCCCGCGGCCCCAACAGGCCCTGCGGCAACCACCCCCACGCGCCGCAAGCCCGGCAAGGTCGTGGCCATCGTCCTCCTCGCGCTCGTGCTCGTAGTCGCCATCGGCGCGGGCGCGTGGGCGCTCCTCTTCAGGGACGGGGGGCCTGCGGCGTCCGGCCCCAGCATGGGCGTTGCCGAAACCGCCCTTCCCGACCGCGCCACCCTCATCGCAACCGAGGAGTGGGGCGAGGTCCCTGCAAGCCAGGTGATCATCGTCCTGAACGAGGGCGCGGAGCGCTCGGACGCGGAGCGCGTGGCGGCCGAACTCGGCGGATCGGTCGTCGGTGAGGTTGCGTTCGTCAACCTCTACCAGATCGAGTTCCCGGGTGCGACCGAAGATGACCTGCGGGCCGCCATCGCAGCCGCGGAGGGCGATGATGCCGTCGACTACGCCTATCCGAACTCGGAAATCCAGCTCGACGAGGAGATATGGGGCATCCGCAGCGATCCGTACAGCGATCCGGCATACGCCGGTGACGCGGGTGCAGGGTATGCGGCCATCGGTGTGAGCAGGGCCTGGGCATATATTCGTGGCTCCGGAGCCGACCTCTCCCCCGTGCACGTTGGTATCGTCGACGACGGCCTCTATCGGCCGGGCAGCGGCGGCGAGTCCGAGTTTGGCGGCGACGTCAACATCGGCTTTCCCGATCCCGACGCAGGTGAACTGAGCGCTCCCAACACCGAGAACACGAGTGGCGGCACCACCGCCAGCCCGAGCGGCAGTCATGGAACGGCCGTGGCCACCATCATCGGCGCCAACGCGAACAACACCGGCGCGAGCGGCATCGCGGCACCGCTCGGCAGCAACCTGACGATGTCTATGATCAACCAGTACTCGGGCAAGTATGGCGACAAGGTCACGACGGAGGATCCGGACGACCCGACCAAGCAAGTCTGGTACGACGGCAAGAGCTACTCGGTGGGCGCTCTGGTTGCGATCACGAAGCAGATCGAGGCCGGCGCCACGATCATCAACTGCTCGTGGGGCAACGTGAATGCCGATCCCCGGGATGTTGAGACCTACCGGCGCTTCTTCACGAAGATGGCCGACGAACACCCCGACGTGCTGTTCGTGTGCTCGGCAGGCAACACCGGAACGGCGCTCGACGGGTCGAAGCGCTACCCGAGCGGTCTTTCGCTCCCGAACATGATCACGGTGGGCGCCCTCGACAACGATGGCCAGACCGCAACGTACTCCAGCAAGTCGAGCGACAACTACGAGGTAACACTTGCTACGCCCGCAACCGGCGCCGTCGTTGGCGTGAACGCGAACGGCACCGCGGTGCGCGAGGACGGCACCAGTTTCGCTGCGCCCCAGGTAGCAGCCGCAGCCGCCATTCTGCGATCCGTCAACCCCGACCTCACGGCCGGCCAGATCAAGGACATCCTCGTCTCAACCGCCCGGACGACCTACCCCTCGGCGTCCGGTGACGATGATTCGGCGCGCACCGTCAGCGACGACGTGGGCGGTCGCGTTCTCGCGGTGGATGCGGCGGTGCTCCAGGTCATCAACGACCAGCGTGAGAGTGAGGGCCTCGATCCGATCGATGCCGAGTGGCTCGAGGCGCTTGGCATCATCGACGCGGTCGCGGTCACGGGAGACATCGGCGCGTACACGGTGCGCGGCATCATCACCGCCGCAGGCGAGGACGGGGCGGAACTTGAGATCACCGTCAGCGGGGAGGACGCCGAGATCGAAGGCGACAGCGTACAGACGCTGTCGGAGGCGGGCGAAGTTGAATGGAACGTCAGCCTGCCGGAGGACAAGGGCGTCATCACCGTCACGCGACTGGACACCGGTGCGAAGAGCGTCATCACCATCGACAAGATCGACATCAACGGCACGTGGACCGGCACCTTCACCTTCACAAGCATCACCATCACCGACGAACAAGCGGCCGAGGACCAAGGCTGCTCGATGGCGCTCCTGCAGGATCTTGTGGGAAAGCCGATCCCGATGACGCTCGATGTCTCTGTCGACGAGGAGGGACAGGGCACCGCAGTCATGGTGCTCGACGCCTCGGCCATCGATGAGAACGCGACGAGCGACCCATCGACCCTCGGCATCTCGTATTCGGGACGCACGATCGCGTTCGACGTGAGCGAGGCGAGCGGGATCTCCGCCATGGTGGCCACCGTGAGCCGCAACGGAACCCAGCTGGCGATGAAGGGCAGCATCGACGGTGGCGGCCCGGGGTACGCGATCAGTGCAAGCTTCGCGCTCGGCAAAGCCGACACGGACCAGTAGACGGGGCTGCCAGTAATGCATCCCGTGCTCGGACAGGTAGTATTCGGCGATGTCGTCCTGACGCTCAGGGCGTACAGCACCTTCTATATGCTTGCCTGGATCGCCGGGCCGCTTGTGGCAACACTGGCGGCCCGGACAGCGGGTCTCCCGTGGCGCCGTGCGCTCGGCGTCTATGCGCTCGCGCTCGTCGTGGGAATCGCTGGCGCGCGGCTGCTCGACCTCTTCGTGGCATGGGACTTCTACGTCAGTGACCCGACGCGTATCCTCGCGCTGCGCTTCCAGGGCTTCTCGCTCTACGGTGGGCTTGCGCTGGCAGCACTTTGCGCGTTCGGTCTCGCCCGGCTGTGGCGTCTGCCGCTGTGGCCGCTCGCGGACTGCGCGATCCCCGGCCTCGTCACCGGCATCGTGCTCATGAGGACCGGCTGTTTCCTCAACGGCTGCTGCTTTGGCATCCCCACGGATCTCCCCTGGGGTGTGACGTATCCGCCGGGCAGCATCGCGTGGGCCGAGCAGCTCGCCCACGGGACCGGCGGCATCATGAGCACACTGCTCGGCATGGTGCAGCCCGTGCACCCCACACAGATCTACGAGATGCTCGCTGCCGTGGCGCTTGGACTACTGGCGTGGCGGATCTCGAAACGCACTCCGCCGGGCGTGCCGTTCCTCACGTTCGCACTCGGCTTCACGCTGTTTCGCCTCGGCAACGGGTTGCTGCGATGGCAGCTCAGCGTGATCAGCGCTCCCGGCTGGTTCTACCCCACCGTCTACGCAGCCCTCGCCTGCGTGCTCGCCGCCCTTCTCGTGTGGCGCCTTCGCGCACACGACGGCGCGGCCGAGGACTCCCCGGCCGCGCCGTCAGAACGCTAGCGGCTGCACTAGAGCGGAAGCAGGCTTCCGACCCTGGCAAGGATCTCCGGCGCGGGCACGTTCTTCCTGATGTAGCCGTCGGCACCGCACTCCGAGGTGATCCGCACCAGATCGGACTCCGGTTCGGACGAGAAGATGTAGACGAGGATGTTGTCCGCGACACCATGACCCTTCAGTGCCCGGCAGATCGCATCGCCTTTGAGCGACGGCATGTTGTAGTCCAAGAGAATGAGATCCGGACTCACCGTGCGAACCGTGGATGCCACGTTGCTCCACTCCTCGCACACGTGCACGTCATATCCGGCACGCGTCAGCAGCGATCGCATGGACGCCAATATGAATGGCTCGTCGTCGATCAGTACGATGCTTCGCGTTCCCGTCAGTGTGGCCATATGCAGTGACTCCTTCCTTTCTCTCGTCCCTCACACCTGTGTTTCGCCACATCGCCCGCTGCGCTGTATAGGGGTTTCCGACACCTGACTCAGGCTTTCCCTTAACATGGGTAGCTCTGAATGCCGATACTTGTGTTCGAAGAGCAGGACTGCGGACCGCGGGGAGCGACGAATAGCACATGACAACTCGAGTCTTGATCGCGGATGACCACGCAATGGTTCGCGACGCGCTAGGGGGCTACCTCGCAAAGGAGCCCGATATCGAGATAGTTGCAGACGCGGCCGACGGAGACTCGGCAATTGCGCGCGCGGCCGAGTGCTCGCCGGACATCGCCCTGATCGACATCAGCATGCCCGGGGCAAACGGCGTTGAAGCCACGCGCACGATGCTCGCCGCCAACCCGTCACTCGGGGTCATCGCGGTCTCCATGCACTCCGGCCAGGAGTACATCTTCAAGATGTTGCAGGCTGGCGCACGGGGCTACCTGGTCAAGGACAGCTCTCTCGACGAAGTGCTCACGGCCGTGCGGGAGGTCGCCTCCGGCGGCTACTACGTATCCCGTTCGCTTCTCGGGCAGATCCTGACCGACTACCTCCGTCTCCTCAACAACGGCACGACCCCGCAGGCCGGACGCGCCTGTCCGTGCCTCACCAACCGGGAGACTGAAGTCCTCGCCCTCATAGCGGGCGGTCAGACGACGAAGCAGATCGCCACCCGCCTGCAGGTAAGCGTCAAGACCATCGAGACACACCGGCGCCAGATCATGGAGAAGACGGGCGTCTTCAGCGTCGTCGGCCTCACCAAGTACGCGCTGCGCGCCGGTCTCGTGTCGCTCGAAGAGTAGGCTGACCGCCCCCCTCCCAGACCTCACCCCTGAGTGGGCCCTCAGGTAATGCCTGACATGGCGGTCCGCTTGTCCCGATGCGGCGTCACCCGTTTCGCCCCGAAAAACCGTAGTGCCGGACAGAATGCCCGGTGAATCTGACGGTTGACGAATGGGGACCCGGGTGTCGGACGATCAGCTCCAGCGTATGCTCGATGCAGCAGCCGAGGCACTCGTACTGGCGGATGTC
>Ga0068714_10002537_pt1 | contig 23337 bp, 18 predicted proteins | sample MTBNYHSulfiMetaG_FD_62988 | JGI IMG/M metagenome (GOLD analysis project Ga0068714, IMG submission 62988) | Enrichment culture microbial communities from rom New York Harbor, USA that are MTBE-degrading - MTBE-NYH (New York Harbor Sulfidogenic)... | ecosystem: Environmental > Aquatic > Marine >... | reverse complement strand
CTGTCGCTGACTGCTGTCGCTGCCCCTGCCCCTGATCCTGTCCCTGCCGCTGTCGCTGCCAACGCGGTTCCTGCGACGCGGACCTCCCCCTCGAGTTCCGGCCGCTCGGAAGACCCACATCGCAACGGCCTCCCCGCACCCAATTGCGAGCGAACCGAGGTAAGCTCTCACCGTGGCTGCGTGCCGGGTCGAAGCCGTCGACGATGCTGCAGATGGGGGCTGAGTGCCGCATCTGGTCCTGAAGGGAGCCCTGCCCGCCCCGGTGATGGCCCGCGGGCTGCGCCCGGTCGTACAGCGCTGGGGTCCTGCGGTGCTCAAGACGGAACGCTGCTGGGTGCGCCACGATGAGATGGCGGTGCTGGTGGAGGGGGTGGTGGTGGAGCACTCCCGTCCCCTGCACCCGGTGGCCCTGGTGGAGCCGCACCGCGACGGCACGATCGTGAGGCTGTGGCGACTTGCCCCGACCGAGCGCACGCCGGCGGTCCAGCGCTGGCTCGCCCAGATCGCCGCCGAGCTGTGCGGTCTCGGGCTCGGCCCGCTGCAGGTGACCAACCTGCCGGCCGAGCTGTGGTCCGACCTCCTGCAGCGACCCGAGACCGGGGTGGAGATTCCGAGCTGACACCACCGGGTGTCACCACCACAGGACAGTGCGGTCGCGTGGCGCCACGGCGGCGGGAACGGGGCTTTCTGCGTGAGGGGGCGTTGCTGGCATCGTGTTTGCTGGCTGAAGGCCGGAGGTCATCATGCGGGTTCATGTCGCTCCAATCGCCCTGCTGCTCACCCTGGGGTCGGCGACCCTCGCGCGGCCGGTCGCCGCCCAGCTCGGTGCCGACTGGATGGTCCCGGCAGCTGCCCACACCGCCGGAGAGGGGGGCACCTTCTGGCGGACCGACCTGTCGCTGCACAACCCCCACGCCTTCCAGCTGCCGGTCGTGGTGCAGGCTCTCGAGAGCGACCGGGACAACAGCAGCTCGGTCCCGACCGTGACGGTGACCCTCGAGCCCTACGAGACCCTCAACCTGTGGGACGCCCTCGGGGCGGATCTGTTCAACCTCGGGGGGACCGCTGCGGTTCTGGTCTACGCCGACCGGCAGCTGGCCTGTGACCCGCTGGAGGCGTGTGACCTGCTGGTCACCTCGAGGACCTACACCGTGGTCCCCGCGGGGGGCGAGGGGGAGTACGGCCAGGGCATTCCCGGCCGGCCGGTGGTCTCGGGGGTGGACTGGTGGACGTACGGTTACGGGGCCGGCGTGCTCAACGACGGCGTCGAGTTCCGCTGCAACGTGGGGATCGCCTCGTGGACCCCCGACTGGACCACGGTCCGGGTCGACGTCCAGGACGCCGGCGGGAGCATCCTCGCCACCGAGAGCTTCGACGTGCCTCCCTTCGGGCACGTCCAGCGACGCCTGCAGACGCAGGTGGGGGGCGGGAGTCTGGTCTTCTACCTGGCTGCTGGACCTGACGACGCCCTGGTGTTCCCCTATGCCTCGGTTGTCAACCAGGCCACCGGGGACCCGGCCTTCGTCGCCGTGGAGCCGTCCGTGGTGGGGGTGTCGGTCGACAAGGGCCAGAGGGTGGCGACGGGCCGTCGCGTGGTCCCGACCCCGGCGCCTTTGCCGCTCACCGCGCCTCGACGCACCGACCGCTGAACGGTTCCAACGCCGCGCGACCCGGGAAGGTCTGGCGCGTTCGGTGGGGAGTACAATCCACAGGTCCGCGCAGGCCGTGACAAGGGGCGAGGATGGTCCAGTTCGACAACCAGTACCGGCAGGTCAAGGTCAAGATCGTCTACTACGGTCCCGCCCTCGGCGGCAAGACCACGTGCCTCCAGCACATCCACCGGGTCGTCGACCCGGAGCGCCGGACCCGGCTGTACTCCCTCAACACGGCCAGCGACCGGACTCTGTTCTTCGACCTGCTGTCACTGGACCTCGGCCGGATCCGGGGTTACGGGCTGGCCATCCAGCTGTACACCGTCCCCGGGCAGGTGCAGTACAACGCGACCCGGCGGGCGGTCCTGTCGGGAGCGGACGGAGTGGTGTTCGTGGCCGACTCCCAGGTCGGCCAGCGTGAGGCCAACGTCCAGTCCCTGGCAAACCTGAGGGAGAACCTGGAGGCCAACGGCCTCGACCCCGCCACGATCCCGCTCGTGCTCCAGTACAACAAGCGCGACCTCGAGCCGGTGCTGCCCCTTGACGACCTCGAGGCGGCGCTCAACCAGCGACGGGCGACCTCCGTCCCGTCCGTGGCCACCGCCGGGGGCGGGGTGATGGAGGCCTTCGCGGCCGTCGCCGAGCAGACCCTGGCCGCGGTGGCCGACAAGCTCGGCGTGGGCGACCACCCGGTGGCGGCGGCGCGGCTGCAGGAGCAGGTCAGGGCCGCCCTGAAGCCGCATGTCCGCGGCGACGGGGAGGAGCGGCCCGACGGGGACGAGGTCATGGTCACCCGCCCTGCAGTCGCGGCCGACCGCGACGAGGCGCTGGCCCCGGAGAAGCTGGTGACCGAGGCGGTGCGCGCCAACCTGGCGACGACCGACCTCACGGCCCGCCTCGACCGGCTGCACCGGCAGCTCGAGCGCAAGGTGCGGGTCCTGGCGGCCATCGCCGAGTTCGGACAGTCGGTCGCCGTCGAGCGGGATCCGAGCTCGGCGCTCCGTCTCCTGATCCAGACCGCGGTCCGGCAGCTCAGGCTCCAGGCCGCGGCGGTGCTGGTCGTGCCTGGCTCCGGGGAGATGCGGGAGGTGATGGTCCACGGGTTCAAGCGGGATCCTCTGCTGGCGACCACCGACGAAGTCGGCGAGTCGCTGGCCGTGACCCTCGCCGGGGGGCGGAAGCCGCGGCTGATCGTCGCCGGCCGGGAGGAGGAGGAAAACGGCGACAGCTACCTCGAGAGCGCGCTCCGCTCGGGTGGGTACCTGTCGGCGGCGGTGGTGCCGTTGTCCACCCAGGAACGGCTGGTGGGCATGCTCACCTGCTACCGGGACCGGGGAAGGCCGGCCCTCGACGAGGAGGACCTGCAGCTGGCCCAGGTGCTGGGCAGCACGGCCGCCATGGCGTACGGCGGCGCGATCGCCTGGCGCCGGCTCGAGGAGATGAATCGGGACCTCGAAGCCCAGGTTGCCGGCCGAACCCGCGAGCTCCGCGCAAGCCTCGCCGAAGTGGAACGGCTCGCCGGCGAGCTGGCCGACACGAACCGCATCGTCTCCGACGCGTACCGCCAGCTGACCGAGCTCGACCAGGTGAAGAACGAGCTCATCACCCGGGTGTCCCACGAGCTCAGAAACCCGGTGGCGTCGCTGCAGACGGCGGCCAAGATCCTGGAGCAGTACCAGCACGGGCCGCCGGAGAAGGCGGCCCGGTTCATCGGCGTCATCCGGGAGGAGGCGGGCAAGCTGGCGGAGATCGTCGACAGCGTGGTCCAGGCGGCGCTCCTGGCGGGGACCCAGGAGGTGCCGATCCGTCAGGTGGTGGCGGCCGAGGAGCTCTTCCGTCGCGCGGTCGCCCCTCTGCGGGAGGTGGCTCAGGCCCGCAACATTCGTCTGCAGGCGCGGATCCAGAGCGGCCTCGACCGGTTGGAGTGCGACCCCCAGTCCCTGGAGGCGAGCCTGCGAGCCATCATCAAGAACGCGATCGAGTTCAGCCACGATGGAGGGGCCGTGCGCGTGGAGGTCCGCCGCCAGGCTCGGGGCGACCGGTGGTGGGTCTCGCTCCGGGTCACGGACGAAGGCATCGGCATCCCCGAGCAGGAGCAGCCCCACGTCTTCGAGACCTTCTGGCAGGGCAGCAATGTCTTAGCCGGCAAGCGGCGGGGTATCGGCCTCGGCCTCGCGATCGCCAAGCGGGTGGTGGAGAACCACGGGGGGACAGTCAGCCTGCGCAGCCAGGTCGCGGAGGGTACCGAGGTGACGGTCGAGCTCCCTCAGGAGCCGACCGCGGCGATGGGGTAGGACGACAGGCGGATCCGGGCCACCTCCCGCGCCAGTTGCAGCTCGAAGGCGCGGCTCGAGGCGAAGGCTCGGAGCGCACCGTCCCACCGCCGCCGAAAGTCCCGCACCAGTTGCTCCACCCACGACTCGGGCGAGGTGGGACGAAACAGCATGTCCTCCTCGGCGGCCCGGCAGTCGAGGAGGATGTCGCGGTCGTGGCTGTAGGGGCTGAAAGCGGTACCGAGCCCCACTGCCCGGAGCCAGTCCGCAGGCAGCGACAGCAGCTGGGTCTCGCGGCCGAGCGCGGTCGCGAACATCTCCACCAGCTGCCGGAGGGAGAGCGCCTCGCGCTGGGCGAGGTTGTAAGCCCGACCGAAGATGGAAGCCCGGCCCAGGTTGGTGGCGATGACCTCAGCCAGGTCGTCGACCCACAGGAAGCCCCAGCTGTTGAGCCCGCCCTCGGGGAGGATCATGGGGCCGCCGCTGGCCAGCCGCTCGAGGTAGGCGTCGGCACGTCGTGTGTAGTCGTGGCACCCGACCACGATCGGCACCCGCAGAGCGGTGAACGGGAAGCCGTGCTCGGCGTGGGCGTCCAGCAGCACCTCCTCGCACTGCCGCTTGCCCCGGGCATAGGTCCAGGCCGAGTCGCGGGGACGGGCCGGGGTGAGCCGGCCGGCGAACTGGGGCTCGCAAAACGGCGGCAGCAGCCGGTCGCGGATCAGGTAGACCGAGGCGGTGGAAATGTGGATGAGGTGGCCGGTGCGGTCGCGAAAGGCCTCCACCACCGCTCGAGTGTCGCTCTCCTGGTAGGCGGTGATGTCGACCACAGCGGAGTGGTCGCGCAGGCTGGCGGCGCGGCGGATGGTCTCCGGGTCGCGACGGTCGCCAAGGACCCGTCGCACCCGGGTGGCGAATGGGTCCGGGGACCGGCCGCGGTTCAAGAGGGTCACCTCGTGGCCGGCCCGGAGCAGGTGCTCGACGACCGCGCGGCCGATGAAACGGGTGCCGCCGAGGACCAGGACTCGCACGCCCCTATCCTACCGTAATCGGCTTGTCCGAGCCCTGCTCGACCGCCCGCCGGGCGGCGTTCGTGGCGCGGGACAGGGAGCGGGGCGAGGCGATGTCGAACGGTGGCGACGAGCCCTCCGGGAGCGCTGTTGGCCACAGCGGTGCGGAGGGCAGCAGGTCGCGGGCCATGCTCAGGCACACCCCGAGGCTCGTGACCTGCTCCGCCTCCCACAGCTCGGCCGTGGCCCGGGGGAACGCGGCACGTCGCGCGAGCGCCGTCCCCAGGAGCTGCGGAAGTCGACGAACGAGGGTCTGTCGCAGCTGGTGGTGGGGGAGGGGCAGGGTGGCCAGGACCCAGAGGACGAGGTCGGTCGGCACCCCCACGAGGTGGGCGGCGAGCCGGGCGGCGTCGGGGTCGAGGTCGAGGTGCGGCGCCGCCGCCGCCGCCGCCCGCGACCAGATGGCGGCCACTCGACCGGTGAGGTCGTCGAGACGCTCCGAGTGGGGCCGGCACCAGCGGTCGCTACCGGTCAGCTCGACCCAGAGGTCGAGCTGGCGGGCCTCCTCCTCGAGCCTGGACAGGGTGCCCGGAGGGGCGAGCTGGTCGCACTCCACCGCGCAGGCGAGGACCATCTGGTTCCAGGTCGTGTGGGGGAGACCCTCGAGGGAGACCGGCCCGTCCTCCTCGAGCTGGCCGATCAGGTGGGCCACCTGCCCGGCCGGGATGGGCACCAGGCCGGGGCTGGAAGACAACCAGTGGGACAGGGTGGCCATGATGTCACGTACCGCTCGATGCAGGCCGAGGACCTGCTCCCCGTCCAGCGCCTCGCCGCCCGAGAAGCCCTCGCGGACCAGCTCCCAGAAGAACCGTTCGAAGGCCTCTCCGCGGAAGGGGATGGCTTCCTCGGGGGTGCGCTCACCCGCGCGGGTGCGCTCGTCCGTCCGGCGTGCGGCCTCCATGAGGAGGGCGTTCGGCTCGAGGTCGAGGTCGAGGTTCAGGAGGTCGCGGACCGGGTAACCCGGGTCGAAGGTGAAGCTGAGCTCCGGGGCGAGCAGGGACCTGGTGACCAGGGTGCGTGCCAGCTCGGTCACGGTGGCGCGAAGCGCCGCCGCCGACACCAGGTCGGCGTCGAGGAGCGCCGACGTGAACAGGGTGCGCCGCAGGAGCGAGGCGCCGAGGAGCTGGCGCAGGGCGGCGGGGGAGGCGACGTCCTGCTGTGCAAGCCAGGTCCCGAGGCGCTCCGAGGGAACCTGGGACGACGCGAACACGACCCTGCCTTCGAGGAAGTCGAGCCGGCGCTCGCAGCCGCAGTCGCTGAGGGTCAGGCGGCCGGACAGGGAGCCCATGTGCAACCACTGCAGGAGGTCGCCGAGGTGGAGCCGGCCGAGGGTTCCCTGGATCACGGGCGGAGTATAGCGAAACAGGGCGGAGGCTTGACGGGAGCGGGCGGCGGTACGACGCTGGAGCCCGGCGATGATTCTCGTGCTCACCGCGCGGCCGGAGGTGGCGGCCAACCGGCGCCTCGAAGAGGCGGCGGTCGAGGCCGGGGTGCCGCTGCGGGTGGTCGACGCCACCCGGGTCGGTGCGCTGGCCGGGCCGGCCCCGAGCCTGTGGCTGGACGGCGAGGATCTCCTCGGTCAGGAGCCGGCTGCGGTCCTGGGCAGAGTCGGCAACTGGCGTCCGGACAGCCTCCTGGCGGCGCTGGAAGCGGCGGTGGCGGCGGGTGTCCCAACCCCCAACCCGCCGACGGCGATCCGCGTCGGTCGCGATCACTGGCGTACCGTCCGGCGTTTGGCCGCGGCCGGGCTGGCGGTCCCCGAGAGCGTGGCGGGGGCCGAGCCCGAGTCCCTGGCCCGGGTCGCGGTCGACCGCCTGGGGCTGCCGGTGGTGGTGAAGCAGCGACGCTCGCGGATGGGGGTGGGCGTGGTCCGCTGCGCCACCCGGGATCACCTCGAGGCGGTGCTCGACTCGTTGTGGCGGGTCGGCGACGAGGTGATGGTCCAGCGACTCGTCGACTGCGGGGGTACGAGCTTGCGCCTGGTGGTGGTCGGCGGCCGGGTGGTGGCTGCGGCGCGGTTCGTCGCCGCGACCGGCGAGTGGCGCTCCAACGCGGCGCGGGGCGGCCGGGCCCTGCCCCACCAGGCCGACGGGGTCGAGAGGTCCCTCGCGGTCGCGGCGGCCGAGGCCGTCGGTCTCGGCGTTTGCGGGGTCGACCTGCTCCCGACCCCGGACGGGCCCGTGGTTGTCGAGGTCAACCCGTCACCCGGCCTGCGCCACGTGGAGGCGGCCAGCGGGGTCGACGTGGCGCGAGAGATCGTGGCCGAGCTCGTGCGCTGCGCCAGCCGTCGAAACGGAACGTGAACGCAGCGCGGCCTTGAGCCCGTGACCCGACAACCTCGACCCCGCCCTTCTCGCCTCGTCCACCGTGATGGTGACCTTGACCGGGGCGCGCAGAGGGAGTTTGAACCGCGAAGACGCCAAGAACGCCAAGGCGAGTCCCCCGGCTGGCGGGGAACGCACGTCGGCGGGGACGCGCCGCTTCTCCTCGGGGCCTACTCCGCCGCTTCGGCGGTGGGCGCCGGCCGACCCGCGAGCTCGCGGTCGAGCATCAGGATGCCGTGCGGGCTGTCCTTGAGCATTTCGACCTGGTGGTACAGGGTGTCGGAGGTGGCCTCCTCCTCGATCTGCTCGTTGACGTACCAGTGGAGGACCACCGTGGTGGCGTGGTCCTTGGCCTTGCCGGCAACGTCCACCAGCTCGTTGATCCGCTGGCTGATGTGGCGCTCGTGGTCGAGGACCGCCTTGACCGCCTCGAGCGGCGACGCCCACGACGCCGGCGGGGCGTCGATGGCCTGCAGGCGGACGACGCCTCCCCGCTCGTTGAGGTAGTCGACCAGCTTCATGGCGTGCAGCAGCTCCTCCTGGGCCTGGACGTTCATCCAGTGGGAGAACCCGTCCAGGTGGAGGGTCTTGAAGTGGGAGGACACCGCGAGGTAGAGGTAGAAGGAGTAGAACTCGGCGTGGACCTGATCGTTGAGGGCCTGCTCGACCTTGGGGCTCATCATGGTTGACTCCTTTGCAGGTGATGGCGGCGCACCGGGGCTCGCCGGCCCACCAGTATAGACGCCCGCGGCCGTCCCGGCACGGCGCTCCTCTGACTGAAACCGTGCCGACCCCGGCGGTCATTTCACCGCGGCGGGGCGACCCCGCCCGGCTCGGGAGGCCGCGCACCGAGAAGCGGTATCGGGTCGACCCAAGGTCGGATGTTGTTGGTGTCCGTGGGCCGGGCCCAGAGGAGGCCCGACCGTCGGCCGTCGGGCAGTGGTCGGCCGGCGAGCGCGACCAGCCCGGCCAGTACCAGGCCCATTCCCAGCAGGCGCCCGAGCGCGGCCGCGGTGACCGGCGCCAAGGGAAACACGTGCGGACGCGGCAGACCCACCCAGGCGAGGCCGAGGGCGAGCGCGGGCCCGGCGAGCGAGGCGAGCAGGGGTGCCGGCATGACCCTTCCGGCAACCAGGCTGGCGAGCGCCACGCCGGCCGCGAGGGGCAGGACGAGGTGAAGCGCCACCGCGGCCAGGCGGGTGAGGCGCCCCGCCGCCCTGCGGGTCGCGGCGACGAGGGCGAGCAGGCGCAGCGAGGGCAGCAGCGCGGCGAGGGCCCCGGCGGCGGGCGCAACGAAGGCCAGCCAGTCCGGGAGCCGGCGCAGGAGCAACCAGCGGGCGAGGTGCCCGTCGTCGAGGTCGACCACGGGGACCCAGGCGAGTCCGTAGACGGCCGCGAACCACGCCAGCTGGACCGCCAATAACTCCGCAGCCATGGTTTGGGGACGGGGGACGTACGCCACCATCAGGAGGGCGACCAGGAGCATCACCAACGGTGCGCCGAGCCAGTAGCCGACCGCGATCGACCGGGCCGCGAAGGCCAGGGTGGGCTGGTTGACCAGGGCCCAGACCTGCTCGTCGACCGGCGTCGAGAGCCCGATCCAGCGGCACCCGCCCAGCACCGAGCCGACCCCCTGACCGATCACCGCGAGGAGGGTGACGGCGGGGAGGGCGACGATCGCGGCGAGCCAAGAGCAGGCCACGGCGCGGGCGGTGAGGATGTCGCGGGAGCGGTCCACGGCCGCATGCTACCATGCCGGCCATGGCGTACCGCGGGGTGAGGCGTGTGGGGCTCGTCGCGGCGCTGGCGCTGCTCGCGGGGCCGACGGCCGGGGCCCAGACCCTGACCGTGAGCCGGCTTCCCAACGGCACGGAGCTGGTGGTCGTTGCGCAGCCTATGGCCGCCGCGGTCACCGTCGCCTGGCCGGGGGAAAGTCCGGGGGGTGAGGCGGCGGTCCGGACCCTGCGGTCCGGCGCCTTCACCCTGCTCGCGGACCTCGAGGCCGCGTTCGCGGGGTCGGTCCCGCCGCCGGTCGTCGTGGCGGTGGGCGGCACCGCCTCGGCCGAGCTCGAGAGGGCGCTGGCGAGGCTGCTGGCGGAGCCGGCGGTGACGGCGGAGCCGGAGCGTGGGACGGCGGTGACCCTGGAGGGGGGGGTCGAGCGCCGTCTCGGTCCTCCGGGGTCCGAGGCGCTCATCCGACTGGAGCTGCCCCTTCCGCCGGCCACCGACTGGCGACGTCCGGCGGTTGAGGTGGTGGTGGAGCTGCTGGCCGAGCTGCTGGGGTCCGAGCTCTCCGGCCTGCAGTCGAGGGTCGAGGGGGAGCGGGGCCTGCTCGAGCTGCGAGTGGACCCGCAGCTGGCCGAGGTGCGGCTGCGCGCGCTCCGCTTCTCGCTGGCGCGCCTCGCGAGCGAGCCGCGCTTCGGCGCCGAGCAGGTGGAGGCGGCCAGGGTGCGGGCGCGGGTCCGCCGTCAGGCACGGCTGGAGCTCAGTCCCGACGGGGCCGTGGAGGTCGTCCAGCGCTGGCTGTCCGGCGGTGCGGCAGCGGTGCGGGAGCTGCTGTTCGGGCTCGAAGGGGTGACGGCGGACGGGGCCCGCGCGGCAGCCCGGGAGTGGCTGCCCGTGCACCCGGGCTCGGCGATCGTGCTCCTGCCGCCCCATGTGCTGAGCCCGCGTTTCGCGGCCGCGCCCGAGTCGCTGGTGCTCGGCAACGACCTCGCCGCGGCGGTGCTGGAGCGCCCGGCGAGCCCCCTGGCAACCCTCTGCCTGCGGCCGGTGCTGTCGGGGGACGTGGACGGCGAGCTGGCGGCAACCGTCCTCGCGCGGGTGGCGGCGGAGCTGCGGGCCCTGCCCGGGGGGCCGCCCTGGATCCGGGTCGAGACCCGGCCCCTGCGCCTCGAGCTGGCGGCCGACGCCGGGGAGTTCGCCGAGCTGTGCGAGTCGTTGCGGACGGTTCTTTCGCGTCTCGGTGGGGATGCCGCGGTGCTGGACCCGGCGGTGGGGGACGGGCGTCGAGTCGCCCTCCGGCTGATGGCAGAGCGGCTCGGCCTCGGCTTGGTGGGGGGGCTCTCCCCGAGCCAGCTGTTGCGGCCGGCCAACCTCGCCGTCGGGGCGGTGGTGGCGGACGGCGAGGCGGCGGCGGAGTCGGTGGGGAAGTTCCTCTCCGACCTGCCGTCGGCGGGGATGGGGACGCAGGCGGTCGCCGTCGGGAGCGCGCAGCGGAGCCGGGTGGTCACGCCCGGTGGGTCCTCTTTCGTCGCGGTGGCGGTGCCCGCCGGCGGGCTCGAAGACTTCGCCCTCGCGAAGGTGTTCGCGGAGCTGATCCGGCGGCGGGCTCAAGCCCCTCCGGACGGAGCGGTGGAGGTGCTGGAGCCCCTGGTGCCGGGGCGGCGTCTGGCCGTGGTCCTCGTCCGCGGCCCGATGAGCCTGGACGAGCTCGAGCGGTGGACCCGCCAGGAATGGCCCCGCTGGCTGGCACGTACCGCGGATGCGGAGCTCGAGGGCGTTCGGCGGACGGTGGCGGCCGACCACGCGTCACGGTGGAGCGGGGCCACGGGACAGGCCCGCCAGTGTGCGGCAGCCGCTGCCGGAGAGGCGGCCTGGCGGCCGCTGGCCCAGCTCGAGATGGAGATCCTGGGGGTCGAGCTGGCTGCAGTCGCGGATCGTCTCGAGGCCGCGCGCGGGTGGGACGACCTGGAGGTCACCGCAGCCGGCTTCCTGCCGCCGCCGAAGCGGTGAGCTACGCGGGCGGGGGAGCCGCGGCGAGGGTCACGCCGCCCACGGTGGAGGATGGGGAAGCGGGAAGCTCCAGAGCTGACGGCCGGAAGCTCAGAAAAACCCCGTCTCCTGCTCCAGCTTCTGGGCCTCTTCGGACAGCCCCTGAATCTGGATGGAGATGAACGAAGGGCGGAAGCGGTGCTCCTGGCACAGCCGGCGCAGGCGCTCGTCGAGCTCGGCGTCCCAGAACTCGATGATCTTGCCGGTGGCAGTGCAAACCATGTGGTGGTGGCCGCCGCCGGGCTCCATCTTCTCGTAGAAGTAGTGCTCGCGGCCGAGGCGGCTCTTGCGCACCAGGCCGCACTGCACCAGCAGGTCGAGCGTACGGTAGACCGTGGCCCGGGAGACCTTGCGCCCACCGGTCTTCATCCGGGCCAGCAGTTCGTCGGCATCGAGGTGCTCGTTGCTCGAGAAGATCTCCTCGATCAGGCTGAGCCGCTCCTGGGTCACCTTGAGGTTGTTCTCACGCAGGTACTGCGTGAAGAGCTTCTGGGCGCGTTGGGCAAGCTTGCTCATAGATAATCCGGTCTCATTATCAATTCCCGGATCGAGGTTAGAGCAACCGAAACGCGATGTCAAGATCCGCGGCTGACCTGAGTCTCGCTGGGCCCGGGTTCGGCGGCTCTCGGCACCGGTCAGGGGCGGCCGGCCGGGTCCCGCGCCCGGCCGGCATCCGCCTCGGCCCCCGTCGGGTGCGGGTGGGGAGGGGGCGCAGGACACCTCGACGGGGAGTCACCTCTTGGGTAGCATGGGGGCACTGCGAGCGACTCGCGGCGAAAGGGCGGTGGTGGGATGGACTACCCGATCTGGGATGTCGCGATGGGGGGTGGCGTGCTGATGGGGGTGGTGGCGGTGGTGCACGTCGTCGTGGCGCACTTTGCCATCGGCGGTGGCCTACTGGTGGTGGTGACCGAGACCCTCGCGGCCCGGCGCGGTGACGCCGAGCTGCGGGAGCTCGCCCGCCGGTCGTCGCTGGTCCTCGTGCTCCTGTCCACGGTGGTGGGGGCCGCCACGGGGGTCGGCATCTGGGTGGTGGCGGGCCTGATCTCCCCCGGCGCCATCTCGGCCCTGATCCACACCTACGTCTGGGGCTGGGCGATGGAGTGGGTCTTCTTCCTGGTCGAGATCGTGACCGCCCTCGTCTACGCCGGGACCTGGGGCCGCATCAGCCGGCGCTCCCACCTTGTCGTGGGCTGGGTCTACCTCGTCTCGGCCTATGCCTCGCTGGTGGTCATCAACGGCATCATCACCTTCATGTTGACCCCGGGTCGCTGGTTGGATTCGGGCGACTTCTGGGACGGCTTCTTCAACCCGACCTACTGGCCCTCTCTCGTCCTGCGCACCGGGATCGCCCTGGTGCTGGCGGCGGTGGTCATGGTCTTCGTCGCGGTGCGCGCCGGGGAGCCCGCCCGGCGGCGGCAGCTGCGCTTCCTCGGGGGTTGGCTGCTGGCCGGGGGCCTGCTCTCCTACGGCGGCTACCGGTGGTGGGAGGCGAGCCTGCCCGAGGCGGTGAAGGCACTCTTCCTCGGCGACTCCCCCCTCCTCGCCACCCTCGCCGACACCCGGCACCTCCTGCTCTGGGCCTTGGCCGCCGCGCTGGGGCTGACGGTGGTGATGCTCCTGGCGGCGCCGAAGCTGGCCCGGACCGCGACCGCGGCCCTGCTCGCGCTGACCGTGGTGGGGTTCTTCGGCGCCTACGAGCGCCTGCGCGAGGGGGTGCGCAAGCCCTACCTCGTCCGCGACCACCTCTTTTCCAACGGGTTGCGCGTGGCCGACATCGCCCGCCTCAACCGTGACGGGCTTGCCGCCACCTCGGGATGGGTCGCGCGGGTGTCCGGGGAGGAGGCGGCAACGGTCGGTCGCGAGATCTTCCGGGTGCAGTGCTCCAGCTGTCACACCCTCGACGGGTACCAGGCCATTCGACCGCTACTGCCCAGCGACCCGGACATGATCGCCGGACCGCTGTTCGCCCTCAAGGAGATGGGGGAGGCGTGGGTTGCCGCCCCGTCGGGGGGGACGGTGGACCCGGCGCGACTCGACTACCCGTTCATGCCCCCGCTGGTGGGGACCGACGACGAGGTCTTGGCGCTTGCCGAGTACCTCGCGACGCTGACCACAGGAGGCTCGCGATGAACGTTGACCTGATCCCGGCCGTCGACCCCGCCGGCCTGCCCGCCCCCCCGGGGGTCTTCCACCTCCTCCTGGTGGTGACATTCGTCCTCCACATGCTGTTCCTGAACCTCAGCCTCGGCGGTAGCCTGCTGGCGGCGGTCGCGCACCGCCTCTCCGGCGGCCGCGTGGACGACTACCGCGCGGTGCTGGCCCGCCGCCTCCAGGCCGTCAACACCTACGGGATCTCCCTCACCATCACCACCGGGGTGGCGCCGCTGCTGTTCGTCCAGGTGCTCTACGGGCAGCTGATGTACCCGGCGACCATCCTCCTCGGTTGGGTCTGGTTCGCCCTCCTGATCCTGATCCTGGTCGGCTACGGCGCCGCCTGGGCGGCCAAACCGGCAGCGGACGGGGCCGGCCGAGCTCGCGGCGGCTGGCTGCTGATCGCCGCGGTCATGTTCCTCGCCATCGCCGTGCTCCAGGTCATGGTCCACCTCGCCAAGGTCCAGCCGGAGCTGTGGCCCCGCCTGGCGTCGAGCCCGTGGCTCCCCCTCGGCGACCCGACCTTCCTGCCCCGGCTGCTTCACTTCGTGCTCGCCGCCGTGGCCTTCACCGCTCTGGTGGTCGCCGCGCACGCGGTGCGCCGGGTCGCGGCCGGGGTCGACCCCGAGCCGAATCGGGCCATCGCGGCCTTTGCCTGGCGGTGGGCGCTGTGGACCACCGCGTTGCAGGTGGTGGACGGGTTCCTCCTCCTGCTCCTCCTGCCGCGGCCGGTGCTGCTCGGGCTGATGCGGGGGGGCGCGGCGACCATGGTCCCGCTCACGCTGGCGATCCTCCTGGGCGTGGGGCTGCTGATGATGCTGGCCCGGGTGACCGAGCCGGCGGCCAGGGCGCGGTTGGTGACCGGGACCCTCGCCGCCACCGTGGCGACGGTCGCGGTGATGGCGGTCACCCGCCACCAGATCCGCGAGCTCTACCTCGACCCGGTGGCCGACCGGTTGGTTGCAGCGGTCGACCCGCAGTGGTTCAACCTGACCCTGTTCGTGGTCCTGCTGCTGGCCGGTCTGGCGGTCCTCGCAGCGGTCGTCCGCAAGGTCCTCACCAGCCCCGCGACCGGGGGGGAGGCGGCGTAGGGCACTCTGGCACGATGGGAGGGGCGCCCGAGGCCCCGGTCGCGGTCATTGCTGGCAGAGCCGTTGCATACTGTGAGGCGCGATGGGTGCGCGACGCCTGACGCTGCTGGCGATCTCGGTCCTGGCCGTCGCTGCCGCCGTGGTTTCCCTCGGTCGCACCGTCCACGACTTCTACCGCCTCGACTTTCCGGTCCGGTGGGCGGCCAACGGACTCCAGGTGGGGGTGGTTCCAGAGGTCTCCTCCGCCCGGGCGGCGGGTCTCGAGGAGGGGGACCTCGTCGTGGCCGTCGACGGCGTGTCCCTGGAGGCGCTCGACGACCCGCTGTTCGTCATCGCGACCGGTGACGAGCATCGCCTCACCGTGCTCGATCTCGCGGGCGAGGTCACGGACCTCACCTTCCGCCCCCCGCCGCCCGAGATCGACTCCGTGTACCTCACCCGGACCCTGGTCGCCGTGGTCGGTCTGGCGTGTGCCCTCCTCGCAGCCCTCAGCACCCCACGGCGGGAGGCGGCCACCTTCGTCCTGGTGGCGGTCGCCTCCCTCCTCATCGCCGCCATACCCCACCGCACCGCCGCGGGGGAGGTCACCCTGCGAGTGCTCCACCGTTCCGCCGGGGCCGCCCTGCCGTTCCTCCTCGTGAGGTTCTTCGCCCTCTTTCCGGAGCGGCAGCTGAGGCTGCGGGCGTGGGACCTGGCCACCGCCGCCCTGGTGGCGGTCGCGGGGACGATGGCGGTGGCCCCCCGCCTCGAGGTGTGGTGGCCAGCGGCCATTGCCGGCCTGCGGGTGCTGTTCGTCCTCGCCCTGGCACTGGGGATCGGGATCCACGTCTACCGGTGGAAGACGGCGACCCGCGACGCGAGGGTCCGGCGCCAGCTGGAGTGGGCGGCCCTGGGGATGTTCGTCGGTCTGCTGCCCTACCTGGCGCTCGTGCTACTGCCGCGGTGGCTGGGTGTCGCTTTCGAGCCCTTCTCGTGGCTGGCGGTGCTGCCGGTGGTGGCGGTGCCCCTGGGCTTTCTCGCCGCCTTCCGGGAGTACCGCCTCTGGGACCTCGAGCCGATCGCCCGCGACAGCTCGTCGGCGACCCTCGTGCTGGTGGCAGGCGGGTTCATCTTCGCCCTCACGAACCACCTCCTCCTCACCTACGGCGCCGGTCTGGGGGCGGTGAGAAATCTGCTCGCCTTTGCCACCGGTGTGCTCCTGGTGGTCCTCCTCCAGCCGGTCCGGCTGTGGGCCGCACACCTCATCGACCAGTGGCTGCACCACGGCCGGCCCCCGCCGCGGTGGCTGTTGACCCACTCGACCCTGGACCTGGTCTCGGCGAGGGACCCCCGCGAGCTCCTCGACCGCCTGTCGCAGGCACTCCGCGAAGGGATGGAGGTGGACCAGGTGGCGACCTACCTGCGGACGGCAGCGGGGTCGTTCGAGCGGGTCACGGCGGTGGGGGACGAAGTCCCCGAGGAGCTTCCGGCCGACGCGGTTTCCGGCCCGTTTCCCCAACCCGCGGAGGGGCCGCTGGAGGGTTCGGGCTATGTGCTGCGCCTGCCCCTCGAGCGGTCCGGCACCACCCACGGGCTGCTCTACGTGGGGTTGCGGCGGGGCGTGTACCCGCTGGGCACGGAGAGGCGTGAGGTCGTGACGGCGTTCGCCGCGCAGGCCGCCCTCGCGCTGGAGAGCTCGCGCCGACTCGACGACCTGCAGCGCCAGGCCGAGGAGTACCGCATCCTGCACGCCAACACCCAGCGCATCATCGAGTCCTCCGCGGCCGCGATCCTGGTCTGCGACGCCGGCGGTCGCATCCTGTCCACGAACACCGTGGCGGCGGGCCTGCTCGCCCGCAGCCGGGAGGACCTGGTGGCGGAGCAGCTGCACGAGCTCCTGGTGCTCCCAACGGGCTGGGAGCGTCAGTTGCCGCTGTACGCCGTGAACACCGAGGCGAGCACCCGGGATGAGACCGCCCGTCAGCTGCTGCTGGCGGTCTCGGTGTTGGAGCTGGACACCGGGAAGTTCAACGGTCGGGTGGTGGTGCTGCAGGACGTGACCGAGCTGCGCGCGCTGCAAGACCGCGTCCGCGAGCAGGAGCAGCTCGCCGCCCTCGGCCGGCTTGCCTCCGGTCTGGCCCACGAGATCAACACCCCGCTGACCGGGATCGCCTCGTTCGCCCAGATGCTCGGCGAGCTCACACCCGCCGACGACCCCCGGTCGCAGCTGGTGCGCAAGCTGGTCGACCAGAGCTTCCGGGTGTCGCGCATCGTCGCCAACCTGCGGGAGGCTGTTCGGGGAAGCCGCGCCGGCCGCAGCGTCCTCGACCTTGGCGAGGTCGCGGTCCGGGCGGCGCAGGACGCGGCCCGCGGCCTGGCTGCCGGGGACCGGGTGCAGGCGGAGCGCCCGGGAGGCGCGGTGATGGTCTGGGGTGAGCCCGCGCCGGTGGAGCTGGCGGTGGGCAACCTGGTGCGCAACGCTCTGGAGGCTTCGCCGCCGTCGGAGGCGGTCGAGGTCAGCGTGGTGGCCGGGCCGGAGTGGGGCGAGGTGCGGGTGGACGACCGGGGGCCGGGGATCCCGGATGCGCTCGGGGCCCGGGTCTTCGAGCCGTTCGTCACCACCAAGACGGGACGCGGCGGGACCGGCCTGGGGCTGGCGATCACGCGTGATATGATCGTCCAGCTCGGTGGTGAGGTCGCGCTGACCCCACGTCCGGACGGGGGCACGCGGGCCACGATCAGACTGCCACGATGGGAGGCACCCGCACGGTCCTCGTGATCGACGACGAGCCCGTCCTCCAGGACGTGCTCGGTACCCTCCTTGGGCACAGCGGTTTCGAGGTCAAGCAGGCGATGACGGCGGGGGATGGGATGCGGCTGCTGCGCGAGGAGGAGATCGACGTCGTCCTCCTCGACCTCATGCTTCCCGACCGGAACGGTCTCGACCTCCTGCCGGAGATCCGCTCGTTCGACCCCAACCTGCCGGTGGTGGTGGTCACCGCCTACTCCTCCATCGAGTCCGCCATCGACGCCATGCGGCTGGGCGCCTTTCACTACGTGCCGAAGCCGTTCAAGAACGAGGAGGTGCTGCACGTCGTCACGCGGGCCTTCGAGCGGCGCCACCTGCTGGTGGAGAACCTCCTCCTCCGCAGCCGCCTCGACGGCATGGACGAGATCGTCGGCACCGGTCGTCGGATGCAGGAGGTGTTCGAGCTCATCCGGCGGGCCGCCCCGGCGCGCACCAACATCCTCATCGTCGGCGAGTCCGGCACCGGCAAGGAGCTGGTCGCACGGGCGATCCACCGCCTGAGCCCGCGGCGGGACCGGCCGTTCGTCCCGGTCCACACCAGCGCCATCCCCTCCGAGCTCCTCGAGTCGACCCTCTTCGGTCACCTCAAGGGGGCGTTCACCGGCGCCGTCACGGGACGCAAGGGGCTGTTCGAGAGCGCCCACGAGGGCACTCTGTTTCTCGACGAAGTCGGGACGATCTCCCTCGAGACCCAGACCAAGCTGCTGCGAGTGATCCAGGAGCGGGAGTTCCGCCGGGTCGGCGGGGTCGAGCCGATCGCGGTGGACGTCCGGCTGCTGGCGGCGACCAACGTCGACCTGTGGCGGGAGGTCCAGGCGGGGCGGTTCCGCGACGACCTCTACTACCGGCTGAACGTGATCTCGATCGAGATGCCCCCGCTACGGGGTTGTCCGGAGGATGTCCCGACCCTGGCCGCGCACTTCCTCAAGCGCTACGCCACCGAGAACGACAGGCCCGTGATCGGGTTCACGCCCCGAGCGATGGACGCGCTGACCGACTACCACTGGCCGGGCAACGTGCGCGAGCTCGAGAACGTGGTGGAACGGGCGGTGGTGCTGTGCCGCGCCACCCTCGTCGACGTCGACGAGCTTCCCGCCGCGTTGCGGGCTCCCCAGCCGGAGCCCATGTTCGGCGGCGACCTGCCCGACGAAGGGACGGACTTCCGCCAGGCGGTCGCGACCTTTCAGCGGTGTCTCCTCCGCCAGGCCCTGGACCGGGCGGGGGGGGTCCAGCGCCAGGCGGCTCGTCTGCTCAGGCTCAGCCCGACGACGCTCAACGAGATGGTGCACCGGCTCGGACTGCAGGGGGACACCGGGACCGGAGGTCCGACGGAGGGGGGCTCGCCGTGAGCGTCGGGGCCCCGTCCGCGCCGTGCTTCCGGGGCACCTCTGTCGACGTCGCGCGCGGGCACGAGGGGTAGCATCCCCATGGCCGGCCCGGGGCTTGACGAGCGGGTCCGCCTGACGGTGGTGATCCCGGCGTACAACGAGGCGGGGCGGCTGCCGTCGACCCTGCGCCGGGTGTTCGCCCACCTCGTCGAGCCGCCCGGCTGCCTGCCGGCGGAGGTCGTGGTGGTGGACGACGGCTCGGCCGACGACACCGCTGCCGCGGCCCGGGCCGTGCCGGCGCCGCCGGGGGTGGGTCTCGTGGTGCTCCGCCACGACGCCAACCGGGGCAAGGGGGCGGCGGTGCGCACCGGGTTCGCCGCCAGCCGAGGGGAGCTGGTGCTGCTGTCGGACGCCGATCTGTCGTCGCCGATGTCCGAGCTCGGGCGCCTTCTCGCGGTCCACGACTCCTCGACCGTCGCGATCGGCTCGCGGGCCGTCGACCGGTCCCTCATCGAGGTGCCGCAGCCGTGGTGCCGCGACCTCATGGGCAGGGCTTTCAACCGCCTCGTCAGGGTCCTGGTCCTGCCCGGGTTCGCCGACACCCAGTGCGGCTTCAAGCTCTTCCCCGGGACGGTCGCGCGCGACCTGGCGTCGGTCCAGCGCCTGGACGGGTTCGCCTTTGACGTCGAGCTGCTGGTGCTGGCCCGGCGCTGGGGGCTGCACGTGCTGGAGGTGCCGGTTCGGTGGGACCACGTCGAGGCGTCGCGGGTCCAGGCCGTGCGCCACTCCAGCCAGATGCTCAAGGACATCGTCCGGCTGGCCTGGTGGGGCTGGACGGGGGGGCTTGCGTCCGGGCCGAAGGCCGGTGGCCCGGACCGGGGCACGCCCGTCCCGCCGCCATGACCCGCACCGCGGTCCTGGTGTCGGGGGGGGTCGACAGCACCGTGGCGCTGGCTCTTCTCGCGGCCGAGGGGCGTCCTGGGCTCGAGGCGTTCTACCTCGAGATCTGGCTCGAGGACGAGATGGCCTTCCTGGGGCGCTGCCCGTGGCAGGAGGACCTCGCCTTCGTCCGGCAGGCGGTGGGGAAGGTCGGGGTGCCGCTCCACGTGGTCTCGCTGCAGCGGGAGTACCACGAACGGGTGGTGGCCGCGACCGTCGCCGAGCTGCGCGCGGGTCGGACCCCCAGCCCGGACGTGCTGTGCAACCAGCAGGTCAAGTTCGGCGCCTTCCTCGACACGGTCGGGGACGAGTACCGCTTCGTGGCCACCGGTCACCATGCCCGGGCGGTCCCCGGAGCGGGGGTGGTGGAGCTCCACCGCGGCGCGGACCCGGTCAAGGACCAGACCTACTTCCTCTGCCTGCTGACCCAGGCGCAGCTCGAACGCGCGCTCTTCCCGGTCGGCCACCTGCACAAGGCGGAGATCCGGCGCCTGGCGGGCCGGCTCGGGCTCGACGCGGCGGAGCGCCCCGACAGCCAGGGGCTGTGCTTCCTCGGCAGGGTGCCGTTTCCCGACTTCGTCCGCTGCCACCTGGGGGAGCGCCGGGGCCGGATCCGCGAGCATGGCTCGGGGCGCGTGCTCGGCGAGCACCCCGGGTACTGGTTCTTCACAATCGGCCAGCGGCGGGGCCTCGGCCTCGGTGGGGGCCCCTGGTACGTGGTTGGCAAGGAGTGCGACGAGAACGTGGTGTGGGTGACCCACGGCAGCCAGCGGGGGCTGCAGCGGCGGAACCGGCTCTCGGTGGAGAGCCCGAGCTGGATCGGCGAGGGGCCGGCGGACGGGGCGCGGCTCGAGGTCCGCTTCCGCCACGGCGAGCGCCTGAGCTGGTGCCGCGTCCGCCACGGAGCGCCCGGCGTCCTCGAGGTGACCCTCGAGGAGGGGGACCCGGGCCTCGCCCCGGGTCAGTACGCCGTCCTCTACGACGGCTCCCGCTGCCTCGGGGGAGGGCCCATCGCGGAGGTCGGCGGGGGGCCGCAGTGAACCCCCGGCCCGCCGGAGCGGCGTGGTGCCTGGGGGTGCTGGCGGGCGCGCTCCTGCTGGCGCGGGCGGTGGTCCTGCCCTGGCCCCACCTCGGCGCCGACTGGAGCGACTTTGCCGCCTACTGGGGGGCCGCCCGCCAGCTCGTCGAGGGGCGCTCCCCGTACCTGGAGACGGCCTACCTGTACCCCCCCGCGACCGCGGCGCTGTGCGTTCCCCTCGCCCACCTGCCCTACGTCACCGCCCGGCGGGCGTGGTTCGCGCTGTCGCTGCTGGCGATCGCCGCCGCGATCCTCCTCCTGGCGAGAACGGTGCGGGGACTGGACCGCCCCGTTCTGACCAGCGTGGCGGTGGTGGCGGTGGTGGGGACCCTGTCGGAGAACCTGGTCCTGGGGCAGCTCCAGCCGCTGCTGCTGCTGCTGCTGGCGGCGGCCCACTGGGCGGCCCGCCGGCGTCGCCAGGCGCTCGAGGGGATGCTGCTCGGCCTGGCGGCGGGCCTCAAGTTGTGGCCGGCGCTGCTGGCGCTCCTCCCCCTCGTCGGGCGGCGGTGGCGGGCGTTGGGGGTTGCCGCCGGGGTTGCCGCCACCCTGGTGGTCGGCGGGGGGGCGCTGGCGGCCGCTCTGCCCGGGCCGGCGCGGCCCGGCAGCGGGGACTTCCTGTTCGGCACGCCGTCGGTGTTCAGCGCGGGGGCGGCGGGAGTGGCGATGCGCGCCTCGAGTCTACCGTCCCGATCGGAGCCGGTCCCCTCCTCCTGGTATCGTTCCGGCGGGCACCTGCAGACCCTCCGCCTGGATCGGCTCGAGCGGCGGGTGGGGGCGACCGTCACCCTCCTCGCCCTGGCGGCGGGCCTCGCGGCCCTGGCCGGCTCGGGGCTGCTGGCGGGGAGACCGGAGACCGAGGGGCCGCGATTCGCGGCGCTCCTCACCCTGGCGCTCGTGGCCCTGCCGGTGAGCTGGTACCACTACCAGCTGCTGCAGGTCCTGACCCTGACGTTGCTGCTGGGGTGGTGGTGGCCGCGGCGTCGGGGCGTGGCTGCGGCGGCCGTGATGCTGGTCCTCGCCGCCAGCTGGTCGGTGGCGACGGCGGTGGCGGCCTATGTGGCGCTGTTCGGCTGGGGGCCCGGGCCCACCTGGCTGCTGGCGGTCCTCGCGGCCGTGGCCCCGGCGTCGGTAGCCGGGCTGCTCCTCGTGGTCGTGGTGGTCGCCCGGGGTCAGGGCGGCGGGTCGTCCCGCCCCATCACCGCCGCGAAGATCTCGCCGTAGCGGTCCTTGCCCCCGAGGAGCTGGGCGGCGGCGGGCGCCACCGACCGGACCAGCTCGGCGACGTCGGCCGCCAGGCTCCGGATCGCCCACTGCGCGTGTCCGTCCTCCCGCAGGCGGGAGAAGTGGTAGACCTCGCGGAGGTTGAGGGTGAGGCCGACGCGCCGCCGGTGGGCGTTGGTGAGGGCGTAGTCGGCGGCCTCGGTCGGCGCGCCGCGGTCGGCGAGGGCCGCAGCCAGGGTGTGGTGCGCCTCGGCGGTGCGCTCGACCACCCCCTCGAACGGGGCGCTTTCGCCGACGTCAGAGATCGCCGGGGGTACCGTCACCCCCAGCGAGGGGTCGTAGGGGCCCCAGTGCTGGGTGGTCATGCGGTGGCGCTTGAGCTGGGCCATGGCCGAGGCGTCGACCACCAGCTCGAAGCGGAACGTCGCCTCCTCGAAGGCCCGCGGCGGCGCGTCGTAGGCGGACATGTGGGCCAGCGCGGCCCGCACCAGCCGGGCGCGAGCCTCGAAGGTCAGACCACGGGTCGCGTCGAGACAGGCGGCCATCGAGCCGCGACCGCCGGCAAACAGGAGCGCCGACACCACCGCGCCGTCGGGGTCCGGGGTGTGGTCGAGGAGGGTGACGTCGCCGCGACGGCGGCCCGGGGGCGCGGCCGTCGTCTCCCGCACCTCGACCGCGGTCGTGGCGGCCACCAGGTCCTCGCGTCCGTGGCGGAAGTAGCCGTCCTGGAGGGTCGCGCCGTAGGCCTCCCGGAAGCTCACCTCGTCGGCCAGCACCACCAGCGAAGGCACCACCTCCCGGGCCCGGGCGAGGAGCAGCCCCCCCAGGCGCCGGGCCTCTTCGAGCGGCGCCCGGCGCAGGCGGCGGACGACCAGCTCCAGGTTGCGGGCGTTGGCGGTGAAGCCGAGCTGACCGGCGGTGGCAAGGGCGACGGCGTAGCGGGCGTCCTCCTTGGCCAACCCCTCGAGGGTGCGGCGTCCCGCCGGTCGTTGTGTCAGGTCCGGGTCGAGCGCCTCCGCGCGGGCGAGGAGCGGGGGCAGGAGCCGACGGTAGAGGTCGTTCTGGGCCCCGATGACCTCCTCGAGGAGCGCCACCTCCCCCCCCTCCAGCTCGACCGGGACCACGTGGTCGCCGTCCAGGGTGATGTAGCGCTGGGACTTCTCGGTGAAGGAGCAGAGCCGGTGCCACTCCAGCGCCTCGATGGCGAGTCGGGAGCAGCCGAGGATGTCGAAGTTGAGGACCGCGTGCTCGGCCACCGAGTGGTGCCCGAGTCCGAAGACGATGGCGCGGTTGGAGCGCCTCGCCTGCTCCACCTCCTCCCGCGCCCGCAGCCGCAGTGCCGGCACCGGGTCCGGGGACCGGCTGATGCGGGCGTAGGCGGCGGACAGGGTTTCGGGGGAGAAGTGGCCGCCGGGGGATCGCAGCGCCTCCACGTCGCCGTTGTGACCGGCCAGGATCACCTCGAGGCGGGCACGGCGGGGCTCGGCAGCGTCCACGACGGGGGATTATAGTCGGGATCGGGAGCGGGATCGGGAGCGGGTGGAGTAGACTCTGCCGTTGTGCGCCGGCTGCGGCGCCGACCAGGAGAGACCCATGCCCGACCCGGTGCGCACCCGCATCGCACCCAGCCCGACCGGTGACCCCCACG
>Ga0068714_10002535_pt1 | contig 23367 bp, 23 predicted proteins | sample MTBNYHSulfiMetaG_FD_62988 | JGI IMG/M metagenome (GOLD analysis project Ga0068714, IMG submission 62988) | Enrichment culture microbial communities from rom New York Harbor, USA that are MTBE-degrading - MTBE-NYH (New York Harbor Sulfidogenic)... | ecosystem: Environmental > Aquatic > Marine >... | reverse complement strand
GCCCACCGGGAGTTGATGGTCCAGGCAGTGATGGCAACCAAATCTACTGGAGCGTCGTAGTCGATATCCATAAGCTGCTCATCGATACAGCTGACGTCCCACTCGTTGGGTGTCAATGCTGCAAGATAGGGCAGGGTAAGGCCCACCACACTTCTTTTTTTGGTTTTATGTACTCTTAGATCTTTGGAGCTTCGATAATGAGACGGCTGAATAATGCAAAGCTTCATGAACTATCCCCTGCGGCATTCAAACTGAATGATGTTTGCAGATCCTATCCTGCGGGTGCCAGTTGACCCTCAAAGTGGTCGAAGAGTTGCTGCAAAGACTAATGCAAAAACTTTCCGAAGGCCAGATCCATCCTATGCATTCGGAGTGCTTTTTAACTCTGGGTGGGCGAGAAAGCAATCACTTCAGGCGGGTCGAAGCAAGAAAGAGGAAGGCCTATCCGGCACGGCACTGTTTTTCAGGGATGCGGCCTAGAGTACGATTGTTCTCTGCAATGGTGCGCTGAGACCGCAAAATCATAGAAACTGCTCTGCAGTCTCAGCGGCGCCGGACGGCAAATTCAGTTTTGCAATTCCTATCTTGGCTGCCAGCAATTGAAATAAGAATTCCATTGGGGAGTTGCCGCATCGATAGCACGCTCAAGTTTCACCAGAACTTCTCCTCCCTGGTCCGGATCAAGCCGTATGACAAACTCACTAAGACCGACATGCTTTACCATCGAACCCCAGTCGTATGTGTATCCCAGTCTTGTCCAGGGATATCCCCAGGTGCTCACGTCCGAGAATTCGCCGATTTGGTAGACCGTTTCGGCACGATTGGTAAACCAGTCTCTGAAGGTCACCGGTTGTGACCAGGCACTGTCCATGAAAAGAGCAGTGTCGTCATATTTTATAAATGGGTTGGCTTCGCGGGGAAATACCCAGTTGTCAAAGGCGTCTCTATACGCCAGCTCAGCCTCATGATCATTGATTTCCGGATCTGGACTCGGTCGGAAGAGATCGTTTGGATCTACCCACATTTCGACTAGGACGTCATAATCGTTGGCTGGGTTCAGGCCGAGCAATTTGACAACGCGCTTGGGCGTCGGTGGACACCTCAGAGTCGGCTCACTGGTTGGGATGAAGTAGTTTTGCAGTTCCGGAACGACTGTGACAAATAAGCTCTTCTTGAGCGTATAGTCCTCATTGCGGCGGTTTTCCATGTGTTCTTTGTAATAACTTTCGTAATCCTGGCGCTTCATGAAAGCAACCGCCAGCAGACGAGAGCTCCCCGGCACGCCTTCCCATTGGATTTCACCGCCATTCAAAATTTGCCAGTTAAGCTCATCCCAAAATGGGACAATAGCCAACAGCCGGCTTGAAATATCGTCCTGTTCCGGGTTTTGCGAGTCTTGCAGTGCCCTGTAATAGACTTCTTTGTCAAAGTTTGAGTAATCGGCGGCAATCCCGCCGGCCGAAAAGAATCCAACGACGACGAGACAAAAAAGGATAGCTGAAAGAGATTTGATTTTTCCTGTCTGCAACATCTTTTTCCCTCCGCGGTTCTCAAGTAATTGTCGTTCCACTCCTCCCCCAAGCCTGACAACTAGCTTTTGTGAATAGGCAAATGAACATGCCAATTAATCCGGATTACCAAGCAGCTTCACCATCTATCGAGATTCTCGTCTAATTGAAGGCGTTGCCGTTATATTTGCCAAGGGTTGAAAGCTTCGTTTTCGCGGAAGCGGCATCCTGTCGTTCTGCGACAGAAGAGAACGCTAAGAGGTTTGAGCTTACCGTAAAGTATGCCGGTGAGTTTACCTATTATTTCATCAATCAATACTGTACGCTGAATTTCATTTCGTGTATAGCTAAAACACAATAATCTTAGGCAAAAAGATCTCAGTCAGACATCCTAAATAAGACAAGAAGCTACCGGTAAGTGGAACTTCAAATGAGTTATCCCCAGCTATGCTACTGTTGATTTATTGTGTTGGAAAAGAGAGATACGGGCTCGATTCGAACCAAATCATAGAGGTTGTGCCGCAAGTAATTCTAAAGCCGTTACCTCACGCGCCGGACTATGTGGCGGGACTGTTCAATTACCGCGGCAATATCGTGCCGGTAGTGGATCTTTGCGCACTCATTGGGAGTGCTCCGTGCGAACCGCTTCTGAGCACACGGATTATCCTGGTGGAATATCCCGGCGCGGATGGCGAGCAGCACGTTTTGGGCTTGCTGGCCGAACGGGTCACGGAAACGCTTAATTGTAACGAAGAGGACTTTAATCCGCCCGGGATCACAGTACCGGGCGACGCCTACCTGGGAGATGTCTTTGTCGACGGAGAGGGCATGGTTCAGAGAATTAGGATCGATGCGATTCTTCCCGAATCGCTTCGCCGATCATTGTTTGTTGCCGTTGAAGAGAACGTCGATGCCCTACACTAGTATTGAGAGATATCTCATGCTTACAATAGGGCTCGATCCGGAGTCGGTGGGGCGCAAATCGGTGGAGCGGGCAATCAGTGCAAGAATGAAGCTTACTTCAGTCGACCAGGAGGCTCAATATCTCACCTTGTTGAAGAGCTCCGCATTGGAACTGGAAACGCTGACCGAGTCGGTTGTGGTGCCGGAAACGTGGTTTTTCCGTGATAACGAGCCATTTGCCTATCTGCGTGAGTACGCAACCCGCAACTGGAAGCCACATAAAAGCGACAAGCCCCGCAGATTGTTATCGATACCCTGTGCAACCGGGGAAGAGCCTTTTTCCATTGCGATTACTCTTATTGAAGCAGGCCTGGAGGAACATCAATTCAGCATCGATGCTATTGATATTAGTGCTCGCGCTTTGGAAATCGCCCGACAAGGAAATTTCGCCCAAAGCTCATTTCGGGGAAAGAAAAAGGATCAACAAAGCCGTTTTTTCACCAGGACCGAATATGGATTCCAGATACATGAGCAAATTTTGAGACTGGTGAATTTTCAGCCGGGCAACATTCTTGATCCCGATTTTTGCACCGGTCTTCCCTGTTACGATGTTATTTTTTGTCGAAACTTGTTGATCTATATGGTGCCGGAAGCAAAAAAACAAATCCTGGACAACCTCAATAGCGCGCTTGCGGAAGGCGGGCTTTTTTTTGCCGGGCACACCGAAACAATGATCATCCGCTCTTATGGATATTCTCCAGTCGAACATGCCCGGGCTTTTGCCTTCAGAAAGAAAAGGAGAAACAGTGCGAAGCCCATTCAGAAACAAACGAAAACCCTTATCAACAAGACGCCCCTTGTTTTCTCCGTGCCTTCGACACAATTGGGGGCTTCAAGATCCAAGATCCGGCAAGCTCCGACAATGCACTTTTTAGAGCCGAGAAGTTCATCTGTGCCCGACGATCCTGGATCGTTGCTCGATCGGGTGCGCGAACTGGGGAACCGGGGAGCATTGCAGGAAGCGAAGGTAGTTTGCGAGGAGATTTTACAAAAGGACCGGCTTAACAGCGAAGCGCATTACCTGATGGGGATGCTCCAGGAGACGTCCGACAGGTCGGACCTGGCGGAGGAGTGCTTCCAGAAGGCGCTTTATCTGAATCCGAACCACTACCATGCGCTGGTGCAGCTCTATCTGTTGTATGAACAAAGGGAAGACTATGCAAAAGCGGAGGCTTTTCGTCTCCGTGCCTCCCGCGTGCAAAGCCTGCCTGGTGAGTAATTCGAAACATGCTTAAAAAGACAATTGGATCGTATAACAGGGCAACAATGATGATAGAGAGAACAAAGTATGGCCCCGGTTGCTGGAAAGTTGTTGGCACTTCAGGTGACAGCAGTTGTCCGCAATTACCCGTACGGGGACACTGTCGTAATTGCTCCGAATATGCCGCCGCCGGTAGAGGTTTGTTCGACAGGGATATTCCCGATGATTATCAGCTGCAATGGACTGAAGTCATAGCCAGGAATAAGGAACGTGAACCGACTGATTTCATTTCAGTTGTTGTTTTCCGGCTCAGACGCGAGTGGCTGGCCCTTAAGACCGTTTATTTTCAAGAGATCGGTGAAAATCGTGAGGTTCATTCAGTACCGCATCGGACAAACAAAATCTTTCGCGGGCTGGTCAATATCGGTGGTGAATTGCTGCTGTGCGTATCTGCTGCCGATGTTCTCGGTTTGGGAGAAGAAATGGGGGCCCAGGTTGACCAAAGCAACTATCGGCGGATGGCTGTGATCAGGCACGCCGGCCGGCGTTTTGTTTTCGCCGTGGAAGAGGTCTTGGGTGTCTATCGTTTTGCACCAATTGACCTGCAAAAAACACCGGCAACTGTATCCGGGGCCGCAGTGGCCTTTACCAAAGGAATATTCAATCTGGAGGACAAGACCATAGGTGTTTTGGATGAAGAGGCATTTCTCAGTGCTTTGTCGCTTACTTTTTAGAGAAGGCATTAGTGCGAGCCAGCCAGAGAGGAGCAGCCGGGCAGATGGCTTCAACCGTTGATGACCTGAGCGATTTGTCCATGCTGGATCTCTTTAGAATGGAGGCGGAAAACCAGGCCCGTATCTTAGAGGCGGGCTTGGTGGAGTTGGAAAGAGACCAGTCGCCTGCGCGGGTCGAGCCGTTGATGCGCGCGGCGCATTCTGTTAAAGGCGCGGCCCGCATTGTCGGCTTGGACACTGCCGTAAATCTTGCCCATGCCATGGAGGATGTTCTTTCGGCCGTACAAAAAGGAGACCTCTCACTCAATTCTGACGATGTAGACCTTCTATTATGCGGCAATGATATATTCACCCGTACCGGTGAAATGGAGGCGGCCTTGATTTCAGGCTGGCTGCAGGAACAATTGCCGGCTCTAGATAAAATAATCACCGATCTGCATTCGATACTGGCGGCAAAACCACTCGAGATACCGGCTCAGCTCCATCCTTCCGATCAGAGCGATTCTGCCGTGACCGCTGCAAAGAGCACGATAGACTCTGAACAGGAAGGCACGGACAATGTAGTTCGCATTACCGCGGAAAACTTGAGCAGGCTAATGGGATTGGCTGGAGAAAGCCTCATCGAGGCACGATCGGTGGAGTCTTTTACCAAGAATCTACTGGAGTTGAAGATTCAACAAAACGAACTGGCAGAGCTCCTTGAACAGTTGCGTCAGTTCTTTCCGGTGGAATCGCCTCACGACCCTTTAGTTGCAGCACTGACCTCCTCTCTTGAGGCTATGCGCCGGGTGCGCAGTACCCTTAGTGAACATTTTGACGAATTCGATCGGTTTTCGCGACGACTCGAACATTTGGCGGACCGTCTGTACAATGAAGTCATCGCCAGCCGCATGCGGCCTTTTTCAGACGGAATTCACGGTTTTTCCCGAATGGTTCGGGATCTTGCCAGGAGCATGAAAAAGAAAGTCAGCTTTCAAGTCGTCGGCGAAAGCACGAAAATTGACCGTGATATTCTCGAAAAACTGGAAGCACCGCTCACCCATTTGCTGCGGAACGCAATAGACCATGGCTTGGAAGCTCCTGAGCAACGAATGGCAGCAGGTAAAATTGCAGAGGGCAGTCTGACCTTGGAGGCGCGCCATCGGTCCGGTATGTTGTCGATCACGGTCACCGATGATGGCAGAGGCGTCGATCCTGAAAGCATAAGACGCAAAATCGTCGAGAAAGCTCTTGGAACCGAAAAGATGGCCGAACGTCTGTCTCGATCCGAGTTGATGGACTTTCTCTTCTTGCCCGGCTTCTCAACATCTGCATCGGTTACCGAGATATCAGGCCGGGGTGTTGGTCTGAACGTGGTGCAAGCCATGCTTCAGGAGGTCGGCGGATCGGTTCGATGCGATTCGACACCCGGACAAGGAACTCGCTTCCACCTGCGACTGCCTTTGTCCCTTTCGGTGGTTCGCTCCATCCTGGTTGAGATTGCCAACGAGCCTTATGCAATCCCTCTGACGCGTGCGGATCGGATCATTCGTGTCGATCAAACGGCGGTTCAGACACTCGAAGACCGGCAGTTTTACACCTCTGAAGGTGAGCACCTTGGCCTGGTGGATGCTTGCCAGGTGCTCATGTCATCCGCAGTGTGCGAGCCAGGCGGATCTATTCCGGTGGTGGTGGTAAGTGACCGCCAGAACAGGTTCGGTCTTGTGGTGAATTGCGTTCTAGGCGAGCGCGATCTGGTGGTAAAGCCCCTGGATGCTTCACTCGGCAAGGTGCCCAATATAAGCGCAGCGGCAATCTTAGAAGATGGTTCACCGGTTCTGATTCTGGATATTGATGATGTAGTGCGCTCGATTGACAATATTTTGACCCAGGGGCGGCTGCAAAAAGTCGACATGGCTTCCAGCGCGGGCTTGCGAAGAACGGCCAAAAGAGTCTTGGTGGTCGACGATTCTCTGACGGTTCGCGAGGTGCAACGCAGGCTTCTGGAAAATAAAGGCTACCAAGTTGAAATCGCGGTAGACGGTATGGACGGCTGGAATGCGGTTAGAAGCGGGCAATTCGATTTGGTAATTTCGGATGTAGACATGCCTCGCATGCATGGAATTGAATTTGTCAGCAGGATTAAAAACGATCCACGACTGAAAGATACTCCCGTCATGATCGTTTCTTACAAAGATCGAGAAGAAGATAGGCTGAAAGGTTTGCAGGCCGGTGCCAATTACTATCTGACTAAGAGCAGCTTCCATGACGAGAGTCTGATCAACGCCGTGGTCGATCTGATCGGTGAGCCGTGAGTGCGATGCGGATTGCGATTGTAAACGACCTTTTAATGGCCGTAGAGGCGCAGCGCCGTATAGTGACTTCAGTCTCGAATTATGAAATAGCCTGGATCGCATACAACGGGGTCGAAGCGGTTGAAAGATGCGGCCGCGACAGACCGGATCTGATCCTCATGGATTTGAGCATGCCTGTGATGGATGGGGTTCAGGCCACTTGCGCCATCATGCGGGAATCTCCCTGTGCCATTCTGGTGGTTACCGCTTCGATCAAAGACGATGCTGCGAAGGTGTTTGAAGCGATGGGCTGCGGTGCTCTGGACGCAACTGGAACGCCGATATTGGGCGATGACGGCAAAATTGAAGGCGGAGCGGAACTGCTGAAAAAAATCGCCACAATCGGAAAACTCATCGGTAAACCGTCTCGTGAAGCGGTTGTGGCTAATAAGATTGTACCACTTAGAGCGCCCCGACTGGTGGTAATTGGCTCATCTACCGGCGGGCCGAAAGCGTTAGCTGAGATTCTGGCCAGGCTTCCGGAAGACCTGAAGGCTGCAGTGGTCATTATTCAACATGTGGATGTTCAGTTTGCGGGGGGGCTTGCCGAATGGCTGAATGATCAAACCCATCTCAGTGTCTCGATCGCTGCCGGTGGCCAGACCCTGAGGAAGGGAATGGTTTATCTGGCCGGCACTAACGATCATCTGGTTGTCGGTCCTGATCTGGCCGTCCATTACACCCCTGAGCCCAGGGACTACACCTATCGTCCTTCGGTTGACACATTTTTTTTTAGTGTTGGAAGGCATTGGCCCAATCGAGCCGTTGCTGTCCTGTTAACCGGCATGGGGAAAGATGGTGCCAAAGGACTGCTGACTCTCCGGCGGGCCGGCTGGCATACTATCGCCCAAGATGAGAAAAGCAGCGTCGTATATGGCATGCCAAAAGCAGCCGCTGAAATTGGAGCGGCCGTAGAGATTCTTCCTGTGGAGAAGATCGCTGACAGCATCATTGGTCATATGCCCGACGAAGATTGAGAAACGATAGCACACGGTCCTGCGGAGGCTTGAGTCAGGCGGGCATTAGCCTGCCTGACATAACGGCTGATGCGAAAAGACCAAACAACAAAAGGATAACGAGGTGACTGCACCACAACAAGCCCAGGTCGACTCCGCTTTGACCCAACATTGCGTCACCGTGCTGCTGATTGATGATCAGGCCATAGTAGCGGAAGCAGTGCGACGTATGCTGGCATCTGAATTAGATATCAATTTTCACTTCTGCCAAGATCCGACCCGGGCTATTCAAAGAGCCAGTGAAATAAATCCCACCGTGATACTTCAGGACCTTGTAATGCCGGAAATAGACGGTTTGACACTGGTACGTTTTTTTCGTGCGCATCCTAAACTGCGCGATGTACCCCTAATTGTTCTTTCCACCAAGGAAGAGGCGACTACCAAAGCGGAGGCGTTTGCTTTTGGAGCAAACGACTACCTGGTCAAACTGCCGGACAAGATCGAGCTGATTGCACGTATTCGCTACCACTCCAGAGGCTATATCAATCTGCTGCAAAGGAACGAAGCTTTCGAAGCCCTGGTACAAAGCCAAAAGACCCTGTCGGCGCAGATTCAACGCGCTGCGGAATATGTCACATCGCTTTTGCCGGCTCCGATAACAGAAGGGTCGATTGTCACAAATTGGCGTTTTGTTCCATCAGCTGAGCTTGGTGGTGATTCCTTCGGTTATCATTGGATCGATGGAGATCACTTTGCCATGTACCTGCTGGATGTTTGCGACCATGGTGTTGGTCCTGCGCTGCTTTCGGTTTCCGCGCTAAATGTTTTGCGCTCCCAGAGTCTGCCAGATACCGACTTCAAACAACCGGAGAGCGTCTTGGCCGCTCTGAATGACGCCTTTCAGATGGAAAATCAAAACGAGCTCTATTTTACCATATGGTACGGGGTCTTTAATAAAAGCTCACCCGAGATCAAATATGCCAGTGCGGGACACCCCCCCGCGCTCGTTATCGCGGAATCGGGAGAAGTCTCTGAGCTGAGAACGCCCAATATCATGATCGGCGGTATGCCGTCAGTAGATTATGCAAGCGGCACTCTGGAGCTGGGCTCGCCGTCGCGACTATACATCTATTCCGATGGCGTCTATGAGGTCTGCAAACCGGATGGTGCGATGTGGAGTTATGAAGAATTCAAAGAATACCTGGTTAATCTGGAGGATGACGAATCAGAGATCGACCGCTTATACGACCATGTCAGAGAAATGAATAGGGGGCAGACTTTGGAAGATGATTTCTCCATGCTCAAAGTGCGCTTTCGTTAATGCCTTCAGATCAAGTGCAAACGGTTGAGATCTGAAAACAGAGATGCACCTTGTTGCTGTTTTCTTCTCTGTTATAGCTCACTTGATCGGCCATCTGCCGAACCAGATGGATTCCCAGGCCGCCTATTTCCCTTTCATTCACGCCTTTGGTCAAATCGGGGTCTTCACGTTGCAGCGGATCAAAAGGTTTCCCCCAATCCTGTATGGAGAGATAAAACCGGTTGTCTCTCTGGAAGGAGCACTCCACCTCAACGTCTCCGCTGCCGCCATCGACGTAGGCGTAACGAATCACATTCGTGAGGAGCTCTTCCAGTACGAGCTCTATTTTGAACAGCGTTTCCTGGTCGATTCCCCATTTTTCCGCCTTTTCCAGGACATACGAGCGAAAGGTCTCCAGGTATTCCATTCTTGCAGGTAGCCGAAGAGCGTCCATACTCTATCTTTCATATTGGAGAAGTGCCTGGGCGACGGAATCATGAAATGAAAACATGGAATCGAATCCGGATATGCTGAAAACGTGCTGGATGATGCCGGACAAACAACAGAAGTTGATCTGTCCATGCTCCTGTTTTAATTTCTTGCTGATTTGCAGGATGCTCCTTAATCCTGCACTACTGATATATTCCAGTTCCGTCAAGTCTGCAACCAGCAAAACATGCCCCTGTTCGATGTGACTACTGCACTGCGACTCGAAATCAGGGGCTGTGAGTGCGTCCAGTCGTCCCTTAACCGCGACCACCAGAGCATTGCCTTCTTTATTGAATGTCACCTGCATTAGAAGCTCTCCTTTCGGATGGCTTGTTCGGCCTCGGGGCTTTCAGCAGTGGTTCATGGTCTCTAGGAGCTTGTCCGAGAACTAGCCTTCAGCCAACAGGGTATGAAGATCGGAGGTAGTTGCTGATATCTCCTTTGAGCCATCGATGACACCGTTTTCTTCGACTTCCTCAATGAAAGACTCCACCAATTGGGGAGCCATGTGTGTGCCGCTCATGTCTCTCAAAATGGAGAAGGCTTCCGAGCAGTTTCGTCCTTTTCGATAACAGCGCTCCGTTGTGATGGCGTCAAAACAATCCGCTATGCTCACAATCTGGGCGCCGAGAGGAATCTCGTTGCCATGCAGGCCACAAGGATATCCGGAGCCATCCAGGCGCTCATGGTGATAGTGTACATAATCAAGTGCAGGACCAAGAAAATCAAGGTCTTTTAGTATGTTAATACCTAATTGTGGATGACTGCGGATTTCTTGCAACATATCGTCAGAAATCCGAAAGTCCTGATTAGAGAAAAGCCGATCGCTAAAGCCGATTTTGCCGATATCATGCAGAACCGCTCCTATTCTGATATGTTCGATCTGCCGTTCAGGCAGTCCCAGCCTCTTGGCCAGTCGAACGGCATAGGCGGCAACCCGAACGGCGTGCCCTTCGGTATAGTTATCCCTGGCACCCAAGGCATTTGCGATGGTGACAACCGTTTTCAAGATATTGTTCTTGAGCTGGTCATTAAGGTTCTTGAGCTCTTCAATCAATTGCTCCAGGCGATGTTCGCGAGCTTCAACCTTCACCATCATCATTCCCACTGCCTCCGCTACACGCTGCATGATCTGATGATAACCGGGCTTGGTGAATTCCATGATATCATTGGAATAAACTCCATTGGCAACTTCTTCGATAACCGTGATGAGTCTTTCCACTTCGGTTTTCATTGGCGCTCCTTCAGTGACCAAGACTAGAATAAAAAAGAGTCACGAAGTTATCAATTCTGCAATAAACCATATTGCTGGGATGTGCAAATCTTAAGTGCGCGGGAATCGACAGCAGAGAATGCTTCTGTTGATTGACCCGATTTGGGTGCGTTGGTAATATCTGCGCTAAATCAACCTTAAAACAGACACGAAAGGCTCATTTGCGGCGGCTTGAAGCTCGCAAACCATCCCCTTTCGATTCATCGAGAAGGGAAAGCAGCGGCTCGGTCAATGTTCAATAACAACGGAGGGGCAAAGGCCATGGGTAAGAAGGGCATGGGTTCAATAGTTTTGGAAATCTGCCGATCTTTGGCGAACTATTTCCAACCATCATCTGAGCGGGCTGAGTCAGTAGTGAGAGACATTTCCCGTGGGTCGACTCCCGCCCCCGGCTATTATGCCTTGATATCGGCTGCCTCACTCATCGCCAGCCTTGGGCTGGTCGCCAACAGCCCAGCCGTGGTGATCGGTGCAATGCTCGTTTCACCTCTCATGACTCCCATCTTCGGTCTGGCGTTAGGGATGATTAGGGGGGATGGGTCACTGTTTGGAAGGGCTATTCGAGCTGAAATCGGGGGTGTTCTTCTGGCTGTTACCTTTGGAGCTCTGTTTGGCATATTGCCCCTCTCTCTCGATGTGACTCCCGAAATGTTGGCCCGCACCGAGCCGACGTTGCTGGATTTACTCGTGGCGGTATTTGCAGGCCTGGCGGGAACTTTGGCGGTGATCGATGAGAGAATCAGCCCGGCGCTGCCCGGTGTGGCCATTTCAACAGCGATTGTGCCGCCGCTCTCCACGTGCGGCCTGTGTTTGGCTTTCGGGTCGCTCAAAGCGGCATACGGGGCGTTTTTACTGTTCTTCGCAAATTTTATGGCCATCTTGCTGGTTTCTTCACTGGTTTTCATGATGGCGGGCTTGGCTGCAGGGGAAGCCGTATTGAGCCGCCAACAGTTGTGGCGCCGGTTAATGGCTGCTGGATTTGGCTTTATCATTGTGGCCGCAGTCTTGACCAAGACTCTGGTTGCTGTGATCGAGGACCGCGAGCGGATGCAAATCTTGCGGGCCGTTTTTGCCGAATCTTTGAAGAAAGAGCCGACCACCTCCCTCGATGATATCGTTTGCCATGAGGAACAGGGGAAGTTGCAGATACTTGCCACGGTTAGAACGCCCAAAGTGATTTCTCCGGATCGCGTCAAAGCATTCGACGAGAAGATCAGGAGCCGTCTGAACATGCCGGTCGAGCTCATTGTACGATGTATTTTGTCAAAGGACGTCTCTCCCACCGGATCCACAAGCGCCGCAATCGCCAAAAGTCTGGACGGAATTTTTGTCGCCGAAGAGCTTGATCCTGACGTTGCCAAAGAGCAACTGGCGGAACAAACATTGAGAGAGCTTCTAGCGGCGCGTCCGGATCTCCTGCTGCTCGATGTGGATCTGCTCTACGTCGCTGGAGCCCCCGTGATCCTTGCCACCATTCAGAGCTCGAGAGCGCTGATACCCTACGAGGTCGAAGAGGCAGAGGCTAAACTGAAAAAACGTCTCAACGACCCCCATCTCATCCTTCTAGCTCGATGTCAAGTGCCGGAGGATGTCACAGCGAGGGGGAGGATTCTGATGGGACGAGCCCATTTCGGGGTATTGTCCGAAGGCGCTGCACAGGTGGCAAGGGAAGTAAAGCTAGTGGTAAACCAATTTGGCGATCTATTTGCGACCAACGTGGACGCGGTCTGGGATTCTGACCACTGGAAAGTGACGGCAGAGATTGTGGGAGCACGCGTGATCACCCCTCATGAAGTACAAAAGATGGAGAAAACCGTTGCAGGTTCAATTGGTCAACCCGTCAAATTGAGTGCCTGGTCGCGCGTGGAGTTGATTGTATCCGACACTCAATATATGGCTCTTGACGAGTTCACTAAGGCAAGGCTTCAATCCAAATCCGCAGAGAAGGAGCCGGATACATTCTCTGAGATCGGTGAAGCTTCAGGCGGCCTTTAAAAGGAGTCAAACATATCCGGGCTCGCTTTTCGGTCTTCAGGTCGTTCGGGTGAGGACGGCGAGGCTGAAGGAATCGGTGCAGCCACCGCCGGGGAGGGTGACAGCAATCCGCTGCCGCTCTTTTCATTTTCGGGCGCTGGAGCCCGCTTCTCGCTTTCTTGCGAAAGTGGAGTGCTCGGTGGAGAGCTCTCCAAAGCTGGAGCCTCCTCTTTATTCACGGAAGAGCTCTGAACTGGTTGTTCCCTGGTTCTGGCTTTCGCCACCGTTTTCTTCACCGGATGTGCCGATAAGGACGAAGTTGGGACCCATCCCCGCAGCTTGCCGTCGGCAGTCTTCACCTGGCTCCAGCCAGATTCGTTTTGCGAGACTTGCGTTACCTTGGTGTTCGCTGAAATCTTTCCAAGCGCTCTGGAAGTGGAATCAGGTTTGGAACGAACGGTTGTGTAGGATTTCGCGTAAAACTGCGATAATCCCAATACCTGCTTGACATCGGCGACAGGACTCGAGAGCTGTTGTTTTGCGGCCGAGCAGCCTGCGAACAGAAGAAAACTCAACAGCAGCAGACCCACGGACCGGCAAGAATTTCGTTGTGAGCGCCAACAAACGGGAAAAGCCCTCTTCACGATAAAACTCCTCATACTATCCAGAGAATGAACAGACAACGAAAACTTAGATGTAAGAACTATCAGCTCGCCCGATTCCACCCCAGTATCCGCCGTTAACTCTGGAACTGATTGTTACCGAGCTTCAGCAGTCGCCTCAAACAAGCGTCACTCCTATGCTGCCGCGGCATCTGGCACAGTCTTGATCATGTTCACCGATGACTCGAATTTCCCATTCGTAGATGCTCTTCACCAGACCTTCGAAAAGCTTGCCGGTAATTGTCGGGAACTGCTCCAAAGTTTTCTGAAATTTTTCTCTCGACAGCATGAGGCAGGTGACTTGAGTCTCCGCTTTCAGGGTGAACAACCTTTTCATTCCGTAGAACATGGACAGTCCACCGATGAATGCCGATTCGCTGAACTCGGAAATTTCCTCGTCACCGCCATTTTCAAGAATTAGCTTTGCTTTGCCATCAATAATGAAGTAAGCGTTTTCATCCATCTCATGCTGTTGAAAGATGATCTCTCCTTCTTTGAAGATTTCTCTTCTGCACAAGTAGGCCAACAGCTTGAGCGCCTCGATCGGTAGACCGGAAAATAATGGAATTTGCAGCAGAATTTCAAGGTTGGCTTGATATTCACTGGGCGCCTGTCTTGGCTCCGTGGATGAATTCATACAACACCCCTTTCTTTGCCAGAAGTTCTTCGTAGGTTCCCATCTCAATGATCTTCCCGGCTTTCATTACTCCTATTTTGTCATAGCCTTTGATGGTGTCGAGTCGGTGGATCACGGAAATAAGGGTGCTCTTCCCTTTCCATTTTGTCTCCAACAAGTTCTGGATGCGTTTCTGAGAGGCATTATCCAAAGCAGAGGTAGCCTCGTCCATTATCAGGATGGGCGGTGCCTTCAGGAACACTCTGGCGATGGCCAGCTTCTGGCGTTGGCCGCCGGAAAGACGATCACCCTTGGTCCCCACTCTGAAGTTCATGCCGAGCTCGACAATTTGCTCCAGCAGATCTTCTTCGATGAGCAAATGGATGATGCTCTGGTTGATACGCTCCTGCGACTTGGGATGATCAGTTCGTGGTTTGCCGAACAAGATGTTATCCAGGATTGTCTGGGAATGAATGTACTCGGACATTCTATAGAAACTTATTACACCCGGATGGTCCTGTTGAATTTTCTTTCTGAAGAGGAATCGACCGTCGAGAATCAGTTTTTCAACCACTTCCGGCAGAGCCACGATCTTATGGAGACCAGGGGTAAACCGAAGGGAGAGCTTCAGGTACAGGTGTTGCTCCTGCTCGGATAAATCATGCAACCTTGCTCCCGCGGTTCGCCCCACAAGAGCCCGGTAATCTTCGAACTCGTCTGAGGATATCGGGCTTTGCTGGAAGAAGATCTCATCGGGCGGCAGGTTAGCCAAAATGTCCATCGTCTGTTCGGCCAATTGGTGTCCCAAGCTAATTAACGAGTTCTTAAGCTGAGCCTCGTCCAGAAAGTCCAGAAAGTACTGGTTATTTGCCAATTGATCGGCGGTAAACTCGGGTTTGTTTGGATTCCCAAAGATTAGGTTAGTAGCCACCGAGGAAAAATAGAGATACCGCTCCTCATCGAAGAATTCGACAAATTCGGCAAGGTCGCGGCCGAATTGATTTTGAAAATTTTCTCTTACTCTGATGAGCTTGTCAACCAGCTCCGCTTCCTGATCGGCTGCCAGCAGGGCATTGAGACCGAATCGCAGTATATCGACAAACAGGCCCACCTGCTGGATCACTTCAATCATTTCATCGAGCGTGGGCAGCTCCTCCCCGCTTTCGGCTCCATTATCCTCCAGCATGGCCTGGCATGAGTAGAGCAGGTTCTCCTTAATGGTGCCGTCGAAAATGAAAGGCGACTGAGCAACGACCCCCATGTTCAGGGCGAGATCCCTCTTGGTAAGGTCGTTCACCTCATGACCATCAATTTGAACACTACCTCCGGTGTATGTGTAGAGCTGAGAGATGCATTGAGCGAGTGTGCTTTTGCCGCTTCCGGAAAAGCCGATCAGAGCAAGCTGCTCTCCCTGATTGAGCTCCAGGCTCACCTGTTTTAGTAGCTGGATGCCTCCCGCCACAGTGAATGAAAGATCTTTTACCTGAATGGCGCCCTTCAATGGGAAGGGTTCGCGATCAATCGGTTCGGTAAGATGCTCGGGCTCCAGGTCGTAATACTCCATGAGTCGGACGTAACTGACGCTGGCATCCTGGTAAGTCTGATAGAAATCCATCAGCTCTTTCCAGGGATCATAAAGCTTGTCGTAAGCTGATAGAAAAGCCACTAGTGCGCCCAGATCGAAGCGTCCATGGATTGCCAGGTAACCGCCCACTATAAAAAGAGTGAATGGCCCAAGATTCTGAAAGAAATTATTAAGAGTCTTGATCCCTTGCTTATACAGAGTCCAGGTGATGCGAGTCCTTTGCAGCTGCTCGACAAAGACGCCGTATTTTCTGTTTTCGATGCGATAACTGCCGTTGGCATGAACTTCATGGATTCCGGATATGGTCTCCCCGATCTTGCTGCTCAATGCGCGCGTGATATCCACGCGTTGTTTGTTCGCTTCGTTGGAGCGTCGCTGCATTCTTGGAATGATCGCGATTACGATAGGATATATAATGAGACTGAGGCAGGCAAGAAGCGGATTGAGGTAGAACATGTATCCGCCGAAAGCGAGCAAAGTGAGCAGATTGGTGACCGGTACGGCGATCGCCTGTCCGACGAACTCACTGGCCGAAACGACTTCTGTGACCAGCGAAGAGACCACCAAGCCGGAAGAGGTCTTGCGGAAAAAACTGAGTGGCAATTGCAGGATGTGATCGAACATCTCTTTGCGGATTCTGGTGAGAGCCTGTTGCCCCAACAGGGTTTGAAGATAGGTGATGACGAATTTCATGCCGCTGGCGATTACAACTGAAGCGAGGTAAAAGCCGCAGTACAAAAACAGTAGATCGATCTTCTTCATACCAATTGCTTGGTTGACGATCTTTTTCTGCATTTCCAGCGGAATGACGCGCGTTGTCACCGTAACCAGAATGACGATCAACAGGAGAATTTGTAGCTTGAGATTGCTGGTCTTGACCCAATACATCAACGGGCGTTTGGTGATCGTCATGCAATCCTCCTCTTCAGGTTGCCATCTCGGGAGCTGCAAAAACCGGCCTCGAGCTCACGCTGTAAGTGTCTGCATTGTTTCACAGATTCATCGAAACCGGCCCTCAGGAGCCCGTGACCGGTATCCGTGGTTGACCACCCTGGCATTAGCCTTTCTCCAATAGTGAGCAAGTGAATTGATGTCTTTGCTGGGATGATAAATCTTTACTTGTTTATTGACGTACTGACAAGCATTTTATATTGTAATCTATAACTTGCAGGCCTGTTTCGAATGGGTGGCCAAGATGTTTGAAGTCACTGAGGTGCTGCCATCTACCTGAAGGCTGTCACTTTTTATGGGGAATATGAATCGGCCTGGCCTGGTAAGATCGACTGCTTAGGGCTCTGCGGTTCAAAACCGAAATGAATCACGAGAGGAGAACAGGTCCATGGAAGTGACCGAAAAACGTCAAAACGGGGTCGTTATACTTGTTCCGAAGGGGCGGCTGGATTCGAATACTTCGGATGATTTTGAAAAGAGGCTGCTCGGTCTGGTGAGCGCAGGAGAAACAAGTTTAATAATTGATTTCAAAGACTTGGATTATATATCGAGCGCCGGTCTGCGAGTCTTGCTGAAAACCGCTAAAGAATTGAAGCGAAAAAATGGTCAATTGGCTTTTTGTGCGGTCAAAGATTACATCAGGGAGATCTTCGAGCTGTCGGGGTTTGTTTCCTTTTTTCCGATCCACCCGACGTTAGAAGAATCCCTGAAGATTTTTTGATCTCAAGCAGTTTCTCGTAACTGAAGAAAAACGGCTTAAGTGCCGCTCTTGTTGATCCCCTGCCAGCCTTGCCGAGGCGGTGAAATATATTGAAGTACTGCCAGAATGAGACCGCCTTGGCCGCCTTCCTCTGAAGATTGTCTGATCCGCTTCTTCGATAGATTCTGTCTTATGTATCGGGGTCCATTTACGGTTTCCGATTATTGAGCGGCAAGTTCTTGGTGGACGCTTGCCGCTGCTCTTGCATGCCTGCTTTCAGTTCCGTTTGGGCGGTGAATTCAGAAACGGCGCGACGTAAACTCTTATATACCGAATAGCATCCGGTTAACAGAGCCTGTGTCCCCAGTTCAACCATCAGCTCTGTTTTATCCCTGGAAGACTTTGCTGAGGAAGGCCTGTTGAAATGCAGGTCGGCAGCTACATTTCCGCGCTCCTCTGATTGTGTTTTGTTCGCATTGTGCAGATCGTAGTATTTAGGTTCTGTTTTCTTGCTGCGATTGAGCTGGGCGGTGATGATCTCATGGGCTGCGTTGATCTCTCTCAATTTCTTTTCGGCTCGATCTCGCAAGCGCGGATTGTGTACGAAGCGGTCCGGATGCCATACACAGACCAAATCCTTGTACGCCTGTTTCACCTCTTCCAACGAGGCATTGGGCGGCAGTTCCAAGACGTTGAAGCTATTTTGTAGATCCATTCGTTGATTACTCGTGCAAGCGGCATGGGGTGGCGAGACGCGCGGAGGCGGAGAGCCCAGAATCTGACATTAGCGGGTGTTCTCTGGGCCTCTGCATCGCCGCGGGAAACCGCCTCCATGCATCATTCCTGCAGATTCTCCACATTGACACCAAACGGCTTGGATGCCAGTTCCATTTTGTCTGAGAGAATCAATTCAGCGGCTATTCCCGCCACGTCAGTTATGATTTCTCGGCAGTGAAGGGCATGTTCGCGGCAAAGCCAGCTGTCTTGCCATTGTGACGTTATTTCTCTGCAGAGTGTCAAGCCGTATTTTTCCTTGACGCGGTTCGGGATCTGATTGAAGAGGCGATAAAGTCCGGGTTTACCGTACAATTCCTGCTTTGATTTCAAGAGTACTTCTTTTCCCTCACCCTCGGGGAGCGAGCTCCTGCCATGAAATGCGCTAACAGCCATTACTCCACCGGCCAGGGCACCACAGGTGTCACCGTAGAGTCCGATGCCGCCGCCGAAGCCTGTGGCTAGTTTTTTTACCTCTGCGGGCAGGCCGCTCTCGAGTAGAGTCAAGACCGCTTCAGTAACGCATTCGGCACAATTATAGCCGAGTGAAAAGTTCTTTCTTGCCCGTTGCCTAACCGCCTCAATCTTTTCTTCTCTTGTCATTTCCGAGCTCTCCTTCACCAGATCTATATCAAACGATCAAGATCAACTTGCCGGGTAGCCGCAAGCCGGTCAAATTAAGAGTTTCTTTCTAACCCGGACAAGTTTATTTGGCAATCCGTCCTTTGTCCGTGCTGTCCCGAACAAATAGTCGTTTGCCCTCTCTCAGTTCTGTCTACGATACCCAACGATCACCCATGCCACCCCCCAGGCCACGGCTACGGGGCCAAGGCCGAAATAGAGAAACAAGTGGAGTGTTCTATGCCACGGCTGCAGCAGATAGGCGGCGACCGCAAGATAGATCAGCGATGCCAGGATGGCCAGGCGGATCTTGCCCGAAAGGTTCCGGAAACCAACAGTGGATCTTTCTTTTCGGTTTTCGGCCGTTCTTTTCGGCAAATAGAATAAGATCAAAATTACAGCGGCGACTACAAAAAGTTCCTGAATTCCTGACACCTTCATCTCCCAAAATCACCAGAACACTCTATTCGCACCCGTTCAGCGTCTGGTCCTGAGTCATTCTGCCCATGCATAGAAAGTATGCTCCAACTATATTCAAAAGTTATCGGCAATAGTCAAGACCTGGTGTTCTCCGTAAGCCTTCAGTTGTGCTTTGCCGATAGAAGCATCGCCGTTGAAATCGAGGAATTAGTGTGTAATATGTAAAAGTAAAGGAGAAAAGCAATGCAAGTTCAAGAGATCGATAAAATTGACTTTCGTCCTGAAATCAATCGATTGAGTCCGACTAAGAGAGTGGGTCTGGTAGTTGTCATTACCGGTTACGGAAAAGGCAAAACATCGTCAGCAGTGGGCATGGTTGTTAGAGCATGTGGTCATGGTTTGAAGACTTCGATGATCCAGTTCATGAAGGGAGATTTATACACCGGAGAGTGGGACGGTATCAAAAGACTTGCCTGCGACGTGGAGATAATCCCTACCGGAATGGGCTTCTGCGGCATTGAAGGGAATCCCTATCCCCATTCGGTTCACAGAGAGGCAGCTCAGCGCGCCATTCGCCTGGCGCACGAAAAGATTCGGTCCGGCAAGTACGACCTGGTGGTTCTCGATGAAATCAATAATGCTTTGAAGCTAAATCTGGTTGACCTCGACCAGGTGATCGATGTCATAAAAGCCAAACCTCTTCTCCTCCACCTGATCCTCACCGGTCGAGACGCTCACCCCAGAGTTATCGAATTGGCCGACACGGTAAGCGAGGTGAAAGAGATTAAGCATGCCTACCGCAAGGAGATAGAACCGCAGCCGGGTATAGACTATTGAAATCGCCGACTGAACGAGTGCTTGAGCAGCAGAAGGCTGAAGCGGTCTTCGGTTTCACACAGCGGTCGCCAAACTGGCGGAGCACGAATCTTAGCACCAATGTGCTGGATCTCGGGGTCGCGGTGAATTCAATCAAGAAATTCCAGCCAAGGCCTGATCCAGGTCTTCGCGAAGGTCTTCGTAGTCTTCACATCCTACCGACAGCCTAACCAACTCGTCCAAAATGCCGGCTTGCTCTCTTTCATCTTTTGGCAAGGAAGCATGTGTCATAGAGGCAGGATGTTCGATCAACGATTCAACGCCGCCCAGGGAGACAGCAAGCGTGATCAATCGCACCTTATTTAGAAGGGTTTTTCCGCCCTCGAGTCCTCCCTTCACTCCAAAGCAGAGCATCGCACCAAAGCCGTCCATCTGGTTCTTTGCCAGCTCGAATTGAGGATGATCGGAAAGACCGGGGTAGCGTACCCAAGCTATCTTGTTATGTTCGCTCAAGAACCTGGCCAACTTCATGGCGTTCTGTTGGGCCTTTTCCAAGCGCAGCGGGAGGGTGCGTACTCCACGCAGTATCAGCCACGCCTGATGGGGGTCCATTACCGTTCCCAATAAACGGAGGATTCTTCTGACCCTCAGGTGCAGTGCGTTATCTCGAACCACGATCATCCCACCCAGGACATCGCTGTGGCCGTTGATATATTTGGTGAGACTGTGCACAACCACATCGGCGCCGAGCTCCAGCGGTCTCTGCAAATAGGGGCTGGCAAAGGTATTGTCAACTGCCAGCAAAGCTCCATGCCGGTGCGCCAGCTCGCCTGCGCCGCGAAGGTCAGTGATGATCATGGTAGGATTGGTTGGTGTTTCGATGAAAACCAAGCTTGTGTTGGGCCTGAGAGCGCGAGCAATATTGTTCAGATCCGATGTGTCTACAAAAGTGGCAGTCAGGCCGAAGCGCTGCAGCTCAGATCCCAACAACAGTCGAGTCGCTCCATATAGAGCGTCGGTTGCAACCACGTGCGAGCTCTTATCCAGCAATGCCAGCAGAATTGTACTTATGGCCGCCATGCCGGAGGAAGTAGCCAATGCTCCAGTTCCGTTTTCCAATGCAGCCACATTCTCTTCCAGAGCATTTACTGTGGGATTGCTCAGGCGACTATATATGAAGCCAGAGCTCTCTTCGGAGAATCGTGTCGCCCCTTCTTCTACACTCGGAAATGAAAATGTGGCGCTTTGAAAAATGGGCACCGAGACTTCTCCATACACCGAGCTAGCCAGGCTGCCCAGGTGAATCGCTTTGCTCGCTATGCGCAAGGAATGTCGTTTATCTTTCTTTTTCATGGTCATACTCCTTGAATCGTGTCTTATAGGAGAACGTGCGCGGGCTGATAGAAGGGGAGAAGCCAGGGGGCTTGGGGGTTGGCCGTCCTGGCTCATGACTGAGAGAGTGGAAGAAAAATGGATGCGTTATCTGAGACATTTAATAAGCTATCTCCGGTCCTTATGAAATAGGGTAAATCTAGTATTTTGCATATAGCGACACTGTAGACCACTATTTGAGCTCACATTTGAAAATTTAAGGATTGATCTGCATCGACGCTCGTGATCAGTCAACCAGCAAAAGACTCAATTGGGGAAAGAAGGTGATGATGGCCAGAGCCAGCAGGAGAATGGCCAAAAAGGGTAAGGCCGCAGATGACAACTGGACGATCGACCTTTCAAATCGAAGGCTGGCAATGAATAGGTTCATGCCGATAGGTGGAGTGGAATAGCCGATCTGAAGATTTGTAAGGAAGACAATGCCAAGATGTAGAAGGTTGACATCGTAGCTTGTCGCGAGCGGTACGATCAGAGGAACAACTATCACCAGGGCGGAAAAAATGTCCAGCAGACAGCCTACTATAAGCAAAAAAAAGTTGAGAATAATTAAGAAAACATATTTGCTCTCAACGTAGTGCTGCATCAGAGCGAGTATACGGTTGGGCACCTGCTGATCGATCAGAAAACTGTTGAAAGCAAGAGACGCTCCCAGAATGACGATGATGCCCCCGACCATCATCACCGTCTTGATCACGATAGATGAAAGGTCCTTCAATCTGACTTCCCGATGAATGAGTATTTCCACGACGAGCACATAAAAAACCGTGATTGCAGCCGCTTCGCTCAGAACCAGGAAGCCGCCGAATATGCCACCGAAAACCACCATCGGCAAGAGTATTTCCCAAATCGCTTCACGCGCGGTGCTGAAGAGTGCTCTGAGGGAAAATGCGGCGTGCTGGGGTGCGTGCATGCCCTGATAGATGCCGAAGAGGGAAAGAAGCAGCACGATCAGCAGACCCGGCAGAAGCCCCGCCAGGAAAAGTTGGGGAATGCTTGTTTCGGTGACCACGCCGTAAATTATCAAAGGGAGGCTTGGGGGAAAGAGGACTCCAAGGCTGCCCGAGCTAGTGAGCAGCCCAAGGGAGAATTTCTCGGTATAGCGATCGGCCAACAGGGCCGGAAACAGGATGCCTCCAAGGGCGACGATGGTTACACCTGACGCGCCTGTAAGAGCAGTGAAGAGGGCACATACCACAAGTGTGACAACGGCCAGACCACCCGGCATTCGACCGAACGCCGCACTAGAGAGCTTAACGAGTCGTTGACTCGCACCGCTTTCTGCCAGCACGTAACCGGCGAAAGCAAAGAGTACCAGGGCGATTAACATCGGATTGGCGGCCAAGCGGTACATCTCGATGATGACCACCGAAAGATCTACGCCCAGAAGATAAAAACTGAGTAGTGCTGCAGCTGATATTACAATGAAAAGGGGCGCCCCGGACAGAGCGATCAGCATTAGCAAAGAGCCCAGGAGAAGTTTCATGGGAGGCCCTCTGCACCCTTCGTAATCCTGACGGCTCCGGAGATTGTTCGAGAACCGAACCTGAAGGCCATGACGGCAAAGCTGAATGGAAAAATAACTTCAAACCACCATATAGGAACTTGGCCGAAGGCAAATGAGCCCGCCATTTTTTCGTAACGGACGAAGTTCCACGATGCATACATGAGAGTTAAGGATACAAGGCATGAGAACAGATCAATAACTACCGACAATAGATCGGCCGATTTTTTCGGCAACAGACGCTGCAGTAGATCGATGCGGATGTGCTTGCCCTCGGCGGTGGCTCGTGCCGCCCCCAGAAAGCTGATCCACAACACCGAATGGCGCAGAAGGCTGTCTCCCCAAACAAAACCTGTGGAGAGTAAATTGCGCAGTATGATTTGCAGCAGAGAAAAGCCGATCAGGAAGCCAAGCAACAGGACCAATACCCATTTTTCTATACGCCCGAAGAGCCCGTCCAATTGGTCCGTTTCACCCACGATAAGTGGTCTCATGGTTTTGCCGGGTGGCTTTTGCTGTAACCGGCGAGCTCTGCTGTGACTTCATTCAGCAATTTCTTCGGCAAAACATCCGCTCTGAGATCATCAATGACCCTTTG
>Ga0068714_10002531_pt1 | contig 23397 bp, 22 predicted proteins | sample MTBNYHSulfiMetaG_FD_62988 | JGI IMG/M metagenome (GOLD analysis project Ga0068714, IMG submission 62988) | Enrichment culture microbial communities from rom New York Harbor, USA that are MTBE-degrading - MTBE-NYH (New York Harbor Sulfidogenic)... | ecosystem: Environmental > Aquatic > Marine >... | reverse complement strand
GGAACGGTCCGGGCCAACAGCGCCAATCCCATATCTACGAAAAAACTCACAGCGAGTACGGGTACCGCGATCTTCATGGCCAACAAAAACATCCGACCGGACAGCTGAATGATCTGTCTAAGCAGCGACTCTGAGAACTCCAAACCTCCGAAAGGAATGTAGTGGAAGCTCTCCGCAATAGCCCGTATGACCATGTGGTGAGCGTCAAAGGAGAAAAAGAACAAAACGGCCATGAAATCGTAAAACTGGGTCACCACCGAACTGCGAGAACTCGTAAACGGATCAATGACGGCCACAATACCCAAACCCATTTGGAAGCCCACGATCTGTCCGGCCAGACGAACGGCTCCGAAGATGAAATCCACAGCCATCCCCAGAATCATCCCCACCAGAATCTCCTTAACCAAATAGACTACCATCAGAAGCGGCGATTGAACCTCCCACTCTCCGGCTGCCACAGCCGGGAACAACACCAGACTCAAGATCAGTGCGAAGCCGATTCTGAACAAATTAGGCAGAGAGCGATTATCAAAGACAGGAGCGACAAAAAAAATGGCCGCCACGCGCGCCAAAATGAGCAGGATCTTCTGTGCGTCCGCCGCAGGTATCAATAAGAACTCCATGCTCATCTCACGTACATGGGAAACTCTTGTAGTATTCTTCTAGTGAAATCCAACAGTGTTTCCATCATCCATGGCGCAAAGAATAATAGAGCCAACATCACAACCACTATTTTCGGTACAAACGTCAGTGTCATTTCTTGTATCTGCGTAACGGACTGAAAAATACTTATGATAAGACCAACAGCCAATCCAAGCCCTAACATAGGTGCAGAAATCAAAAGCACGACTTTAATGGTCTCACTTGCAAATCCTACAATAAACTCAGGGGTCATAATGTAGGCGCCTTTACATAAAACTTTTCACCAAGGAACCCACCAGCAGATTCCAACCATCCACCAATACAAACAAAAGAAGCTTAAACGGCAAGGAGATCATGACAGGCGGCAGCATCATCATGCCCATGCTCAACAGAACAGAAGCCACGACCATGTCCAACACCAGAAAAGGGATATAAATAAGAAATCCGATCTGAAACGCCGTACGAATCTCGCTGAGGGCGAAGGCTGGAACGATCATCAGAGTGGAAATCTCGGAAATATTCTGAGGACGGTCCTTCTGAGCCATGCTCACGAACAGGGCAAGGTCCTTCTCGCGAGTTTGAGCCAGCATGAATTTACGGATGGGCTCCTGGGCCAGATTCAGAGCTTCTGTTCGGTTGATCTCCTCGTTCAGGAACGGCTGAAGCGCTTTCTGATTTATCTCACCCAGCACGGGCGACATGATGAAAAAGCTCAAGAAGAGCGCCAGTCCGATCATAATCTGATTCGGCGGCATCTGTTGGGTTCCCATGGCCTGACGCAGGAATGAAAACACAACAATGATGCGGGTAAAACTGGTGAACAAGACCAGAATCGCCGGTGCCAGAGTAAGCACCGTAAGCGCAAGCATGATTTGCAGTACGGACGATATCTGTTCCGGCTCGTCCGCGTCGCCAAACCCAATCTGGACAGACGGAAGCTTGAGCTGGGCCTTGGCCTCGCTACCTATAATCGCACCTGTTACGAGTATCAGAAGCACAAGGATGCAGACGAGGCTGCGTGTCTTAAGCGTTTTCATGCTTTTCGATCCCCTCGCCTCTATTCACGAATGCCGCTAGCATACGAGGGAAAATCCCCTGATGCGGCCCGCCTTGTCCAGCCGGCATGGAACTTTCCTCCGCAGCAGACGACTCCGTCCTCGCCAGAAGATTAATACGATCCGCCGTTACTCCCAAGACCATGCGCTGCCCGTCCACCTCCACTACCACGATGCTTTTCCTGGAACCCAGCGAACGCTGCCCGAGAATCCGAATCATCACTCCCGAGGCCCCTGCAGCCAATCCTTTCCATATGGTCTTCTTGGCTACAAAAAATGCCAGGTACATGACGCCGAGCACCAAAACCAGTGCGGTAACCATTTTGATCAGCTCAAAATAATACTCGGATCCCATTGCGTCGAAATCCTTTCCAGGCCTACTTGGACATTTCATTCCGTTCCGACGAACTAATGATGTCGGTCAGGCGCACGCCAAACTTTTCATTGACCACTACCACTTCGCCTCTAGCGACAAGGCGCTCGTTAATGCGTACTTCCATTGGTTCACCAGCCAGTTTGGACAGCTCTACAACGGAGCCTTTGGCAAGCTTGAGCAGGTCATCGATCAGCATTTTGGTTCGTCCTAGCTCCACTGTAACTTTTAGAGGTATGTCCAAAATGAAATTCAGGCTTGGATCCAGCTCCGAAGCGCGTCCGCCGTCTGTTTCCTGAAGACTCTGGAATTCTAAATCTCGCACCACTTCCGAATCACTCATCCTTCTCCTCCCTGAGAGCATGCGTAATCTGGACCGCCATGTTTCCCTTAACCACCCCGGGATGTCCTCTGAATTTCGGAATCCCCTCCACTTTTATTATAATCTCATCCCCATTGCCTTGAGCCAATTGCAGTATGTCTCCAACTCCCATGTGGATAAGATCGCGCCCCTTCATCACATTGGTGCCCAACTCGACGACCAACTCGACCTCCGCTCCCAGGAGCTGTTTGTAGAAACGTTTGATCCAGGCATGATCCACCTCGAGCTGATCGCTCTGAAAACCGGCATGAAGTTTATCTTTGATCGGCTCCAGAGATGAATACGGAATACACAGAGTCATGCCACCCGAGGCAAATTCCATTTCTATATCAAAGCTCACGACCACCACTACGTCCGTAGGCGGCACAATGCCCACGAATTGAGGATTGATTTCCGATCGTACATGAGAGATGTCCAACTCGTGCACCGGCTTCCAAGCCCTGTTCATGGCTTGCAGGCCCATATTGAGGATTTTCAGTATGATCCTGGTTTCGATGCGGGTAAATTCCCTGCCCTCGACCTTCATACTCATGCTTCCCTTGCCGCCCAGGAAGAGATCCACAAGGGTGAACACCAGTTTGGATTCGAAGATCATCAGGGAATTTCCTCTGAGCGGTTCGAAGCGCAGGATGTGAATGCTGGTGGGCACGGGCAGCGTCTTGAGAAATTCGCCGAATTTCATCATATCGGTTGAAACCATGCTCACATCGACAACTTTGCGCAGCGCCGTGGAAAGGATGTCCCGAAATAATCGACAAAAGCGGTCATTAATGATTTCGAGGGTGGGCATCCGTCCGCGTATGATTCGATCCTGACTGGTCAGGTCGTATACAACGATCCCGGACTCGTCTAAAGGTTGCTCCGCTTCGGTTTCAATCTCGCCACCGGAAACACCCCTTAGAAGGGCATCTACTTCTTCCTGGGAAAGAATCTGGCTCATTTAAAATCCCTATTGAACCACGAATTCAGTGAAATAAACGCGACGTATGCTGCCTGTAGTCAATACCCGGTTCACCCGAGCCTTTATTTCCGCTTTAAGCACCTGTTTGCCGGACAAACTGGATATTTCTTCGTAGCTTTTTGAACTCAACAGCGCGATGATGGTGTCTTGAATCTGCGGCGTTCTCTTCGTCAGCTCGTCTTTGAGTGTTTCTTGTTCCATCTCCAGTTCGACCGTCACTTTTAGATAACGTTCACCTTCTCTCTCCTGGAGATTCACGATAAAGCTCCTAAATGGAAACAAGGGGCCTATTTCGGGACTCGTTGCAGACCCTGACCGCGCAGTATTCGACCGTTCTTCACCAGAGGCCTGATTGGTCCCCGCAGCTGTCTCGCTGGGAGCGTTCCAAATAAAAAACCACACGTAAGCGCCACCCCCCGCTAGAATAAGAACAATGGCAATGATCAGTATCAGGCCAAGCTTGCCTTTCTTCTTCGGAGCCTCTACGCCGGCCTCTCCACCATTGGTCGTTTTCTCATCAGCCATATTCGATTTCCTCACAAGTCATAACTTAATAGAATCGCTACACGTCTGTTTTCCGCCCGTGCTTCAGGAATATCCTCCGTATTTACAGGACGGGAATCTCCGTACCCTACCGCCGCAAACCTGTTTGGATTCAAGTTGCTTTTTTCGCTTAAAATATTCAGAATGTTGACAGCCCTGGCCACGGACAGCTCCCAATTGCTCGGAAAGCGGTTCGTGTTTATCGGTACGTAGTCCGTGTGCCCTTCCACAACGATTCCCAACTCGGGATTCCGGTTCAGGAAATCCGCTATTCGACCCAATATCTTGTTCGCCCGGCCTCTTACTTCCGCGCTTCCCGGATCGAACAGAAAAACTTGGGGTACGGAAATCGCTATTGTATTCTCGTCTCTGATCTCGAAACTGAGTCCAGGGTTTTCCTGTTTCAAATCTTCGGCTCCGGCCATCAATTTCTTTCGCCGTATCACTTCTTCCGGTAAGGGAGGTATCTTTCGGCGTTCCATATCGGTGGTGTCCGATCTCACTCGATTGGCGGTTTCCTCCGTTTTTTTTTGGATAGACTTCACGACCACATTTGATGGAGTCTCTTTCTGGCGAAGCGCATCTTCCCCCGGGGAAGCTTCCCGATCTTCCTCCATTCGATACAAATTCTCTACAACCTTGTTGCGCTTCCCGATTTTCAATACCGGCAGAATCGGCTTAAATATTTCCTCTTCCTTTCCGGACGCGCTCCCTAGAACCCCAAAGGCGCCCCTCAACTCGGTGTACATCTTCTTGATTTTCCCTCCTTCGAGCGATCCCATGGACAGAAGGAGCACGAAAAAGGTCAGAAGAAGGGTCATGAGATCGTTGAAAGTAGCAAGCCAGTTGCCCTTCGGAGGGGCTGGTTTTACTTTATAGTTGGCCATAATGCCCCTTGGGAATGCTTTTCAACTCGATCTCCACTCGGCGGTTCTTGGCCCGTCCTTCCGGAGTATCGTTTTCGGCTATTGGCCTGAACTCCCCATATCCTCTGGCTTCGATACGGGAGTTAGGTATACGAAACTGTGATTCCATGAATCGCATAACCTCGGCCGCCCTCATGGCGGACAATTCCCAGTTGGAGGGGTACAACAGCGTATGAATCGGCCGGTCGTCCGTATGCCCTTTGACCACGGCGAGGACCCTGGACTTCCGAACGGTATTGGCAATGATATCGATCAGCTTGTAGGCTTCATGCTTCAGAGAGGCGCTCCCGGGGTCAAACAGCAGCGCATCTTTGAGGACAAACTGGACCCCCTCCTCAGACCATTTGACCGACACGAATTCCTCCAGTCCCGTTTCCTTGATCTGGGCTTGCAGGTTTTGAATGGACCGCCTCATTTCCTCTCTCACCGCCACTCGGCCTTTCGATGGCTGATCCGGAGAATACAAAGACAGTTGCTGACCCAATTCCGCGCTTAAACCACCCTCAAGAATGGCCACGGCTCCTCGAAATGAACGCGATATTTCGATTATCCTGCCTCGTTCCTTATCGCTGTAAGAATTCAGAAGGCAGAAAAACGACACGAGGATTATGGCCAGGCAGGTAAATACAATTTCCCAACCCGCCGATGAATCGTCTTTCTTTTTCTTGCTTCTTGCCATCAGTTGAATGCGCTTTTCCGCTCGGTTGGCGGAACGAATGCATGAAGTTTGCTCTCGACGATCCGGGGATTATCTCCCGCCTGAATCGATCGGATACCTTCGCTAACGAGTTGCTTGATCAAAATTTCTTCCTGGGTGCGCGTCCTCAATTTGCCGGCGATGGGTATGCAAACCAAGTTGGCCAATATCACCCCGTAAAAGGTGGTCAGGAGCGCCACAGCCATCGCCGGCCCGATCTTGTTGGGATCGTCCATCTGCATCAGCATCTGCACCAGGCCGATCAGAGTGCCGACCATTCCCATGGCAGGAGCAAAGTTGCCCATCGTCGTGAAAATTTCGGCACCGAGTCGATGGCGTTCTTCGATAAACTCGATCTCGGTTTCCAGTATCGAGGAGATAATGTCCGGCTCGAGTCCATCGATAGCCAAAGTGATCCCCTTTGCCATGAAAGGATCGGCGATCCTATCCGATTGACCCTGAAGCGCGAGTATGCCCTCCCGCCGCGTAATCTGTGCAAAGTCCACCATCTGACCGATTACTTCCGCCCTGGATGGAATCGAATGAAACAGGACATTTCGTGTGACGTTGAAAATGCCTAACATGTCTTTCAGAGGATAATTGATCAGTGTCGCACCGATGGTCCCTCCGATCACGATCATCGCTGAAGGGATGCTGATAAACCAGGCGATACCGCCCCCCATGAAGATGGCGACTAGAACAAGTCCGAATCCTCCCAGAATTCCGATTACAGTAGAGATGTCCATGGGTACCCCGTAGATTTTCGCTGCACCACATTTTGAGCAAATATCGTACCAAGTAGACCGCCAGGACGGTCAAAGGAACCGTGGAATCCTGTTCGAGGTTCGCTTTTCACCGCTTTTCGTCTACTCAACCGACTCGGCTTCTGATAAACGGGTCTTGTGGAACAAAATGGCCGATCCCCTTTGACCCCCCAAGCCTTCGGCCGCCGAGCGTCCCTTTCATACGGGACGCACACCTTTGTCAACGGCATCATCCCGGCGTTAGTCACAATTTTGACGCTCCGGACGAAATCCATAGACGTTTTCTATCCAACCGTTTTAAGGCGCGCTCGAGTCACCGCCCGCGTTAAGCTGGTCCTTAGACCATGCTGCAAGCAGCTTCCCATCCTGCTAAAAAACCGCCGTGGACTATGGAGACGCCCGCGGTCGTTCGCAAGCAACGGTTCCACAAATGAATACCGCCACATGGTGTTTCTGCAGGCGTTTTGTCTTGCGTCGGACCCGCGTTTGAGTGAAATTTCAGGCGGGTAACAACAGTTTTAACGCCGGACAGGGGAGGATTGATGGTTCCTGAGCCTCGTATCCGTGTCTCCACATCAAATCATGACGAAGCCTGGGACGGGAAACCATCGGCTTTTTTTCCCACACTGCACTCCCAATGACTTAGGCATTGGAAGAGCGACAGGAAAAGTGGCCGCCAAAACACCTTCCCTAAGCCCGAATACGCTGCGGAACGGTTTGCATTTCAGGGTCGAGAAACAGGGTTTCCATTGCTTATTCAAACCATCCGACCATACTATGTAGCTCAAACTAGGTCCGAATACCACATCTAAAAAACCGACCGAAGCTTCTTACTCCCCCTACGAGACAAGACCTGAAACATGAAAAATAGGAATCTATTCGAGCAAAATCTCCGTCTCCGACTTTACATACGGGGTTATGAGGACCGGTTCCTGGTCATTTTTCGTGCGCTCAGATTCACCCCGGCCACGGGAATTGCTCACTACTATGTAGGACGTATCGACCCACTTGAACTTAATCTTAAGAAATTTGAAGACGATCCCACTCCACTTTCAGAAGAAGGTGTGGGACCGGTACGTGCGGACCGTTCGAGAGAAATACGTCCATGGAGAAGCCAATGCTGAAGGTGTTCAGGCACACGAAACCCCGGCGGAACCCTACCTTCGATCTCGACCGGTCCAAGACGCTCTATCTACGCTGGAACAAGCTTTGGAACGGTTTCCGTCCGGTTTCTTTCTGAAGGAAAAGCTGGGAATGATGCGAAGTGTCAGACTTCCCGTAGTCGAGCCAATTTCACCGTGACTCACGAATCGTCGGTAAATGGCAATAAAACGGCCGGCGTTCCCAGCGGAAACCCGGCCTCGAGCGGAAAAGCGCTTCCGACTATTATCGCTTGATGTTCATGAGATCGGCCAGCATGGCATCAGCTGTACTGACGACTTTGGTGTTGGCCGTGTAGGCGCGTTGCGCCGTGATGAGACGTACGAATTCGGAAGCCATGTCCACATTGGACAGTTCCAGCGAAAAGGAGGTTACATTCGCGAGGCCGGTTCCGGGACGGTTGTGGATGGCTTGCCCTGACTCACGGGAGGGCTGATAGCGCGTGTCGCCGACCTTCATCATTCCATTGAGGTTTCGAAAGAATCCCAGAACGAACTGTCCGACCTCCCGTGTCTGCCCGTTTGTGAAGGTGCCCGTTATAAAGCCTTCCTGAGAGATCTCGAGCGTCTTTAACTCGCCGGCGCCGAACCCATCCTGAAGGATATCACTGGTAACGGAAGGAGCGGAGTACTGTGTCAGATTATCGAAATTCACCTCGATGGTCTGGTCCGATATAGCACCTGTAGATAGATGCATCCCCACTGAAATCGTATGGGGATCCGGAGTAACGATCAAGCCTGTGGGTCCGAAGGTAATACCTAGCGGCCACCCCGGATCCGCATAGTAGTCGTATTCAACCTGCCATGAACCGCTGCTGGGCAGTGACCCGAAAGTGAGCGACATATTCCCGCTCCCATCCACCTCCACGAGAACCTGTCCAGGAGTCGGATTGCCGTCGTAGATTCGGGTGAGGGGCACGGTACCCGATCCGTCCGAAAAGACCAGGCTGTTCAGGTCCACGTTGGGATTGGCAAGTGCGTACGGGCCTGTACCGGCTCCCAATACTTCGACACCACTGGCCGATGCCACTGCGGAAGTGGTTGTAGCAATGCCGAATTCCGGCGGAATCGAAGGAATAGCGTTCCACTGATTGACGCCGGTTTTGGTGAACGTGAACGAAAGCGGGATATCCCTCCCCTGAGAATCGTATACGATAACGGTGGTGCTGTAACGTCCACTGGAGGTCGTTTCGTCCGATGAAACGTAAACCGGAGCCTCCGCGTCCAGGTTAAGTCCCAGTTGGGCCTCTTCAGTAGACTTGGCCTGACCTAAGACGTTGCTCACACGCAGGTCCACTTCCTTCGTGTAATTGATCCCGCCGGAAGAGTCCAGGCCATAACCTTGAACCCGCAGACCGTCCGTGGAAATCAAATATCCTTGTCGGTCGATAACGAACTCGCCGTTCCGCGTGTAGTAGAGGGTTTCACTATTAGGATCTCGGATCACGAAAAAGCCGTCCCCCTCAACGGCCACGTCGGTCACGTTTTCCGTCCGGTTCAGGGAGCCCTGGATGAAATCCGTTTTGACGCTTCCCATGAAGACGCCTCGGCCGATTTGAATATTGGATGCTCCACCCTGGAGGCTGGCGCTCAATATATCAAAGAATGTACCATTACTTCTCTTGAAACCTACGGTATTCGTGTTGGCAATATTGTTGCCCAGAATACTCATGGTATATGCATTAGCGGTCAAGCCCGTGATGCCTGAATATAACGCGCCTAGCATGTCGTCCCCCTCCTCATGCTTCCTGGTCTTTTATCCCAACGATTTCCGCCAATGTAACGTTGTCCCCGTTTACGACCAGAAACGTAACCCCCTTGTCAAAAGAGATCCCCGTCACTTTACCCTTCTGAAAGGTTGAAGCCGACACCGTATCGCCGTCAAGGTTCTTCGCCCGAACAACATACGTGTAGGCGCCCGCTTCGGCAGCCTTTCCCTCATAGTTCATGCCGTCCCAATGAACGGTCCGTCTTCCCGCTTCCAGATTATTCACTTCCCACGTTCGAACGGCTTTTCCTTCTTCGTCTGTGATGGTGATCGCCACAGTCGCCGCATCATCCCGAAGCTCGAAGGACAGGTCGGCGCCCGAATCCCCTTCCTGCAGATGAATCCCATTACCTTGGTAGCTGACGTCTTTCCCGATAAGGCCTACTGCCAGCGCACTGATCGTGGAAGCCTGAAAATTGATCATTTCCTCCATGGACTTGTTCAGATTCTCCAATTCCTCAACCTGGGTAAACATGGCGAGTTGAGCAGAAAAATCCTCGTTCTTCATCGGGTCCAGAGGATTCTGGTTCTGTAATTGAGCGATGAACATTTTTAGAAAGTCTTCTTTCCCCATCATCTGCCGTACTTCCATGGCCTCTCCCTTCATACCCTCACATTGATCAGCCGGGTTCCGTCTGCTTCCAGCGATTTGAGCTTGGAATCGGATCCCCCCGATTCCACCCTTTGAGCCCTCTCAACGGAACCGCTCTTCTTTTTGTTTCCGAAACTCTGTTTGCAGGAATCCCTGCCCTCGGCGTTCCCCTGCTGGAGGAACACGTTTGTCTCGCTCTGATTCATACCCGCTTGATTCAGAGATTGACGAAGGGTTTCCATTCCGGAATCCAAAATCTCTTTGACCACGGGAGAAGCGGTCAAGAACGTGGTCTTGACCTGGTCCCCTCTTACTTCCACTTCAATGTCCAGAGCTCCGAGAGAAGGCGGATTCAGGCTCAGACGAGCCCGATGCGTCGCGGGCCAACTGAACTTGGCCAGCATTTCTTCCACTTGATCCTGAACCTGGCGGAAAATCTCCGCCCCGGTTAGTTGCGTGCCCGAAAAACCCGGCTTAGCGAACCCCGTCTCGCTGCTTTTGTTCACTGTGGTAGGACCCTGAACCTCTCCTCGAATGTTCTGGCTTTCCCTTTCCACATGTGTATCGTTTTTCATGCCCGCGGACACATCCGAATGTGACTTGACATGGGACTGTTTGTCCTCTTCTTTTTGCGTGTCGTACCTGCCTGTTGGGAAAAACATCTTCCCATTTTTTGCAGCCGCTGAATCGGAGCCCGTCGCACCGCCACTACCAGGCCCTACCGGCCTGTCATCCATAGCCATCCAGGTTTCTGCAGTCTTTCCCGCTCGTTCCCCGGAGACAGTATTTTCGACGGCCTTGCTCCCCAAAAAACCGGTGTGGGTACTTTTTGCCGGGCCGGCCTGTTTCTTTGTTGACAGCAACTGTTCTGCGGATGACGGTTTCTCTGTGCTCTTCGCATTGGTCTCTTTCTCGGCGATGGTCTCGGAGTCCGAGTTTCGGAGACGAGTCGCATTTGCTACACGGCTTTCTTTTGACTGTGAACCTTTCTCAAATCGTGTCACTTCCGCGTTCGTTTTGGAGGCTCCATAGACGGCGGTTGCTCTGTCTGCAGTGGTTTGAGTCGGCTGCTGCCGGCCTGAGCCTCTCATGACCTTTTCGCCTGCTTGAGATTCCGAAGTAGTACTGAAACGGATCCCCTCCTTCCCTTTATTTGCCGACGAAACACCGCTTTTGGATTCCCCGCCTGTATCCAGCGCAAACGAGCCCTGTTTTTCCATCCGTGCAGTTTCTTTTCCCACATGTCCCAGACGGGCTCCAACAACTCGAGCCGTCTCCGAATCACCTCCACCAGTACGCACTTGGGATCCAGGACCCCCCTTGCCGGCATCATTCGCCACATTCGCTTGAGGCCGCAGACCTGTTCTTTCTTTCAAGTCTCCGGAAATCGCCTGTTTCGACTGGAGTTGAATCGATTTTTTCTTGTTCCCTGAAGCATTCACATCGCCAGGCGCCTCAGAGAAGAACGCTTTCTTGCCGGATGCGGATTCGAGTGGAAGCGAGTCTCCCTGACCGGAAAGCAGGTTGCCGGGAATGCTCGACCTGATGAATCCACCGAACTCTCCATTACCTGGTCGGGTATTACCTTGTTGAGTATTTTTCGACTCGCCCGGCAAATGAGAAAAACGCCCCTGCTGTGAAAACCCGAACTGTTCCGCGATGTCCCCGGACAGGAGAGTCCGGCTGTTTTTTCCGCTGAACAGGTTGAGGCCCTTCCCGCCCGTCGCCACGGACGCCTGCAGTAAACCCAGGAGTTCGGCGAATTCTCCCGACACGCCGGTTGTTCCTCCGGCTTTCACGGCTTTTCCAGTGGACGGTGTCTTACCGGGCAGGACCTGGGTCAATGTGGCGAGTGATCCCTTAATGGCGCTTCTCCTCATGCTTCGCGTTGACATTCATCTGAGCAAGGCTCGTGCCAACGGGATCGCAACCAGAAAGTGGTCTATATTCAGATAGATAGGAATTGAGTGCTGCTTCGTCGGAGGAAAGGGGATGGGCAGGATTTACCACCGTGGCGTATTACCGTGAATTTTTTTCCTTTTCGGGCTTACCGCCGAATGGCTAAAAAAGACGATTCCCCATTGCGCGGCGAGTACTCGCATCAAGGGAGGCGGAAGAGAAGCGTCTCGTCTTTCCTTACTCCTTGAGTTTAATCAGTTCCTTGCTGATCAACTCTCCTTTCGCCGGATCGACTTGGCCCCAAATCTTGCCCGCTTTACGTGGGTTCATCAGCACTAGAATCTCTGCGGCCATCTTGGGGGAAAGCCTGGAGAGCATGGGACCGGCTTTTTCAGGTGGGGTTTCCTCGTATACTTTCGCCAAGCGCTTGATCTTGGCCTGGTTTTCCTCCTCCTTTTCTTTCAGAGCCTTATCCACCGTTGCCTGCAATTCCTTGATCTGTTCCAGAAGGCCGCCCAGGTCGCCTTTTACCTGTTCCAGACGATCGTGCTCTTCTTTTGCTTTATCGGAAACTACCTGGGCCGCTTTCTCCCTTTCCCGTATTTGCTGCAATCTACGTTCCTGGATGGAAATCAGGAACTCATCTTTGGCAACCCGGCGCGTCTGATCGGTTTCCATCTGTCGATCCGCTTCTTGCGCTTCCGCCATAGTCGGCAAGCTTATCCAGGATTGCCACGGCTGCTGCCGGTGATCCAGACCGATCCACACGAGCAGGAGGAACTTTGCGCACAGAAGCCCTACGATCAGCCGAACTGTCGGCACTGCTTTATTCCGGCGGCTGGACATCCAAAAATCTCCTCAGCGCCACTTCGTCCAGAAAAGCCGTCTCTTTTCCGGCCATTGCTTTTCGGTAGCGTCCGAATTCCTTTTCGCGCAACCGTTCCAAGACTTGTTCTTTTTTTCGAGCCTCGAGAAGCTTCGAGATCTTGTTCTTGAGTTCGTTTTCGATAGCGGCCGCCGTTTCTTTGCCGTCCCGGATACGAAGTGCCAATCCATCCACATAGTGGTTGAAGAGCTTCAATTCCTCTACGGTAAACGTCTTGCGTTCCCGGAATGTTTCCACCGAGGCGCGCCTCAGATCAACCAGTACTTCCAGGTCGCCCTTCGCTTGCTCGAGTCTTTTCCGGATGGAAGCCAGTTCGGCTTCAACTCTCTCACGTACCTGCCGCCGCAGGTCGAGGAGGCGTTGAAGCTTGAATCGGAACATTGAATCCCCTTGTTCATCAATTGCCGGACCGGTTGGATCCCCGAGGTCGAAATTCGATGGCCTGGGTCCATGGCGACTATTAATGGATATCGTACGACATACGTTAAGCCCATGCCTTAATAAGCGATAACCTTGGTGATCCGCTTTGTAGCTGAAATATGCATGCAAACGCAAAGTAACCGCCCGATCCATCGGGATGGTTCGGAGGAACCGTAAGCATACCCGCAGGCTGATCCGTCGGCATAGACATCGTGTCTACGTCTCCCTCTCCTGAGATTCGGGGACGGGATACAACTTCAGCAATCCGGAGACGGAGTCCGAGAATTCCGACCGCTCCTGGATATCTTGCCGCAGAAAAGAATTTGTAGGACCGATCATCTCAATGGCCATATCTATATCGGGGCTGCTCCCTTTAGAATAGGCGCCTATATTGATCAGGTCTTCAGAACGCCGATAGGTGGCTACCATACTGACCAGTCTGCGTGCGCTCCGCACATGTTCAGCAGCCACCACATCATGCATACACCGGCTGACGCTGCCTAGGACGTCGATGCTGGGATAGTGATTTTGAGCAGCCAATTCGCGCGTCAATAATATGTGACCGTCTAGTATTGCTCGAGCTGAATCCGAAATGGGCTCGTTGAAGTCATCCGCTTCGACCAGCACGGTATAGATCCCGGTTATGCTGCCGGCGCCTTCATTAGAGCCCGCACGTTCCAGGAGTTTCGGCAGTAGAGCGAACACGCTCGGAGTGTACCCTTTAGTTGTCGGAGGCTCGCCCACAGAAAGGCCGACTTCACGCTGGGCCATGGCAAACCGGGTCAACGAGTCCATCATAAGAACGACGTCGCGGCCCTGATCGCGAAAGTATTCCGAGATGGCGGTCGCTACATACGCCGCACGCATTCGGATTAGAGGCGGTTGATCCGATGTAGCGACCACGACCACCGATCGCTTGAGCCCTTCCTCTCCCAAGTCCTTTTCCATGAACTCACGAACCTCGCGTCCGCGTTCCCCGATGAGACAGATAACGCTCACGTCCGCCGAGGTATTTCGGGCAATCATGCCCATGAGAGTGCTCTTTCCCACGCCGCTACCGGAAAAAATACCGATACGTTGTCCCTTACCCAACGTAAACAATGCATTGATCGTTCGAACACCGACGTCTATAGCTTCGGAAATCCTGGCGCGCCGTAAAGGGTTCATGGGCTCCGCATAAAGTGGGTAGAAGGTGTTCGAGAAAAGGGGAGCCCCCTCATCCATGGGCATGCCTTGCCCGTCCAATACCCGCCCTATCATCTGGTTACCGACCATTACGGTGGCGGATTCACCTAAAGCTACAATACGGCTACCGGGTCCGACGCCTCGAATATCTCCAAGAGGCATGAGAAGGATTCTATTGTCCCGAAACCCAACGACTTCCGCTGTAAATGGCTTTTTCTGCTCGTCTTTGGGAAACACCTCGCATACGCTCCCCACGTGAGAACCCGGACCATGTCCTTCTATGACCAACCCTACCAAGCGGGTGACCTTACCGTTAATGGTAACCGGGTTTATTCGCTCCAAAGCATCGAAGTATGCGGCCAGATCAACTCTTGGCATCCGAGTCCGTCTCCTGCCGGTGCTCCTCCAGCACCTCCAAGATGTTTTTCTCGACTTTCCCAAACTGTTCATCGAGACGCGCATCCAGGTCGCCAAAACTGGTTTCAACAATCGCCCCGCCCTTTGGAATCGATTCGTCCGCTTGAAAAGTGAGGCTTTTGATATCAGGCATAGCGATCGTCAAGTCAGCTTGCTTGACTTTTGCCCTCTCTGCATCCGTGGGATGGAGCCGTACTAGTATGGTATCTTTCTCAGTCACCATTTTAAGAACGTGTCTGAGATTCTGAATAATCACGTCGGAATTCTGTAGAACTTCGGCATGAATGACTTTTCGAGCCACGGCCAAAGAAAGTCGAATGACTTCGGATTCCATATCCGCCAGTCCTTTTGCCGCTTCCTCTCTGAAATCGGCCAAAGCTTTCCCGAGACTCTTGACGGCGGACTCGAACCGCTTCTCGCCGATCTCGATGCCCGTTTTCTCTCCTTGCTTGTATCCGTTTTCGTATGCTTCTCGTTCGATCAGCGCAGCCTTCTCCTGTGCTCCTTTGATAATGGCTTCCGCTTCATTGCATGCCGCGTCAAGGGCTTCAGTCCGTATCCCCCCGGCCGGCGTCAAATCTTCGATACCCCTCCTCGGCGATCCGGGGCTGCAGACTTCAGAAAATGACAGAGATTGGAAGCCCTCGGGATTTGGCGCTCTTGGTTTGCACGTCGTCGCTCCGGCCATGTCCGGAAAATCCGCACGGCTCACTCCTTCCTCTGACTTAAGTACAATTTTAGACGAAGACCTCATCGCTGCCCTTTCCTGCCACGACTATCTTTCCTTCCTCCTCGAGCCTTCTGGCAGCCCGAATGATCTCCTGCTGAGAAGACTCCACGTCGGACAGCCGTGTGGGTCCCATGGCTTCCATGTCTTCCTGCAGCATTTCGGAAGCGCGGGCGCTCATATTTCTGAGGAACTTGCCTTTAACCTCATCGCTGGCGCCGCGAAGGGCAACGGCCAGCGTTTTGGAATCGATTTCTCTCAGCAGTTGCTGCATGCCGCGGTCATCGATGGACGCCAGATCGTCAAAGACGAACATGAGTTTACGTATTTCATCCACCAGGCCGGGGTTGATCTCCTCCAAGTGGGAAAGGATGTCCTTTTCGGATTGTGAATCCAGCTGATTCAGAATCTCGGCAACGGGCTCAGCCCCACCCATCTTTTTCCCGAGACCTGCTGAAATATGTAGTTCGTTCGTTATGACGTGAGCCACTTCGGAAAGTACGTCCGACGGGACCTGGTCCAGTTCCGCCACGCGCATGATGATCTCGTTTTTCATTTCCTGGCCCAGATGACCAAGTACGACCGCCGCCTTCTCCGGTTGCATATACGCCACGATGATGGCGATGGTCTGGGGGTGTTCGCCTTTGATAAAGTCCGCCAAAACATCGGGATCCACATTTCGTAGAGCGTCCATGATCGTCAGCTCCATGGAGGGATCGTCCGACGACAGGTTTTCGATAATGTACTCCGCCTGTTCTTTGTCCATGGCCTGAAGAATCAGGCTCTTGGCGTATTCCAATCCTCCGACCACAATACCGCCCCGGGTTTCCGCCATATCGAGGAACTCCGTGGCGATCCGGTTCAACGTTGTCGTTGAAACGCCCTCCATTTGGCTCATCCGGTAGGAAATGAGGTGCACTTCCCGGGGACCGAGGTTCCTCAGAACACGTGCGGCCAACCCCGGTTCCAGGCTGAGCAGGAGGATCGCAGCCTTTTCCATTCCGGCCAGGACACCCCCTACTTCCTTCTGATCTAGTTTTACATCCGTCATGGCTCTTTCAACCAACCCCGAATCAACCGGGCCATATGCTCCGGGTCTTCTTCAGCCAGTTCGCGTACACGTTCGACCGCCGGCTTTTTGTCAGCTTCGTCCAGCTTAGGCAACTCTTTCGTCATTTCCAGTCTGGCCCGTTCTTCTTCAGTAAGCAACCGATCCTCCGGCGGAGTCCTTTCAGGTCTGGCGGTCAGGATGGTTTTCAGAACCGGCCTCACCACGAAAAAGATCACCACCATGGCCAGGGCCAACATGATTCCGTATTTCACATATGGAGCCCAGAACAGGCGCCGCTCCGCTTCGACGTACATCCGTTCGATATCTTCGTCCACTTCTACTCGTTCAAACGGCAGGTTAACCACTTCCACGCTGTCGCCGCGAACTTCGTCATACCCGATGGCATTTTGTATGATCGTTCTGTACTTAGCCATTTCTTCAGCAGATCTGGGAACGTAGCTTAGTTTCTCGGTTCCTGCTTGGTCCACTTCTTTCGCATAGGATCCATCAACCAGCACAGCCAAACTCAACCTGCGTACTTCTCCTCCTGGTTCAAAACTATCCTGCACGATTTTCGTGATCTCGTAATTAATGGTCTCACTGCTTTTCCGATGCACGCTCTGTCCGACCGCACCCGACTCATTCACCTGACCTTCCACATTGGGCTTGACGCCCGGAACACCGACAGGGTTCATCCCTCCGCCCATTGCTTCTTCGTTCTGACGTTGTTCACTTCGAACTGCGGACTGTTCCGGATCATACATCTCTTTAGTCTGTTTCATCTCGGTAAAGTCTACATCGGCATCCACCTGGACGACCACCTTATTCTTACCCACGGTCTGCTCGAGGATCTTTGTCACTTTCCTCTGCAGCGTACCTTCGATCTTGGATTTAAGCTCATGCTGCGTCTGCGAAAGCATCCCGACGCCGGCGGGGTCCATGCCTCCATAGAGTGTATTTCCGGAATTATCCACAATGGAAACATTCTGAGGGGAAAGCCCCTCTATGCTTCTCGATACCAGGTTCACGATTCCTTTTGTCTGGCCTTGAGTAAGCATCGCGTTCTTGGCCATTGTCAGGACCACGGAAGCCGTAGCAGGCTGTTGCTCGTCTGCGAAAAGGGTTCGTTCCGGGATCACTAAGTGAACCCTGGCCGTCCGGATCTCCTCAAAATGGCTGATCGTTTTCGCCAGCTCCCCTTCAAGGGCCCGCCGTAAATTGACCTTCTGAAGAAACTCGCTCATTCCCAGCTTGGAGTTGTCAAACAACTCGTATCCAGTATTCCCCCCGGACGGCAGGCCCTCTCCGGCCAGAAAGAGGCGGGCGTCACTGTGCTGCTCTACGGGTACGGAAATCCCTGATCCGTTGGCATCGAGACGATACGGGATCTTCTTGCTTTTCAGAGCTTCAACGATAGCATTGGCGTCCTGGGGATTCAAATCCGTGTATAACGGGCGATAGTCGATTCGGTTTCCCCAGAGGATAATCGCGATCAATCCGGCCACCACGAGGACCAGGACCAGAAAAAAACTGAATTTTCTCGCAGGTGATAAGCCGTCAAGAAACTCTCTGATTACTTGTAAAAACCTCGGCAAGAAAGCCTCCTCTGCGTTCCCTGGATCCGAATAAACCATCCGGAACGACGGGATTCATTCGCCCTTAGGACGGGTATCTCCTACACTTGCATTCGCATGACTTCACGATAGGCTTCCACGACTTTGTTCCTCACCTGCATCATAAGCTGAAAGGATAAAGTCGCTTTTTCCAGGGCGATCATCGTCTGATGGATACTCCCGTTGCCTCCCGTACTGATCTCGGCCACGGAATGGTTGGCGTCGAATTGCAGCTTGTTGACTTTGTTGAACGCCTCTTCCACCATATCGGAGAAAGAAGGACCCCCTGTCTTGTTTGCTGAAGGTATCTTCGGTCTCATCGTCTCCGCGAGACCGCGTTCGATTTGTCCAATGACCGGGTTGTCGATTTTCATCCTATCCCCTCTCTGACTTTTTCGACGGCTTCCCCATCCGGAGCCTTCGGATTATCGTCCGATCTCTAAAGCTTTCATAGCCATATTCTTAGCCGTCTGTATCGCCGTTAGGTTGGCCTCGTATGCTCTCGATGCATCCATCATGTTCGCCATTTCAGTAACCAGTTCCACGTTGGGGAGAGACACGTATCCTTCCGCGTCCGCGTGAGGATGATGGGGATTGAATACTTTTCGGAATGGAGCCTCACTTTTTACGATGTTTGTGACCTGGCACTGCCGAATGCTTCCGTTTAGGGCATCCTTGAGCTCATCTTCAAACGACTTCCCCAGTGGAACAGCGGAAAATACCACTTCCCTCTTCTGATAAGGTCCCTCCTCGGGGGTTTTGGTCGAATGAATATTCGCCAAATTGGACGAAATCACATTCATGCGCAATCTCTGAGCACCTAAAGCGGAGGCGCTCAGGTCCATGGCCGTGAAGAAATCCATATTAACTCCCCGCCTCTCTGATGGTGTATTCCAGCAGCTGCATTTTCTTGGTCATGGCCTGAATCAGCACCTCGTAAAGCAGCCGGTTCCTGCTCATCTGGGACAATTCCGACTCCATGTCCACCGAGTTGAGATCGTTGTTGATTGCCGTTCGCGCCGGAATTACGAGGTCGGGAGCAACCGCAACGAGGTTCCGGCCTCCCCCAAGATGGTTTTCGCTCGTTCTCGACACACTCATGCCCTTCATCTCCATGGCCGATCGGAGCTTATCCTCAAAAGTGATGTCCTTTCTGCGATAGCCGGGTGTATTGACGTTGGCCAGATTGCTTGCCAGAAGATTTTGTCTCTGCAATCGAAGATCCATTCCCTTTTCGATCAGCGCCGTTATACGGGCATCGGATATGTCCATGTCACTCACCTCCTGAGTCCCCTTCAAGCAATAATCATGCCTGCAACTATTCGAAGGCGGCGAACACGTCCGCCGGAAGCCACGGCGAACTCGGAACCTGAATGCTTTTAAGCGCCCGGGGTTTCAGGGACATCCTGCAAGAGGACTATGTGTCCGCGATTTCTCCCCGCTCTCTGTATTCATTGATCTTATTTCGGAGGGTGCGGATACTGATACCTAGCATCTTAGCCGCGTGGGTGCGATTTCCGTCCACCTTGCCTAACGTATGGAGAATCATGTTTTTCTCCACTTCACGGATGGTGTGTCCAGCGCGGAACGTCAATGTTTCGTCTCCCTGTGGGGGTAAAGGCGACCGCATTAGGGTTTCACCGGGCAGAAGGAGATGCTCACGATTTATGGGGTCATTCATGGAAATAAGCACGGCGCGTTCGATGGTGTTCTCTAATTCCCGCACATTACCTTTCCACTCATGGTTTCTTAACGTCTCCATGGCGCTCACAGTCAAATCTTTGACCGGTCTGCCGTCCCGTTCACAGGCCTTCTTGACAAAATGCGGAATCAGTAGCGGAATGTCTTCCCTCCGCTCCCTCAGCGGAGGAATCCTTAGGGGAATTACGTTGAGACGATAAAATAGGTCTTCTCTGAATCGACCCTCCTGCACTTCTTTATTGAGATCGCGATTGGTGGTGGCTACGACTCGTACATTCAACTTGATCGGGTTTTTTCCGCCTAATCGGGTAATTTCGTATTCCTGAAGTACTCTCAGCAGCTTGGCTTGTAGGGAAGGAGCCATTTCACTGATTTCATCCAAGAGCAGCGTCCCGGTGTCGGCCAACTCGAACTTTCCGATCCTACGGTTTGCCGCCCCGGTAAACGCGCCTTTTTCGTGGCCGAACAGCTCGCTTTCCAACAAGTTATCGGGGATGGCGGCACAATTGACGGCCACAAACGGTCCCTTTGAACGATCACCCGCCTCGTGCAGAAGACGTGCGAACAGCTCTTTCCCCGTCCCGCTCTCGCCCTGAATCAGTACGCCGGCTTGACTGGAAGCCACATTGCGCACAAGCTCGATCAGGTGCTTCATCGTCTCGTTCCGAGTGACGATTTCAGGAGCGGAGTCCTGTTTTCCCGAAGACTCCTTAAGCCCGCTTTTCTCCTGCTCGCGCTTGAGCACCCCGGTGACCAGTACTTTCATCTCGTTCAGCGGGAACGGCTTTTGAACGAAATCCGAGGCGCCGCATTTCATGGCCTCCACCGCAGCTTCTACAGTGCCATGCCCGGTCATAAAGATAAAAGGGATATCTCCTCCGGCTTCCCGGACTTTTCGCAGTAAGGTCAACCCTCCTACCACAGGCATATCAAGATCTGTGATAACAAGATCAAATCCGTTTTTTTTGAGCAACTCGAGCGCTTTCCGGCCATCCAGGGCGGTCTTTACTTCGAAATCGAATCGAGTGAGTACCTCTGATAGAATTTCGCACAGTTCCGGATCATCATCGACGACGAGAATACGAGCTTGAATGGCCATGGCGCCCTTTTCTTCTAGAGAATCCTCTTCAAGTTCTCTTTCAATTCCGAGATCTGCCTCATGGTTCTTCCTACTTGGGGCCATGGCTCAACATCGGTGAAACTCTCGAGAAGTTGCGACGACACGCTGAATCCTTTCTCGTCACCCCCCCTTTTCTGGAGCAACGCCAGGCGATACGCAGCCCAAGCTCTGTCCGCATCACCCACTTTGGATTCTATCACTTCTTCGTAAAAAGAACGAGCCGTGTCGAATGACTTCTGCATGTAGAGTTGATCCGCCAAAATGAGACTGCACCGGGCTTGGAACCGCGTTTTAAAACCGGGGTCCGTTCCGGCGGGCAGCAGTTTCTTGGCCCTGCTCACATAGTGCACCGCGTTTGAGGGGAGGTCCGTCTGCAGATACAGTCTTCCCAGAGCCAACGCCGCTTCCGCAGCCACCCGATCAACTGCGTCGTCCTTTGTGGGCAACAGATCCAACAACAATGACGCAGCACGGGTATAATTGAGTTGCTTCAATAAAATCTGAGCCAGAGCCAGTTGAAATTCGTCCCGAAGTTTTCCCCTGGGATGTCGTTTAAGGTACTGCTCCAGCAACTCGAGGATGTCTTTGGTGTCCCCCCTCAGGACTTCCCATTTATAGCTGTTCGAATAAATAGTCTGCTCCAACTCCTCATTATCGCATACATTTAGCGCCTCATGACCGCGCGCCGTCGCCTCATCGAGCAAATCCAGCGCCGCATAGCTCTCACCAATGGTATACAGCACTAAAGCGTCTTTCAACGATGCGTTCATTGGGAGGAATAACAGCTCGTAATTTTTTATAATCCGGTAGTCGTCTCCATCCCGTTTCAAAATCATGACCAGACGCTTGAACGTGGGTGCAATCTCTTCCCTAGCCTGGTTTGCAAGAGCGCTATCCGTGTACTCCGTGAGGAGCCCATGATAACTCATCATGGCCTCCCTGTATAAACCTTTTCGGGCTTCCCCGTTGGCCAACTCGTAGTAGACCAAGTCCCGAATCTCATCCGGCGTCTCCTGCAGCATCAGCCTCATGGTCTCGATGGGACGCTTATAGGCGATCGCTTGATCCGTTGGTAATTCCACCCTCAGCGGAGTGTCGTCGATACCCATTTTGGCAAGACGCAGCCTCGATTGAAATGCAACCCTTTCACCGGGGAAAAGCTGAGCCGTTAGGGCGTACGTAGTGGCCGCCTTGTCTGTTTCTCCCGTCTCGTCGTATGACCCGGCCAACTCCCAGAGGGTCTGGTCCGCCACTTCGCTGTCCGGATATACGTTTACAGACAGCAAAAAAAGTTCAGCCGCAGTTTTGATGCGGCCTTTATTCCGGAGACTTTCCCCCATGATAAGCAGTGTTTTGGGAGGAAGAAACGTCAGAAGCTCCGGCCATTCTCTGATGACTCTATCAAAGACCTTTCCCGCCTCCTCGTGCCGCTCCTGCAGAGATAAACACTCTCCCAGCCGTACCAGCGCATTTCGATAGCGGTCGCTGTCAGGGTATTTGTCAATATACCTCCGATAGGCCTTCTCAGCTTTCTGGTATCTGCTTATCTGGAAATCGGATTCCGCGCTCCAGTAAAGGGCGGCTTCCCGTTGTTCACTTTTCGGAAATTTCTCGAACAAGAGTTCAAATTGGCCCAATGCCTCATAATACAGACCGAGTTTGTGGTAACCGATTCCCGAAGCCAGAATCGCCTCGGGCGCCCACCTGGACTTCGGGAATAGAGCGAAAGCTTCTTCGTTGGCGCCGACAACTTCATCAAAGGATGCTTTGCCCTCTGCGGCAAGTATCCCGAAGCATTGAGCCTTCAAATAATAGGCTTCTTCAAGATGCATGTCCCCCGGCTCACCGGCTATGAATTTCTCCAAGGACGACAGCGCCGCCCGGACCTTGCCGATCTTCATCAGAAGCTTCTCTTTTCCGAAAAAATCCTTGGCGTCCTCCACATTCGTCACAACCGCCTCCAGCGGACTATTCGTCTCAATCGAAATCTTTCTTCGGAGGACGTTCCTGCGCTCCGAATGATTCGGCTCCATTTCTGCCTTTGCCTCCTGCGCGAGTGCTTCGTTCAGGGACCAGAACCTGCTCCCCGGTTCCTGGGATAGGGCAACGGTAGCGCCTGTCTCTGACGCAACCTTGGTCTTTTCGGCTTGGTGAGCAACATTCGGATCCAGGGATCGAGGGTTGGTTTCCGGAGCTGCATTATGTCCGATATCCGGCCCCGACGCCGAATCAAGCGCGACATCCGAAGTCAGGCTCGGATTCTCCACGGACTCAACCAAGAGGTTACGAATGGCTTCGATCTGACCGTCCTTACTCAACACATCGGTGTGTCTTGGCTGTTCGTTCTTATTCGACACACAGGGAGGTTCTGCCGAACTTCCTTTAACTGCAGCGGATTCAGCCGTGTTTCCGGTTTTTTTAAGAGGCGCGGGTGTAACGATGTGCGTGTCTTTGGCCTTCACTTTGGGTGTTTCTTTTGGAATTTCCCGAAGCGCCTTTTCGGGTGTCCCCTTTT
>Ga0068714_10002529_pt1 | contig 23409 bp, 12 predicted proteins | sample MTBNYHSulfiMetaG_FD_62988 | JGI IMG/M metagenome (GOLD analysis project Ga0068714, IMG submission 62988) | Enrichment culture microbial communities from rom New York Harbor, USA that are MTBE-degrading - MTBE-NYH (New York Harbor Sulfidogenic)... | ecosystem: Environmental > Aquatic > Marine >... | reverse complement strand
GCTTACTTCAACAACATTAGCGGCAAGCGTGGCGAGCCATTGATATCAATGGCTCAGGGACGTCAAGGCCGCCCTGAGCCGACACGTCTCAGAAGTCCGAGAGCTCTTCAAGTTGGAGGTGGGCCACTTCGCCCGACGGCACTCGTTTGCGACCAGGAGGGATCGGCGGTTCATCGTTGTCACGTCCCGGGAGGGATACGGTTTCCTTTTTGGAGCTCGCTGCCATATTGCGAGCCCTCATTCCGAACCAGGAGGAGCTCGATACCCCGCCCTCGACTCGCACCTCTTGCGCTCCACCTACGAGAGTTACCAAATCCCCAACAAACATCTGCATCTGTCCGGCCTGGGCGTTCATCTGCTCGGAGGCGGCAGCCGATTCCTCCGCATTGGCCGCATTCTGCTGAACCACCTTGTCCATTTCAGCCACTGCTTTGTTGATCTGATCAATGCCCTGAGCCTGCTCACCTGAAGCCGCTGCGATCTCACCAAGCAGTTCACCGACCTTGGAGGTGCTAACGGCAACCTGGGAGAATGCCTGATTGGTCCGCTCCACCACTCCCGAGCCATCTTTGACCTTCTCGACCGTCGCCTCGATCAGGTTTGCCGTGTTCTTGGCCGCATCCGCCGCGCGCATGGCAAGGTTCCTCACTTCATCGGCAACTACGGCGAAGCCTGCGCCGGCATCTCCCGCTCTGGCCGCTTCCACCGCTGCGTTGAGAGCCAGCAGATTGGTCTGGAACGCAATTTCATCGATGGTTTTGATGATCTTGGATGTCTCTTCGCTCGCTCTCGATATCTCCTGCATGGAGGTCGTGAGCTCCACCATCGAGCTGTTAGAGTGCTCGACGACCTGGTGGGCCTGCTTCATGAGGTTATCCGCCTGGGTTGCGCTCTGAGCATTTTGCCTTGTCATGGAGGCAATCTCCTCAAGGGAGGCGGAAGTCTCTTCGATGGATGCGGCCTGTTCGGAAGCACCCTCGGCCAGTTGTTGCGAGGTGGAGGCTACCTGGCCCGAGGCGCCGGCTACCTGCTCAGCGCCTTCGCTCAAACCTTCAACGACACGATTGATGGGCCGTGTGATGGAGCGAGCTATGAACAGGGCAAGCGCTACGATAACAACCATACCGATCCCTGCAAGAATCGCCATCATAATCTTGAGATTGTGTACCGCGGAGAAGGCTTCGGCTTCATCTATCTCGGCGATAAGCGCCCAAGTGGCATCTCCGATTTTTATGGGTGTGAAGGCCGAGAGTACGGGGTTGCCGTTATAATCGATAAGGATCTCCTCTCCTGTATTGCCGGCGGCTGCTTCCTGGCTTGCCTTGGTGTCCACCCTCCCTTTTCCGGGGTTTGCGAATGAGGCCTTGACGGAATGATTTACAGGGTCAAGGTATGAGTCGGACCGCATCAGCTTGTCCGGTCCCACCAGATATGTTTCGCCGGTTCTTCCCATGCCCGCGCGCTGCTGCATGACCCGGTTTATGGCGTCAAGAGAAAGCTGGAGTGCGACAATGAGCTGCACCTCTCCATTCTGCATGATGGGCTCGGCGACAAAGGCCGCAGGCTCGTTATTGCTGGGAGCGTACGGAGCAAAATCGGCAACGCCGTATTGCTTGGTTTCCAGGACTCTTCTGACCAGTTGACCGAGTCCGGAGCCGGCATATTTACCATCGACCATATTTGTGCCATAATCCGACTCATGGGTCACCGAGTAGAATACGTTTCCCTTGGGGTGGATCAAAAACAAGTCGTAGTAACCGTATCTCTCCACGTACCGGGCATAATAGTCTTCTTTGCCGCCATCACTCCCGGGAGCAATGGCCTCCTCCAGGTTTATTTTCGAAATGCAGGCCCATGTGAAGCCTTCGATTTTGAGCGGATCGTAGGCGACCATGACCAGGTTGCCGGCTGAGTCCGTGTAGACACCTTGAGCCTCTTTTCCCCCAAGGGCCTCTTCAATGTATGGGGTCTTGATGTCATGACCGATCACAAACTTGCCCTCACCAATGGTCTTCATATCACTTCGAAGAGCAATCTTGTCCCCGTGCTTCCCCACAAGGTATGTTTCACCCGTTTTTCCCATGCCGTCACGCTTCTGAACGATTCTATTGATTGGTTCTGTGGGAAGCTGCAGTGCCACCACCCCCACGAGCGCACCTGATTGATCATGAATGGGAGCCCCAATGAACGCCGCCTGCTGCCCCTTGCTGGGGCTGTATGGGGAGAAGTCCTCGATTGCCAGCGCTTTCGTTTTGACTACTTTCTTCCAAAGGTTCGCCAGCGCTTCATTCTTGTATGGACCATCGGCAAGATTGGAGCCCAAATCCGGCTCCCTGGCCACCGTATACATCACATGGCCATGGGAAGCACAAATGACGAATAAATCGTAGTAACCATGGATGTTAACGAAGTTGTCAAGATGGGCCCCGTGAGTTTCGGAGAGTCTTCCGTACTCATCCGACGTGGTGTCGTATGGATCAGAAGGGCCCGTCTGCATCATATCATGATATTTCCATAGCTCGGCGTACATGCGATAAACATCGTCGCTTTTCGACAGGGCAAGGACATCTGCCCGCACCTTGGCGAAATAATCCTCGACCTGAGCTTTCTTCAGCTCCTGCACGGTTTCGAGCTTTTCGAAAGCCGCCCCTCTGAGTGCCTCCACCGTTTCTTTGAGGACATCCATGTCGGCCCTTCGGTCAACGAAGGACTGCTCAATCTGCGTTTTTTTTATTTCCCGCACGCTTTCGAGCTGACCGAATGCCTGATCGGAAAGCGCCCCGCCGGCCTTCATGAGGGAAATCACGCCCACCACTGCAAAGGGAGTCAGACCGACAGTTAGAAATGCCAGCACAAGCTTGGTACCCAGTTTGCGTCTCTTAAGCATATGGTTCTCCTTCTGAATAAGCCTTTCGGCGACTTCATGTCGTGTGTGCTCCATTCCCTGAGAAACTTTGAGCTCGTGCCGGCACCGCCTTCACTCTGCGCTCAAGGGCACTGCGGATTGTGTCTGCCAATTCCGTCATGCTCGCCGGCTTCGTAATAAATCCACTGAATCCGCACTCTCTTGCCTTTTCAGCGTTGTCCGCTTCACTGAGTCCGGAGCAGAGGATGATTGGAAGCCCCGGCCTTACTTTCAGGAGCGATAGGGCCAGTTCCGTGCCTGTCATCCCCGGCATGGTAAGGTCGGTTATGACAAGATCGAAACTCTCCGGTGCCGAACGAAAGATCTCTAGAGCCTCGATGCTGCTGCGTATCGCGACAACTTCGAAGCCGAATTTCTCCAGCGTCTCTTTTCCTAAATCGATGATGACCTCTTCATCATCAACGAGAAGCACCCGCCCGGAACAGCAAAAATCCACCGGCCTGAGCTCCCTCTCCGGCCCGGCCGGGTACTCTACCACGGGCAGGAATACATCGAAGGTCGATCCCTTGCCTCGTTCACTTTTGACGTCGATCCATCCACCACAGCCTTTGACGATTCCATAAGCTACCGAGAGCCCCAGGCCTGTGCCTTGTTCCGCATTCTTCGTAGTGAAGTAAGGCTCGAAAATCCGTTGTATAACGTCCTGATCCATGCCATGCCCGGTATCCGCAACCGTCAACTTCAGGTAGCGCCCCGGTTTCGCGTCCGGGAACTGCACAGCAAACTCTGCATCCACATCCGCATTGGAGAGCTCTATCTTCAGCCGTCCTCCTCCATCAAGCATTGCATGCCCGGCGTTGACACACAGATTCATCAGGACTTGATGGAGCCGAGTCGGGTCACCGTGGATTTTGCCTTGCATGGCGTCAGGGGCGATCAGAGCACTGATCTCTATGGTCGACGGAAGAGATGCCCTCAGGAATTTCGCTGTTTCTTTGACAATCAGGCTGACCTGTAGCGGCTTGGGCTCCTTCTCAGTTTGTCGGCTGAAGCCGAGGATTTGCATCACCAGGTCTTTGGCTCGGTTGGCTGCCATGATGATCTGTTCAAGGTCCCGTTTCACCCTGCTCTTCTCAGGGACTTCATCCATTGCCAGCTCAGCATAGCCGATGATAGGGGCCAAAATGTTATTGAAATCATGAGCAATACCGCCGGCAAGCGTGCCGATTGCCTCCATCTTCTGAATCTGATAGAGCTGTTTTTCGATCATCCTCTTGTCCTCCTCGAGAGTCATACGCTCGATCTCTGCGGAAGCCCTGGCCGCAATGATGCTCAATACTTCTTCTGCTCTTCGAGGCAGATTCAGCCTCCGCCGTGATACGGCGCAAAGCACTCCTATCGTTTCCTGGGCCTTGTTCCTCAACGCTATCCCGACATAACCCTCCGCCCGCAGGCGGTCCAGCTCCCGGTCATCCGGAAAAAGCCGGGAGACTCCTTCGGGGCAAAGGTAAAACCCTTCCTCCAAGACCTTGCCGCACGGTGTCCCGGCCAAAGTATAGGGTTGATCGTGATAAATCGTCCCGTCCAGCTGCATGGAGATAACTCTCGCCGTCGTGCTGTTCTGAGTGCGGGCAACCGCCGCATAGTCAGAATTGAGCCATTCGCACATCTTGCCGGCGATCTTGTCGAAATATTCGTACCCCAGGGCCCCCGAAGCAATCTCCAGGATCGCATGAATAGCTTCATCCGCCTGTTTCATTTCGGTTATGTCGCGTATTATGCAATATGCCCCCACGGTCCAGTCAGGCCAGTCGTGTCGTGTGACTATTCCGTCCAGCTCCACATCCACAATCGATCCATCTTTTCGCACCATTTGGAGGGTCTGCCCGGCTACCATTCCTCCGTTCACAAGCACTGAAAATAACTCCTGGAACCGGCGAGCATGCTTCGGGGCTATAAAATCCCCGCTCCATCTTTCCAGGACATCCTCCTTCAAGTATCCAAGGATATTCAACCACGTCCGATTCACGTCTATGAGGCGACCGGTCCGGTCCAGAGTCTGGCAGCCAATGGGGGCGTTTTCAAACAGAAGTCTATATCGTTCCTCGCTTTGCTTTAGCTTTCCTTGGGCTTGCTCGCGCTCGCTGATCACCTCCTTTAACCGCTCGTTCACAAGGATAAGTTGAGACGTGCGTTCCTTAACCCGCCCTTCGAGCTCCTCCTGGGATCTGCGGAGCTGCTTGTTGGCCTCTGCCAAATGCTTTTGCATGCTCCGTAGATCGATGTGAGTCTTGACCCGAGCCAGGACTTCCTCATACTGAAAGGGTTTGGTGATATAGTCCACCCCTCCCGCATCGAAGGCGCGCACTCTGTCGATGGATTGGTCCAGGCCGCTGATGAAAATGACCGGGATTTCCCTGGCTCGCACATCGGCCTTCAATTGCCTGCATAGCTCGTAACCATCCATTTCCGGCATTTTGACGTCGAGCAAGATCAGGTCCGGGAGCTCCAATTCCATGGTAGCCAACGCCAGGGCGGCCGTTATGGCCGGACGTACGTCATAGTCCCGCCTGTTCAACAATTGCGTCAACACGAGCAGGTTGCCCGGATCGTCGTCTACGACGAGTATGGTTTTTTTCTGTTTGCTGTCAGTGGCTGAGATGCTCACCTTCCGCATCCTTTCTTTTATGGTGTGCTCGTCATCCATGCATATAACGATCCCATAAGCTTGCTCTTTTGTGTCGGACTTAAGGCGGTCTGTGCTCGATGCAGCAGATGTCCATGTTTTTAAAAGTCGTCAAAAAGGCTATTCGAGGGCGCAACGGGTGGAATGCGCCGGCCGCTCAACCGGGGCGGCTCCCTACCAGCCGATGAATCCGACCACAAGCGTAATGACGGCCACGACGGCAAATCCACCCAAAAGTCTTGTACTCAGCTTCATGCTTCTCATGCCCGTTCCTTCTTTTGGCTCATCGCGGATTAGCGTGATCGTGTCGCTCTACAGCCGTTTGCCCTGAGGTATCGAAGGGCAACCCATCCTTTCGTGCTTCGATACCTCAGCACGAACCGAGTGCGTAAATCACGGTAATCCGCGATGAGCCCTTCTTCTTTCTGTGTCTAATCCTGCAGCACCTCGCGAACCTTGGCGGCAAGGCCCTGGACGGTGAAGGGTTTCTGGATGAATGCGACCCCCTCTTCCAGAACGTATTGGTGGGCAATCATGTCTTCAGGATAGCCGGACATGTAGAGCACTCGTACGCCCGGGCAGCGCTGTGCAACCCGTCGGAAGAGCTGCTTGCCGTTCATGTCGCCCATGACCACGTCGGTGATCAGCAAATCCAGGGGGTCGTCGCGGTTCTCAAGGAGTGCCAGGCACTCTTCAGCGTCGGCACCCGAGAACACCTTGTAGCCCTGCAGTTTCAGGATGCGCACAGTGAGGTTGCGAACCATCTCACTATCCTCGGCCACAAGTACTGTCTCGGACCCCTGGTTTTGCATAGGCACATGCACCTCTGCCTTCCAATCCGCGACGTGCTCATTCGCAAGCGGCAAATATATTTTAAACCTCGACCCTTCGCCAGGTTCGCTAGTGACCCGTATAATGCCCTGGTGCTGCGTGATGATTCCGTAGACTGTGGCCAGGCCCAGGCCGGTTCCCTTGCCCTTCTCCTTGGTTGTAAAGAAAGGATCGAAGATCTGGTCACGAATCCTTGCATCCATGCCATGGCCGGTATCCATCACTGCCAGCATGGCATGGGAGTCGGGCTGCGTTGCGTGATGCCCCGCCGTGCAACTATCATCGAGGTGGGCTATTCCAGTCTCGATGATGATGCAGCCGCCTTGGGGCATTGCGTCCTGGGCGTTCACCAACAGGTTCATGATCACCTGCTCGATCTGACCCACATCCGCCCGCACGCTCACTACCCGGGACGAAAGCGACAATCTGATTTCGATATCCTCCCGAACCATGCGCCTCACCAGCGTCTCGAACCCTGAAATCACCCTGTTGAGGTCCACCACTTTTACATCCAGTGCCTGCTTGCGACTGAAGGCCAGCAACTGACGCACCACATCCCTGGCCTTGAGCCCCGCGCGATGAATCGTTTCCACCGATTGGCGGCGCGCGTCATCAACGGAGAAACTATCGAGAAGTATCTCGGAATAGCCGAGAATGGGGCAGATGAGGTTGTTGAAGTCATGGGCGACACCGCCGGCCAGGCGGCCTATGGCCTCCATTTTCTGGGCCTGGTGGTATTGCGCCTCGATCTGATCTTTCTGCTCTCTGAGTCGTGCCTGTTCGCTGATGTCAACCACGATCCCCCGGAGACCGGTAATGCCGGTATCGTCACGGATGGCGCTGGCGTATATGAGACATGGGAACGTGCCGCCATCCATGCGCAACGCCGTATATTGCTGTCCCCCCAGGTCTTCGCCCCGCAGTGCTTTTTCCGTGTTGGCCCGGGCCCGCTCGCGATCCTCGCGGGTCAGCATTTGGAAACAATCCAAGCCGCGCTCTATTTCCTCCGGCGGGTAGCCGAACATCTCAAAGGCAATGCGGTTGGCGAATGTCACTCGCCCCGTGAGATCGATTTCGAATACCGTCTGCGGGAGAAGCTCCGCAAGGTCGCGAAACCGCCGCTCGCTTTGCTCGGCCCTGTGGCGCGCTCTATCAAGCTCCTCCAACATCCTGGCGAAGGCTGCCGATTTTGCTTCCAGAAAAGCCTTGTTCTTTTCCAGTTCCTGGATGCGCGCCTGCAGTTGTGGGTAATAGCTCTTGCGACCGGCTTGCTCCCCCAGCCCCATAATCTTGTTCCGAATGTGAGCTCGATCGGGTTGCCTTTCAAAAAGCTTGCTCATAGATTACCTCGATGTCATGCACTGTCGGCTGGGTGTGATTGGTGGCCAGGCACGGGTCCTGGAAGGCCTTGAGCGCCATGTCGGGGATATCGACGGGTGTCATGCCCAAGAGACCCAGACTCTGGTCGATGCCCACTCGCTGACGGAAATGGGCAAAGGCCTCCGCCAGTCTTTCTCCGTCGGAGATTGAACCCTCCATATGGAGTCCAAATGCCCGACCCACGGCGCGGTAACGGTCGGCAGCTGCCGCAAAATTGAACCGCACCACGTGCTCGAGCAAAATGGCGTTGCACTCGCCGTGGGGCAAGTCCAGCCGTCCACCCAAGGCGTGCGCCATGCTGTGCACAAGCCCCAGGCCCGCGTTTGAGAAGGCCAGTCCTGCCATCAGACTGCCCAACATCATGCCATTGCGATTCCGCATGTTTCGAGGCTCCCGGACCGCTCCTGGCAGATGGCGGTTCACCAGGCGGATCGCCTCCAACGCATTTAGGTCTGCCAGGGGCGAACTGGCGTTGGAAACATAGGCTTCGATTGCGTGTACCAAAGCGTCCATGCCTGTGGCGGCGGTCAGCTCCGCGGACATGGTCGTCGTTGTAACCGGGTCGATCAATGCCACATCCGGAACCATGATCTTGCTGATGATGGCGACCTTCACCTGTCGAGTCGTGTCGGTGATAATGGCGAATTGCGAGATATCCGCAGAGGACCCTGCCGTCGTAGGGATACAGAGTAGAGGCGGACCAGGTATCCGGACCTCATCAATGCCTTCAAAATCCAGCACGTGTCGGTTGTTGGTGGCTACAATGCCGATGGCCTTGGCGCAATCTATCGGGCTGCCGCCGCCAACGACGACGATGACGTCGCAATCTTCAGCTCGATACACGTCGGCGCCGGCCATAACTTCGTGGTCTCTGGGATTGGGCGTTACATTGTCGAAAACCACGTGAGAAATCCCCTCTTCCTGCAATGCCTTGTGGACCGCATCCGCCCATCCGGCCGAACGTACGCCAGGGTCGGTCACCATGAGCACCCTGCGAGCGCCGAAGTTTGCCGCATACCGTGCGATCAGGCTCAAGGCGCCTTCCCCGAACACGATTTCCGGCGCGACGAATTTTCTCAATTCTGGTTTGGTGCTTGTCGTCATGGCGCTTCTCCTGTCTGTTCATCATTGTCCTTCGGGCGCAGAATTTGAGCTACTCGGTGTGTCGGATACTGCTACCCGGACTACCCGCAGAAATCGGGGTAGAATTTTTGAATGCACTCAGGACAGAGCCCGTGCGAAAAATCCAGGTCCATATGTTTCTTGAAGTAATCCTCCACACTTTGCCAGTACTGGTCGTCATTGCGGATTTTCTTGCAGTGGGCGCATATGGGGAGAATACGCTTCAGTTCCGTCAACTCGCTCAGATCCTGCAAAATCAACAGAACATATCCATCTCCTCGATATTCAAAAGGCGCCGTTGTCACGAGCAAGAAGATCTTCTTGTTTCCCTTTCCATCCTCCACCAGCTCCATTCCGGCCTTGCGACGGATCATCTTGTGGTCCCTGAAGGAGGCGGTGACAGAGCTTCTCACGATGCATGCTTCACAGAAGGGCGCCCTGCCACACCCCTCAGGCACCTCTTCGGCATGGATGCAGTGCAAGACTTCCCCAGCTCGCCGGCGTAAGACAATCTTCGGCTCTCTACCGAGCATCGAGGACGCAGGTAGATTGAACGCAATGATCCTCACATCATCATCCACGATAAACACCGGCAAAGGCATCGCATTCAAGATTGTTCCCAGCAAATCATCCATTTCGAACAGTCCTTGCAAGCTCATGACCTACCTCTTTGTCTCCACTCGGTGATTTTGACCCCATGCCCTGACGGGCGATGAGCCCGAACACGTGCCTATTCCTCTTGAATGCGCTGATCTTGTAGCAGAGCCTCTATCCGTTCAACCAACTCTCGTGGATCGTAAGGCTTCTCTATCAGCTCAAAACGACCCCGTTGAGAGAGCTCGGCCATCAGATGATCGCTCTTGTATGCCGTGATGATCATGATGGGCACCGTCAGTCTCCGTCTTCTGAGCTCGTCGATCAATTCGATGCCGCCCAGCCCCGGCATGCGGATGTCGGTCAGTAAGAGGTCGAGTTGCTCAGAGCTCTTTTTTGAGCCCGCCACTCTTTCCAGCGCCTCCCGTCCGTCTCGAGCGGTAGTCACTCGAAAACCTGCATCGCTCAGAAGCACAAAAAGCGACATCCGTATCTGCGCTTCGTCGTCAACCACCAACAAGTGCTGTTTTTGCATGAGTCCTCCGCTTCAGGGGATCAACTTTGTCTGGATGGAAAAGGCAAATAGCTTGCCACAAAGCTCTCAGTCTAAAAGCTGCGATGAGCCTTGGATTTTCCAGCGCTCAGGGTTGGGTCGGTCAATTGAAAGGGTTGCAATATGGGTTGCGGGAGCTAAGCCTTTATGTTCCGATTTCGCTTGGATGACAATGAGTTGTCACGACGGACACAGGTTGAGGGAAGGACGATGGTTGCAGGGGTTTGGTCGGCGTCAGGCTGGGAGACCGACCCAGGGGGGTGATCACTCTGCCGACTTTCTCTTCAGACGTTTGCTGAGAGCTTGATGGGAGATTCCAAGTATTCCAGCAGCTGCGGAGATGTTGCCTCGTGAGCGTTGAAGCGCTTCGGCAATGAGCAGTTCCGTGGCGTCCTTCAAGGTAGGTAATATCGAGAGTGACGTATAGATGGCTGATGCCTCTCGTCCTGCCGCTTTTTGAGCCTGAGTGCTCCCGATGGCTTCTCCCCCGATTCGGGTCTTGAAGGCTTGCATGGATAGAACGTGGGATTTGTGCCTGCTGACGGCATCAAAGACCATGGCCTTGAGCTCTCTCACGTTACCGGGAAAATGATATGCGCCCAGCAGGTCGAACAATTCCCTGGGGGCGGTGGGCTTCTTTTTACCCACAGCCGAAGCTGCTTCAGCGAGGAAGTGGTCTACGAGGACCGAAAGATCTTCCGACCGCTCGCGCAGCGGAGGAACAAAGATATAATGTGTCTGAAGACGATAAAAAAGGTCTTTGCGGAACAATCCGTTCGCTTGGAGGTCCCGCAGGTCGCGATTGGTAGCTACGATCACGCGAGCGTCCGTGTATCTCGGCTCGTCGCGTCCAAGAGGCAGGTATTCGCGCTCTTGCAGCAGCCCAAGAAGCTTGAGTTGAGAGGGGATGCTCAGGTCCCCGATTTCATCGAGGAAGAGGGTCCCCCCTGCCGCGCGCTCCACAAGGCCGGAACGATGGGTGTCCGCTCCCGTAAAGGCCCCTTTCGTGTGCCCGAAAAGAGTATCGGCAAATACGTTGTCGTCAAGGCCGGCCACGTTTACCCGGACAAAACGACCTTTCCGTCTGCTCAACAGATGTATGGCCCTGGCGATGATCGTCTTGCCCGTTCCTGTTTCGCCTTCGATGAGCACTGGTTGCGATGTTCCGGCAACGGACTCCACGTAAAGCATGATGGAGATCATGCTTTTGTTTTGTGTGATCAACTCTGAGAAGGCTTCCGGGTGTTCCAGCTTGTCGGTAAGGATATGATGTCTGAGCGAGTGAATTTCACGGTGCAGGTCTCGGAATGCGATGGTGCGCCTCACGGTTGTGACCAATCGAGCTTCTTCGACAGGTTTTGTCAAATAGTCAAACGCCCCGGTCTTCATGCACCTGACAGCCGTTTCCAGCTCATTGACAGCCGTGACCATGATCACTGGAATCCCCGGATACTTACCGACGATGGAAGACAGGAGGTCCTCTCCAGACACATGAGGCATGCGCAAATCCAACAGAATGGCTTCCATCTCCTGGCTGCAAAGTCGAGACATGACTTCTCGAGCATCCTGACAGGTGATGATGTGGTTGATGCCTGACAGCCGGAGCAGCATGGCAAAACCGGAGAGTACGTGAGCTTCATCATCGACGATCATCACCGGCAATGCCGGGTAGATACTTTTACTGCTCATCTCGTCTCCGTTCGATTGCCTGACGCATGGAACTGGTCGCTCCAACCCGGTAATGTGACAATAACCGTGGCCCCTTTGCCGCGACTGGAGTGAAAAGTGATGGTCCCGCCATGATCATCTATGATCCTTGAGGAAATGGAAAGACCGAGCCCCGTTCCGTTCAGATCACGCTTGGTGGTGAAGAAAGGATCGCAGATATGGGGCAGGTCTTCCTCACAAATGCCAATGCCTTCATCCCTGACCTCAAGTAGAATGAGTCCGGCAGCGCGGTCGTAGGATGTTGAAACCGCGATACTCTCTTTTGCTCCTCTCAAGGATTGACAGGCATTTACAACGAGGTTGATCACCACTTGCTCGATCCGCTGCGAGCTGCCCCTGAAGGGGGGGATATCCTTCCCGTAGTCCACGGAAAAGCGATCCGTCTTGTTCTTGATCAGGTTTGCCAGGAGAGTCAATGCGCTTCCCACAACGACATTGATGTCCACCCATTCCGTGAGCTCCGGCGGCTTCTGCCGCGCAAAGTCCGTCAATTCCAGAACGATCCTCTTGATCCTTTGAGCCCCCTCCAAAATGCCCAAAAAAAGAGCGGGTATCGTATCGCGCATCTCCTTGTATGAAAGGTTGCCAATGGGAAAATCGCCTTGCTTGCTGCAATACTCGTCCAGAATGGGCACTATGCTTTTCCACACCTTTTCCAAGATGGGGGCGTTAGACATAATGAACGTGCAGGGGTTGTTGATTTCGTGGGCCACTCCCGAAACCAGTGTCCCCAGCGAGACCATCTTCGCAGCGTGGAAAAGTCTTTCCTGGTGCTTTCGAGCCTCTTCTTCCTGGCGTTTACGCTCGATAATCACGGCTCTCAAACGTTCGTTCACGGCCAGGAGCTCGGCAGTGCGCTCTTTCACTCTCCATTCGAGCTCTTCATGAGATTCGCGCAATTGCCGATTTGCCTCTGCCAGGTGCCTCTGCATTGCCCTCAGGCTGATGTGAACCCCTACACGGGCCAGGATTTCCTCGAACTGAAACGGTTTAGTGATATAGTCCACCGCCCCTAGGTTGAAGGCACGGACTTTGTCAATCGTATCACCCAGGGCAGTGATGAAGATAACCGGCACATTCCTGGATCGCTCATCCGCCTTCAGTCTCCTGCAAACCTCATAACCGTCCATTCCAGGCATTTTGACATCGAGCAGGACCAAATCAGGGGAGCTCGCTTCCAGGCTCTTGAGCGCCAGGTTGCCACTGATGGCTGGACGTACATCATAGCCGTGCTCCGTCAATAGATTAGTCAGCAGGCTCAAGTTGGCGGGATTGTCATCGACAGCGAGGATTGTCGCTTTCATTGTGCTGTCAGTACCATCGGCGCTCATCTACAGCCTCCTCCCTTTATGCCGTGCAGTTTTATTAATCCTGGAAACCTTCGGGTTTTGTCAATGGAAATAGTAAGTCGCATGAATCCGGAAGAAGCACATGATGAGCTCGATGTAACCGTGCGCCGCAATCAAACAAGCATCAAGGTGACATCATTTGTCTTGACCTGGATCGGCCAATTAATATACATTCCCTTTCATTAACGGACATAGAAACTTCGATGATTGCCATTGATTTGATTTAAGAGAATTGTCTCCGGACACTCTTCCAACGAGCGAGGCTTAACTCACCCAACAATGCCGACACCATTTCCCTAATCCATTCCAACATAAAGTCCTACTGGTACGTGTTGCTCAAACCTGACAGCGGATATGCGAATCGAGTGGTTTTCGAGCTATGGAGCAAGAACGCGCGATGAAAGATGAAGATAAAAGTAAAGCACAGCTGATTGCGGAGTTACAGGAACTGCGCCGAGAGTTTACCGATTTTAAAAAGAAAATCGATCCCCTTGCAGCCGCATCCGATGATTTCCCTCAAAATCCCCTCCATTTTGTGCAGACCTTGATGGAGACGATTCCGGCCCCGATCTTCTTTAAAGACGCCAAAGGAGTGTATCTGGGCTGCAACAAAGCCTTTGAGACCTGCCTTGGAATCACCAGGGAAAATCTCATTGGAAAGACCGTCTTTGAGGTCGCTCGGATGCATTTGGCTGCCAAGTATCATGAGATGGATGCAGCCCTGCTTCGCGAGCCGGGGGTTCAAGTTTATGAAGGATCGGTTCGCTATAGCGATGGCGCTGAGCATGAGGTCATCTTCAATAAGTCTACCTGGCGGGACAGCGATGGTGCCTTGGCGGGGATTGTGGGCGTGATGGTCGACATCAGCGAGCGCAAGCGGGCCGAAGAGCGGTTTCGACAAATGGTGGAGCTTTCTCCTTTCCCGATTTCCATCATCGATTCCGAGGGCCGCTATCAATATCTCAACAGAAAGTTTAAGGAGGTGTTCGGGTACACCATCAAAGATATCCCCGATGGAGCAGCGTGGTTTCATAAAGCCTTCCCGGATCCTATGCTGAGGCACAAGGCCCGGTCTTCCTGGATTTCAGACCTGGCAGAGCTCGGAACAAATGAAGAAAGGTCTCGGGAGTTTCCCGTTCGATGCAGGGATGGATCGGTTCGTGAGATTTTATTTCGGCCGGCTGCCATGGAAGACGGCATGCAATTTGTCACCTATGCCGACCTTACCGAGCTGAAGAATGCCAAAGAGAATCTTCGCCGGAGTGAAGAGCGCTATCGAATGATTTTTGATCATTCTCCTCTCGGCATTATGCACTTTGATGAAAATGGTGTGATAGTCGATTGCAACCGGAGGTTTATCGAGATTCATGGAACAGCCCGAGAAGTCCTGATCGGATTCAACATGCTGCAAAGCTTGCAGGATGAAGCAATGCGAGGTGCGGTACTGGATGCGCTGTCCGGCGGGGTCGGCTGCTACGAGGGGGATTATCTCTCGGTTACAGGAAATAAGCGAACCGCCATTCGTGCCTCCTTCAGCGGAATTAGCTCTGAAGGAGATCGAGTGCTCGGCGGCGTGTGCATCACCGAGGACATCAGCGAACGCAGGAAAGCCGAACAGGCTTTGCAAATCACCCATAGGTTCCTTCGAATCGCCAATGAACATACCGAAATGGTTCCACTTTTGAATGATTTCATGGTTAAAGTAAAACTATTCACCGGATGTGAGGCCGTAGGGATTCGTCTGCTGGATGAAGACGGCCGGATTCCCTACACGGTTTATGACGGCTTCAGTGAGAAATTTTACGAACTGCAGAGTCCTCTTTCACTCCACTCCGATCAGTGCAAGTGCATTGACGCCATCGAAGGGACTGCCGATCCCACCCTTCCATTTTACACGGAAGGAGGTTCCTTTTGCATGAATGCGTCGTCTCGTTTTCCGGCGACTGTGCCGGAAAGTCAAAAAGGAGAGACCCGAAACGTATGCAACCGGTTTGGATACGAGTCGGTTGCTCTGGTGCCGATCTCCTCGGGGGAGAGACTTCTTGGCCTGATTGACCTCGCCGATCCGCGCGAAAATAAGATTCCGGTAGACACCGTGAAGATGCTGGAAGCTGCATCCTTGCAGCTGGGAACAGCGATTCAACGGGTGCGAACCAGGGAGGCCCTGCGCAAGGCACACGATGAACTGGAAAAGCGGGTGGAAGAGCGAACAATGGAACTGGCCGAGGCCAACGAGCAATTGAAGAAAGAAGTCGAGGAGCGTTCCAGGGCGCGGCAGGCTCTGCAAAAAAGCTCTGAAGAGCTCAAAGTATTCGCCTACTCGGTCATGCACGATCTTAAAAGCCCTGCAATCGGAGCCTACGGGATTGCCCGCCTGCTGCAAAGACAGTATGAGGAGATTCTGGACGCAAGAGGCAAAAACTATTGCGATCAGATCCTGAAAGCATCCGAGCACATCGCATCACTGGTCGAGCAGATTAATATTTATATCGCGACCAAGGAGGCGCCCCTGCAGATCGAAGCGATCGATCTGAAAAAGCTTGTTCGGATGATCAAAGATGAATTTTCCGCACGATTGAGCGTGCGTCGGGTCGAGTGGGTCGAGCCGGAATGGGACATCGAGATCAGAGGGGATCGTTTATGTTTGCTTAGAACCTTAAGAAATTTCGTTGATAATGCACTCAAATACGGCGGCGAGAAGTTGAGCGAGATTAGAATCGGCTACGAGCAGTCCGAGACATTTCACATCCTTTCGGTTCGCGATGATGGAGTCGGCATAAGAAAGGAGGACGGTGAAAAAATTTTCCAGCTCTTCCAAAGAAACGCAAGCTCAATAGAGATTGAAGGAGCGGGTCTGGGGCTGGGGATCACCAGACAAGTCGCTGAGCGTCATGGGGGTGAAGTCTGGTGTGAGAGCGGCCGTTTTCGGGGAGCCACTTTCTGCCTATCGATCTCGAAGAATCTGTGAGTCACTGGCCGAAGCAGCTGCACATTTTTTTGAAAGAGGCGGCAACGATTGCTGTCGGCAAGCTCGGCGACTGCACATTCCCTCCAGGAAGCAAAAGCTATACGGGAAGCGCCGGGAGGAACATCGCTGCCGGGGTGGAGGTCGAGGTTGACAGGCGATACAACGTACTCGCTTGACACAGTAGGGCTCGGCAGGTGTTTCTGCACTTATGCTGTCATCTGGTCGAAGTCGAACAGATCGTGGATAAATCGGGGAGGAGAGGACAATGAGTCGCGTTGCTCTGGTCAGGACAACCAATCGAAAACAGGGAGTCAAGGCTTCTATCGCCGCTCTGCAGGACAATCCGGTGAAAGGAAAAGAAGTCCTGATCAAGCCCAATTTCAATACCGCGGATCCCTGTCCGGGCTCGACCCACAACGACACGCTGGCGACCTTGGTGGACGAGCTCTGGGCGATGGGTGCCAAATCCATCAGTCTGGGAGAGCGCAGCTATCCTTTGACCGCCGCTGTCATGCAGGAAAAGGGAGTTATTCCCCTCATGCAGAAAAGGGACGTTCGCATTATCGACTTTGACCGCCTCGCCAAATCCGATTGGGTCGAGCTCCGGCCCACTGACAGTCATTGGGCCGATGGATTTCGGATTGCGCGTCCCGTCCTTGAAACGGAGTGCCTGGTTTCCACGTGCTGCCTCAAGACCCACCAGTACGGCGGGACCTTCACCATGTCACTGAAGCTGCACGTTGGAGTCGTTCCGACTGCTCGGCACGGGTTCAACTACATGAACGAGCTGCACAGCTCCCCCCACCAAAGAGAGATGATCGCTGAAATCAACGCCCCGTTCCAGCCGAAGCTGATCGTCCTGGATGGAATCGATGCCTTCGTTGACGGCGGCCCGATGACTGGGGTTCGGGCGAAGGGCGACCTCTTCCTGGCCTCGGCCGATCGTGTGGCCATCGATGCAACGGGAGTGGCAATCCTGAAGGTATTGGGCAGCAACCCGGCCATCATGAAGCGGAAAATATTCGACCAGGAGCAGATCGCTCGAGCGGTGGAGCTCGGCCTGGGAGCCTCATCCCCTGCTGAAATCGAGCTGTTTTCAGCGGACGATGGCAGTCGAGAGTTTTGCGCGATGGCTCGGGAAGTGCTGAGCAAAGGCTGAAGCAACAGGTGACTCAAAATAAAAAAGGGTTACGAAGGATTTCGCAACCCATTGTTTTCATGGCGTCCCCAACCGGATTTGAACCGGTGTTGCCGGCGTGAAAGGTCATATTTTAGGGTGAATCCCACCGATTTATAAGGAGTTTTACCTGCTTTTTGGTCGTTTTTCCGAGCAAACCGTTTCCCAAACCGTTTCCGCTTCCATAAAGGTCTTCTCTATTGGAAATGCCATTTTTTGAATGCACACGACTCATTCAGTCGTTTTGTAAGGGCTCCACGTGAAACTCACAACCCTTCCTTTAGAGTCATAGTCCAGGCTCACACGGCTCAGTTCACCCACATCCACCCGGGAAAGCCTGGCCGCTGTGTCATATCCGTAAGTGAGAGTCAGGCCGTTGGCGGAGATGACCTTTTCTGGAAGACCGGCCGGTTTACCTTTGTCATGATAGATGATGAATGTTTCCCCACCGTCGAACTGTTCAATTTGTGCGGGTAGTCCCGATTGAAATTGGACGGTCGCCGTCTTTCCCATTTTCTCTACTTTTACGCTTTTCAGTTCACCCGAAGAATCATAGGAATAGTATTCGTTCTCCCACGAAGATTTTACTTCTCGAACTCTTCCGTCAGAGTCTCTTTCGATATTGGCTCCGTAATTTTTACCGTCCCGTCTGTTGATCAGGGAAGTGATTTGACCGGAGCCATCGTATTGGACAAGCATATGCAGGCCGCTATGGTCCTTCATCTCAACGGGTCTGTGTTTACGATCGACGATCGTCTCCTGGAAATGTTTGAATTGGCCCTGTTCATCCGGGGGAGCAAGGATCACACTCGAAAGGAGTCCATCTTCATTATATTCCTGCCAGGCCGCACACGTTTCGTTTTCGATTCGATCAAGGCGGCCGTCGTCAAGCCAATGTTGCGTCAGAAGAGTCTGACCGTCTGCCGATAGAGAAACCAATCTGCCGGCATCATCGAAGTTCATTACCGTTGCAGGTCCATATGGCGGCTCGATAACGCGCCGCCGACCATCTTCCGATTCGCGGATGCGCATTGTATTGCCTTGCTTTGCCGTGATCGCCAGTTCCACTCCACCCTGCGGTGGATAGCTCCACGCAGCATGTGTGCCATCGGCGTAGGTGGCTTCCAGAGGGCGCATGGCGGTATCAAATCTTGTAGTTGTCTCCAGACCGGATTGTTTCGAGTCTGAAATCTTTACGGTGGTCCCCTGCGGGCCTCGAGTTGTTTTATAGCGGATTTTCTCCTTGCCTCCGTACGTTTCTCCGACCAGTTGACCCATAGCGCTATAATCGAAAGAACGAATCACTTCCTCCTTCCCGGATAAACCTTTTTCGTTGGCCTCACGCCAGGTGACCGTGGACACCCAAGGCCCGTCGTACTGGTATCCCATCGCTCCCGTACTCGAGATTATCCCGGTCAGCCTACCCGTTTCATCATATTGATAGCGAACCGTTTCGCTGCCTGCAGAGTTTTTCCCCTCGGCTGTTTCGAGAAGGTCGCCAGGACCATAATGCAGTTCAATCTCGGCTTCCTTTTGCCGTCCAACGAGGCCCAAGATCCGATTCACTCTGCCCGCACCGTCCCGCTCATAAACGGTCCGACAGGCACCGCTTTCTACGGCGACCAGTAGGCCTCCTTTGGTAAAATGCCAGCTGCCGCCGTCCTTGAGCAGCAGCACAAGCGTTTCAGCCGATAGAAAGTCCGATTTGGTCTCCGATAGGCCAAAGCAGATGCATTCTTCATCGGGAACCAGAATTTCCGCACCGATGGCCGGAACTTTCTGCATTTTAGTGAAACGGGCAGAGATACTGTTTAGAGGCGTGACCAAATCGTAGCCGTTCCTATACTGAACCTCGCTGCCTTCTCGATGGATCGGTTCCCTGACTTCCACCAGGCGGGGCAGATCCAACGCCCAGCCTTTGCCCCATGGACCGGATGGCTCGAAAAAGGAATGAAAGCTTCGCACCAGACGAACCGGAGGCCCCGATGAAAGCGGCACGGAAACGTCCACTTCCTCCAGGCGGCACGGGTTCGCAGCGAGCGTCTCCGCGCCCGGCATGGTAAACGCCTGAAGCTGTTCCCCTTTGTGTTTGATGCGCTGCGGCTCCAACGGTTCGACCCCCGCAGTAGCTGTTTGAACTGCTTTTTCCAATTCCCCCACTAATTTCAATGAGCTCTGAATGGTCGTTCTTTCGTCCGGCGGCAGCTTTCCAATGTTCGAGGAAGCCGTGAAAACTTTGACGTCCTTGCTTGCAGGAGAAAGCTCCACACCGCCGAAGATACGGGCCTGCACCTTGTCGTTTGTCCGGGTCACCAACAGCCCCGGGGTAGTCTTCTCAAACGGCACCGGTTGAACGGCGTAGTCTCGCATCCAGAAGGGCATGGGCACCCCCTGCTCGCGCAACTTTTCGGCAATGGCAGTAATGAGAGCGATTCGGCGCAGTTCAACGAAGACGGGCACCGGACTGGTGATGCCCGACTCCTTTGGCGGAGTAAGCAATTGCTCTTTTGCAATGAGTTCGTAGTGGCTGGTAAACCAGTCGGTGAAGGCCGCGGCGCCTTCCGAAGACCTGGCCTGCAGATCGTCCACCAGCTTGCCCCCTTCCCATTTCATACTTTGGGTCTTCACTTTCAGGGGCACGTCCATCAAGGTCAACTCTCGGCGCGGACCTTCAAAGCGGCGCGCCTCGGCGGGCACGATCCAGAACCTTTCCCAATGGCCTTGCTTTTGTCTTTTTTCGGGATCGCCACCGCCGAAATAGATGGTTTCCAAAACAGCCGGGTAATCCGGTATGCTGCAGACAATGTCCTTGACCGTCTGATTGTCCACCCCAAGGGTATAGCCCTTCATGAGCCGGTCCGCCTGGTACAAAACCCAGCCGACGTAGGTGTCCTCGGTAGCCTTCCCGTGCCGGATGATCATGGCGGATTCTTCCGGATTCCTGGACGCAGGGTCGATGGTTACAGTGGGTCCCTCACCGTACAGGTAAACCGAGCGGAAAATGGTGACCACATCGTCTACCCGCAAAGGAGGCAGATGCATCGAGCTGCCGTCAGTGCCCACCAGGATCAGATTGTTGTTCGAGTCAAGGGCGATCCCGTCGAGCAATCCGACGCCGTCCAGTGATTTGCCGGCACCGCCCAGATACACGCCTCCGACGCGGGAAGGTCTGGCAGTAGACCCCACAGTGCCCCCGCCACCAGAGCGCCAGGGTTCGTCACGGCCGATCATGTCCCAGTCGCGGCGGGCACGAGGAGGTAGAAACGGGGGGTAGAGGTCGAGGGGGCGTATCAGTTTGCTTTGATCCAGTGGCTTGGGCTTTTCGATTTTGGACTCAGGGAAAGAAGGCATGGGCTTTGCGTACCTGTCACCGAGGCCTTTTACAAATAGATTCTGGGCGTCTTCAGCGCCAAGGATGTTCAGGGCAGACCGAACACCTGATTTCTGTTCTCTTATGAGCTCTGGTGTTTGCGGTAGCCATCCATCTTTCGTCCAAGCATTGCGGAAATTAAATCTCAGAATGGCTTGAGGGTTTATATGGAAGAACTCACCGATCCCGTGAAGACTTTGCCATCCTGGAATTTCCCTCTGCAGCATAATGTCCGCTGCAGCTTTTCCGCGAGGTTTATCCAGCCACCTTAAGCCCTTGAGCAGATGGCTGCCTGTGTATACGGTTTGCCATGCATACAGTTTGTTCTCTGCAATTTGCAATTCATACCTGTTCGGCATACGCTCCACGTCATTCCCATGATACTTTTCAGGGTATTTTTGACTTTCACTTTTAGGATAACGCCATTGATACAACTTGAGCCACGCGCGAGAGAAATGCTCCTCCGGTGGTCCTCCTGTTGTCTCACGAAATGCATTGACCACCATCTCGTCAATGACGTGATCTCGTATGAGTGGCGGGTCGAAGGTTATTGGTCGACCACCACCCCTCCAGAAAGAGTCCCAAAAAGCTCCCCACCAAAACTCTTGCACATCGACGGACTCGGGCCTTCGAGCCTCAGCCCCATTTATATCCACAAAATTGACCGGATCGCCCCCGCAATAAGCATAAAACGAGAGGTCCTTCTGCGATCCGGAGGGCACTCGCTTCTCCGGATCGGGCTGCAGGAAACGTCCCAGTTCGGGAACATAGGCCCGGGCCTGGGTCAAGTAGGCCTGCGCCTCCGGTTCCCAGAAAAGACCGGCAAATCGAGGGACGAAATCACCCTGAGTTGCCGGGTCGGCAGGTTTTCCAAATGGATCGTAGTCGATCCGCTGAATAACCTTTCCCTGGGCATCCAGTACAAGACGCACCGAACCCAGATGATCGTGAAGCAGGTACTCCGGCTCTCCATCTCGAATCATCATCAGCGGTGCAGCGCCATCCCATACCACCAGGGTCCGTCTGCCACCCATTTCCTCCAGCACCAGCGGCTGCCAGTAGGGTGAAAGCGGATCGGGAATGAATGTCGTCTCCATGCTTCCGGCCTTGCGAGAGATCAGGCGACCGTTGCCATCATATCGATAGGTGACCCGGCCCGGCCCCACATCCTTGAGAAGACCTTCACTTGTATAGGAAAAGCGCAACTCTGCATTCTCAAAAGGTATTGCAGTGAGGTTACCGGCAGCATCATGAGTACAAGGCTTGCCGTCGATACTCGTCAATCGTCCCACTGCGTCAAACTCACAGACCCGAGGGGGCTTTCCGGTTTGGGTTGACTTCGCCTTGTTTCCAAGTTGGTCATATTCGCAGCTGTATTCCTCTCCAGACGACCCCTTGACCAGCACCAGACTTCCCACCAGGTCATACTGGTACTTCGTCACCAAGGCGCCGCCTGACGATCGCTCGAGGATCGCATCAATCAAGCCATCCGGCCGGTATTGATAAGTGTACTCGGCCAGGATTTTTTCCCCGGCACCCACATGGACAAGGCGACGAAGCTGCCCGTTTGGCTCATACTCCCAGATGGTCTTGACGCCGTTGGGAAGGGTTCGAACCAGAGAACCCTGACCTGTCTGATATTCGAACAGGATTGCTCCAGCGGGGGTTTTTACGGATTCTACACGACCCAGGAAATCGTACGAATAGTCCACCCGATAGAAGTCTGCCACCTGCAATTGGGTGACACGATCCTGGGTATCGTACCCACAGGAAACCGCCGGCCCCCCTCTGCGCTGGACCTGCTTAAGTCGCCCGAAATCATCATAGCCATAATCAACCGAGCCCCCATCGTCAGACATTTTCACTGGCCGCCCGCGGACATCAAGTTGCAGAACGACCGACTTCCCCTTTGACGGTGTTTTGGTAACGCGCTGAAGGTTCCCGTGCTTGTCCTCTTCATACACAATTAATGTGCGCTGCCCAGCCGGGTCGATTTTGCGGACAACACGGTTTGCATCGTCGTACTCGATCCGCCACGACAATGGGTCCGAGGCAGCACCACAGATATCCCCGAATAGCAAAGCACAGCAAATAAGGTTGATGAATGTAAAAACCTTCACAGCGAACCCCTCCATGAATATTTGTTCCAGAATATCAGAGCATCCCCGCATACCCAATTTGCAAAACATCAATGGGGCAGAGGATAAGCACTGCGCACTATCTTCCATATTGCAAATGTCATGCTGAGAAAAAATTCCCATGGAAATCCTGCTCACCACCTACATGTGGCTATTTGCTCATGCGCTGGTCTCTCCAGAGAGGACCCTTTCCAGGCGGCGCGAAATTTCTTCCGCATATGCTTCTACGGTTCGATAAGTTCCGCCGGTCCGCTTGTTGGAGCCGGCGTTCCATCGCCCTCCGTAACCCGGATCGTAGCTTGGAAGATCGAGAGAGAAAAGCGAGAGACCGTCAGGTGCAGCACGACCGAGACGGAGCTTCATGACTTTACGCCAACCTTTATCCTTTCCGGGGACTGCCAGGAGGATGATCGTTGCCGCTGGAAGGAGAGCCGGGTAAAATTCACTGTCCGTGTCTTGATCGAGGGAGGCATACGCCACTCTGCCGGCCATTCTGAAGTACTCGATGGTTCGTGCCGCCTTGGATCTTTTCTCGCGACGCGCTCTCATCGCATCAACCGCCACTTCATCAAGGGGTTGACCGGACCGCATGCGTTGGACATTTCGCAGGGACAGCTCATAGTCCCTCCGGTGCTGCAGCCCCTGGA
>Ga0068714_10002524_pt1 | contig 23421 bp, 21 predicted proteins | sample MTBNYHSulfiMetaG_FD_62988 | JGI IMG/M metagenome (GOLD analysis project Ga0068714, IMG submission 62988) | Enrichment culture microbial communities from rom New York Harbor, USA that are MTBE-degrading - MTBE-NYH (New York Harbor Sulfidogenic)... | ecosystem: Environmental > Aquatic > Marine >... | reverse complement strand
CGACCTTTACGGTGGGTGATTTCCGCCGTCACCCGTGCGATCGGATCAGAGAGCATGTCATCGGTTTTCTGTAAAAAAGGCCTGAGAGCCGCAGAGAGGTCTTCGTTTTCCGTGAACCTGTGCGGCGGAAGGCCTACAGGAACGGCTTCGAAACCTATGACGCTTACTCCATCTCCGGAAACCTCCAAGTCCACCCTGCCGACCACAAGACCCCATTTCCAGGCCTGCACCACCGGTACCATTTCCCCGGAAACACGGTTTTTCACCCGTACCGGCTTGTCGAGCTTCGTGTGGCTGTGCCCGTCCACAACGAGATCAATGCCGGGAACGTTCCCGGCAAGCCTGAGAGATCCCCTCCGCGGCGTGTCGTATAGGCCCAGGTGCACCAGGGCGATCACCACATCCGCCTGTTCCCTGAGCCCGGGGACCAGGTTGCGGGCTGTTTCCACTTCGTCTTCGAATCGAAGCCCCGCAATATGGTCCGGGTAGGTGATGGCTGCCGTATCAACCGTGGTAAGCCCGAAGACGGCTACATTGAAGTCTTTGAATTTCTTGATGATATAAGGCCGGGCCAGAAGCGCCCCTGAAGAGGTGCGTATATTCGCCGAAAGAAAAGGAAAACGGGCCAGCGCCATCTGCTCCGCCAGCGCCTGCTTTCCACGATCGAAATCGTGGTTTCCGATCGCCGCCGCATCGTAGCCGATGAAATTATATCCTATGATATCCGGCCGCGCGTCGAAGAGGTTGGATTCCGGTCTGCCGGTATTGATATCCCCCGCATCCAGCACCAGAACATTTTCATTCTCCGCCCTGATTCTTTCGACCAGGGTCGCCCGAGCCGGCAGTCCTCCGGTCGAGAGCTTGCCCGCATACGGAAACGCCACAGGGTGCCCGTGGTGGTCGTTGGTATGAAGCACCACGAGCCTTTCAGCCCGGGCCGGCGGCACCGGGGCGGAAAAGCTGAAGAAAACCGGCACGATGAGAAGAAAAACCGCAAACAACTCCGTACCGGCCTTTTTGGATACCCAGCTCAAGACATGATTGCGCAAACGCATCCCATTTTTCCGCTTCATTCCGTCCAGTGAACCGCGATCCACACCGTATCGCCCTCCGGATCCGTCCATTCCACCCGGTGCCTGCAGTGAGGCGGGATGGTCAGATAATCGCCGGGAGCGAGGCAAACCGCTTCGGCATCCCCTTCGAAAAAGACTCCGGCCGCCCCCCTGACGACCATCACCCATTCCCAGGTCTTCTGATCGTACCAGAATCCGGCAGGACTCGAGTGGCCCCGAGAGACGATTCGTTCGATCCTTAGATCGCCGCCTCGGGCCAGAACCTCCACAAGTTCGTCGGGCAGACTTTCCGGAATTGGATCGAAGAGATTCACTGGAAGCAAGGCCGTAATCCTCCCCTGCAGCGGTCACCCATTTCTGATATCATCCACGATCTCAAGGATCTCTTTGTGGTAGGCAGGCGGCGCGCTTACATGCCCCCACCCTTTCTGGGCCTGGAAAAGCCCGTCGAACGCCGTATCGTGATAGGAGCGAATCAGGTGCGGCACGCCCCTTTCCGTCAGAACGGAGTCGAGAAGCTGGGCCTCGAACTCGTTGTCCAGCAGGGTCACTTTGGTATAGTCATCCATGGCTCTCTCCGGTCAAAAAAACAAAAACAATCCTGCGAAGCAGGCCCCCCCTCAATCGGTTATGAACCCCGGAGGCAGGCCGCCTTGATCTTCAGCCGGGCTTCCGGGCGACAGGATCGTATCCTCCCGGGCCGTTTCCGCGTGAAAAACCAGTCCCAGCCGTTCGGCCTGCTCCCGGTATGAGCCCTCTGCAAGCCGAAGTTCGCCATGAGCTTCGACCACAATCGCCGATTCGCCCTCGACCGGGCATTTCTGCTCGCAATAGCCGCAGCCGTTGCACCGATTCTCGTTTACCACGGGCACCGTAACGGGCCTGCCTTCAACGAACCTGGAAGAAATCGCATTGTAAGGGCATATTTCGTCACAGATCAAGCACTGTCTGTCATGTTCCCAAGCGATGCACCGGGAGGGAATAATCCTGGCCGTGCCGATTTTCGCAAATAACTTCTCTCCCGGTTCGAGCGGCCTGATTGCACCGGAAGGGCAGACGAAGCCGCACACGTTGCAGTTCTGATCGCATCCGGCCAGGCGGGCGGTGACCGCAGGCGTCCACAGGCCTGACAACCCGGACTTCAACCAGACAGGCTGCAGCGTGTTCGTCAGGCAGGCCTTCATGCATTCCCCGCAACGGACGCACCTTGCCTGGAATTCGGGTTCCGGAAGCGCGCCCGGCGGCCGGATCAGGCTCGAGGAACGCAAAGGCCGCGGTGCCAGTTTTCCATGGAGGTAGCCAGGGGACGCCGCCACGAGTGCCGCGGTGAAAAAACCCGCTGCGGTCGAACCGAGAAGCGCCCTGCGGGTCACATCCACTCCCGCGTCTGTTTCAGCCCCGCGCAGGGAACTTTTGAATTCGACCGCCCGCACGGGACATACATCCATGCATTCAAGGCAAAGGATGCATTCGGAATGGGCGGTCGTTACAAAATCATCTGCTATGGCTCCCGTTGGGCATACACGTTCGCATTTCCCGCACCGTATGCAGGCCTCCGACACCCGCCTTCGAAAAAGCGGCCGGAAGCCGACCAGGGCAAAAGCGGCACCTGCCGGGCATAACGTGCTGCACCAAAACCGTCTGACGCGCAGCCCACCGAGCAATATCCCCACAACCATCGCAGCAACGAACAGGTTGGTCGCAAAGACCGGCATGCGGACTTCCGGCAGGCTGAAATCTCCAATCCCCAGAAAAAAGGATGCATCTTCGATCAGGCGTCCGGCAGCATCCGCCCCCCCGTTTGCCAGCGGGAAAAGCACAAAACCGAAAAATCTTGTGGCGATGGAGATCGGCGAAAAAAGAAAAACCGAAGAGATACCGAGAAGAGCGGTCCCTCCGGTGAAGGCCAGGATCCAATATTTCCACCTGCGGCCGGAGCGGCGGGCCCCGTCGCCGGAGGGCCGCCTCAGGCGCCAACGGGCTGTTATCCTGTCCGCAAGGTCCACAGTGACGCCGAAGGGGCAGAGAAAACCGCAGAAAAACCTTCCCAGAACAGCCGTTAGGCCCAGCACGACAAACCCCCAGGCCAGCGCCGGGATAAAGGTTCTTGCCGCGGTCATCGCACCGAGGGATATCAGGGGGTCCAGCCGGAGGAAAAGATCGACTCCGATCCAACCCGGCAGAGGATAGGATGCCTTCCATAGAAGAAAGACGAACAAGGCCAGGGAACACCCCTGCACCACGCGCTGGAAACGGATCACACAGCCACCTCTTTGACCGACCGGCCGGCGAATTTCATGTTTCCGAGACCGCGTTCATGAGCCATACGTATATGAGCAACCTGTGATCCCTTGAACCTGCGACCGTACCACGTACCCCGCTCGACAGCCATCGCATCGGCTGCGACCATATCCGTCGATGCAATCACGGTGTCCAACCGTATGACGTTTCCAGGCCCGCCGGGCCCTCCGTCGGAAAGAATCCTGGAAGCATCGACCACGGTCAGGTGAGGTTTGAGAACGGTGCACAGATCCACGATCGCCTCATCGAGGTCCATCCTGGTATGGAATTCCGATCGGTTGTATATCAGTCCCATCATGCCCTTCATCGAAAGGCTCACCCCGGTCGCGCTGTGCGATTTAGCGACCGGCGCCGCAATCAACACATCGGCTTCGAGCACCTTTTTCATAACCATGGTGGATTTCAGAGATTTTCCGAGCGGAACGGAAACTTCCTTGAAATCACGCTTGCGTCTGGAGGCCTCCACCCCGGTGCCCGGTATTGTTTCACATGCTTCCTTCAATCGGGACCGCTCCAGGCACATCTCCACCCTCTGAAGGGGATTGTCCAGAACCAGTATGGATGACGCCCCAGCCTCCCGGCACATGACAGCCAGCTCCCGGACCACGTCCGGATGGGTGTTCGTGGCTTCCTCAGGGCCCTTGGCGAAACTCATGTTCGGCTTGATCACCACGCGGGCCCCTCGATCGACGAACCGCCCCATGCCCCCGAGCGCCTCAATCGCGGCACGCGTCGCTGCCCCGGGAGGATTGCCCTTGGCAACAGCAATTTCCGGTACCGGCCCAGCCATAGCATGGGTTAAAAGCCCAGGGACCGCGGCTCCGGCCGACGCGAGGGCCGCCCCTCGGGATGAAATCTTGATAAAATCCCGCCTGTCGATATATTTCATGAAAAACTCCTGCATTTACTTATTTTTCGGCCGTTCTTCCCCACCGGGCCGCCGGGAATTCAATTCGGACAGCCTCTCCCGGGCCTTCGGTGCATACTCGCTCCCCGGATAGGAATCGAGGATCTTCCGGTACAACTCGCACGCATGCGCTTCGTTCCGCTGTAACTCCTCGAGGCGGGCCGTCTCGTAGAGTTCCGCAGCCTTGTCGGAACATCCCGTGAAGGCGAACAGCAACGCACACACGATCAATATAAGGCCGATCCGATTCATAACCAGCACCCCCTTGTAAAAGATAAGCTTTCAACCTTCCCTCGTCAGGGGATTGGACAGCCATATCAGCTTTTAGCCGTCAGCAATATCACTCCAAACACCTCGATATCGATGCCGACGCCAGAGGGACGACGATTACGACAACGACAACGACAACCGCTTCGCTTCGCTCCGCTGACAACGACCAACCTTCACGTGAGTAAAGGCTGGGGGGTTCGATGCGGGAGATTCATCGGGGGGAAGGGCCATCATGCGGGAGGCTCCAATGGAAGAGCGCGTGCTTGCGCATCCATCACCCCGGTGCCGATTTCCTGATCGCGATTCCAAAGGGCTGCCACAGCTCGGCGCCGCCGGAAACCGGAGAAGGGAGGGGATAAACCCCTCCCTTACATTCTGTGGGAGCGGTTTTTAACCGCGATCCGGCCCGCAACTGCAGGGCAACCCCGACACCGATGCCGAGGCCGATGGGACATCGATTACGTTGGTTTCTTTTTCACTCCCGGGTGGACCATGTCCTCGGGACGGACGATCGAATCAAACTCCTCCTCGGTGACATAACCGAGTGCGACAGCGGTTTCCTTCAAGGTCGTTCCTTTTTCATGGGCCACGTGTGCCACCTGAGCCGCCCTGTCATACCCGATGATCGGGCTCAATGCCGTGACCAGCATCAAGGACTTGTTCAACAACGCTTCGATGCGGACCCGGTCGGCCGTTATTCCTTGAACCAGATTGTCCGTAAAACTGACAACCGCATCCGAAAGCAGGCGGACAGACTGGAGGAAGCTGTAAATCATGACCGGCTTGAACACGTTCAGCTCGAAATTTCCCTGACTTCCCGCAAACCCAACGGTTACATCGTTTCCGACAACCCTGGAGACCACCATCGTCATCGCCTCGCATTGGGTCGGATTCACCTTGCCGGGCATGATCGAGCTACCGGGTTCATTCGCCGGAATTCTGATTTCCCCGATTCCGCACCGGGGACCGCTGGCAAGCCACCGAATGTCGTTTGCGATCTTCATAAGGCTGCATGCGATCGTTCGTGTCGCCCCGCTGGCTTCTACAATCGCATCGTGGGCCGCGAGCCCCTCGAATTTGTTGTCGGCCGGCACAAAGGGCAACCCGGTTATTTCGGCGATATGACCCACCGCCACCTGATCGAATCCCACCGGGGCGTTGAGACCGGTTCCCACAGCGGTGCCGCCGAGCGCGAGGCGGTACAGATTCGGAAGACACGATTCGGCCCTCGCGATGCCCAGCTCCACCTGTTTTGCATACCCTGAAAATTCTTGGCCCAGTGTCAAGGGAGTCGCATCCTGCAGGTGGGTTCTGCCGATCTTGACAATATCCCTGAATTCCTCGACCTTGACATCCAGGGCATCCTTGAGTCTGCGCAGAGCCGGAATCAAACGTTGATAGACGGATTCTGCGGCGGCAATGTGCATCGCGGTCGGAAACGTGTCGTTTGAAGACTGGCTCATATTGACATGGTCGTTCGGATGGACTGGGTCTTTGCCCCCCAGCGGCTTTCCGGCCATTTCCGCGGTCCTGTTGGCGATGACTTCGTTGGCATTCATGTTGGTCTGGGTGCCGCTTCCAGTCTGCCACACCACCAGCGGGAAATGCTCGTTCCACTTCCCCTCCATCACCTCGGAAGCAGCGGAGGTGATCAAATCCGCGAGGCCTGCATCAAGGAAGCCCAGGTCCCGGTTCGCCAACGCGCAGGCTTTCTTCAAAATTCCCAGGGCTCTGATAATTTCCCCGGGCATGCGTTCGTCCCCGATACGAAAATTCATCAAAGATCTCTGGCTCTGGGCTCCCCAATACCTGTCTTCCTCCACCTCGATGGTTCCCATCGAATCCTTCTCTGTTCTGAATTTCATTGCCTCCTCCCCGGTAAATCTCGTGAATTCAGGCCGGAAACCTATCCGGTCGATGCATAATAAGAAATTAAAACAGCCGTCAAATGGACTTTACTATACCTCTTTCGGGGTCGACCGGCAATCAAACCACATACGTTATCCGTTATTTGTGAATGATTGTCTGGAATCCTTCCGGGCCCTGATCCACCTTTGGGATTTCTCATGGAGAAATTAGGCGGTGGATTTAGGCTGGACCGCACCCTTGACAGCCCCGGGCATGTCAGATAAATTATTTCTCATGATATAAGCTCAGCTGAAACAATATACATGCCGTTCAAAGTATGGAAAGGAGAGAAATGATGGCCAAATTGGAAGAAATGAAAAGAAAGCTTTACAAAAATACGAATGCGCGCGAGCGGTTGGTGCTCGCATTTCTGGCCTTGTCCTATATCGCTGCAGCCGCAGGGACATTGATTTACATCGCGGTTGAGGTATAGCGGCCTGCAAAAAACAAAAATGGATTGAGATTTCCGGCCTCATCGCCTATCATGCAGAATCAGGCGGCCAGGTTCAAGGCCGCGGAGAACCGGCCTGCACCCGAAGCACTACCGGGAGTCCCAATGCAAAACGAAATTTCACTTTCTCAGATCCTTCGCGGGAGTCCTATCCCCACGTTTGTAATCGATGCCAATCATGTCGTCACGCACTGCAACCCTGCTTTTGAAAAGCTCTCAGGCCTTTCGGCGAAGGACCTGATCGGGACCAAACATCAATGGCTCGCTTTTTATCCGGTCGCACGCCCGGTTCTCGCGGATTTTATCGTCGACGGAGCCACCGAGGAGAAAATTAAGCTATACTATGCAGGCAAATTCCGTCGATCCCTGCTCGTGGACGGTGGTTACGAAGCACAGGATTTTTTCCCCAGTCTTGATAAAAGAGGAAAATGGATCTTTTTTACAGCCGCTCCTCTGCGTGATCGTGACGGAAATATCGTTGGGGCGATAGAAACCCTCCAGGATATCTCCGACCAGAAGATCGCCGAGCAACGGCTCAAAGAATCGGAGCGGCGATACAGGACTCTCCTTGACTTTGTCCCCTACCCTACGGTGGTTTTTTCCCTGGACGGTCGCGTGTCCTACCTGAACCCGGCCTTCACCGAAACGTTCGGATGGAAGCAGGAAGAACTTGAAGGCGGCTCGATTCCTTATGTACCGGAAGGATACGAGCAGGAAACCCACGACGCGATCCGCAAGCTCTTCACAGACAAAAGAATTTTACGCCACGAGACAAAACGCCACACGAAGGACGGTCGGATCCTCGACGTGGTGCTGCGGGCCGCCATCTTCTACGAAGCCGACGGAGACCCTGCGGGCGAACTCGTGATACTCAGGGATATCACCAGGGAAAAACGGATCGCCCGCAGCAACGATGCGATGCTCAGGATCAGCATGGCACTGCCGGAATACCCGGATCTTCAAGAGCTTCTGGACTATGTAAGCTCGGAGATCAAAAGGCTCCTGGGCACCGAAGCGGCGCTGGTGACATTGCTTGACGAAGAAGCTGAGGAGCTCTATTTCCCGGGGGTTGCGTACGACGACACAACCACCGGCAAAAGAGTTAAAGAAACCCGTTTTCCACTCGATCAGCTCATTGCAGGCAGAGTTATAAAATCCGGTGAACCGCTCATCGTGTCGAATGTTTCGACGGACCGCGAGATCCACGAAGCAAGGGATCGAAAGCTGGGATACCAGACCCATAATCTGCTTTTGGTTCCTCTTCGGAGTATCGACAGAATCATCGGGGTGGTCGCCGCAATCAATAAAAAGAACAGCGGTTTCGACCAGACCGACGTGGAGCTCCTGAGCATGATCGCCGCCACGGTTGTTCTTTCAATCGAAAATGCAAGGTTTTCGGACGAAATCAGAAGGGCCTACAGGGAAGTGAGCGAACTCAACAGGGCCAAGGATAAAGTGATCAATCATTTGAGCCACGAACTCAAAACGCCCGCCTCGGTGCTGGCCGGGAGCCTGGACGTACTGGAACGCAAACTTTCCGGCATGCCTGACCATTCATGGAGACGCACGCTCGAAAGGGCCAGGAACAACGTGGAACGCATCCTTGAAATTCAGTACGTGGTGGACGATATCATGCAAAACAGACATTACGAAACCCGGGAGCTTCCGGCGCTGCTCTTGGATCACTGCATCGAGGAGATGGAAGCTGTAATCAACGAAAACGCAGCGAGCCCGGATCTCGCAGAACGCATGAAAGCCCGCCTCAAGGAACTTCTTGGGCCGCCCATGGACGCCCCTCACAGAATCAAATTGAACGAATTCACAGCGGAGAGGTTGAAAGTCCTTGCGCCGAGATTCGCACATCGGACGATCAGCATTGTGACGAGACTCGAAGAACCCGTTGAGATATGTATTCCGAAGGATCCGCTCAAAAAAACCATTGACGGCCTTGTGAAAAATGCTGTGGAAAACACCCCGGATGAAGGAAGGATTGAAATCGAAGCGGGTCGCCTCCCTGATGGTGAGGCTGTCCTCATCGTAAAGGATTATGGCGTCGGCATCCCGGATGAAGCAAAAAGCCATATATTCGAGGGTTTTTTCACAACTCAGGACACATTGAACTACTCCAGCAAACGCCCCTTTGATTTCAACGCCGGAGGGAAAGGGGCGGACCTTCTCCGCATGAAGGTTTTCTCCGACCGTTACGGCTTCGACGTGCATATGGAATCGACCAGATGCCCGCACATTCCGCAAAGCTCGGATATCTGCGAAGGCGCCATAAGCGCCTGCCCTCATTGCAAGGGGATCGAAGACTGCATGAAATCAGGGGGCACGCTGTTCAGGCTGACCTTCCGACCTGCAGGCCGGTCCTGTCAATGACGTTGAAAATCATGTGAAGAACGGGTTCGATCTCTTTTCCCTTCCAACCGATGATACGGGCCCATGGCCTGGAAGCACGAGAGTTTCATCCGGCAACGTAAATATTTTGCTGCGAATGTTTGCAAGCAGCAGGTCGAGGCTTCCTCCAGGGAAGTCGGTTCTGCCGATGCTTCCTGCGAAAAGGGCATCGCCGCATATGACCGCCTTGCGGTTTTCCTTCCTGCCGTTCTCTTCCAGTGTGCCTTCAAACACGAACCCCAGGCCTGCCGGGGAATGCCCGCGCAGATCCAGGACTTTGAAAACAATGGATCCCACGGACACCTCGTCACCCTCTTCGACGAATACCTGGGCCTCTGAATTCTCGACGGAGGCCCCGAATTCTGACGCTCTCGACTGCGCACATTCGAGCGCCGGCGCCTCGTCCCGATGAATGACAATCGGTGCACCGGTGACCTCGTGAAGGCGTAAATTGCCTCCCACATGATCCCAGTGTGCATGTGTGTTGAAAATACGATTGACTGTAAGACCGTCTCCTGCCAGAGTTTTCAGGATAAGATCCACGTCCCCGCCGGGATCGAACACCGCGGCCTCCCTGCTCTGTTCATCTCCCACAATATAACAGTTGACCATCAGTGGCCCGACTTCCATCATTTTAAGAATCATAAAAACAAACCTTTCTTTCTTTTACCCTCCGTCATGGAAGGTATTCACTGCGTACATTATGGAGAGCGTGAAAAATGTTCCCCTTGATTTTCTTGTTCCTCCGATAAAAAGAAGAGAGCATCTTCTTCATTTCCTCTCGTTTCGACGAGCCGGCGCTGGGGCAGCCAACATCGAATTCAGGCAGGTTCATCGACTGCGCGTAACGGGATATAAGGCCCTCTTCAACCATGAAAAAGGGTCGGATCAACGTGATACGCCCCTCGAAAAAATCCTGAACCGGGAGCATTGTGCTTAAAGAAGCACCATAAAACAGGTTCAGAAAAAACGTTTCGATCAGGTCGTCCTTGTGATGCCCCATCGCGATTCTGGAACATCCAAGCTCACCGGCCGTTTCAAACAGGATCCTGCGGCGGAGCCTGGAGCATAGAAAACAAGGATTTTCCCTATTTTCGCTGCTGTGGGCCCTGGGGCCAATGTTGGAGTATACGATTCGGTAGGAAAAATCGTTTTCCTTGAAATAGTCCTCCAGAGCCCCGCCTGAACCGGCTCCGAAACCCGGGTCCACGTGAAGCGCGGTGATGCGGTAGTCTATCGGAACCCGCTTCAATCTCTCGGAAAGCAGCTGCAAAAGGCTGAGACTGTCTTTTCCACCGGATACCGCGACCAGGACATGATCTCCGTCCCGGATCATCTCCTTTTGATGAATCGCCCTGCCCATCAACCGCCTGATTTCTTTGGAAGCGTAACTCACTTGAATCACGGATACTGTCTCGAGCCGAACAGCGTCGTACCCAATCGCACCATCGTCGAGCCCTCTTCCACCGCCACCCGGTAGGAATCGGACATCCCCATTGAAAGGCAATCAACCTTGGCACCGTTCGGGGCTTCTTTGACCAAGGCTTCGAACAGTTCTCTGGCCTTCCGGAAATACGGGCGCAGCATTTCAGCATCTTCTACGAGCGGTCCCATGGTCATCAATCCGCGAAGCGACAGGTTAGGAAGCTCAGAGATGGCGCGGGCAAGCGGCATTATTTCGTCAGGCATCACCCCGGCTTTCTGGTCTTCTTCGGCGATGTTGACTTCGATCAACACATCCATAACCTTGTCGGCTTCCCCGGAGGCCTTATTCAACGCGCGCGCAAGCTTCAGCGAGTCCACCGTTTCCACCATGTCGAATATCGAAGCCGCTTTTTTTGCCTTGTTGCTTTGCAGGTGTCCGATCATGTGCCATTCGACCCTTCGGCCGACAGCCGCCACGGCACGCTCAGCCTCCTGAACATAATTGTGGCCCACGACCGTCACACCAGCCTCGACGGCTTCCAAGATTTCTTCCGGCGTCCGCGTCTTGGCCGCCGCCACAAGGGTGACCCCTGGAGGCAACTCCCTTAAAACCGCAGCCACTTTCTCTTTGATCATCAGGGCCTCCTTTTCTTTAGGATGATATCGGGATTGGAATTCCGACCTACAATCGCGGATGCAATCCGCTCCCAGAGATCACAAAATAGAAATACCGCAAATCAGCTTCATAGTAAACCTGCCAATGCAATAATATCAAGAAGGTCAAAACCTCCCTGATCCACCAGGGACCCCCCTAAATCCACCGTTGGTATTTCTCATGGAGAAATTAGATGGTGGATTTAGGAACCTATCTATTGCTTGAAGCCCATGTTTCATCGTATAAATAATATTGATGAACTATGAGACCTGTAAAGCAAGGAGGCGGATCGTTATGACGCACGAGGATAGAGGCCATTATGCAGCCAAACACGAACCCGGCAGACGCGTGCCGGACGAACTGGCTGAAAAAATTCGTTCCCGGTGCAAAAATGGGGAATTACCCTGCATGGTGGCATTCGAGATAGCCGAAGAGGAAAACCTTCCCCCTCTTGAAGTCGGCGCCGCAGCCGATCTGATGGAAATACCGATCGTAAAATGCAGGCTGGGGCTGTATGGCTACAAGCCGGATAAAAAGATCGTAAAACCGGCTCCTGAGGTTGATCCCGCCCTGGAGTCCGCAATAAGAGAATCCCTGGTGGATGGGAGACTGCCTTGCGCGGCGGCATGGGCCTTCGCGGACAAATTCGGGATCGGAAAAATGGATGTCAGCGCGGCATGCGAAACCCTTGGAATAAAAATCAGGCCCTGCCAGTTGGGCTCATTTTAAAAAAACGTGCCCGTCCGCTTCCACGGACGGGCACTTGAATGCTTCCTGGATCCGGGTTATCAACAACTGCAGGAAGAACCGCATCCACCCCCGGAAACGAGGCTCGAATCTATCTTGAACCCCGATCCGAAAGCCGATGTCACATAGTCCACCTTGACCGGCTGCACTCTCTCCAGGAGATCTTTTTCGATTACATATGAAATACCCGAGTTTTCAAAGGACTCATCGTTTTCCCTGGGCTCATCCAGAGCCATGCCCAAGCTGGGCCCCGCTCACCCGCCCTGGGAAAGCATGATCCTGATGGAAGGGAACGTTTCCCTGTCCTTCAAGAACTCTTTTATCATCTCGGTTGCTTTTTCGGTTACTTCTAACATACTCCCCTCCTTGAATGTTTAATTATATGGCTCCTAAGTTAGCCACGAATCGAATAAAGTCAAATGGATTTCTCTTCTTTCGGATGACAGCCTTCGCCGGCGACTTATACGGAAGCAGGGCCAAGCCAGCAGAGCAAATCTTCGAAATCCGCCTTCAATGCCTGCATCGCTTTTCCTCGATGACTCACCTGATTTTTATCCTCCCGGCTGATTTCAGCAAACGTCGCCTTCAAGGGAGGATAATAAAAAACCGGATCGTAGCCGAATCCCTCCTTCCCTGATGGCTTCATGGTAATGACGCCGAGGCAGGAACTCTCATAGATCCGGATGCCACCACCGGGACGAGCCACGACGATAACGCAGACAAACGAAGCGGAGCGGTCATCGGTTTCTTTCATTTCTTTTAAAAGCCTTCGGATGTTTTCCGCATCGGAGGCGCCCTCCCCTGCATAGCGCGACGAATAAACACCCGGCGCTCCTCCCAAAGCCCGAACCACAAGTCCCGAATCATCTGCGAGCGCAGCAAGGCCCAGTTTTTCTGCAGCGAAAACCGCTTTTTTTACTGCGTTTGCTTCAAAGGAGTCTCCATCTTCGACGGCTTCGGCTATGGGGAGAAACTCCCCGAGCCCCTTGATTTTCAGATGAAAAGGGGCAAGCAGTTCCCGGAATTCTCTAAGTTTGCCTTCATTCCGCGTGGCCACGACCAGAGGCCTCCTGTCATGGAATTTCACGGTCCCTGTCATCTTAACGCTATCTCCAGGAACGGCAGACCTGCCTTCTCTGCATAAAGCTCCAAGGCCTGGCGGAGGGTCGATTCTTCTCCCTTTTCATCCGTCGCCGGGCTATTTCCGTCGGCCACGACAAATGCCTGGAGTCTGGATGGATCGAGTATTTCCCGGGCCAGCCCTTCTAGCTCCGCGGCAGTCGCTGAAAGGTAATCGCGCTGTATGTGATCGAGGGTATCCAGGGGTTCACCGCGCAGACAATATCGTGCATAAACCGTCGCCAGCCTTCTAGGGCTGTCGACATTGAACACGAAGCTGTTCAAGAGATCCAGGCGCTTGGTTTCAAGTCTGCCGGTCGGCACGTCTTTGTGGAGCCCGGCCATCAATCGAATCGTTTCATCGAGCATTTTCACCGTACTATCGGCTCTGCAACCCGCGTATCCAACCACCATCCCCGCCTTCCACCTGGAGGCCAGATGGGCGTATGCCGCATAAACGAGGCCCAGATCATCCCTGAGGCGAGTATAGAGGATGGAGTCTCCTCCCCCGAAAAGATCGACGAGAAGTCCGAGCTTCCAGAAATCCGGGTCGTTTCGTGAAACCCCGGGAAGCACCATGACGACCTGCGCCTGCATCTGCCCTGGTTTGTCTATGAAACAAAGCACCGGCTTGGATTCATCGGGTTGCGGCAGGTCGCGGACCGGCGCCGGATCCCCGGCCAGCCTGGAAAAGAAATCGTTCAAGCTTCGTTCGACTTCCTGCGCGGAAATATCTCCCGCCACGGCCGCGACCATGTTGGAAGGAACAAAATAGGTGGAAACAAAATTCCTCAAGTTTCCAGCGCTGATTTTTGGAACGGTCTCGATCGCCATCAAGGGGTCCCTGCCGTAGGGGTGCCCCTGAAAATGCCAGATCAGCGCTTCACGCATCGCTACGGCCCTCGCATCCTCACCGCTGCGGGCGAGGGTGGTGACCACACGACGTTTGACAGCATCGAGAACTCCTGGGTCAAAGCCGGGGCTGGTCATGATCTCTGCGAGCAACGTCATGCCTTCCTCCCAGCGATCCTTCAAAACAGAGAAACGGACGGTCGTACTTTCTTCCCCCACGGATACCGAAAGATCCATCGCCAGGTTGTCGAGTTTTTCAGCCAGCTGGTCCGGCCCGAGTCTCGTTGTGCCACCCTGGACAAGAGAGCCGGAAAGCACCTCGTCGAGGCCGGCCTTTCCTTTTGGAACATCGACGTTCCCTGCCTTTACAAGCAGCGTCAAATCAATGAGGGGAAGCTCCCGGTCTTCCATGAAAAACACGTCGGCACCAGCTGTCTGCATACGATCGGCTTCGGGATACGTTATGACATCCGGCTCCCGTTCAAATGAAAGCGGGTGTTTCCATCCCTCGGGGGTCGGATACGTCGAATTGTTCCGACCCAATTTCGACGCCTCCGGCTTTTCGATCCATTCCCTTCCGGCGGAACTTCGGATTTCTTCATAGGGTTCCGGCGGTTTTTCCGGAACCCCGCCGGGAAGCACATAGGCCGTCGTCATGTTGTCGCGTCGGAGGTATTCAGCGGCAACCCGCTGGATGTCGCCGGGTGTGACCCGGGAAATTCCTTCTATATAGCTGTTCAAATACCGCCAGCCGATTTTGACCTCCAGGGACGCCAGCGTACCCGCGAGGCTTTCGTTGCTTCGGAGCCTGTCCAGGAAATCCCGTTCGTTCAACCTTTGAACCCTGGTGAGTTCCTCTTCAGAGACAGGTTGATCGATCAGTCTGCCCACCTCATCCAGCAGAAGAGCTTCAAGCCGTCTGCACGCTTCCAGGTCGGATTCATCCCCCGGCTCAGGGCCCGAAGCGTCGTACGGAGACCCGCCGAGGATCACGAGTCCTCCATAACGTTGATCGGGGTTGTAGGCCCATGCCTCCATGGCACGCCCCTTCTGGACAAGCTCCCGCGTGAGCCTGGCGCTCCGCCCGTGGCTCAAAACCATCGTGAGAACATCAAGCGCGTAAAAATCATCGCTTCCCATCGGCGCGCCGTGGAAGCCTATCCGCACCAGAGGGCTCCGAGCCCCTTTCAGGTACCGTATCGACCTTCTCGGCCCATCCTGGGGCGGTTCGGCCGTCACCTTTTCAGGAGACCGGGTTCCGCCCGGGTAGCGACCGAAGTATATCTCTGCGAAACGCTTCGCCTCCTCCAAACTCACATCCCCGACCAGCACGCACACGGCGTTCGAAGGGTTGTAAAAGGTTTCATGAAATTTTCCTGCATCCGTGGTGTTGTAATATTCCATATCCGACCGCCAGCCGATGACGGGATTGCGGTACGGATGGGCTGTGTAGGCCGTGGAATAAAGATCGAGCCACGCGGCACCCGATGGGCTGTTCATATAACGAAACGCCCATTCACGCTGAACGACTTCTTTCTCAACGTAAAACTCGCGCCAGGCAGGCTCGAAAATCTGCTCGCTGACGATTGAAAACCACTGTTCAAGCATACCGGAGGGAATCGAAACCATGTACTGGGTTTCATCCTGGGAGGTGAACGCATTCACACCCACTGCACCGTTTTTTTCGAGCTGGGAAGAAAACGCCTGGGGAACATAAATCTCCTGCACCTTTTGGCGAAGCCGCTCCATGTCTTCCCGTTTTTGACGAATAAGCTCCCGGTCCGGGTTTCTTGAAAGCTGCTCGTGCAATATCACCTGGTAGGCCGACTCGATACGCCGCTGAAGCTCCCTGTCGAGATCGGGGTCGATGGTTCCGAAATTCATCGTCCCTTTGAACATCATGTGCTCAAGCAAGTGAGCTATGCCCGTTTTCCCGGAATCTTCCAGGGCGGAGCCCGCTCTTATGGAAACCCTGCAGGCCACCTGGGGGGTCGTATGCCGTTCAACCACGAGAAAAAGCATCCCGTTTTCCAGCGTAAATTCCTTGACATCCACAGACATTGCGTGAACAGGCAAAACCGCGGCCGACAACACAACCGCACATGCAAAAAGTATTGAAAGCAACCCTTTGTAAAAGCGCATTTCTTACTCCTGACAGCATTTTTCATTCAAGATAATACACAGGGACGTGCTCTACAACCTGCAGCTGGAAGGATGTGGGGCAATGGGTTTCCGGAGGGAAAAACCTTAATAGACTTGACAAACTATAAAAAAATGCAGGGTTCCTCTTCTTTTCAAAAAGATGGTCGGGACGACTGGATTTGAACCAGCGACTCCCGCGTCCCGAACGCGGTGCTCTACCAGACTGAGCCACGTCCCGATCAAGTTTTCAAATATAAACTATTTTCCTCCCGGAGGCAAGGAGATTTTATCCGCCAGCAGCGAAATGAATTTGTCCATAATTCTGGCCGTCGCCCCCCATATCACCTCTCCGCCGAACGTAAACGTCGGCCCATGAAAAATCTCCCCCATATATTCAAATCTGCAGCCTCTTGCCGCATTCTCTCCGGGCAGAAACACCCTGAGCGGCATCGTCACAAGATGTTCGACCTCCTCCAGGCTCAGGGCAAAATCATAAGGGTACGGAATCAACCCGACATAGGGATGAATCACGAAATTCGAGGCCACCGTTAAGATATCATCCAGACGCCCGACCACGCAGATGTCCACAGGCCGAAGGCCGATTTCCTCCCAGGTCTCCCTGAGCGCGGTTTCCTCAAAACTTCTGTCCCCCGCATCAACCGCTCCTCCAGGGAAAGAAATCTGGCCCTTGTGGTGTTCTACGGTTTCACTGCGTTTCGTGAAAAGTACACAACATTCGCCACGGTAGCTGAATAATGGAATCAAAACAGCCGAATGCCTGTAACCTCGATCATCGCCTTCAATTTTTTTCAGGCTCCGCCCGGCCAGCGTCTTCTCTATAGCGTCTAAAAAACAGATTTTTTCGGCGGACATCCTCTCAATCAACCCCGTAAGTGTCCAGATATTCCCGGAAACGCGACATTATCTCAAGGTCTATCGGTTGGAACCGCCCTCTGATCTTCACGACAACCGCTTCCCGGTAAAGATAATCGACGACTTCCCCTATTCGTGCCACGCGATGAACCTGAACGCCTGTTTCAGCCTCGAAGGAACCGATCGCATCTTTTCCTTTCCTGCCGAGCAGGACCTTTTGCTGATGATCATAAACCGCTGTGGTCTGCTCACGGTCGACACCGATACCGATTCCGGCCACCGTGACACGGATCTTCCGCGCGCGGGCTTCATCGTTGATTTTTTCGAGCAGTTCATACTTGGTGCCCATGGATGTAGCCACGTCGTCCACGACAAAAATGCGGCATCCATCGAAAAACGTGTTGTTCACGAACATGCTCTTCCCGCCGCTCGCCTCTCCGTGCGTCTTTGCTTCTTTTCGGTCGTAGTCAAACGGAAGTTCCACCCCATGATCACTCCACAGAGCTATCGCCGTGGCGGATGCGATGGCACTGCCTTTGTAGGAGGGGCCAAGCACCACATCCACCTTTCCTATCAATTCCGCGGAAACCATCATTGAGGCGAAGTAGGAGCCGATTTCCAGGCTGAGCCGGCCCGTTTTAAACATAGCCATGTTCACGAAATACGGGGTCGGCCGCCCGTCTTTCAGCCTCAGGTCGTCATCAAAGAAAAGGGCCCCGGTTTCAGCCAGGGTCCGGGCAAAATTTTTCTTGTAATTGTCCATGCCGGGATAGTAATCAATTCCTCCGCAGACATCAACAACTATCCACGGGCTGGAATCCAATCCATCGGTCTGCTCCTACCGTCACCACACCATCTGGTAGGGCACGGTGACCCTGCAACCTGTTCGAGCCTGATACCGATCCCGATCCCAACGTCGATAAAACACATAGAAGGCGTTCTGAGATTTCATCAAACTTGACTTTATTCCCTAATAGGGATATTAAGTAAATTATTATTACTTCTGCTCATCACTTTGAAATGTAAGGCAGGAAATCAAGATCTCGCTGAAACCCCGAAACGAATGCATTCACGGGGGAATCATGACAAACGATGCGTTCGGAAAAACTCTTGAAGATCAACAGGCGATGCCCGGGCAGCGCCGTATCAACCCAAAAACGAGGAGGATTTCCCATGGCTGAAGAGCAGGTTGCGGTCGTCGTTAAATTCTTTGCCAAGCCGAGCGTGGCGGCACTCCAGATACAGGCACCCGTCAAAAAAGGCGACATCCTCAGGTTTCAGGGGCATACCACCGATTTCACACAGGAAGTCACCAGCATGGAAATCGACAACAAACCGGTCGAGCAAGCCGGTGCCGGAGATCTGGTGGGAATCAAAACCAAAGAGAGGGTCAGGGAAAACGACAAGGTTTACAAGGTCGAGGAATAACGTGCAAGCTCATCGAGAACGGCTGGAATGAGCCCCCGAATGAACGATTCCTTTTCAAGCACCCCCAGTTCGGAGAATTCATGGTAACGGGGATGGGAAGGCGAAAGGATCGGAATCTCCGCCTGAATCGAAGGGGCTACGAGGTCAAAATCCTCGATAAGCTCGACAATCGTAAAGCCCTCGCCCGGTCGACTCTGAAGCCACCCGACCCGCTTCATGGATTCGTAGCGGGCCTGATCGAGAAGAAAAAGATATTGATCCGTAACAAGCATCTTTCCGGCGGGTTTTAAAACATTGAACTCGAAACCCGAACCCATCCCCCGGATATTCATGATCAGGTCGTAAAAGTAGAATGCCGCATCCTCCTTGCCAAGTGACAGGAACGCCAATGTCGACATTGAAATACTTGAAAACGTCATATCCACGGCGAATTCTTCGTTGAATCGCTTCCGCCAGTTGCGCAATGCTCTTCCCGCCGCCCGGGCGACAAGCCTGCGCTTCAAATCGATCACGTCACTCATCCCGCTTCGCCTCCGGCTTTTCTCCCGCATTTTTCGCCGCGGGCCGATGCAGCCCGTTTGAAGCATCCTGGATCGTTATCAGATAGTTTCAGCCGGTCTGTCAATGGTGCGGCCGGGAAGACAGGCCTTTACGAAACCGTAAAAAAGCGGCGCAGGCTTGTCCATGCGCGATTTGAGCTCGGGGTGAGCCTGGGTGGCGACAAAAAACCGGTGAGAGGGGAGTTCAATGAATTCCACCAGCTTTCCGTCCGGGGACAGACCGCTCAGCACCATGCCGTTTTGGCGCAGCGCCTCATGGTAGCGTGGATTCACCTCGTAGCGATGACGGTGACGCTCCGACACTTCATCTGATCCGTACAACGTGCGGACAAGGCTCGCCTTATCGAGAAGAGCGGTGTAGGCTCCCAGCCTCATCGTACCACCCTTTTCAGTGACCTTCTTCTGCTCCGGCAGGATATCGATAACCGGATCCGGCGTCCCGGGATTCATCTCGGTGGAATCAGCCTTTTCAAGGCCACAAACATGCCGGGCGAATTCAATGACCGCGAGCTGAAGCCCCAGGCATAGCCCAAGAAACGGGATGCCCCGCTCCCTTGCGATTCGGATCGCCTGAATCTTTCCCTCGGCTCCGCGGCTGCCGAAGCCCCCCGGGACAATAATACCGTCGACCTCTTCCAGACATGAAAAATCGTTGAGCTCGCTGGTTTCAAACCATTTTAACGCCACCCTGCAACCCAGGTGCGCTGAACAGTGGTTCAGCGCCTCGATGATCGACGCATAAGAATCTTCGAGTTCCGTATACTTGCCGCACATCGCCACCGTTAGATGGCTGGAGGGGTTGCGTAGATTATCGATCAGTTCCTTCCATCTCCGCAGATCCGGTGGGCTGTAGATATTAAGTTTTTTATGAATGATTTCCGGGAGCTTTTCTTGTTCAAAAATAAGCGGTAACTCGTAAATATCGTCTACATCGAGGCCGGTTATCACCGCATCGGGATGAACATCGCAAAAGCTTGAAATTTTCGCTTTTATCTTACGCGTAAGAAATTGAGAGCAACGGCCGATGATGATGTCCGGGAAGATTCCGCGCTGCTTGAGCAGATTAACGCTTTGCTGCGTGGGTTTGGACTTCTGTTCGTTTACACCGTAAGGGATGGGGACGTAGGTGAGATGAATATAAATAATATTTTCCCTGCCCACGTCCTCCTTGATCTGCCGCATCGCTTCCAGGAAAAGTTCGTTCTCGATGTCTCCCACGGTCCCGCCGATTTCGACGATGATCAAATCCGATTCCTCGCAGGAAGCTATATCGAATATGTGATTCTTGATGGTATCGGTGACATGCGGAATGTACTGGACGGTTTTCCCCAAATAGTCCCCGCGCCGTTCCTTCTGTCGGACCATATCGAACACTTTACCCATCGTCAGGTTCCACATACTTGAACACCGAACCCCGAGAAACCTTTCATAATGTCCGAAGTCCATGTCCACCTCACCACCGTCGTCAAGCACGAAAACTTCCCCGTGTTCGAATGGATTCATCGTGCCGGGATCGACGTTCAAATACCCGTCACATTTGATCGGGACGATTTTCATACGCGAGGAGAGCAGGTGGCCGATGGAAGCGGCCGCGATGCCTTTTCCCAGCCCGGAAAGCACACCGCCGGTGATGATGATGTATTTCGTTGTCATAATTTGTGGGAATCCGTTGCAGTTTCTATCAGGTTCGAAACCTATAGGGATTCTCATCATTAGTCAAGTTGGAAGATGAACCACTCCAGACACTGGTCACAACGGACTTACATGATAAATCGTCTTGACCCGCCGCTCGATAAACCTCATATTATGTCTTTACATTTCGAACACTCCGCCTGGAAGAAAGCGAAAGGATAAAAATGGCCCCGGTCATCGTCATAACCGGTAGACCCAATGTCGGGAAATCAACCCTCTTCAACCGCCTTTCGCGATCGCGGACAGCCCTGGTCGACGACCGTCCGGGAATCACCAGGGACCGGATTTACAAAACAATCAGCTATCAGGGGAACGAAATTACCCTCGTAGATACCGGAGGCTTTGACGACACCGGAAAAGATCCTCTGCTCTCTAAAATGAACCAACAAATCGAAGCCGCCATTGCTGAAGCAGACAGGATTCTCTTTCTCGTCGACGCCCGCCAGGGGCTCATGCCCGGAGACACAGAAATCGCTGCGATCCTGCGTAAATCCGGTAAAAAGGTGTTTCTCGCCGCGAACAAAATAGACGGCCTGGAGCACGAACATCTTGCCCTGGAGTTTCATGCCCTCGGGCTCGGAGACGTCTATTCTCTTTCTTCGGCTCACGGGTATGGACTTCACGATCTGATGGATCAGCTCGTCAACGGCCTTGAAGAAACTGTGGAAGCCGACCAGGAACGGCAGGTTATCCGTGTAGCCGTCGTCGGAAAGCCGAATTCCGGAAAATCATCCCTCATAAACCGCATCCTGGGAACCGAAAGGCTTGTTGTAAGCGACATTCCGGGTACGACAAGGGATGCCGTCGACACACCTTTCTCCTACGGGGGGAGGGATTATATTCTGATGGATACGGCTGGGATCCGGCGGAAAGCCCGCGTCCGTGAAAAAATCGACAGGTTTTCGATGGCCAGGGCCGTCAGGAGCCTCGACCTGTGCCATGTCGCAATCGTCCTTATAGACGCATCCGAAGGAATCACCGAACAGGACGCCCGCATATGCGGTTACGCATTCGACCGGGGCAGGGGACTCGTGACGGCGGTGAACAAGTGGGATCTCGTCAAGCGCGATCCGTTTGCAAAAAAAACGATAGCCACCGGCATGGAAACCCATCTCAAGTTTATGCCCTTCGCGCCCAGGATCAATGTATCCGCGCTCACCGGAGAAAACGTCATACGGCTTTTCGAGGCTGTAAACCTTGTCTACGATCAAATGTGCATCCGGATCGGAACCGGGGTTCTCAATCGGATCATCCAGAATGCGACCGTCCGGCATGCACCCCCAAGAGCCGGTGGAGCAGCCCTCAAGTTTTATTACGCAACCCAGACCGGAACGCTTCCTCCGACCTTTTCTTTTTTCGTCAACAACCCGAAGCTGGTTCATTTTTCATACGAACGATTTATAACCAACCGCCTGCGCGAGGAATGCGGACTTCAAAATTCGCCGATACGGCTGTTTTTCAAAAAACGCTGAAAGAACCTGCTCGTTTATAAGTCAATAAGAACATGCCGAAAACATGGTTGATTGAAACCCCTGTAAGCCTGTTTTCCTTTACCTGTTGGCATCCCGGCTCAAGACATCCTGTTTAATTACGGCCTTGTCATAAGCGCCGATGATGTCTCTCCTGGTCAGGACCCCTGTGAGCCTGCATCCATCCGCCGGGTCCACCACCGGGATGATCGAAAAGTCCCGTCTTGTGAACAGTTCCATCGCGTGGTGAAGATTGTCTTCGGTAGTCACAGTCACAACCGGCGAGCTGGCGATGTCCCCTGCGACGACCAGATCTTTTAAATCCGGATTGAAGAGAACCTCGGAATAATCCTGGTAGGAGAGGATCCCTGAAAGGCAGCCTCGATCATCCAGAACGGGAAAACTGTTGAATTTGCTCTTCGTTACAGTCTCCGCCAGCTTCTCGATTTTCATACCCCGGGTCACGGTTTCGACTTCAGGGTTCATCACGTCCCCGACCTTGATTCCCTTGAGGATATTGACTTCCCGCCCGGCCCGTATATCAATGCCTCTTCTGGTGAGCTTCATCGAATAGATGGAATCCCTGAAAAACCTACCCGCGAGCAGGCAGCTAACGATGCAGGTTATCATCAGCGGCAGGATGATCTTGTAGTCGCCGGTCATTTCGAACAGGATCAGGATGGCGGTCAACGGTCCATGCGTGGTCGCGCTCACGACGGCCGCCATTCCCACGATCGCATAAGCACCAGGGGAAGCGGTGTAGGCGGGAAGAAGCGGGTGGATCAGGCTCCCGAATGCCCCCCCGGCCATGGCCCCGATAAAGAGGCTTGGCGCGAATATCCCCCCTGAAAGACCGGAGCCGATCGTAAGAGACGTGGCGAAAATCTTCACGAAAACCAGCGTCAGCATCATGAACCAGCCCACGTGCTGCATCAAGGCCATGTCGATGCCACCGTAGCCCACGCCAAGGACATGGGGGAAAACCAGTGCCGTGCACCCCATGATCAGACCTCCCACAGCAGCCTTTGTATATTCGGGTATCGGAACGCTGTCGAAGATATCCTCGGTCTTGTATAGGACACGCGTGAACGTGACGCCCACCACCGCGCAGACCACTCCGAGCAAAAGATACAGGGGGAACTCCCAGGCGCT
>Ga0068714_10002523_pt1 | contig 23427 bp, 25 predicted proteins | sample MTBNYHSulfiMetaG_FD_62988 | JGI IMG/M metagenome (GOLD analysis project Ga0068714, IMG submission 62988) | Enrichment culture microbial communities from rom New York Harbor, USA that are MTBE-degrading - MTBE-NYH (New York Harbor Sulfidogenic)... | ecosystem: Environmental > Aquatic > Marine >... | reverse complement strand
ACCAGCCCCAGATCACCCATGGCGAGGTAAATTCAGAGTCCACTTAGATAGGGGGTGACAAATTCGCTGAACAATTAGGGTGACATTTTCGCTGGACAACAACAAGTAGTTCTGCCACTATTTTACGCCAGACCGGCCATAAATCGCGGGCTATGATTTCAGGTCGCCCCTGGTCCCGATGATTACTTCTCGAAACGGTATATCTCTACCACTCATCTGTATTGCCTGTTTGGCCATGTGCACCAGCCCGGAACAACAGGGCACCTCCATACGCACCACGGTAAGATTCTTTACCGGAGACTGGCGTAAAATCTCCGTAAGCTTCTCCTGGTGCGCCTGGAAGTCATCAAGTTTGGGGCAGGCCACCAGCAAAGTACGACCTTTGATAAAGTCCTGATGAAATCCGCCGTAGGCAAAGGGAGCACAGTCGGCAGTTAACAGCAGGTCAGCCCCCCGTAAGAAAGGTGCCGCTGGCGGTACAAGCCTAAGCTGGACAGGCCAATGACTGAGCAGGGACGGCTGGTGAGCTGCTTCTCTCGGTCCAGCTTCTGTTGCCGCCGGAGGGTCAAATTGAGTAACCGTGGCTGAAGAGCAGCCACAGGGGAGTTCCTCACCACCCTTCATCTCTTCAAGGTGATGGTGCACAGCGTGCTCGTCGAACTCCTCGGCCACCCTTTCCTCAATAGTGATGGCTCCCTGAGGGCACTCACCAAGACAGTCACCGAGACCATCACAGTACTTCTCGTTCACCAGCTTCGCCTTGCCATCGATAATCTGAATAGCCCCTTCAGCACACGAAGGAACACACAGGCCACAGCCATTGCACTTCTCTTCATCAATATGTACGATTTTTCGCGCTACCTTAGTTGTCATGAGCCACCTCCTCAGAGTTGACATCAATTTGACGACTCGTCCTTAGTTCCTTCCACCTTTCTTCTCCCAGACACTGGCGAGCATAAGCGCACCAGTCAATACAGGAAGGTACTTTCTCCCGGTAGACCATCTCTCCACACTCCGGGCACTTTATCCTGGCTTCGTCGGAGAAGATTTCAACCTCATGGCCACACTTCGGGCACTTGTGCAGTGACACCCGCAGGTTTCGGAAATCCTGACCCGGACATTTCATCTCTATCACCTCCTCTGAAGACACAACCATCAACTTCCAATATTAATAATACCAGTAGTGGCTGGAGTGAACTATGACCTGAATCATATTTGACCACATGGAGGATGAAAAAGGTACTGTGTGTTTTTAGCTGGTGATGTCATTGCGAGCCGAAGGCGAAGCAATCTCTTTCTTTAGTGTGTATATCAATTGCTTGAGATTGCTTCGTCGCTACGCTCCTCACAATGACAGTTTCATTTTCCACAACCAGACGGAACATGAAAATATTCTTAAAGCCCGGGCGGGCCTTCGCTCAACAGCCTGAGCTTGACTTCATCAACAATGATAATCTTACCGCGAGTAGAACGGACAATGCCCCTGTCTTTCAGGCGGCTCATCAAGCGGATGGTGGTCTCAACAGTTGTCCCGGCCATATCAGCAATCTCCTGTCGGGTAAAGGTAAGATTGGGGCCAAGCCTTGAAGAAAGCATGACCAGCACCCGGGCCAGGCGCTGCTCAACCCTCTCCCCGGCAAAGTCGGTAAGTCGACCCTGAGCATCCCTGAGCCGGCTGCCCAGCACACTGATAATCCTCAAAGCTACCCGGGGGCGGTGGGCAAGAAAAGAGAGAAAATCGTCCTTCTTTATGCCCAACACATTAGTTTCAACTACGACCTGGGCTGAGGCGGGATAGGGCTTGTCCTCGAATACAGCCACCTCACCGAACATATCACCCGGCCCAAAGAAGGCAATGATAAACTCTTTCCCCAGAGAGGAATGCTTGAGAACCTTAACCTGTCCTTCAGCCACAATGTAAAACCAGTCAGGGGCATCCCCCTCCCAGAAGATGAACTCGCCCGAGGCAAAGTTACGCTCGACGGCCAGCCTGGTTAACCCCGCCAGTTCATCATCATTCAGGTTGGCAAAGATTGAGGCCCGTCCCAGGACCCTGGCTCTATCCTGCTCCTGCAATCTGCCAGTCCTCTCTCGCACAGGTATTTTCTAACTCAATTACACACTGTGGATGCATTATAGCACAGATGCCTGCGGGCTACCCTACCGTTATTGATTTATCAGACTCGAAGTGATAGAATCTGCGCCATCAGTCCGCGCTGAGTTGTGAAAATCATTCAACAGTAAAGGAGGGCAAATCTATGGCCTGGTACGCTTATCTCGCTTATTTCTTCGCGGGTGTCTTTCTCGCCAACGGGGTGCCCCATTTTGTGCAGGGGATATCAGGGAAAAGGTTTCAAAGTCCCTTCGCCTCTCCTCCCGGCATCGGGGAATCATCTCCATGGGTGAATGTCATCTGGGGGCTGGTGAACTTATTTATCGGCTACGCGCTCGTCTTTAGCGTGGGCACCTTCATCTTTGGCTTTAACCTGGGTGTCCTGATGGTGGCTCTCGGCGCTATTCTCACCTCACTGGGACTGGCAAAGTACTTCGGGCGTGTGCGCACGAGTTGATTCCGCAAAGACCCGCAGCACTATATTAAGATACTACCAACTGAATAGAACCTCAGAATCCGAATATTGACAATCAAAGCCAATTGTGGTTTAATAAATAATGAAGCTAGATGATTCTCCCGAATATGCTTCAGGAGGTGTTTCATGAAGCTTCATGCAGTACTAGGAGTTTGGCAAGTTGACAGTTAAAGCCCTGCCCGAGGGCAGGGCACCTGAGCCCGAACCCGGCTCGGAGTAGAAGAATGAGGCCAAGTCTCTTAAGAAGAGAGGCCTACTGCAGCGAAGTTAACTGCAAGTGAGTTGGGTTCGTGAGACTGGACCAGAAATGGGGAGTACTTTAAGTGCTCCCCATTTGTTTTGGGATGAATCAAGGGCACTGCTTAATCAAGTGGAGGCCGCCTGTCTGCCCAGGGTAAGGCCTGTTCAAAAGCATAGGCTGCCCTCAAAACAGTAGCATCATCAAAACGCCGACCAACAATTTGCAAACCCACAGGCAGGCCGTTATCAGTCCAGCCACAGAGAACAGAAGCCGCCGGCTGCCCCGTGATGTTAAAGGGGTAGGTAAAAGGCATCCAGCCAATAGGCGATACCTCAACCCCGGCAATCTCTCTGACCCCATATTTACCAATCTCAAACGGTGGCACAGCCACTGTTGGTGTCAGCAGCAAGTCATACCTCTCAAAGAAAGACTGAATTTCATGTCGATACTGTAACTGCTCCCGCCGTGCCTGGACATACTCGGTAGCCAGTATTCCCAGGCTAAGCTCAACAAAACGAACCAGCCCAGGGTCAATCTGCTCCCGCCATTCATCGAGCTTGTCCTGCAAGGTGGCGGCCATCATGGCCCCAACGACAAGTGAGAAGACACGTTCTGGATTATCAGCCGTGGGGCTGGCAACGTCTACCCTGGAACCCAGGTTTTCAAAGACCCTGACCGCCATCTCTGTAACCTTCACCACCTGAGGGTCAACGGCAGCATACCCGAGATCCCTGCTCCAGGCAATTCTCAGCCCCTTTAGCTCACCATCAAGCAACGATAAATAGCGCAGCCCCGTATCAGGCAGGGAAAAGTGGTCACGGTCATCCCGGCCCGCGATAACTTCCATAGCCAGGGCGGCATCCCTGACCGTCCTGGTAATAGGCCCGATATGTGATAGGCCCTCCCAGCCTGGAAAGCCGGGCCCCTCAGGTACACGTCCGTATGACGGTTTGAAGCCAAAAACACCACAGAAACTGGCCGGAATGCGTATTGAGCCACCGCCGTCACCGCCAATAGCCAGCGGGCCCATTCCTGAGGCCACCGAAGCGGCCGCCCCGCCGCTGGAACCCCCGGCGTGAAACCCGAGACGCCAAGGATTACGCGTGACGCCAAAAAGCCGGTTGTCCGTTACCGCTGTCCAGCCAAACTCAGAAGTATTGGTCTTACCCACAATAATGGCCCCGGCGGCTTTCAGTCGCTCGACGACGATGGCATCTTCATCTGGAACGAAATTCTCGTAAATTTTAGAGCCCTCCGTAGTCCTGATGCCCCGGGTAAAAATCATGTCCTTTATTGAGACCGGGACACCATGCAGAGGCCCAAGTTCATCCCCTCTCATCACCGCAACCTCCGCTTCCCTGGCCTGTTGCTGTGCGTTATCAGCCACCAGGGTGCAGTAGGCATTCACCTTCGGATTCAGTCGTTCAATACGCGAGAGAACAGCATCCATCACTTCCACGGGAGAAAGTTTCTTCTTCCTTATCGCCTCAGCCATTTCCACCGCTGACATAAAGCTAATTTCCGGGTTATCCATGGCACCCTCCTTGCCGATAATTATCAAATATGGGCCGCTTCAACTTGACAGCTACAAAGTTAAGGTCTTATCATCCTACTATATTTGACAACCAGTGCGCCAGATGGTAAAGGGTTAAAATGTACCAGCCTTTGTTCGATAAATTCATGACCAGTAAAAACACCCTCCAGGTATACGAGGATGAGGCACTCCTTTTTTCATCAGACAGGAACAGGCTACTCCCCCTCCTGGAGTATATCGACAGGTTTGCTGCTGACCACCAGAAGGTGATTATTTTCGATAAAATAATGGGCAACGCTGCCGCCCTGCTCTCAATCAAGGCTAACTGCCGCGAGGTCTACAGCCCGCTGGGCAGTCAAATTGCGGTCAAGACCTTTGAGAAATACGGCATTAAATACCACATCACCAGACTTGTACCCTATATCCAGCAGGCAAACAATGAAAATATGTGTCCTATGGAGAAGTTATCGCTGGGTAAAGAGCCGGAAGAGTTCTACCAGGTGATGAAAGAAAGGACAGGCCAGTAAGGAGGCAGTTATGGAGAAGATAAGACTGGGCAAGACTGAGATGATGGTTTCCAGGCTGGGCTTTGGAGGTATTCCCATCCAGCGAGTTTCTGAAGATGAAGCAGTAGCCGTGGTCAAGAAATGCCTAGAACTGGGCATCACTTACCTCGATACCGCCAATGCCTATACTACCAGCGAGGGGCGCATCGGCAAGGCCATTAGAGGACGAAAACGAGAAGAAATTTTTATCGCCACCAAGTCCACTTCGCGAAGCCGCGAGGGGATGGAAAGTCACCTCAAACTGAGCCTGGAGCATCTTGGTGTTGATTACATCGACCTGTACCAGTTTCATCAGGTCGGCGACTCCAGGTCTCTGGAAATGGTCCTTGACCCCAGGGGGCCAATGGCGGTGGTTGAAGAGGCCAGGAAAGCGGGAGTGGTGAAACACATCGGCGTGACTTCACACCAGATAGACATCGCCAAAGACGCGGTGAAGTCAGACCGCTTCGAGACCCTGATGTTCCCCTTTAACTTCATCACCTGTGAACCGGCCGACGAGCTTCTGCCCCTGTGCCGGGAGCACGATGTCGGCCTCATTGCCATGAAGCCACTGGCCGGAGGTATGCTGGACAACGTTACCCTCGCCTTCAAGTATCTCTTCCAGTTCCCGGATGTGGTACCGATACCCGGTATTGAGAGAATACCTGAAATTGAAGAGATTGTGCAGGTACTGGCCGGGCCATGGGAAATAAGCGAGGCCGAGCGACGGGAAATGCAACGGCTTCGGGACGAGCTGGGCACCAGATTTTGCCGCCGTTGCGATTATTGCCAGCCCTGCACCGTAGAAATACCCATCTCCACGGTGATGGTCAGCAACAGCGCCCTCAAGCGCTTACCACCGGAGCGGTTGTTCACCGGGATGTTTGCCGACGCCGTGGAAAAGGCAGCCGACTGCACCGAGTGTGGTGACTGCGAGGAAAGGTGCCCCTATAACCTTCCCATCAGAGAAATGATTGCCGAGAATGTCCAGCTGTTCCGGGAAGCGAAAAGAGAATATGAGGCGCGGGTTTCTACCTGATCAATCGCAAGAGAGCACGCTAACTTTTAAGGGAGGGAACGATGCAAAAGATTACCGAGAATGTTTATGCCGAAACCGGATTTAGAGGCTGCAATCCCGGCTTTGTCATCACCAGGGAAGGGGTGGTAATGATTGACACCCCCCAGATGCCCCGGGACGCCATAATGTGGCGAGAGGAAATTGCCAACTATGGCCAGGTACGCTACATCATCAACACCGAGCCCCACGGCGACCACTATACCGGCAACTACTTCTTCGAGGGAACAGTAATTGCCCACGAAGGCACCAGGGAGGCAGTCCTGGCCAGTTCTACCGAGCAGTTCAAAGAGAACATGAAGCTAATGGACCCGGAGAGCCTGGCCCTGGTCAAGGACTACCAGTACCGTCCACCTACCATCACCCTTTCCGAGCGGCTCACCCTCTACGTGGGCGACCACACCTTCCAGCTTATCCACTTTCCCGGGCACACCCCCTACCAGATAGCCGTTTTCATCCCCGAGGAGAGGGTTGCCTTCACCTCGGACAACGTGTTTTACAGGGTTCAGGCCTTTCTGCACCAGGCTGTCCCTGACCAGTGGATTGAATCGCTGAAGCGCATGGAGGAACTGGAGGCCGATGTGCTCGTTCCCGGGCACGGTGGTCTCTGCGACCGCAGTTACCTGCCGGAGATGCGCAACTTTATTCAGGCCTGGATAGATGCTGTCGCCGCCGCCATTGACCAGGGGATGACCCTGGAAGAAGCCCAGGAGAAAGTCTCACTGATTGACCGCTACCCTGTGGAGTCAGGCATTGAGGCCATGGCACAGATGATACAGCGTATGAACGTAGAGCGGGTGTACCAGTGGCTGAAGAGCAGGTAATAAGCTGGATTACTGGTCAGTTCCCGTGCCAGTCACGCCAAGATTTCATAATTAAAGCCATGCCCTCAGTCCAAAAAGTGTTTCTCCAGGGCCTGCGAGTCTTAATTTCCCCCTGCAACCCTGACACCTAACGTCCCGAGCAGGTCTCCCACCACCACATCCCGGGTCATTACATGCCTCAAACCAAGGCTAGAATCAACCTCATAGACATTGTTTCTCCCCCGCCTTTGTCGACTAATGTATCCCTCAGCCTCTAAATCGTCGAGTATCCTGTGCACAGTCCGCTCAGTAACATCGATAGCCAGTGCCACCTCGCGGGCAGTACTCTCTGAATATCGAGAGATAAAGAGAAGTACCAGCCCGTGATTACTGATGAAGTTCCATTCTGCCATTTATAGACTCCACAGGTATCTTGACAAAGCAACTAAAGCATGCTAGATTATGACAAATATTTCAATATATATATACCACGATATAATATTCCTGACTCACAGGTCATTATTTAAACCCACCTAATCACAGCCTTTCGTCGGAAAGGGGGTGGTTGCCTTCAAAAAGAAGCGCCAGGCAACAGATAAAGGTATGATATACCAGAATTGCTCGTTATATCAATATTTTCAGTATTAAAGCTGGGAATATGCCTTAGTCGAGAGGCGAAAGTTAGCCTTCAAAGAAGGAGGTGACAAAGTTGAAGAAATTGAGATTCTTACTAGTAGCTCTAACTTTGACAATTGTTACGACACTGTCGATGGCAACGCCGGTAGCCGCCAAAACTACCCTGCACGTGGATGACGACGGTGTACAAAAGCCTGGCGCCTATACAACTATTGCCGCTGCCTTAGCTTCGGCAGGTAGTGGTGACAAAATTATTGTACATGAAGGTGTATACCCGGAACGGGTGATTATCTCATTCAATGAAATCACCTTGCAGGCTGACGGTGACGTGGTTCTTGATGGCAGCACCGTCACACCAGGTGTACCAGCTATAGTGTTGACATCAAATACGAATGGAGCCATTATCAAAGGTTTTAGAATCAATAACTACTACCTTGGTATCGCTATTGTGGCAGGTTCTAACAACAGTGTAGTCATGAGTAACGAAGTCTCAAATTGTTATTTGGGTATGGTCATTACTGGTAATGGCAACATCGTTAAGGGAAACAAAGTGCGTGACAGCGGTACTGGTGGTATACTTAGCAGAGGAGCCAACAATATTGTCCGGCAGAATGAAGTCTGTGGCAGTGGTACATATGGTATCCTTCTCATGCCGGTTACCCCCAGTGCTCCGGTCGTTGACAATTCAGTTATTGGCAATGTTGTGTCTGGTAGCGGTCAATACGGCATTTGTCTCACTGTGGGTGCCGACTACAACAAAGTAAAAGATAATCAGGTTAGCGATAGTGGCCAAAATCATGTAGCTCAGTTTGGAGACAACATACGCGTTGCCGGCCAAAATAATGAGATTAAAGACAACCAGGTATCTAACAGCTGGGAAGACGGAATCGGTATTCGCGGCAACAGCAATCTGGTTGCCGCGAACACGGTCTCAGGCAGCGGTCAATACGGAATCAGCGTTCGATATGAAATATCAAACTACAATCTCATTAAACAGAACGTGGTCAGCGGTAGCGTTAACTTTGATCTCTATGACGACGGCCTGGGCACGGGTAACATCTGGATAGAAAATGCCGGCACTTCAAACTTTTAGTTAATCACAGGATGAAGAAAGTAGGCAGGTCCCAAGTAACTTAGCCGCCTCACCTTAAAGTAACGAAGAGACCAAGAAGGGGGTTCTCTTTTGAGACTACCCCCCTTCTTGTTTGGACATGTGACACCTGATAGCTTTTTGGTGTTCAAGCCTGACTGAAACCAGCCGTAAAGAAATCGGCCACTTTCTCAGCCAATATCTCCCGGTACCCCCACCAGAAATGGTCGGCACCGGATATCACCTGGTATTGCTTGGGCTCGGCAACATCCTTGATATGTTTGCGGAAATTATCCAGCCGGAGAACGAAGTCAGCATCCCCTACCGCCAGAAATTTGGGTTTGGTATACCCTTTTAATTTTTCCCAGCCATCACCAAATAAGGCCGGCGAGACCAGTGCCAGCCGGCCAACCCGTTCGTCCTGCACAGCCACCGATAGTGCTACTCCAGCCCCGAAAGAGTACCCGGCCAGCCCCATCCTTTCCCCATCAATACCAGGTGATGACATCACAAAAGATAGCGCTGCTTTAATGTCTTCCTGCTCACCAATGCCACCTCCGAAGGAACCGCCGCTTCTACCCACTCCCCTGAAATTGAAACGAAAGGCAGCGATGCTATTACGTGACAAAGCCTGACAGATGGCGACAACAACATGGTCGGACATATTGCCGCCGTATTGCGGATGAGGATGGCAAACGATAACACCTGGATAAAGGCCTTCTACGTCAGGAAGGTGCCATACCCCCTCCAGGCTCAACTCACTGCAGGGAAACTCAGCGCGGGTAGAAGTCAATCTTCCTCCTCTTTTTCTATCCTGTCTACCCGCTTCTTTCCCCGCCACCAATCTCTGAGCCGACTGATAACCTGCCGCTCGTAACCCTGGTCACCCGGAGAGTAGAACTGTTTTCCCTGCAGCGAACTGGGCAGGTTCTGCTGCTCAACAAAGTGCTCCGGATAGTCATGGGCATACTTATATCCCTTACCATAGCCCATCTCTTCCATCAGCGGGGTTGCTGGATTACGCAGGTGGAGGGGCACAGAGTCAGGGGCACCCCGCCTGATTTCCTCCTGGACCCGCGAGTACGCCTCATAGAGGGAATTACTCTTCGGGGCTGTGGACAGGTAAACAACCGCCTCAGCTAATGCCAGGTTACCCTCGGGCAGGCCAATAAAGTGGACTGCCTGCTGAGCCGCCATGGCTATCACCAGTGCCTGCGGGTCAGCCATACCCACATCTTCTGAGGCAAATCTAACCAGACGGCGCGCGACGTAAAGAGGGTCCTCCCCTGCTTCCAGCATTCTGGCCAGCCAGTACAGCGAGGCGTCAGGGTCGGAGCCCCGCATCGACTTGTGCAGGGCCGAGATATAATCGTAGTGCTGGTCTCCTGTTTTATCATACTGCATAGCCCGGCGCTGAATGGCGTCTTCAATGGTAGCCAGTGAAACAAGGCGCTTGCCCCGGGTATTGGGCTGTGTTGTGAGAGCAGCCATTTCCAGTGCATTCAGGGCAACCCTGGCATCACCGCGCGACATGCGGATAAGATGGTTAAGAGCATCTGCAGCTAGCTCTACATTCAGCAACCCGAGACCACCGAGCCTGTCCCGAAGCGCCCTCATGATGATGACCCTCACCTCGTCCTCAGTGAGAGAATTCAGGGTGAACACCTGAGCCCGGGATAACAGGGGCGAGGTAACCTCAAAGGAGGGGTTTTCCGTAGTGGCACCAATAAGGATGATAGTACCATCTTCAACATAGGGTAGCACAGCGTCCTGTTGAGTTTTGTTAAAGCGATGAATCTCGTCGATGAACAGGATGGTTCTCTGCCCGTACAACTTGCGGTGTTCTCTAGCCCCCTCAATCATCCGGCGCAGGTCAGTGACGCCGGCGCTGACGGCACTTATCGGGCTGAAATGTGACTTTGTGACGTTAGCGATGATGTAAGCCAGGGTAGTCTTACCGCTGCCCGGCGGGCCCCACAGCACGATTGATGGTATCCGGCCGGCTTCAATGGCCTTCCGCAGCACCCGTCCTTCACCCACCAGGTGCTCCTGCCCGACAAAGTCATGGAAGTTGGTTGGCCTCATCCGTGTTGCCAGTGGTGCCTCTTTATCCTTCTGCTGTTCAAATTGACGCTCAAACATATCCATAATGCACCTTCTTTAGGCTTAAAAAGTTGTTCGCCATACAGGATGATTTAATTATATATCCTCAAATCCACTTTTCAAGGCTTGGTGGTCTGAAAGGCATTTGCGGAGGAAAGACCGAATATGAGCCGCTAGTTCTTTACCAATAACTTGATATTCAGACTTTTCCACCCCAACCTTTAACCAAATCCAGAAACGAACCCCCATATTTTCCCAATCTCCATGCACATACGTCCTCTTTCCATCCCACTCGTCACCTATCCACTCTTCCACTACTTCTACTCCCTTTGACACACCTCTTACCGCAGGTATTCTCAAAAGAAAGGTACTAAGGTAGTTCCAAGGAATCTTTACTTCACCGATGCATACAAGTGGTTTCCCATCTAACGCATCTTTCCAGGCTCGTTTTTCATCAGTTAAAATCTCGATGGCAACTCTATAGGCATCCTCCTCGTCTTCCTCCCTTATTTTCATTGGACCTGCCATCTCACCCACTACAACTTTTACAGGTAATCGTAGTTCGTCTAACAAAGGAACTTCCTTAGACGATTGCCTGAGCTCTTTCGACCATACACCGTCATAGTCATTCCACTCTTCGATCTCCAAAGCTTTAAAGAGCAACCTCTCTACCCCGTAATCCCCTTTCCACGGAGGCGTCCACTTATAATGGGAGGCACCAAACTTCTGCTTGAAAATTAAGTAAAGTAGCTTCCTTCCTGAAGGTAATAACTCTTCCTCAAAGCCGACTGAATCTATCGTTATTGGCTTTTCGTAAGCCATCCTCACCCCCTGTATCCCCCTCTCCTTCAAAGGAGAGGGGGAAGTTTGGTTTTAGAGGGGCTTCGCCCCTCTTGGACTCCCATATTTCTTGTTGCTTCGCCCCTCTTTAACTCTACCTACTTATACCTTCTCACCTCAAACCGGTAGAGAACCACCGGTTCATCGGGCATAATGCCGGCCTTCTGACGGCAGATGGCAATCTGCTGCTCAACGGTATCCACACCTTCAAGGTCAGGAAGGAGCAGGCCCCGCCGCCAGCCACTCTCCACGATAACCCCGTACTTCCTGGCGTCAAGCTGGTCTGGACTCTCTACAGGCTCAGGATTGGTAAGGACATCCACGCTGTATTCAAGGTCTTCCAGTTCATCGGGGGTAACGGGAGGGAAACGGGGGTCTCTGGTAGATGAACTGATTGCATTGGCGATAATTTCCTCAGCCACATTGCCCTGCATCGGCTCAAAGGTGCCGATGCAACCCCTCAGGCCACCATGCTTATGGATAGAAACAAAGACACCTGCCTGCTCTCTCATCTCAGGGGTAAGCTCTTCAGGCTCCGGCGTCTTGCCTTCCTTGACATACATCTCTACCGTTTCCCTGGCCAATCTGGCTATGGGCAACATTTTAGCCTTCCTCACTATCACACCAGCATAGCCCACCACAGCCGAGTAATCATCGGTAACATCGCCACTGGTCTGGTACCTGACCAGTTCTGCCTCGGTAGCTCCCAGTTCTTTAGCCGCCGAAAGCATAACCATGGTGGGAGCGTAACCACACATGGTGATATCCAGTTCACGGACTCGTTTCAGCAGTTCGTCCTCATCCAAAGCCAGGATAGCTTCAATTGCCTGAGCATCCTTGCTCCAGGCTGACTCCTGCGACTCGTAGTGGGTCATGTCACTTGAGGCGAGAATGACCACTTCTTTATTTGATTCCTTAACGGCTCTGGCTATCTCCTTACCGATTTCCTGATAAACCGTCCCGCTGGCATGAGCAAGTATGATAGGCACGAACTTGATATCGGGCTTGAAATACTGCAAAAAGGGGAGCTGCACTTCAATAGAGTGTTCAAATTGATGAGCACCCCGGTCTTCCTTCAGGTGTTTTGAGGCAGCCAGAATCCGCCCGGCCAGTTCTGAATCAATCTCCACATCTCCCAGCGGCGTTTTCCATACCCCATCGGTCATAATACTGAGCGGCTGTCCACTGCCAGTGTGATTGGGCCCCATAATGATAAACGTGCCCTTGAATTTGATTCTGGACATTACTGCCCCGGCTACTGGCCCTGAGTAGACATACCCGGCATGAGGTGAAACCAGCCCGATAGCATCTTCCTTCTCCGCCTTCTCATCAACCATCTGGGCAATCATCGACTTAAGCTGTTCAGGTGAACCAGGATAGAACTGTCCGGCAACAACTGGATTTCTAATCATGACAACTACCCCCCTTTGCTGGTTACTCTGAAATTCAGTTCCGCCCCACAGAATTGGCACTTCGAGCCTTCCAGTCCCACCACCGTAGTGTCGTAGCCATACCTTTCCACGACGGTTTTACCACAGGAATAGCATACTGTGCTCTCGCTCTTGTGACCGGGAACATTACCGGCATAGACAAACTTGAGGCCAGCCTTCTTGCCAATTTCATAAGTATGTTCCAGGGTGGACACAGGGGTCGGGGGTAAATGCATCATCTGGTGATGGGGATAAAACCTGGTTACATGCCACGGCGTTAATTCACCCAGCTCATCCCGTATCCAGCTGGCAATGCCCTCAAGTTGCTCGTCGTCGTCATTCATGGTCGGGATGATGTTGGTCACCACCTCAACATGCATCTTCCACCTGTTTTTTGCCCGCTTGGTCACCTCAAGTATCTCCCGCCACGCCGGCACCCTGGCTAACTCGCGATAGAAGTGGTCAGAGAAGCCCTTAATGTCAACCCGCCAGGCATCGAGATAAGGCCCGATGGTATCTAAAGCCTCGGGAGACTGGTAGCCATTGGTGACATAGACCGTATACAGATTGTTTTTCTTGGCCAGCCTGGCTGAATCGAGGGTATATTCCAACCAGATGGCTGGCTCATTATAAGTCCAGGCAATTCCCTGACACTGGTAGCGTTTGGTTAGCTCTATGGCCGTTGCGGGTGGCATCAGTTGACAACCGCTCTCAATTGCCTGGCTATCCGCCGCCGAAATCTGCCAGTTCTGGCAGTGCCGGCAATGAAAATTGCAGCCCAGCGTGCCTAAAGAAAAGGCCTGAGTGCCGGGGAAAAAGTGGAATAATGGCTTTTTTTCAATCGGGTCAGCGGCCATTGACGAGACTCTGGCATAGTTCAGGTTATAGAGTGTTCCACTCCAATTTTGATACATGCCGCAGACGCCAAACTTGGCCGGACCTATTCGGCATCGCCACTGGCAGGCACCACACCTAACCCTGGAATGAGGCAGCCTCTCGTAGAGAAGAGCTTCATGCATCTCTTGCCCCCAATTGCTGCATCTTAACCTTAATTATACCACTCGGCTGCTATCAATTACAGTGGACGAGATTTAAGAGCGTTCAAAAAGTCCCCTGTTCGTCATGGCGAGTGAAGCGAAGCAATCTCAATGCACAGATGGGATTGCTTCGTTGCTAACGCTCCTCAAAATTACTTTTGAGTGATTAGATTCGAGAAGTATTGACACCCGCCAAACTCTCGTATATCCTTTGACCAGGCACAAGGTTTGCAGGAGGCATAATAAGATGGAGAAGACTTCTACTGGACTGGATGAAAACATTGCCGGGCTGCTGTGCTACGTGGTGGGCTGGGTAAGCGGGATTGTTTTTCTCCTCATTGAGCCTGAAAACAAGTTTGTCCGCTTCCATGCTTTCCAGTCGATTCTTGTCTTCGGTGTCCTCACCCTGGCCCACATTGTCCTCGACTGGATACCCGTGATTGGCGGGTTCTTCGGCGCGGTTCTCGGGATATTGACGTTTATTCTCTGGGTAGTGCTGATGGTCAAGGCTTATCAGGGAACAAAATTTAAGCTACCCTGGGCAGGCAACCAGGCCGAAAAATGGGCCGGCTGATGTCCCCCTTATGGAGTTCAGTCACAATATTAGTGACTGACGTGATTTTCACCTAGAGGTTCTCAGCCCATTCGACGGCATTCTTGAAAACCTGGAAGCCGTCGCCATACTGCCTGGCACCGAGTCTTGTCCATTGAGGATGTTGAGTACCTCTTATATGACGCTCGGGGTGGGGCATGAGGGCAAAGACACGCCCTGAACTGTCACAGATACCGGCAATGTTCCTTTCCGAGCCACTGGGATTAAAGGGATAGCCGGCACCGGTATCGCCCTGCTCGTCAGTATAATAGAGGGCAATATTCAGGTCTGATATGCCATCGCCCCGGGTAACAATCTTGCCTTCACCATTAGCCACAGGAAGATACAGGCGGTCTATGCCGCGAGTGAAGATACAGGGGCTTTTCTTGTTCACCCCCAGGTACACCCACCGACACTCAAATTTACCCGAATCATTAGCCGCCAGAGTCAACCGCGCCTCGCTGGCACCTGAAGGCTCCGGCAGAAACCCGGCCTTGACCAGTACCTGAAGGCCGTTACAAATACCGAGGACGAGTTTCCCCTCTTCGATGAACCTCAGAATGTCATCGGCCAGCTTTAGCCTTAGCTCATTGGCAAGCACCTTGCCGGCGGATATATCGTCACCATAGGTAAAGCCACCGGGAACACACATTATCTGGTAGTCAGCCAGCCGCTCTTCGCCACGAATCAGTCGGTTAACATGCACCAGAGACACTTCTGACCCGGCCTGCTGGAAGGCGAACATCGCCTCGACATCACAGTTTGTCCCCGGTGCCCGCAGTATCAGCGTTTTTACTCTGCCCATCCTTACCTTACCACCTGAGCGGCTTCTGCCACGCCTCTTTCAAGTCACCGAGTGAGGCGGAAATGACTTTTTCCCCGCTTAATCCGTATACCTCCAGCACCTCGTTGTTGGTAACCTGACCAATGACCGCGACAGCAGCACCACCCATTATCTTCTCAAACTCATTCTGGTTCTCCGGGGCTACTTCAGCCAGGAACCGGCTATTGGACTCAGCAAAGAGGATGAAGTCATCACGGTCAACAGGCTCACCAAGCAGTACCGCCTTCAGATTGATGTTTGCCCCCAGCCCCCCGGCAAAGGCCATCTCAGTAAGGGCTACCCCGATGCCCCCCTCACTACAGTCGTGGCAGGCCCTGACCAGGCCCCTCTCCGTGGCCATACTCAAGCGATTCATCATCTCTTTAGCCTGAGCAGGATTAACTATGGGCACGCTATTACCGATAAAGCCGTGCGCCTTAAAGTATTCAGAACCACCCATCTCATTCCGGGTTGTGCCCACGATGTAAATCAGGTCGCCAGCCTGCTTGAAGTCCATCGATACAGCACGATTGACGTCCTCCATGACACCGATGGCCGAGATGAGCAGGGTATGGGGGATGGAGATAGTCTCACCCTCAGACTGAAACTCGTTGTAAAGGCTATCCTTACCGGAAATAAAGGGTGTCTCATAAGCCATAGCCATATCGTAGCAGGCCTGAGAGGCTCTCACCAGAGCCCCGAGCATGTCAGGACGGTCAGTATTCCCCCAGCTGAAATTATCCAGCAGGGCTACTTTCCTCAGATTGCCGCCAACAGCAATAATCTGCCGCAGCACTTCATCAATGGCCGAAGCTGCCATCCAGTAGGGGTCAATATCTCCATAACCGGGATTAATGCCGCTGGCCACAATGACTCCCATTTCAGAGTCAAGCACCGGCCTGACAATGGCGGCATCGCCGGGCCCATCGTTATTCCTGCCTACCAGAGGCTTGAGGACGCTACCCCCCTGCACCTCATGGTCGTACTGGCGTATCACCCACTCCTTGCTGCACACATTCCAGGAGGCAAGAATTTTCCGTAAGGCCTCACCCAAATCAGACGGGCAGGGGAAATCAGGCTCGGGATATTGTGGCGACTCCCACACTGCCTCTCTTGGCCACTGTGGCCGACCCCCGTGCAGGAATTCCATACTCAGGTCACCTACCTGGTTACCGTGATAGCAGAGCCGCAGCCGCCGGTCGTCAGTAAACTCACCAATAACAGCCGCCTCAACATCCTCGCTGGCAAAGAGGCTCATCAAATCGGCGACACGGTCAGGTGGAGCAGCCAGTACCATGCGCTCCTGGGATTCGGAGACCCATATCTCGGAATAGGTCAGCCCGGCGTACTTCAGCGGTACTTTTTCCAGATAAACACGCACGCCGGTCTCCTCTCCCATCTCGCCCACGGCTGAAGAAAGCCCGCCACCACCACAATCGGTTATCCTGCGGTACAGTCCGCGGTCTCTGGCCTGGAGCAGAACGTCAATCAACCTCTTCTCGACAATAGGATTACCAATCTGCACCGAGGTGTAGGAAAGAGTGCTCGACTCCTCAGTAAGCTGCTCCGAGGCGAAGGTAACACCGTGTATGCCGTCACGCCCGGTCCTGCCTCCGACCAGGACCACCAGATCACCGGGGCTCTGTTTACCCTTGCGACCAAGCTCTCTGGGCAGCAGCCCCAGCGTACCGCAGTAGACCAGCGGGTTCCCCAGATACCTCTCGTCAAAGAGTATGGCGCCATTAAGCGTGGGGATTCCCAGACGGTTACCGTAGTCGGCCACTCCGGCCCTCACCCCCTTAAAAATACGGCGCGGATGCAGGACCCCCTTGGGTAATCTCTCATAGGGAAAGTCCGGGGGCCCGAAACAAAAGACATCGGTATTTAATATTGGCTTGGCACCCAGTCCGGTGCCCAGAGGGTCACGAACCACCCCTCCGATACCGGTAGCCGCTCCCCCATAGGGCTCAACCGCCGAGGGGTGATTATGAGTCTCAACCTTGAAGCAGAGTGCCCAGCGACCGTCAAAATCAATCACGCCGGCATTATCCTCAAAAACAGAAATGCACCACGGCTTGTTCAGTTCTGCGGTCGCCTTCATGACGGTGCTCTTGAGCAAATTATCAATTACGGTACCGCCAAAAGAGATTTTACCCTTAAAGGTCTTATGGACGCAGTGTTCCGACCAGGTCTGCGCCAACGTCTCAAGTTCGACATCAGTCGGATTTCGCCCTTCACGGGCATAATAGGCAGCGATAGCTTTAAGCTCGTCCTCAGTAAAGCCAAACTGCTGCCTTAGTTCGACAAGACCACCACCCTGCGCTCCCAGAATATCCACCTGATTCAGTCTGAATTCATACCGGGGATTTTCCGGGAAGCCAGATTCGTCCGCCTCAACCACATGCTGGATAATCGGATTTACCAGCAGTCGGCTGCAGATAACATCTATTTGATTTTCATCCAGCCGCCCCTCGAGCAGATACTTATTTGCCGTCTTCACCCCCCTGACGCTGATACCAAGGTCACGAATCGCCTTCATGACCGTCTCTTCAACCGGGTCGGTAACACCAGCATTATAAGTAACTTCAATAGTATGCCGTGCGCCACCTTCACCCTCTTTATCAGACTTGATATCAGGCGAAGAAGCAAAGTACCGGTATTCTTCGGCAACAGGGTCAGCCAGGAGTTCTCGACAGATTAAATCCAGCTCATCGGAGGTCAGGTCGGCATCCAGCCAGTATATGTCCACCACCCGCACATCCGAGACTGTGGTTATTCCCAGGTCATGTATATCCCGCACCAGACCAAGTCCTCTGGCATCGGGCAGGTGGCTTTTCAGACTGACTTCCACCCTGTGCATTAAATATAACCTTTAACCGCGTAGAGATTATTAAAGGGGCTTACGCCCCTCTATACAAAAATCCGTCATTTGAACCTTGCGAATTGTCATTCTATGAACTGAGTAACTCGGTTACTACCTCATTAATCTCACGCCCGTCAGCCTTACCTTTTAGCTCAGCGATAAGCCTAGGCATAACCTTACCCTTGTCACGAGGTCCCTGTGCACTTACCTCATTAATAATCCGCCGTGCTTCGGCGATAATCTCGTCACGTGTTAACTGCTTGGGGAGATACTCATTTATAATAGCCAGCTCTGCCTCTTCCCTGGCTACCAGGTCGGGACGTTTCCCCTGCTTGAAAGCATCAATGCTCTCCTGATGCTGTTTACCCTCCTTGGCAATAATACCCAGAATGTCACCATCGTTCAGGGTACCTTGCCGGGCAATTTCTGCATTCTTAACCGCGGCCATAACCAGTCGGATGACCGAAGTCCGTACCTTATCCCCACCCTTCATCGCCCGCCTCATGTCGTTACTCAGCCGTTCTTTTAAGCCTGCTTCCACTTTAACTCACCATCAAGTGCTTTTTATCGTGTCGATGCTCTGGCAGCTTTGCGTCTCCTAGCGGCTTCCTTCCGCTTACGCTTAACACTGGGCTTTTCAAAATACTCCCGGTGGCGCAACTCAGCCAGGATGCCAGCCTGCTGCACCTTTTTGTTGAAACGCCTCAGCAAACTGTCAAAGCTCTCATTATTATCAGCTTTAACTCCAGTCAACCAGCATCAGCCTCCTTTTAACCCATCTGTAATCGTTCAACTACTCTATTTACAGGCGGGACAATCAGTATTACCCCCTATTTTAGTTAGCTCGAGCTACTATGTCAAGAAATACCACATAGAATGGGTACTACATAAATCAGTCGTGCTTTTGTCTAACCACGTCCGGGCTAAGACGGCCCTCAGCCCCACTCCTCTTCAGTATCTCACCAGCCGCTACTACCCCCGAGGCTGAAGACTGCACCAGACCACGGCTAACACCAGCCCCGTCACCAACAGCAAACATGTTGCTTACCTCGGTCTCAAGGCAGGGGTTGAGCTGAAGTCGACCGGAATAGAACTTCACCTCAACCCCGTAAAGCAGGGTGTGACGTGAAGCTACACCCGGCGCCAGTTTATCCATAGCCTGAAGCATCTCAATAATCCCGGTAAGGTGCCGATAGGGAAGGACAAAGCTAAGGTCACCGGGGACAGCACTCTTCAAGGTAGGTTTAACCAGACCGCGCTGCATGCGGGACGGCGTTGAACGACGCCCCCGCATCAAGTCACCCAGACGCTGCACCAGCACTCCGCCGCTGAGAATATTGGCCAGCCTGGCAAGGTATTTGCCATAGGCAATTGGTTCATGAAAGGGCTCAGTAAAAGCAGTGCTGACCAGCAGGGCAAAATTAGTGTTGTTACTGCTATGGTCGGCATAACTGTGCCCGTTAACTGTGGTTACCGGGTCGCAGCCTCCGGTAGATTCTATGATAACCTCGCCGGCCGGACACATACAGAAGGTCCTAATCCGGTCATTAAAACTGGGAGACAGGAACTCCAGTTTTGCCTCGTACAGCACCCGGCTCAAATCTTCCATCACGGCCACTGGCACCTCAACCCTGACGCCGACATCAACAGGATTACTGTGCATGGTCAGGCTGAGTCGCTTAGCTTCCTTGAAAAGCCAATCCGCCCCCTCTCTACCGGGGGCCAGAATCAAATAATGACAATCAAATCTGTCTCCTGCCTCTGTTTCGATTCCCCTGACCTCACCATTATCGGCAATGATACTGGCCACCATCGTCTCAAGTGCAAAGTCGATACGTGAAGCAAGGTAGTCACGCATAGCCTTGAGCACCGACCGGCAATGCTCAGTGCCAAGATGGCGAATAGGCACTGGAATGAGACGCAATTCGGCACGAGACGCCTGGCGACGTAGCTTCTCAACCTCATTGCCCACCCCGTACAATCTATCGGGGGCACCAAACTGAAGATAGGTATTGTCAATATATTTAATGAGAGCGCCAGTATTACCCTCCCCCAGATATTCCACCAATCGACCCCCGACCTGCGATGAGAGTGTCAGTTTACCATCGCTCAGGGCACCAGCCCCACCCAGACCACAAACAAGGTGGCACGGCGAGCAGGAAAGGCACTGGCTATTACGGTCACGAGCCAAACACTCACGGCCATCAATGTCCCTCCCCTTCTCTATGAGCAAGACCTTCAGCCTGGATTTATTGGCCAGCTCCAGAGCGGCGAAGATTCCCGCCGGACCGCCACCGACAATAATAACATCATATTTCTTAATCATCGTACCCAAATTTCCATTGTATAACCCTTAGCTTCAGCCGTCAAGAGTTGACATTTGCCAGTTGGCGAATTATAATTAAATTATGGACAGAAATGACCAACATCACCTAGGTGGAATAATCAAGCAGCAAAGGATTTCGCTTCCCCTGACACTCCAGGAACTGGCCGCCAAATCAGGAGTATCAGCGTCGCACCTGGGCCGTATTGAGAGAGGAGAGCGTTTCCCATCAGCCCACATTCTGCAGAGAATTGCCAAGCCTTTAGGTTTTGAGGAGGATGAACTCTTTACCTACGCCGGATACCTTTCTCCGCAGTCTACTATGGTGGCTGAGCGACAACCGAGCTATAGCCGTGAAGGACTCGACCCTTATGTCGCCAGGGTAATGGCCCAGGAACCAGTTGAGGTACAGCGTGCTGTCCTCGGAGTGCTTACCATCTTGAAGAGCATCGCCAGGGGCATAGACAGAGAAGGTGACTGATGGTAAGATTGAGTTACAGCGTGCCGCGCTCGGAGTGACTACCATCAGTAGAGCAGGCTGGAACAGTCCTTAATGGACACTTTTTGAATTGTGTCTAAGCGAGCTGGCATAATTTAGGGACTGGAGGCAAAAAGGCTGGCAAATGGTAGAGGAGAAAGGAAAGCGGATATATTTCCTTGATGCTGCTATGCACGAACTCAAGACTCCTCTCACCGCCATTATTGTCTCCGCTGAGCTTCTGGCCGATGAACTCAAGCCAAACGAAAAGAGCGTGCTGGGCAGACTTATCCAGAGCATCATTCGAAATGCCCACAGTATCGACGAAAAACTCTCCCTCATTTCAGAAACAGGCGGACTGCTACCTGATGGGACCCGATTTCATCCGCAGTCTGTTCCCATCAGGGAGATTATCCAAAATGTAGCCACGCAGCTTTACCCCAGGCTCCAAAGCAAAAAACAATCCCTGTCGCTGGAACTACCCGATTCTCTACCTCAGGCTAAAGCGGATAAACAGTATCTGGAACAAATTCTATTAGCTCTGGTTATCAATGCCAGTAAGTTTACGGCCGAAGAAGGCAAAATAACAGTGGGTACTTACCAGGAGGCTGAGAATTTGATAGTTGAGGTAAGAGACACCGGCGTAGGCATTCCAGAGGACGAACAAACACGGATATTTCAGCCCTATTACCAGGTCAGGCAAGGTAAAGCTCTTCAGACCGCCCATCCCGGCGAAAGGAAAAGCCAGAGCGATAGCGGGCTCGGCTTAGCTATCGCTAAATTCCTGGTCGAACTTCACGGGGGTAAGCTTTGGCTAAAGAGTCAAGTTGGGCAGGGTAGTAGCTTCTTCTTCTCCCTGCCAATAGCGGTGCCAGTTGAAAGTAGTAGTAATTGATGACTCCCCTGAGATTATAGAAGTCGTTTCCCTGTGCTTCCAGCTACGCTGGAGTGGGGCTGCCGTGCTTTCGGCAGGTACGGGTAACAAGGGACTGGAACTCATTGAAGCTGAAAGCCCCGATATCGTTATCCTTGATGTGGGACTACCTGACATGGAAGGCTTCGAGGTACTCCGGGAGTTACGTCGCTTTTCCCAGGTACCGGTGATAATGCTCACGGTAAGAGGTGAGGATACCGATGTAGCCAAGGGACTGGAACTGGGAGCAGATGATTATATCACCAAGCCCTTCAGCCACATTGAACTGGTGGCAAGGATACAGGCAGTAATGCGCCGTGTACAGGGACTCCCGATTACCAGCGGGGAAAAGCCCTTTGTCAGCGGCAAATTGTTTGTGGACTTTGCCGGTAACGAGGTAAGACTTGACGGGGAACCAGTAAAGCTTACCTCCACCGAAGCCAAGCTACTCAACCTGCTCATCAAGAACGAGGGACGGCTGGTTACCCACGAAAACCTGTTAAGCAAGGTATGGGGCGAAACTTATAGTGACGCCCGCGATGTGCTCAGGGTGCACATCCAGCACCTCAGGCAGAAGCTCGGGGACAACGTGGAATCACCCACTATTATTGTTACCGAGCACGGATTGGGCTACAAATTCGTCCGGCCGACAACACGTTAGTTAACCTATCTAAGTATAAACGGCGATGACCACTGCCTCTCTGGCATTGTGTTCATCAAAGAAGACCACCGCCACCCTTCTACCCAGAGCCATTTCCACCGCCGGTATGTCACGAGACACGGTAATACCTTCAAGGTAAACCTTATGACTACCAGCCAGCTGGACAGTGGCCGTATAGTCTCCAGAGTTAAAACTTTTCAGTACCGCCTTCCTCAAGCTCATCTTTTCTCAGTCTCCTTCCAACCAATTTCCAGCCACTCCGCAACCATCTCAGCCCGACTCCAGCCTATACTGCCCCCAGCAACAGCCGTTGCTCGTATTCACCGCGCTGAGGATGATAAATCAGGGTCAGTCCCAGCACCCTCTTCTTCTCCGCACTGAGCCCGGCCCGGCTGTCGGTAATATCAATGACATCATACAATTGCTGACCGCAGTTAACCGGGATGCGAATCGTGCCCCTGGCTGAGGCTACTTCAGCCTTCCGCAGATAAGCCTCTCCTCTCTGCTCAGCCTTAGCTACAGTATCCAGATTCCTGTCCTCAAGCTGCCTCAGCCGGTCATAGAGCTTGTCTATCTGGCTCCAGGAGAAGGAATCAACAATTATCTGCTCATCGGCCAGCGGGTCGTAACCCTCCACCTGCACTCGGTTAAGCTCCCAGGTCCCTCCCTGATACCTGCCTTCTAATACAGGATGGTCCTGACCGTAGGAATAAGCAGAGCTGTCCGTAGCTTGCGGATTCACCAGATAGGCTTTATTACCTTCGATAAAGAGCACATCAGGGACAAAGGAGAGCAACCTGGCCATGGCAATATCACCACTGTTGCCCGGGTTAATGGTAAAATCAGGGTAGT